>OLPZ01000027.1_pt1 | contig 133103 bp, 128 predicted proteins | sample 1672711 | NCBI WGS metagenome assembly OLPZ01 (sample SAMEA3136716, study PRJEB25190) | human gut metagenome
AGTGTTTACAGTATATCAGATTCATTAAGAAATGTCTCTTGAAGTGTCTTAAATTCTACTTTGTCGTACGACCATTTTTTACAATTTCATTTTTGTAACAGAAAAACGGCTGAAAACCCAGTAAAATCAAGGTTTTCAGCCGTTTCCATTTGATGAAGCATCGGGGATTCGAACCCCGGACAACTTGATTAAAAGTCAAGTTCCCTTACCGCCTAAAATGCCCGCAAATACGCCATTTTTGCGAAAGCCCATGACACAAAAATGACACATTCAGATCTTAGCACATTGTGTCTATCCTGTCAAATAAAAAACCGCGTCAATTTTTGACACGGTCTTTTGTACGTATATTATTTGTTTTGTCTATATTTCTTTATCCGTTTTGCATTTTCAGAAATGTTTTCATTATATGCAGGTCTTACCCTCGGTAAATAGGCATGAACTGTCGTTTCTGCATAACCAGTTATTTCAGAAATTTCTTTTGCATTTTTTCCTCGATCATATAAATTCAAAATAATTTCATGAGTATCATTTGCAACAATTCCATACGTAGATAATACCTTTGCTATTTGTTGCCAATTATACCCAGTAATTTTATGCACACCTGTTATTGATTGTTTTTCTTCGAACGCCGATAAAATTTTTTCATCTTTTAAATTCATATAGTTTCTCCTCTCAAATATTTTAGTTCTCCCCTCTTATTTTATCTTGTTCAACAACTCTTTCCAACAAATTCAGCACATACGACGGCGGCTTTCTTTCTCCACTCTCCCAGTGACACAAGGTCCCTTTCGGGATCCCATACCGTTTGCAGAAAGCTCCTTGTGAAAGTCCGGAGCGTTCTCTTATCTCTTTAATCGTCATAACTTTCTTCCCCGTCTTTCTTCGCCATCCACTCTTTATTTTGTTTTATCCTGTTAAAACTTTTTACTATTTTTTTCTCGAATTTCTTCTTTTCTTCCTCTGTCATTTCACGATCGTTTTCAATTTTGTTTATGACTTCTTTTGTTATTCCTTTGTTTTCCCGGACCACTTGATATGCCCATTGTGCTCCTTCGTAGTTCATGCACTGTAGTGTGTGAATGATTTTCTGTGTGATCACATATCCCGGATTGATCACCGGCATTGAGTTTAATTTTTCTTTTTGCTTTTGGGGCGCTCCGCCGACGAACAATTTTGCTGAGTCTCTCGGGTTTCGTATTGCTTTCGGATAAGTTGGTGGTATGAAATCAGCTTTTCCTGTTATACTGCATATTCCGTTTGGATCCAGCTTTTTCAGATAGTAGTCACGCCATTGGAGGTCTTGCCCGTCTCCTGTTTGTAGCGCGTACAGGCAAAATCTTTCGTATTCGTCCGATATGGAGGCCCTTGTCAGGGTTTCCCTCGTTACCATCACGAAACAAATCATTACCTTTTCTTCCGGAAGATTTACTTTCCTTAAAAGATCTTTGATACACTCTCTGAGAAGTCCTTTTTCGAGAAATTTGTACACTGATTTCGCCAGCTCGTCGTCTACTTCCTCGATATATTCTCCTAACTGCTTCATGTAACTTTCGTTCTTTTCTTTGCATTTCGGGTCATTGTACTCGTTGCATAAATATTGCATATTATCATGAATCGGGTGCGGTGCACATCCACTCGTTCTTGACTCTGATTCCATCGTGCACGGAATCGTAAAACGATCTTGCTCATTCAGTGTTGCCCCAACGAAATTTCCACTCTCGTCGAGCAATACTTTTATGTTCGGTTTAATTCTCGTGTGCGCAATCGGAATGATGTTCTCCACTCCCATTCTTTCGTAAATATCTAGGATCTCTTTCCAGTACATCTTTTCCTCCCCTTTCTTTACAGCTCGATTGAGAACTCGCTGTTCAGCAGCTCTTCAAAATCTGGATCTTTTTCTACGTAAGCTCTCAGAAACTCTTCCGGTTCACATGGAGCCATCTCGAAGTGAAGGTCTTCTCTGATCTCATCGTTCATATAGGTTGCGATGTTCTCCATTTCTTCCGTGTTCAGTTTGTATTCTTCTCCGTATCTTGTCATTGTTGTTTCCGCCTTTCTCTTTTTTGTTTTGTGTTCCTTTGTTAATTATATTGTACTCCATTGGAGTACAAAAGTCAATAGTTTTTTCAAGTTTCCCAATAGTTTTTTATAGAAAAGACGCAGGGGTTGGTATCCCTGCGTCTCCTCATTATTTCTGCTCGTTGCACCACTTCTGCAGCTCCGTTACCATCAAGGTCCTCGTAATAATCTGTCATACCATATTTTACGTCATTAAAATATGCAGTGAAATATTCATTTTCATTTAAATTCTTTGCTTCCGAACTATTCGTTATTACCACTTTTTCTTCTATTTTTACTACCACCTTTCTGATTTGTTTATTTCCTTTCTGTGATTATATATTAGCACATTATACGTATAATGTGCATTTTTTTGCAAATAAAAAAAGCCGTGCCATTTCGACACGACTATTTTTTTATTCGTAAAACACGATATCGGCGCCCGCATCGCCCTCATACTCTTCTGCGGCCTCCTCCGCCTCTTCGTAAGTTTTGACTTTTGCGATCGTTTTCCGCGTTTCTTTGTCGACCACGAAAATTTCCATTGGAGTAAACTTCCAAATATCTCCGCCTCCGATCCACTCGCCGTCTTCGTCATATTCGTTTTCCTGGATCGAAAACTCTTCGACCGTGAAGAGGCTTCCGGATGCGCAAACATCCGTTTTGTATTTTTTCAATTCCTTTTCGGCTTCCTCTTTGGTTCCGAATGAAGCAATTTTTTCCGGATCCACATCGTACATCGTGCATCCTTCCTTGATTTCATTCCTTTCTTTCCAGCTGATTTCTGCTGTTGTTTTTACGATTTCAAATTTTTTCATTTTCTTATCTCCTTTTTTCTCTTTACTATTTTTTAAGTCATTGTCGATCAGTTCATTTATATATTGAGACGATGCATAAAAATCCCAAAAAGGTTGCAGCCAGTTTACAGGAAATCCAGTCCCTCATTATTTTTTCGGTAATTCAATAGGAATGTCAAATTACAATATTAGAAAGAATTTCATTCAATACCTTCGAAAGGGACATATTCTGAGCATGTGCGATTTCCTCTAATTTTTTCACATTTTCTTCTTTCAGATTAAAACTTTTTATTATTGTTTTCGGTTTCTCTGGGGGAGTAGAAAATATCTTTGATACATCGAATTTTGTTTCATCTGTAGTTTTTCTTTCTTTTGAAGAATCTTTTTCAGCCAATGTTAAAACACTCCTTCCATGACTTTTTCCAATTCGCTATATTACTTGGTATATTCTGGATAACGGATCTGGATTGCCTGCCAAAAATATGGTGCATAAGAGCTGCAAAACAGATCTTTTACCGTATAACTTTTACATTCCTTTACCTGATTGATTGAATCCCCATAGTTGTTAATACTTGGGGTATCGCCAGAAAACAAATTGAATGCCATTTTAATTGCTTTTTCATCATCTTCTGAAAGTGCATCATTTTTCAGGCATTCAGGTTTTGGCTGCATGGCATGGAAGTCAAAAAAATTCTCCAGTCTATCCCTTGTATTGGGGCTTAAACATAAGCAATAACATAAAGACTTGACAGTTGCATCCGGATCTGGAACATTTTCTAAAGTTTCATAATACCTTTTCTCGTGATCGGCGCTGGCAAAGAGAAATTTTTCTTTTGAAAAAGTTTTCGATGATTGTGTGACCGACAGTGTTTTTTCGACTTTTTTTTCTGGTTGCTCCGGTTCTTGTATATATGAAACGAAATTTTCAGTAGGGACTTTTTGCTCGATTTCTTGTTGCTGAATGAAAGGTTGCTCTTTTCCTGACATGGAGGATCGCTGAACCGGTTTCTTACTGGACAGGTATCCTTTCATTGCAGATACGGTGAAAAATTCCTTCAGAACAAGATCTTTCTGATCTTCTTCTGACTGTTTAGCCAGATATAGTGCGGCTGCAGGTGTTAGCTTTTCTTCTTTGAATGCCTGCATTCCATCTTTTGATAGATGTTTTGCCGTATACATTAAGTTCTGGATGGTTGACTCGCTCCGTTTCGTGGACAGAGCGATTTCTTTCCGCAGCACTCTTCCCTTCAATGTTTCATCTTTATTTATTTTGGGTAGGAGTTCCTGCAGTCTAACGACCTGCATCATCTGCTCATATCCATTTAAGTCACTTCTAGCGGATGAATTTGTCAGGATCAGAAGTAGCTCTGCAACATCATCGTTGCACTCTATGACCAAACACGGAAGGTAAGCATATTCCGGAAAGCCACGTTGCACTACGATTTGACTGGCCCGCCATCTGCGGTGTCCAGCCAGAATTTCATACTGTTCTGCATCCTTTTTCCGGACCAGAAGGTTCTGGGCAACCCCACCCAAAATCTGGATAATATCTGCCAGATCTTCCAGTTCTTTTTCGGTATAGAACTGGTTAGTGCTTGGAACCAGCTGGGAATAATGGATTGATTTCATATTCTGCCGGTAAGATCCGGAAAGAGAAGCAAGAATCTTGCTTTTTTTTGCCTGTTCTACAGACAGGCCCATTTTATTCTTAAGAATCGCATTTAAATCTGCCATATTTTTATTTCTCCTATTCCATTAATGCCAGAACTTCTTTTGTAAGATCCTCGTAATCTTTTGTTGATGCATCGGTTCTGCGGTGTTTTGCCAGTGGTTTTCTTGCCTTATTCGCTGAATTCACAGCAGCTCGGTTACTGATAACGGTAGTGAGCAGTGGAAACTGGTATTTCTCTACCAGGTCACGTATTTCTTCTATCTGAGATTTACGGCCAGCATATTTCGAAATAAATACATGGTATGTAAGTTCCGGATTATAGTATTCCTGAATCTGTGCAATGTAATCAGATAGAAAGTTTAGGCCAGTTTTTCCGAAAGCATCCGGTTCATATGGAATCAGAAGTTCATCCGCTGCAACAAGTGCGGCAATTGTTGGCAGCTGCATGGAAGGATGGCAGTCAATAATCGCATAATCATAGCGATCTTCTACTTGGTGCAAAGCTTCTTTGATAATAACTGGAAGTCCATCTGCCTCCTCCATCCGGGGAGAGGCCTTGATAAGATCAAGGTTTGGATAATTCGTTCTGTAAATGCATCTTTCTGTTTTTACACCATGGAAAATATCCAGCAATGTTTTGGAATTTTCGTTGACTCTGTTGTAAACATAGGTTGTATTGGACTGCGGGTCAGCATCAACCATCAGCACTCTTTTTCTCAATGCGGAAAGGTTGTAAGCCAGATTAATGACCGTTGTGGTTTTTCCAACCCCTCCTTTGTAGTTATCGACTGCGATTACTTTCATGTTATCTCCCTTCCGGTTCCTTCTGGAACCAATAAAATAGACAGTCTAGGAAACATAATAATTTTTTTAATAATTTTTTATTAACTTTTCTATTAATATTATATGATAAAATGCGCAATAAATCAAGAGAAAATTTGATTTATCGCGCAAAAAACATAACCCTGGCGGGTGGAAATGTCAAAAGGACACATCCGTTTTCAACAGATCTGTCCTTTTGACATTTGAAAAAGTGTATGTTGTACGTTTACAAAATCACCTCTATGAAGGTTTTGACGGCTTGCTTATATTCTTCCGGAAGGATCAGTACGCTGTCAACCAGTTTTGTATCCGGAGTAAGTGCCTGCGCAAAAGAAAAAATTGCTTTTGCTGCATGTGCTGGACACTTAATAGAAATTGTACGACCGTCAGAAGCGGAAGGTTCCTTCGTTGTGTCTTCCGGCTGTTCTTCGGATACAGGAATTTCTTCCGAATTTGTGCTATTCACGCAGGTATCTAAGGCATTATTTTGAAAATTTAAAAAATCCTCAGAGGCAAGTACCTTTATTTTCTCAAGACTTCCATCAATATAAAGCCCATCCATGGAAGTAGCCCTGGATAAGGCTACATAAAGCTGCCCACAAGAAAAAATTTCAGGCCACCTATTCCCTAATTTGAGAGTAACTTTATCCAGACTTTGCCCTTGAGATTTATGGATTGTTATTGCATATCCTGGTCGGACTGGAAGCTGCCGGAAAGTACCAATGATTTCCTTTGTGACTTTGTTTGTGCTAGGATCAACGGCATAACGTTCTACATCCCAGTTGGCATATGGAACGGTTACCAATTCATCGCTTTCGTCAATTTTAACTGTAATCTCATCATTCCCAAGACTGGTTACGATGGCGCTGCTTCCGTTCCGGTATTTATCCGTGTTCTGCAGCATGATAACACGAACATTTTTCTTTAAATGCAGCTGATCTGGTGCCGGTTTATCCTGAGCGGATACATCACCGGCAATTTGTGCCTGATAAGTGCGTGCTTTTCCAGGAATCTTCGCAATTTTTGCGGCGTTAATTTGGTCAGCAGTTTTGTTCCTTCCACAGAGACATATAGCCTCATCGGAGTCAGAAAAGGGTTTCTTCCTTGAATTTTCAGTAAAATACGGCAGGAAAGATCGATCACCTAGACGAATTCCCTGCAGGGCATGTATCATATCCTTATTGGATTGTCGCATAACCTCTGTTAATTCACATTTGACAAAGTTACATTCCTTCCATCCAGGGGCAAGAAAGGCATAACCAGATTTGACGGGGAATCCGTAGTGTTGTGACATAAGATCACCTTCATCCGGTCTTCCATCGTTCGTATGCACAATTACCGGCGGCAGCTGTCCGAAATCGCCAATGACGATCAGCTGGATAGGATCACGATGTTTGTTTTTGGGATTGGCCAGATAAATACTGCTTTTTCTGATTTTGTTTACTTTCTGTATCGACTTGCATATAAAGTCAAATGCGTCGATCCGGAGCATGGACACTTCATCAATCAAGATCACATCTGACTCATAAATAGGATCTTTTGGCGTAATCTTGGGAGTTGCAGACCAGGTCATACGGATTGGGATGCGAAAGGCACGGTGGCATGTAACACCGTTGATGAGCATGGCAGCTTTTCCTGTTGAAGCTGTAATTAATACAGTTTTTCCGGTAGCTTGGAGTTCATCTACGATAATTTGTGATATATAACTTTTTCCTACACCTCCACCTCCGGAAATAAAAATATTATGTCCATTTTGGGCTTCTAAAAGAGCCTGTTTTTGTCCGTTTGTAAGAGTCTGCATCTGTTCATTTCCTTCTTTCTTATTATGGCTGCTGTTGCAATCTTGCTTCCAGTAATTCGATTTTTGCCTGCAGTTTAGCGTTTTCACGTTCCAGCTGCAGCAATTGCCCGTTCATTTCCCTTTCCTTTGCAGCAACTGCATTTAATGTTTCTAAAGCAGCATCTTTTTGCGCAGCGGAAAGTTTTTGCTCTGCTTCTGATTGCAGCTCACGCTTTTCTGTTGCATGATCTTTCTCGAGTTCTTTAATGGTACGTTCTAAAGCATGTATCTGCTCTTGCGCAGTTTTTTCTGACTCGTAAAGACCGTCGTATTTCTTGCCCTTCTCTTCTGCAGAAGATAACTTTTCAGCCAGGGTAGAGATTGTTTTTTCCTTCTCGGCAGCCAACTGGCTGGAAGATTCGGCCCTTTCCTCAGCAGCAGCCAAATCCTTGAGAGCCTGACCAGCTGCTTGTGCAGAAGCGGTTGCAGTTTTTTCAGCATTTTCTTTTGCAGCCTTTAATTCTGCCATTTGATCCTGTAGATTTTGTATTACTCTGTCTTTACTGTCCATCGTTGCGGAAAATTCCTGCAGCACGGATTCGCGCAGATCATGATTAGTTTGCAGAGCATCCGTGAACATTTGAATCATGTTTGTGGCACACTGCTCAAATTTTTCAATGGAAGCCTTATGCTCCGGCAGGTCCACTTTTCGTTCTTGCATGTAGTATGCATTTATCAGCAGCTGCATGGTTTCCTGCTGATTATTTCCGGTTGCCTCTGCGATTTCCCGGAATTTTTCTTTCACATTTCCATCAATCCGGAAGGAAACGGGTTTTAACCACCTCAATTTTCGAATATAGCATGTCACATGGCTAATGTCAATTGCGATGTAATACACTATAACGTATTACATATGTATTACACTCTTGACGGGCAGCCCGGGACTAAAATTATGATTCCCGGCGTGCTATTTATTAATAGTATTTTAAAATTTCATCGTTTGTCGGAACCACTTCAATCAGATCGCCTGGCTGCACTTTGAGCATGATACAAATCTTGTTTAAGGTCGCAAGAGAAATATTTTTTCCCTCTCGAATACTCTGAACTGTCTGGTCAGACAAAAGGTGTTCTTTGTGTATCCGAGTTGAACTATATCCTTTTTTCTTTAATTCTTCCAAGATGTTTATCTTATAATGAATCAATATAAAAACTCCTCTCTTCTGCTGTGCTTTTTCTTTAATTATAATCTGATAATAGATTAATGTCAATATCTTTTTTTATTGAGGAAAATGCTATATTATAAACAAAAATGTACAATACAGAAGATAAAAAGTAATCTGAAAATAGATTATTTTTATTGACGAAGAACAGATGTGGTGATATAATGAAAACAAAGAAAGGGTTTTAGAATAAAGTGGAGGTGAAGCAAATGGAAAAGTTGGATAAGAAAACATATAGAGGTATAGTTAAATTTACTCTTGAGTCTATGTTAAATTTGTCCAAAACAGATAAAAACTACAATCTGGCAGCAGATACAATTTATTATTATGAAAATACAATTGTCCCTGAAGGGCAAATAACACAAGATGAATTTTTAGAATTGTGTAAAGAGGTTGCGATAAAGTAATTGGAAAGGATGTGGCAAAATGATAATTAATTTAATGAAATGTTATGGCGTTCTGGGACACGAAAAAAACCTGTTTATGCAGAATTTCCAGCAATGGAAGCGTATTACGAAGTAGAGGTTATTATTCCAGACGATTTGTTTGAAGTAGGAAAAATGAATTCGGAACAACTTTAATCACTCCTAAAAATGGTAAATGGACCTATACCTTGAATCAAATTTTAAGAAACTGGAGAGAAAAACCTGCATTTATATGGTATGACAAAGATGGAAAGCTACAAAGAAAAATTTTAGAAGAAAGATGAAGAAACAGAAATTCTTAAGAATGCCGATTGTTTAAGTGTTTCCCGTGTCAAAGATTGACACGGGAAATACCCCCAAGGGGATTTTTTCCGTAGCATATACGTTATGAAATTTCTCCTTTCTGCCACGCCGGGCGGCTGCTTCTGTTGACTGATCTGGTTTTGCTGTTTGCAGCATACCAGAAATCAAAACAGCAGCAAGGGTCAAGATGAACGGGCAAAGGCCCGCCCTTGCTTCTGTTCCGCTTCCTGGTATTTGAGCTGCACGCAAACCCCGATAGATCAGTCAACAGAAGCAGCCGCCCGGCGTGGCAGAAAGGAGAAAAAAAGAACAGTCTATGCTTCGAAAAATAAAAAAAACGCGCCCCCTCCTGAAACAGTTCCAGAAGCTGATTGGAACCGTAAAAACTCGAAAGGAGAAACAAAATGGATTTAAGAAAATACAGCGTATCTGAATTTTCTGAGATGCTGGAAAACGAAATGAAATTGAATAAAGAAAAATGTGAGAAAATCGCAAAATACTATGAAATGAAAAGAGACATTAAAAATGATCTTGAAATTACGTACAAGATCGTAGCTCCGGTGGAAAAAAATGTATATTATCGCAGACCACTGGAAATGGCCTACAATTATCCAATGCGTCGTAAAACCCCTTGCTTCAGCTATGGGGATATAAGACGCGTCCATCGAATTTACGCAAGTAATTGAAGATGGACAAAATAACAATTGTGTTAATTGATAAAACATTGTATAATACAAACATGAACACAACATATAAATCAAACAATAATGTCGTCTATTCCTGTAAATACCATGTAGTATGGTGCCCCAAATATAGACGAAAAGTATTAACGAACGGTGTAGATGTCCGGCTGAAGGAGCTGCTCACAGAGTATGCTGCAAATCTTTCTGTAGACATTCTGGAAATGGAGATCATGCCGGATCATGTTCATATGCTGCTGGAAGTAGATCCTCAGTTTGGAATCCACAAAGCTGTAAAATCGTTCAAAGGCTATACGTCCAGAATTTTAAGACAGGAATTTCCCCATCTCAAAACGAAAATGCCGACGCTCTGGACAAACAGCTATTTTGTATCTACCGTTGGCGGTGCCCCGCTGGAAGCAGTAAAACAGTATATCGAAAACCAGAAAACATCGCAGAGACAAAAGGATAAGATGGGCTAATGCAAAAAGGAATCAAATTCAGAATCTACCCGAACAGAGAACAGAAAAACTTCATCCACCAGACGCTGGGATGCTGCCGGCTGATCTACAACCGGGGACTTGCCATGCGCAAGGAAAGCTATGAAGAAGGGAAGAAGATTGGATATACCCAGACTTCCGCCATGCTGACCGAACTGAAAAGACAGGAGGAGTTTGCTTTTTTGAAAGCAGCAGATTCCATTGCCTTACAGCAGTCTCTGCGGGATCTCGACCGGAGCTTTGTGAATTTCTTTCAAAAACGTGCTTCCTATCCAACCTTCAAGAGCAAACATAACCGGTTCCAGTCATACAGAACGGTCAATCAAAAAGATAATATCCGTATTGTGGGAAGATATATCAAACTTCCGAAACTTGGATTTGTCAAAATACGCCAGTCGATGGAAGTGGGAAAAATTAATCACGTAACCATTGAGTACACACCGGCCGGAAAATATTTTGCAGTCTTAAATATTGATTTCGAACCGGAACCACGCCCAAATGCTGGAGGAACGATTGGAATTGATGTCGGAATCAAAGCATTCTATTCTGACAGCAATGGAAATACGGTATCAAATCCCAGATATCTGGAACGCTCCATGCGAAAACTCATAAGAGAACAGCGCAGACTTTCCCGGAAGCAGAAAGATTCCCATAACCGCGGGAAGCAGCGGCTCAGGGTAGCCAGAGTGCATGAGAAAATAGCCAATCAGCGGAATGATTTCCTGCAGAAACAGTCAACGATGCTGGTGCGCGAAAACCAAACCATCTGTATCGAGGATCTGAACGTGAAGGGAATGATCCGGAACCATAAACTGGCAAAATCCATAGCAAGTGTTTCCTGGGCAAAGTTTTTCAAAATGCTGGAATATAAAGCCAGCTGGTATGGAAATGAAATTCAAAGAGTACCAACGATGTATCCGAGCAGTCAAACCTGCAGCTCTTGCGGCTACAGAAATCCACGGATAAAAAATCTGAGCATTCGTATCTGGGAGTGCCCGAAATGCCATGCAGTTCATGACCGGGATACGAATGCAGGCATTAATATTCTGAAAAAAGCACTGCAGATGCAGTCTGCATAAAGATGAAAAGCTGTACCGTAGGGCATACGGGAACAGGATAAACATAGCTTGTGGACACTGTGTAAGACATTGCAGTACCGTAAGGTATTCGTCAATGCAGTGGTGGAAGAAACAAGAATCCCCCTGCTTTAGCTGTGGGGAGTGTCAAGAAAGCACTCTTTGGGGCATGAAGGAAGCGCAGATCAGCAGTTTTACCGGAGTCAAAAATAAAGAGTATTTTGTCAATACTATTAATTATTGCAGAGCGAAATACATTAAAGAAGCAATCGAGGAAATAATTAAAATCAAATCAATTCCTGAAGAAAATGAATTTTCCATATACAGTGAGCAGGAATTTGTTTTAGACTCATGGATGGATTATCCTAAAGTATACTTATTAGAAGAATGGCCAGAAGAAGATTGCCATTACTTCCATAAGATAATTCCATCAGCTGCAGGATTCATGCATTTTGTGATGGACGGTAATACCATAATGGCCGGAGAAGAATACATTAAAAGCAACATAAGAAAAATTCGACAAAGGAGCTGGTGAAACTCAGCTAGGAATATTGCAAGATACGTTAATGAATAGTTTTATCGCCAATGCTCCAATGCGGTGAAGGTATCTTATCTATCCAATCTCTTTTACTGCTGCGGCAGAGGTTGGCCAGACTTATAAGAAAGCGGAGCGGCCAAAGAATCCACCTCAAAAGCGATCACAGTCGATGGTGTGTGGGGTCATGAGCTGACCAAATGCTTGCAGGAGATTTTTAAGACTGGAGTAGACGGCGTGATCAGCGATCAGCCGACGAGCAACAAAAAATACTGTGCTGGCATCGCGGCGGCCGAATGGTCTGGCAAGCTGTCCGGCGGATCCGATCTGATCAGGGCCATGCAGAGATGGGCAGGAGTGACCGCAGACGGCTACCTCGGACCGCAGACCATCCGCGCGCTCCAGAAAAAACTCGGCACACCGGTAGACGGCGTGATCAGCTACCCGTCTGCGATGGTCAAGGCTTTACAGGAGTGGTGTAACCGCCAGTAAAAAAATATAAAATATATCAAAAGGCGTGGGGATTTCCCTACGCCTTTTTTTATTGCAAAAAATAAAAAAACTAAAATAACCTATTGACGTATACGTCAATGAGTGGTATTATATAATCAAAGTTAAGGCATAACAAAAATCAAGGAGGAAATTAAAATGGAAAAAGCAAAAAAAATTAAAAGTCTGGAAGGAATCCAGAGAGTAAGATTTAATGATTTTTCGGAGTACGAATCAGAGAAGTCAGCAAACGGTGGAGCGTATGGCTTCTGGACGGACTACACCCGTTTGGAAAACGGGATGTGGGAGGTTTCCTACGGAACCACCGCAGAATTTGACTTCTGCCCGGTGTGCGGAAGCTTCGATGATCACCGTCTCGAAGACGGAACTTACGAGTGCGGTGAGTTCCAGACGGTCAGCGAAGAGGAACTGATCGAAGAAATCAATAAATTCGTTGAGACGGATGACGAATTTATTGAATATAAAGAAGGAGAAAAATAAAGAATGAAAATAAAAACAATCCGGAACGCCTCCGGCTTAACACAGGAGGCGTTCGCAAGAAAATATAACATCCCGAAGAGGACTCTTGAGGGATGGGAGGCGGGAAAAAGAAACCCGCCGGAGTATGTCCTTTTACTACTCGATAGAGTAGTTAGAGAGGATACCAAAAAAACAGAAAAGGAGAAAACAGAGATGAATAGCTTTTACAATTACAATACGATAATTTTAAAGCATGGAGTAGGCAGCTACTCCATGAAACAATTTAACAACTTTACTGAAGGCGATTGCATCTGTGGAGAAAACGCAAGCCCGGAAGAACTGAAACGCTGGACGGGAGACCAGTACGACTTGGCAAAAGCCGAGCTTGCTAAATATAGCTGCTCGTACCGCAAGTCCGGTGGATACATGTTTGCCGATGAATACGCGCTCGAATACTGTAATACGGACGAAGACGGGGAATTTCTCGATGGATCAGACCTCGATCTCGCGGAAAAAGAAGCATGAAAGAAAAAAATTATAAAAAGTGTGTAATTTGCGGGAAGGAGTATCCTTGCACTCCCTCCCGCAACGTTGTGACTTGTTCGAGGGAGTGTAGACTCAAATACTTGAGCCAGAATCACAAGGGGCTTAAAATGTCAGCCGCCACCCGGGAAAAGATGGCAGAGTCGAGAAAAAAGGTTCCGAACAGTGCAGAGATACAGAGGATGGCGACGGAAGCCGCCAAGAAAAGCCCGAAATCTGGGCGATTTATAACCAACAAGGCGGCGATCGACTGGCACTTAGTCAGTCCGGAAGGGGAGCATTTCCATATTCACTCCCTTGCCTTTTGGCTGAGGGAAAATCACGAGATGTTTGGCGTTGAGCCAGACACTCGGGAGTTTAAAAATGTTATTTCGGGGCTTTCCCGAGTAAAAAGAGCAATGCTCGGGAAAATCGGAGACGGGCAGCGGCCGTGTGCAACGTATAAAGGTTGGTCTGTGATTCCGACAGATTACGACTTGGAAAAATTAAATAAGGATTTAACTGATGATAGCTCAAGGTGAAGATAATTAAAAGGAGACAAATAATATGCAAAAAAAATTTATGATTTTCGGAATATTGCTTTTCTGGTTTACATATGCTATAATGCCAGTAGGCAATGGAATAAATACTTGCATATTCAACGAAAACCCCAGAGAGTCGCATTCTCTGGGGTTTTCTATTCCGTAAAGTGGTTTAATCTTTTAGGCTGGTTGCCTTATTCATCTCCATCCAGCCATTTGCAAATATAGTAGGCTACTACACTTGCCATGATAGAAAGAATAAATGAAATAAATACTTCTTGCATATTCACGCCCCCTTTCCTGGCCTAGTATAGGGGAGGCAACGCCGTTCATTATAACATACTTTAAATCTATATGCTATCTTTTTTAGCAAGTGATACGCAAAAATCCCTTGATATTTCACCTCCGGGGGTTTTTCTATGCCGTTTGAACCGGGTGGCTTACGCCCGAGACTGGCTACCTCTTATTTCTCACTATCCAACCATTTGCAGATATAATGGCAAACTACATCAGCCAAAATAGATAGTAGCCACGAAAATAATATTTTCATAATAAGCTCTCCTCTCTATGTATTTCGGTACGTGTATCGTTCCGATATATATAGAATTGTAAAAAAACAAAAATATAATTTTCACGTACGAAAAAAAGTGCAAATAAAAAAACTACGGCGGATATGTAATCACCGTAGTTTTTTTATTTGCACTTTACACTATCTTTTTTCAATCAAATTCCCCTTGACACTCCCCACAGCTAAAGCAGGGGGATTCTTGTTTCTTCCACTACTGCATTGACGAATACCTTACGGTACTGCAATGTCTTACACAGTGTCCACAAGCTATGTTTATCCTGTTCCCGTATGCCCTACGGTACAGCTTTTCATCTTTATGCAGACTGCATCTGCAGTGCTTTTTTCAAAATATTGATGCCTGCATTCGTATCCCGGTCATGAACTGCATGGTATTTCGGGCACTCCCAGATACGAATGCGCAGATTTTTCACCAGCGGATTCCGATAGCCACAGGAACTGCAGGTTTGACTGCTCGGATACATCGTTGGTACTCTGTGAAGTTCATTTCCATACCAGCTGGCTTTATGGTAATTATACAATTCCGATCACTTCTGCGTTTTCAACGATGATCTCGTCTTCATCGCTTCCGTATTCATACCGGTCTCCGGCTATAATCACTGTTTGATATCCATAATCATAACTCTCTGAGTCTTTCAACGCTTTTTCCAATATCTTCTCTGCCTCTGCTGCTTCTTCGTTGTCAAGATTTTCCAGATTCTCGATTCTCATTCCGCACGTTCCCGAAAGCTCTACTGGCTCGTCGTCTTCAAAAGTGCTTTCATCCTTTTCATAGTTCCAGTCGAAGCTGTTTCTGCAAATATCACCCACTTCGTAGTTTTCGTCTTTTCTGCACCGGCGAATTGCAGCTACTGAAAAGTAATTTTCGTTCATTTTCTTTAAAACTTCTTTTGCGTCCATTTTGTTTCCCTTTCTTATCTTTCATTAATCGTTTTAACCTGTTCCTTTGTTAATTGTATTATACTCCAATGGAGTATAAAAATCAATGTTTTTTTCGAGTTTTTTAAGCAAAAAAGGACGCAAAAATGCGTCCTTATAATTCTTTCTTATTTTTCTTTTTATCTTGTTTCACGACTTTTTCCAGCAGGCTCAACACGTATAATGGTGGCTTTCTTTCTCCGCTTTCCCAATGGCACAGGGTCCCTTTCGGGATCCCGTACCGCTTGCAAAACTCCCCTTGTGAAAGTCCGGAATGCTCTCTTATTTCTTTAATTGTCATCACAGTCTTCCTCTTTTTTCTTTTCCATCCATTCTTTGTTTTTTGCTATCGCGTTATAACTTTTTTCTATTTTCTCCTCAAACCTTTTCTTTTCTTTTTCCATCATTTCACGATCGTTTTCAATTTTGTTTATAACTTCGTTTGTGATTCCTTTGTTTTCCCGGATCATTTGATATGCCCATTGTTCACCCTCATAATTTAGGCACTGTAGCGTGTGGGCGATCTTTTGCGTGATCACATATCCCGGATTGATCGTCGGCATTCCGTCTAAGTTCTCTTTTATTTTATTTGTTGATCCGCTGACAAATAATTTTGCTGAGTCTCGCGAATTTCTTATTCCTTTCGGATAAGTTGGCGGGATGAAATCCGGTTTTCCTGTTATGCTGCACACGCCGTTTGGTGCCAGCGTTTTCAGATAATAGTCGCGCCACTGGAAATCTTGCCCGTCTCCCGCCTGCAATGCGTGCAAACAATACGCTTTATATTTTTCTTCCGACTCAGAAACTCTTGTCAAAGCTTCCCTACTTACCATTGTAAAGCAAACCATAACCTTTTCTTCTGGCAGATTCACTTTTTTTAAAAGATCTTTAATACAATCTCGAAGAAGTCCTTTTTCAAGGAAACGGTATACCGATTTTGCCAGCTCGTCGTCAACCTCTTCGATGTACTCTCCCAGCTGCTTCATGTAACTTTCGTGCTTTTCTTTGCACTTTGGGTCGTCGTACTCGCTACATAAATATTGCATGTTGTCATGTATTGGATGTGGCGAGCAACCGCTCGTTCTCGACTCCGATTCAATCGTGCACGGAATCGTAAAACGATCTTGCTCATTCAACATTGCACCGACGAAATTTCCGCTTTCATCCAGCAATACTTTTATATTCGGCTTAACTCGCGTGTGCGCGATTGGGATAATATCTTCTACTCCCATGTCTTCGTAAACTTGTAAAATTTCTTTCCAGTACATTTTCTCTCCTATTCTCTTTTTTGTTATCTTTTGTTAATTGTATTATACTCCATTGGAGTATATAAGTCAATATTTTTTGTTATTTCCCCAGCATAAAAAAAGGACGCATGTTTGCGTCCTTTTTTTATGCTGCCTTCCGTGCACCTATTCAATAATGTTTTTCAACTCACAGATTCGGTGTCTGACGCAAGATATTAACTATCTTGCAGATATATCTTAACACTATTGCTTTATTTTTTCAAGTTTTTTCTATTCCGGCACGAACTCCACGAGTTCCGGATCTCCTGTTACCCAGTAGCCCTCGTGTGTCTGGAAAAAAGTGTCTTTTCCGTCTGCTGCTTTCCGCAGCACTCGCTTAACTTCGAAGTTCGTCACGCCGCAGATCACATTGTCCGCTTAATTTCGACACCCGGACATCGTTGATCCGTTCTGCAGTACGGTTCTTTACGCAGAGATAGACAACTCCTTCTTCGCTCGAGAATGGCTTCTTTCTGGCATTTTTGCTGAAATATTCGATTGCTGTATAGTCTCCGAACCGAATTCGCTGCAACGCGTCTATCATGGCCTGATCCGACTGCCGCACCACTTCCTGCAGATCGCACAGCAGGAAATTGTGCTGTTTCCAGCCCTGGGCCTGGAACGCATAGCCCGATCCACATTAAATCCATAAGTATAAAGAAGATTAGAACAAAGCCCGTGTCAATGATTGACACGGGCTTTGCAAATAAGTTTATTTAAAGATATGAATAGGATACCATAGATAGTTATGATTTTCAAGAAAAAAATTTTTATTTAGTATTGTTATTATTTGTTCACGCAAAAAGGCAGCCTTAAAGGCTGCCTTTTCTTTTATAACATCAGGTGCGCTCCTGCCTCTTCCGCGTAGTCTTCGGCGATCTTTTCCGCCTCTTCGTAGTTCTCCGCGGTGCAGATCAGCTCCAGCGTCTCGTTGTCTACGACCTCGATCTCCATTTTTGAAAAGCTCCAAATATTTCCGCCGTTGATCCATTCGTCCTCGTTGTACTCGTTTTCCTGGATCATGTACTCCGTCACAGAGAATAAACCGCCAGACTGGCTGATCTCGGTTTTATATTTCGCGAGCTCTTCCTCTGCTTTTTCCAAGCTCTCAAATTCTCCGAGCCTCTCCGGCTCCACGTCGTACATCGTGCATCCCTCTTTTATTTCTTTTCTTTCCTTCCATGCGAACTCCGCGCTACATTTCTTTAATTCATATTTTTTCATTCTTATTTCCTCCCGTTTTCTTTATTGTTCCTTTGTTGTTTTTATTATACGCCAATATTGGCGTATTGTCAACACTTTATTTTACTATATTTTTTCTCTTTTTATATTGACTTTGCGCCAATATTGGCGTATAATGTAATCAAAGTTAAGGAACGAAACAAACACAGGGAGGAAACACTGAAAAATCTTTCTGCAAATGGAACGGCTCTGAATTTCAGGCTTGCGACATTTTAGGCAGATAGCGCAAATAAGGAGGAACAGAATATGGCAACAATTAAAGAAATCAGAACGCTTTGCGGAATGACGCAAAACGATTTTTCAAAAAAAGTCGGTGTTAATATCAGACTCTTACAGAAGTATGAGTCTGGAGAGTGTTCTACACAAAACATGTCGGCAAAAGTCGTCCAGGCTTTCACGTCTGCTTTTGGCTGCTCGCTTGAGGAGCTGCTCGATCTCGATACCTCTGTCTTTAGTGGCGAGGTTACCGCGTCTTTAAAAAATGGCGACATTTCTCTCCCGGATGTCTTTTTCATGGCAAAATATCAGCGTGTTAAAAAGTGCAGCAAGATAGGCGCATTTGATGACACTTTTCGTGCTTGTTACAATCGCATCCCTCCCGCTTTGGCTGGAAAATTGTCTGCTCAAGATCTGGCCGATCTGGTTGACGCCTTTTATAATTGCTATAATGACGGACGCTAAAGGAGGGAAAGCAATGTCAACGCCTATGAGAGTTTGTGCTTTATGTGGAAAAGAGTATGAGGGAATCGGAGACACGCGGTACTGCCCGGAATGTACCGCAGAACAGCGCAAAAATGTGATGCGAATAAGAATTTGTAAAGATTGCGGCCGTGAATTTATCGGCGCCCCAAAAGCGGGGCGCTGTGCGGATTGTGCTCGTATAGCAAGAAACGAAACCGCGAAGCGGTACAAGCATAATAAAAACAGAAAGTCCGTTGGAAGCGAAGGCATCTGCGAAATTTGCGGAGCTACATTCATAAGAAACGCCCCTATACAAAAATACTGTTCGCCAGAATGCGCTCGAATTGGATTGCTGGAGTATCAGCGGAATCGAAAAAAAGGAGATCGTAAAGAACCCGATAATGAAATTCAAAAAAATGTAAGAAGCCAACGAAGGAAAGTTTGTGTTTACTGTGGAAAGCAATTCTGGGTAAAAACCGCAGCTCAGACGTGCTCTGCTTATTGTAAAAAGAAACATCAAATGCTGAGAAAATGTCAAAATGAGCTAAATGCAAAGCAAAAAAAATTAAATAAACTGCAAGCTGAAAGAGACGATTATAGAAAGCAAGTTGTTGCAGACTTTCAGAAAACATGATATTGCAAATTCTAGGTGCATTCTTAAAAAGGTTATCAGATATTCGAAAAAATACCTGATAACCTTTTTGTTTTTTATTCTGTCATGAACTCCACGAGTTCCGGATCTCCTGTCACCCAGTAGCCCTCGTGTGTCTGGAAAAAGGTGTCTTTTCCGTCTGCTTTCCGCAGCACTCGATTAACTTCGAAGTTCGTCACGCCGCAGATCACATTGTCCGCCATGGACGGCTCTCTCCGGAATCTAAGGTGCCTGTCGTAGATTCTACGGATGCGTCCCTCTACTTCCTCGATAGACAACTTCTTCTTCGCTCGAGAATGGCTTCTTTCTGGCATTTTTGCTGAAATATTCGATTGCTGTATAGTCTCCGAACCGAATTCGCTGCAACGCGTCTATCATGGCCTGATCCGACTGCCGCACCACTTCCTGCAGATCGCACAGCAGGAAATTGCGCTGTTTCCAGTCCTGGTCCTGGAACGCATAGCCCGATCCCACATCAAATCCATAAATATAAAGAAGATTAGAACAAAGCCCGTGTCAATCATTGACACGGGCTTTGCAAATAATTTTATTTAAGGATATGAATAGGATACCATAGATAGTTATGATTTTCAAGAAAAAATTTTTATAAAATTTGAAATCATGACATTGTAATTCGGAGCTTTGAGAATGCTTGCCAGAGCCAGAACTTTCCAAATGAAAAGTCCTGGCAAACCACTGGCAGAATAAGGAAAGAATAGAATCCCCCCTAAATCCCCCAAGGGGGATTTTTTTCGTAGCATGAACACGGTGATTCTCTCCTATCTGCTATGCTCTGGCTTCTGTACACTGTTCATCGGGGTTTGCGTGCATCTTAAATAGCAAGGCAGCACTCAGATGCAAGGGCGGCGCGTAGCCCGTTCATCTTGACCCTTGCATCTGAGTGCTGATTTGCTATGATGCACAACTGCAAACAACGATCAGTGTGCAAAAGCCAGAGCATAGCAGAAAGGAGAGATGAATAAGCGTCTATGCTCCGAAAAATAAAAACGCACCCCCTACAGAAGCAGTACCAGAAGTCATCTGGGGATTGTAAAAAATATTTTATTTAAGGAGAAAAAACAATGAAATTTGAAAATGCAAGTATTAAAAATTTGGAAAGTGTTGAGGAATACGTAGAGAAATTAATGCTGTCAGGAAAAATCTTTCAAAGAGAATATGTAGAAGAACACATTTTTATTGGATTACAGCGAAGCGGACAGGAAGAGATTGAACGGCAGAACACAGAGTTTGAGGGAATAGAAAAATATTTATATATCAGAATGAACACAGAAGATGGTGCATTTATTACAGCAAAAGTGAACCGAAGCTATTTTGAAAAGGCAGAAGTATCTGCACAGGAAGCATGGGGGCTGGCGGAAAAAAATACAAATAAAGAAAGCTTTGTGATGGGACTGGCTGAATATATGGCAAGAAGATTTGGAAAATGTATGGAAACTATGCTTTTTCTGGATCAGACTCCATTCTATGTGGTAACGAATAAAAGTGGACATAAAGGAGCGTCAGCGATTTTAAATAAAAAAATGTTATCAGAATTCGGAAAAAAATATAATATTAATAAAGTAGTTGTAATTCCATCATCAATTCACGAAATGTTTATTCTTTCGGCTGATATTTTAGAATCGGTAGGAATGAAAGAATTAACGAAAATGGTACAATATGTAAATAAAAATGAAGTATCGGATAAAGAACAGCTTTCAGATCGTGCATATATTTTAGATATTTAAGAGTAATGTTTCTTCCATATCTATAAGCATGGTGGAAACACCGTAATCCATATGCCGGATTTTACCGGCATATGGAAATATAAATTGTACGTGTCGAAAGAAAGACATCAAACGATGAAGTAATACTGAATATGAACATAGGAGAAATAGGGCGCCTGCTGTAAGCTGGATCTATCCCGATTGGAGGGGAAAATGTCAAATTTAACACGTTTATTTACTATCGGGCAAATTGTTCGATGCAGGATGGATAAAAAGTTTTACAAAGGAATAGTTAAGGAGACATATCCAGATCATATTGTCGTGGATATTCCTGAAATTTCGGAACATTGCTGGTTCGAAAACGACTTCAATATGGATTGTGTGTATCCGGAATGTAATTTTCAAGAATAATAAAAATATAGAAAAGTAAATGCCGTCGGTAAGGCAAAAAATGCAAGAAAGATATACAAAAACAGCATTTCTCGTTCTATAATGTATATGGGAGTTGCATCTGAATGAATTGACGAAGGAGGTATAAGGATGTCACAGTATAATACCATCTCCGGAAACAAATCTTTGATAAAAGCAAAGAAAAATAAGGAATATTTCGAGCGTATTTTAAATTTTTATCGTTGTAAAAAAGGGAATGGATCTTTAATGGTTCATTCCCTTTTCATACATGGAATAGTTAAAAAAATATAAAAAATACTTATAATAAATTCATAAATATTTTATAACAGATTTAGTTGTAACTTGTGCTGGGGAGTGGTAAAATATGATAAGAAAATGAAAGGAGGGAGACATGGTATGAAATGTTTAAGATGTGGCAGAGATTACGCTGAACGGCCAGCAATATCTAGGAGCGATAGGTCCGAGATTGTCTGGAATGCGGAATCTTAGAAGCTCTTGATGCCGCTGGGTGGAGCCAAGAAGAAAAGGAAGAAGCTATAAGATTAGCTCGTGAAGGAGTCAAACAAATTAAAAATGCAAGCAGTAAACTGGTGCCAATACAAGGAGGTAAATAAAACATGATTGTTGCATATAAATTTGGAATACAAAAAGGTGGTGCGCTGAGTCCGGCAGAAGGAATTAAAGTTCATTTTCTTCATGCGGCGGCCAATGAGGGAAAGGTACTTTTAACGATGGGACGCTTTCCAAGCGCGGAATATCGTGATGACATTAATCAGGTGATATTGACAACGCGTAGTGGGAATTATGCTATCATTGGCGATGTTGAAGATTTAAGCAAAATGGATCTGTTTGCACCACCAGAAGGTTATACTGTTCCGTCAATCTGGAACGATGAGACTTCAGAAGAAGTCACCGGATGGTTTGCGTTGAAAAACTTGCGTGAAATTAAAATTAATCCAGGAGATTTTACATCAACATCAGGAAAAGATCTTTTGGATAGTCTTAATTCAAGAGCTTATATGGTTTATTGTGAAAAAGCCCCAAAATAGAAGGAATTTTCCTGTGTCAATCCTTGACACAGGAAAACTAGAATAAAAGCCCCCTAAATCCCCCTAGGGGGACTTTTTTCGAATGTCCGTGGAAAATGTCTTTCTCCTCCCTGCTATATTTTTTCTTCCGGTTCCTCGATCAGGGGTTTTAAGCGTGCATTATACACCATCCCTGTAAGGATGATAGGGTCAAGATGAACGGCTGCGCCGCCCTATCATCCTTACAGGGATGGTGTATTTATCATGCCCGCAAACCCCCGAAAGATCGAGAACCCGGAAGAAAAAATATAGCAGGAAGGAAGAAAGAAAATGCACACTTCTACATTCGAAAAATCAAGAGCATCCCCCCTCAGAAACAAGCCCCAGAAGGTTTTTTAGAGAATTGATTCCCGTGATCTTTATTTGTACAGAAAGGAAAAGAAGAAATGACAAAAGAAGAAAGAAAAAAACGAGTACAAGAAGCTTGGAAAAAATTAAAAACAACCAGTAGAGATTCAAAGGAATTTAAAGAAGTGCTTACGACTTGGAATAAACTTGATACGGAATACTTGAAACTATATAATGAAGAGTATTAGGGAAAGCTTCAGGGATGAGCTGAAAGAGTTTACTTAAGGAGGTATATAAAATGGAAAATATTTTTTTCTCAAAAACTATTGCAGATAACTATAATAACCAATTTTTGACAATAGGGGATTTTGTTAAAATTTGCGATGTAATAAAAGTTGGAGTTTTTGAAGTGATGATTGAAAATCATCCGAAAAATCGGGAAGTAAAATACAATGTCTATAAAAACATGAGTGAATACATTTCAACAGTGCCAGAATGTTTCCCGAAAGAGGAAACTGATCCGTCAATTGCGGAAGGAAAATTTGATGTGTCTTTTGCAGAATACAAATATCACTTTGAAGTGGTTGGACAAAGTGTAGTTGTACATTGTATGAAAACTTTCGAAGAGTGATACATTGTAATCTCAAGTGAATTACTCAGCAAAAATTCGTTGAGTAATTCACTTGAGAAATAAATGAAAAACCATGTTTTTATGCTATTGATAAAGAAAATAATGGGCATAGAGTTTATTTAGATGAAATTTAACTTTTGTGTGCATTGTTAATACAATGTATTGACATAAAGGAAAATAGAGAATATAATAATATTAAGAAAGAGGTGATAAATATGGCAAATACAAATGTAACAATGAGAATTGATGAAACATTAAAATCGCAGCTACAAGAACTTATGTCTAGTTTAGGACTTGATATGACTACTTTCTTTACTATGGCTGCAAAACAAGCAGTTAGAGAGCAAGCTTTGCCATTTAAACCGGATATGAATACTGGGATATATGGATTGCAAGCATATAAATTGGCAATGCAGAATACAAACTATAACCAAAAAGGGAAAGCTGTTATATCATCTGATGACGAATGGAAAGATGAAACCGAATGGGATGATATGTTTGAACAGATGAAAAAAGAAAGAGGTATTGAGTAGTGAACAAGGGAGAAGTATGGTTTGTAGAATTTCCATTAGAAGAAGATGAAAGTAAATCAATCAATAGACCAGTCATTGTACTTGATGAAAATATTCTTGGAGTATTATCAGTCAAGATTACAAAACACAAAGCCAGAAAAGAAGATCCTTATGATATACCAATTATTTATTGGGAAGAAGCAAGTTTAAGACTGGCATCTACCGCAAGAGTGTCAAAGGTAACGCTACTTACAAAAGATAGCTTTATATTTAAGATCGGAAATTTACATCCAGACGATTTAAGTAGAATTGAAGATATGTATAGAAAGTTTTTAAAGGATAATGGTGCTATATAATATGGTGTATAGCACCATTTATTAAAATTCGACTTTAATTTTGGAAGGATATGATATAAATGAGGAAAGCTATTATTTATATGGAAGTAGCTTGCGGTCACTGCGGAGGTATTATAAATCGAAATTATAAGAACAGTACGAGTGTAAAATGGTTAAAAAATGCTACAAGTGATTGGCGATATACAAAAGAGTATGGAAATATTTGCCCCAATTGCTTGAGAGAACTAAATTTAGACAAAGAGCATGGATAAAAAAATAGAATGATTATATGTTATGGTAGATTGGTATGGGACTTTATGGAATGGAAATGGTGACAGACCTACAACTTTTAAGAGTTAAGTTCAACAAAAAGCCCCCGCTTTTATAGGCGGGGGTTGATGTCACAATAAAAATGTCTAAATAGGGTGTACGTTTTTATACATTGTCAAATGGACAATAAAATGTTAAAATAAAGTCAGAGATTCAATTATTGAACAAAATGTAGACCATATCTAAGAAGTTATTTGTACAAAGAGGAAAAAATGAGTAAAGGTAAGAATATTGCTTATGTAAGAGTATCAACGGTTGAACAAAATGAAGCCAGGCAACGAGAGGCACTGGGAAAATATAATATTGATAAGTGGTTTATTGAGAAGGCATCCGGTAAAACGATGAAAAGACCTAAACTTCAGGAAATGCTGGGGTTCATTCGTGAAGATGATGTCGTATATGTGGAAGAATTTTCCAGACTCGGCCGGACTGCATATGATCTCTTAAGTATCGTGAAAAGAATCGAGAATACTGGAGCAAAGTTCGTAAGTCTCAAAGAAAACTTTGATACATCGACACCGACAGGACGTTTGCAGCTCACCATGATGGCAGCCATTGCAGAGTTTGAGCGAGAAATGATTCTGGAACGGCAGCGGGAAGGAATAGCCATTGCCAAAAAAGAAGGACGCTACAAAGGAAGAAACAAAATCGTTGTTCCTGGAATCGAAGAATACTATAATCGTTATATGACCCGACAGGCAACGAAAACGCAGATTGCAAAAGAATTGAAAATAAGTAGATGTACGCTTGACCGCTTGTTCCGAGAATATAAAATAAGTCAATGAAGAAATGGAGGTGCAATTTATGTATGAAAAAAATATTAATATTATTATGGGAAACCAAATCGCCACTTCATATGTTCGGAAAAGGGATTGTTATAATCAATTGAAAGGTTTCATGCAGCATGAATATCCTGGAAAGATTTGTGCTTTATATGGCCTACGAAGAACCGGAAAAACAGTAATGATGTATCAGTATATATCAGAACTATCGGATAAAGACAAAGAAAAAACAGTATATATTCTTTGCCTACGGGAATGTGATATGCTTGAATTGCGGCAGGCAATGGAAGATTTATACGATAAAGGCGTTCGCAACTTTTTCCTAGATGAAATAACGGAAGTTACAGACTTTCAAAAATATGGAAATACTTTTTCAGATTATTTTGCAGCAAAAGGAGCTAAAATCGTTATCGCTGGAACGGACTCATTGGGAATTATGCTTGCGCAATCCGATATTTTATATGATAGGATTCAAATGATACATACATCCTATATTCCTTTTGCGGAGTTTTCAAAACTTATCGAAAATGATTCCGTAGATGAATATATTGAATACGGAGGAACATTAACAAAAAGTCCATATAAAACATTGCAGGCCAGCGAAGAATATCAAAATACCGCTATTGTTGGAAATATTTTACATTCATTGGAGAAAAGCGAAGATGCAAGAAGGTATGGAGCTGCAATAACTGAGTTGTACGAACAGAATGAATTGAAATCTGTTTTGAATAAAATGATTAATAAGTTCAGCTATTACACTACGGTCAAAGCAGTTAACAAGTGTTTTAAAAGTGCCCCGCTGTATTCTACGATCCATAATATTCAAGAACCATCTTATGTGTCACTAATTAACACGGAAGAAGCCAATCAGGCAACCAAGAATGCTTTGGGAATTAAGGATTTGGATGAAATGCAAACGTCTTTAAGTAAGCGACATCTGGATGAACTAAAGAATTACTTGTTGGAACTCGAACTATTTCTCGAAATTCCATCATATATTTCATTGAATAGTGGGGAACGTTCTGAAGATTTAGAAATTTTTATGCAACCAGGTATGATATATGCCCATTCAACTGCTTTGATCAAAAATTTGGCGGATGATTCTATGTGGAAGGATACTTGTGGTATAGCTGACAGAAATTTATTTATTTTAAGAGCAGATCATTTCGTAAAAGGAATTTTACTTGAAAATATAATTCTTGCGGAAACATATAAAACATTCCAAAAGATTGATCTGGATCGTTATTACGTATCACAATTAAGCATCACCTTGAGAAACAACAACCAGCATGTTGAAGCTGATATGATACTGGTTGATAAGCAAAAAGGAGAAAGCTATCTGTTTGAAGTAAAATACTCTAATCAGATCGTAATAGATCAAACAAAGCATTTAAGAAACACTGATTTTTTGGAATATATAGATGAAAATTTTGGAAAGGTGAAAAGCCGTTTGGTACTTTATACGGGAGCTTCTTCAAAACAAAATGATGTACTTTATTTGAATGCAGCAACGTATTTAAAACGACTTTCGATAGTTTCCAATACTCCACGGCCAGAGATAAAACAATTACTTAATGAAAACTGCAATACTTCCAAACCAAATCTCAAGACTACATCAAGAAAGAAACCACGTAAACTATAATGAATAGAGAGCTATCATAATCACATTAACTTTAAAATCCGTGTCAATTATTGACACGGATTTTTTTCATAGACGAGGAGTTGATTTTTTAATATTTTTCTTTTTAGGTTGATCGGGAGACATATATATTTTTTTTGATTTAAGGATAGATCTTGATTGATGGACTATTAATTTGTTTAATTCAGTTACTCTCCATTTTGGTAAACCGTTTGATGAATCAGAAAATTCAAAGTCCTGTAAATTTCTTAGATCTGATCTTATATCTGGAGTCATTACCATGGCTGCAGTTTCTGAAAAGTCTGTACCGATTCGTGGAATTTTTTCGCTCAAATAGGAATCGAGATCACGAAAATCATCTTCCATTGCGTATGGTAATAAACTTTGATTGTGATCGAATACAGGTGCCATTTTTATCGGTTGAAGAGTATCAGTTTGAAATAATATTCCATAATTTCCTTTGTGACGATCAGTGTTGACTATAAGGGCATCTAAAACTAGCATTCTACGAAAAGCGTTTTCGCTACCAATAGAAGAAAAGTATTGCAGGGTTTGGGCAATACCGGCTTCTACTCCGATGCATTTATAAGTTGGAGCGAAACCATATTGCTCATTTGTAAAAAGCGGACATTTAGAGGCTTTTTTTTCATGGTAATTTACAACATCGTATGGAACGGAGTCTGGACAAAATACAGCGGCTAGTTGTGAAGCATACATCTCACTGTATGGCTCAAGCCCAGCATTCGCACCACCTTCAGACCCTCTTTTCATGAGGAAAATTTGATTGTCTAAACGAGTCCAACACTTTGCAAAAGTTCCATCAGTAGAAAATTCAGGGGAAGCTGTTGAAAAATGTTCACCATATAAACCACCTTCAAAGGCTATCCGAGCAACAACGTCATCGAAAGGATTTTGGAATAACGAAACATTATTCCAGGAAAGATGACTCTTTGCTGGACGAACCCAAAACGTATCATTTAAAGTTGCAGCATGTGTAACTTGAAGGAAGCCTTCTAAATCATAACAGTTGCAACGCTTAAGCAATTTTTCAATGTGCTGGCGATTGCTAGGTGCTCTACGATTTTCGATCCAGTCTTTAAATGTTTTGAAACCAATTGGTAATTGTGAAAATATATGATGAATTTCAAAATATAAGTCATTAAATTCATCTCTTGTACAGCTTACAGTTGCAACAATATTATCTTTATTCATTAATTCATATTCGTTTGTATTAAAATATGATACTGACATTTTTAAATCACCTCCGTAGTAATGGAACTATATTAATTTTATCATTTTCCTCAAAATAAAACAACAACTGTAAATGTGGAAGAAAGCTATTTATTATTTTTTTTTCTGTGAAGCTTTATGCAGCTGTTCTATTTTACGCTGTAATATTTTCATGCTGTCAATATCTGATTGTGCAGCAAGTGTTCGAAGATCTTCTAAGGTCCACTCTTCTGTTCCTGCTGCATCGAGAAAAAGCGCAGCCTGTTCTTCAGAATGGGATGGATCATAAATGTATTCCTTTGCAAGTCTCTCACGTTCAGCCTGTTCTTGAATGTCTAGTTCTTCTTTGCGTTTTATTTTAGAGTCATGAAAAAAAGATGACCAGATTATTCGACGTTTAACGGGAATGTGTTCAAGCTGCTTCTCTTCTTCCTGGGTAATTTCATTTTCTTTAGCTTGATATACTTCCAACTGCTTTTCAAGTTCATCAATTCTATTATTCAGAATAGCAATTTGTTTTTCATAAGAAGCTGCAGTTCCCTGAGATTTCTGCAGCGATTCAGTCGCATCAACGAGTTGTTGCTGAATGGAAATTTTTTCTTTCTCTGAATCCTGCAGCTGATGAAAAATATCTTCCTTCTCAATGGAAATTTTTTCATGCTCCTTCTGCATAGCATTTATTCTTTCTTGCAGGTCACCTTTAGATTTATGTAGATCATCTTTCTCTTGCTGGACGGCAAATTGCTGCTGCAACAAAGCGGACATTTCGTTGTAAGCGTCTAGTTGGTTATGAATCAATGGAACGTATTGCTCCATTGATTTTTGAATCTGTTCAATATCTGCACTGCTTTTTTTTTCAATATAATATTTCTTCCGAATAGACTGAAAAATTTCTACAGAAGAATTTTTTACGGAATCTTCCAACATGGCTACGAGATCTTCCGGATCTTGATCGAAAAGACTGATCATGCGTAATTGCCATGATGTAGTATCCTCATTTATATAAGGAAGCATTTTTTCAATCCAATCTTTGGGAAATCCCAAATTCAGTAATAAACTTATTTTTCCACGCGCATTTTTTTCCTGTTGAGAATCTAAAATTTCATTACGTTTTTCTTCAGAATATTTTTGGAAAGCCATTTTCACTACTCCTCTTTATCTCTTTTGGATCTTTTTTAATTTTGATAAACGTCTGGATGCCTGTTGCAAATTTTTGATTTCTTTCTGTAGTTGTTTTTCTTTTTTACTATTAGATTCTTTTTGGTGTATCAATTCTTCGATCGGATAGTTTTCTTCGATCTCATCCAATCGGTTTTCAAATTTCCCTTCCATTTCAATAGGAACAGCGGCATTCGCAAATGCACTTTGAATGGAAAGATATTCGGAAATGACATTCTCTGTTTCTGAATCTTCACGGCTAGACTGTATTGCACGAAGTTCTCTTCGAATGGAATCGGTCATTTGATTCAATTCATCCAAGCGGGAGGACAAATCCTGAACGGTTCGAATTTTATTATCTTGCACGGTTTGCAGGTCACGCAAATTTCTATCAGCCTCTTTTGAATATTCTCGAATGTTCCCTGTGCCACTAGTAACTGTGCGTTCGGAATTTTTTAACCTCCAGTATGGAATCATATAACGTTTTTGATGCTGCGTAAGGTATAAACCATTTGCTGAACGAAAACCAGAGCCGATGGAAGATTCAAAACCTCGAATATGTGGTGGCAGTCGTTTTAATGATTCTGGAATTTCCATCTTATTTAATGAAATGCGCTTTTGAATACTTGCGACAGTGTATGATTTTCCAAGAACGTAATTTCTACGGTATCGTCCGGCCGGAGTTTTAAAATCTTTAAATGAAAGATATTCAGAATTCCATTTTTGTGAAAACCCAATTTTTACTTGATATGACTTCCTCATTATAGAAAGAAAATCATCGTAGGAATCAGATTGCGCTATTGCCATGTCAATAGCTTCACGTAATCGTTGACTTCCGGATGGATCTTTCTTTTCCCTCCATGTTCCATAATCAACGCCTTTTCTTTTTCCTGGAACGTAAGTCAATTTTTTCAGTCCATATTTTTCGCAAAGCTGATCCGTTATCGGTTGAATGTTACTCTTCCACTGTCCATCTGAATAATGATACTTTACTCCGTCTACTAAACTGACAGAATTAAAAACTATGTGAGCGTGCATATGCGCGTGATCTGTATGGACAGAAAAAACGTATTCATATTTTCCGGCGAGATATTTTTCACAAAAATCCTGAGCAATATTGAAGCAGGTGATAGCATCCGTTTCGCCTGGTGCGAAACTAATAATGAAGTGATAACATTGTCGGCCATCCAATTTGCGAAATTCTTGTTTTGTTGCCATCATCCGGTTATATACTTCCTGTGTAGTGGAACCCGCGTTTCCTCCGATATAACGCTCTTCTGTTTTGTCAGGATTCAAAATATAATCAATGCAATTATAGAGTCCTGCGTTAGGATTTCCGGATTTCCGTTCTTTGACATGACTCAGTTTGGTGATTGCCATTTTGAAATCTCCTCTTCCAATTTTTGAAAATCAAACTCTAATTTTTCAAGCTGCCGTTTACATTCAGAGATTTTTTCCAACATTTCTTCCGGATAAAAAGATCCTGCCGAATTTTTTTCGATCTGCAAAAGTTTGCTGTCAATATTGAGTAAGGCCTGTTCGACTTGACGAAAATTCTTTTTTAAAAAATGAAAATTTGAAATTGTGGAATCGTGTAAAACGCTGCATAAGTATTTTGAAATATTTATTTTTGTGGATTCCGGATTTTCCATTTTTGCTTTTTCTAAAAAAATATCATAATCAGTTTGAGAAATTCGAATGGCAACTACCTTCGTCAGTTTCTCAGAGGCAGTTGCTTTTTTATTTTCTTTTTCCATCAATACTTTCCTCTTTTCTGTACTCGGTGATAAAAATTTTCGAGACAAATCAATTAAAAAAAGCCCATGGACGTTTTACGACCATGACAAAAATATCCATGGACGTTTTATGACCATGGGCTTTTTGTGGAGAAAAATGCGTTTTTTATGAAAATCCCGGAAAGCCGCATAAACACTGGGGCTGCAGGCTCATGGACGTTTTACGACCATAAGAAACACATTCCTATTTCTTAATTAGCAAGATACGCAAATTGTAAACAATTTGCATCTTGTTAGGGAGTCCCCTAAGACCCCTTTTGCTCGATTTTATATCGAGCGTGGGTATAAGGTAATGTAAATTTTTACAATTCTTACTTAATGTAGATGAGATAATCTTCATCACTGTCTTCAAAATTTGTTTTATCACCATCATCAGTTGTGTTTGTTTCTATGTTCAATGCTCCAACAATTCCATCCATCACTGCGTCTGTGATGAGTTTTTTCAAAGAATTTTCTGGAGTGAAAATTGTGTCATATGCTTTTATTGCTTCAAGAAAAAAATCAGTTCGGTTTGCAAATCCATATTCATTGAAGCGTTCAATTTTTGAAATCAATTCGGGATTGCTCACATTGAAATGATAATTTTTGCTTTCCATTTGCTACCTCGATTCTATTTGAAAAACGGGACGTCCTCACCCCAAAAGGATGTCCCGCAAAAAATTAGTCAGCTAAAAACTCAAGATCATTTGAATCATAATGAGAAATTTTTTGTTCCGGAACAGTGCTGGATGTTTCTTCTGTTTCAGAATTTTCTTCTACGTCATCAGTTGATTCTTCTGAAGGTGCAGAATTTCCGGTCGATGGTGAAACTGAATTTTTCAACTCAGGAGAATAAGTGCTCTGCAAAAACTTCCACATCTCTTCAAGATCTGGCTTTCCATTTTTGCTTGCAGACTTCAAATAAGCTAAAGTCTCTTCGTAACTTTCTGTCTGATACTGAACAGTCAAACGTTCCTCTTCTGCCATAAGTTTATTGAGTTTATCCTTTGTCTTTTTGATTTCGGTCTGAACCTTTTTTAACTTTGCTGTTGTTGCCTGAGTTTTTTTTCTTTCCATTTTAGTTACCTCACTTTTAATTTTTTATGAAACACAGAATAGTGATTCTGCATTTTTCTGATTATTTTGAAATGTGTGGTGTGAAAATAATTCATTATTTTTGTATAGGGACAGTCTGTGATGCACGATAATGGACTGTGCAGCGTGATGATAATTTGCTTTGCACTGCAATTTCTTCTTGCGAATGAAAAAAAGTAAACTGCTTAATAACTTTAATATATTTCTCTTTATTGAATGGCTGCAGTGCCTGCAGTACAATGGCAGAGCGTATTTTTTTTGAAAAGAGGCACGGAAGATCGAGCATCCTGGCCCTTAATATTTTTCCGGTTGATGTATCGAAAAGTGCTATGAATAAATTTATTCCGTACTTACAATTCGGAAAAATAAATTGTTTGCTCTGCCATGTGTCTAAGTATGGAGAATATGAGATGCTGCACCAGTCAGAAGATCCAAAGCGAAAAGAGATAAACATGATTTTTGAAAATTCTGTAATTCGAATTTCAAATTTTTTTTCGAATCCATCCAATTCTTTCAAAGAAGGATTTGCTCGAAAAATAAAAAGCACTGCACCAACTTCATCAAAATGTATATACGCACTATCTGGATAGCCGATGTATTTTCTGATACTGCTGGATGGAAATTCGTCTGCGCATCTATTTTTCTTCTTCATAAAAAATCGTATTTACAGTCTTGGTGTTTTCTTTTTCTTTGGTTTTCTCTTAGCAGTTTTATTTACAACTTTCTTTTTTTCTGAATTCACTTCTAGTTCTTGCGGAAGTAATTTTGTTGCAAGCTCTGGAAAAGCTTTAACTATTTTTTGATCCAGGACAGTTGAGTGTTCCCTAAATAAGTCAAACATTTTCCGCATACTTTTATCCGGATGAAAATTGTTCGGATCGGATTTTTTCCAATCTTTGTAATGACCAGAAAGATGACTCTTTCTTTCGTCGGTTATTTCAAGCCCATAGTGTTGACAAAACATAATACTCATAACATCAGCTTCAAATTCTTTTTGATGCAAATTTGTATTCAGAGATTCTTCGACAGATCCATGTGCAAGAGCGTGTCCGAATTCATGTGTTAATGTTGAGAAAGCAGCGGTATCCTGTAAAGTTGAAGCAATATGAATTTCGTGTTCTGACGGACTGTGATAGCCATAAAGGGAAACTCCTTTAATATTTTGTTCCTGGTCTTGCAGAAAAACTTTAAGCCCAAGATTCTCTTCACAGTATTCTTTTAATATATTTGTGCAGCTTCTGTGAAATTCAGATGGAATTCCACGGTCAAGAAGCTTTGGATATTTTTCCGGAGGAAAGTTTGTCTGCGTAATATCAAATGTATATCCTTTTTTGAAATACGAAAGTTTCTCTCCTTCTATTTCTCCGACATCATAAGCGGCCTGCTGTTCTTTGGATGCTTTACTATAAGGAATATCTCCATCATCTGTTTTTAAAATAGTGATCGGTGTATGGACGTACACTTCCATTCCATGCTCACCTTTTTTTACAGAGTAACCAAGTTCTTTCCAGGCTTTAAAGGATTTACAGAGTAAAGCTCCTCTTTGCTGTTGAGCAATGAGCATCATGTTGCGTGGTGAATAAGCGTAAGAAAATTTGCTGGAGAACTGTAAAAATTCAACAATCTCTTCCGGATTTTGATTCCATCCATTAATAATCTCATTGATTTTCTTATCCAGACTTTCTAGTTCCTCTGATCTGTTTTTTTTCTCTTCGGCCATAAGGTATACTTCCTCTCTAAGTTACTTTAGTTTGCTTGTTTCATATAAAACTGCAGCATAAGACATAATTTTTCCGGTGGAAGAGTTAAACAATCTTTGATCTTCTTTTCCGGGATATGCCGATTCATAGCTTCTGTGATGTTTGATACTTCATCTTCGGAAAGTTCGAGTATATATCTTCGGATAACATCTTCCAGATTCCCGGAAAGATCCCAAGATTGACGCATATCATAAACAGAAATGGTTTCTGCGGCAGATTCTTCATCTGCCTCCAAGGAGGATGTGTTGTCTGACGTATCATAAATTACAGAATTCATTTTTTCGTTGACAGCATTCTGTAATTTTAAAGTGGCACTATCATCTTCCAATTTCTTTAACTGTTGAAGCAAAAAAAGATTTCCTTGCGGGCCATTCAGTTTCGGATCATCCAGATCCAGAGAACAAAATTCATCTTCGCTGAGTTCGAATAACATGCCGGAAGATTTCCCTTCTTTTAGATCATCGCGTATTTTTGCTTGAAGACCTTCATCCGGAAAATAAAATTTCTCCTGGTGATTTACTGTATGCAGGTTTCCGTTTTTATCACGGAAAATTTCAACTGGATGGGTATAAGGTCCATATTTTTTTGCCTTCAAATAAGAGGGATCATGGAATGGCTTATATTTTTTGTCGATGATTGGTTTACTTGCAAATGGAAGAATGATGCAACTGTCTTTATCCATTTGTGCAACTTCATTTGCATCCATAAGCGAACGCTGCAGGCGATCGTAGCTTGTGCTGCTGCTTCCGTTTTGACCGTATGAAACACTACCGGATGCCTTTTCGATTGTGGCAGCACCCAACATTTTACTGATAGTTTCCTGGGTGTCATACGCACCACGGCCGGAACCAAGAAATAAAAATACAGCACAGGAATCCATGAATACTTTCCATCCGTCACCCTTGTACATGGTTTGCAGCTGACTAATTGATTGCAGGAACAGCATGACAGCAATGTTACGAGATCGAAGGGTTGTGATTAAATGTTCAAAACCTTCCGGCCGTAACCCGTTGCCAAACTCGTCCATCCAACACTCAACACGAATAGGAAGAACACCATGGTAATTCTGATCTGCTTCTACCAAAAGTTCATCGAACAGCTGTTGATAAAGCATATTTCCCACAAAATTGTAGCTGCTATCGTTTTCTTTTAGGACTAGAAATAATGCTACTTTACTTTTTCCATCCCTGTGCCAACCGGTTCCAAGTTCCCATAAGTTCATATCATCTGCTTCAAAAATGCGCTGAATAGATTTCGAATAAAAGAACTTGAATTTTCCATTTAAAATTAAAAGAACGGAAGCAACTGTTTCGGGCGCACCTTCTTTTAATTTACGATAATCTCTGACAGCTGGATGATCTGGATACATATCTGCTAATGCATCCATTAATAAAGATAATTCTGTGGACTCTTCTTCATCCTCAGAGCGAGGTGGTACTTTTTTACTTTCCAGCTGCATGAGCTTTGTTACTTGATTTAAAGTTTGCGTAGCATATACAGGTTCCCATTTTAAACCGGCTTCTGCAAAAATCTTTTTTTTATCTGGTACAGATACAGCCCACACGAAATAAAAGAGAGACTGCAGATAAAGAGCGCAACCATCATCCCAGAAAGGGTCGCCTTTTTGGGCATCCGGGGGTTCCACAGACTTGAAAATATTCATAATCAATCGTGGAATATCATCTTCTGTTCGGATATAAACAAAAGGATTGTATCGATCAGAAGATTCCATGTTTTTTAAGTTCAAAACACGGATCTGATAACCGTTCTTTTGCAAATAGTTTCCATATTTTTCCACAAGTTCACCTTTAGGGTCCATGAATAAATAGGAAGAAATACATTTTAAAATATTTGGAGCAATCACAAATAATGATTTACCGGTACCAGGAGCACCGACAACAATCATATTATTATTTGGAAAGGATTTCGAACCGGATAAAGCCTGATTTACGTGTTTGGAAAGAATGCGGTTATTTTCCGGATGCTTAAGATCGGCCATGCGTTTATTTGCAGTGTCCGGATCATCCCATTCTGCAGAACCATGTTCGATGTCTGAATGTGTGTTGCGATGCGTATCCAAATAAAACGCAAGAAAAAATACCCATCCGGTCAGACCACATCCAAGACTAATCAATGTGTACTGATTAAAACAGCGCCATGGATGATTCATCCATGACGCTGTTTTAAGATTTATATCATTACCAGGTTCACCCAAAATACCTGCAAATACAAGGCATATTAATTCGACCAAAATAAGAATAAGCACAAGACTTTTAATTGGAATCTTTTTTTTCTTTATCATTTTTTCTCCTTATATTAAAGCTTTAAGTCTTTTTTCCTTATAGGGGAAGATTTAGGCTTGTGTTTAGAAGCAGGATTTTGAGAAAACTTTAAAATCTTATTTTGATTCTGGCCGAACTGTTTTGTTATGTTTTTGCGTCGAACTGGATCATAATAAGGTAGTATTTGCGCTCCTTTCATATTCAATAAAGGATTCGATGTTGGTGAATCATTTTTAAAAATTTCATATTCCTTTTGTGGATCAATTGCTGAAACAAGAGTTTTTCCGTCATCAGCAATGGAAAAAAGAGGAAGTTTGATATGCAATTTAGAACCAGGAATACGAGAAATAAAAGTCTTGTCATCCATAATATCATCAACAAGACTACAATTAATGGTAACGGGAAAAGCTGCTTCTTGAGTAGAAACATCTGGAGAGCTTTGTGAAACAGTTTTTTCCATAGATTTTGCTTTTGATGATTGCTTTTGAGGAGCTTCGGACGGAGTTTCAGTTTCTGCATACGGAATATAATCTAAACGATGTGTTTCGTCAGATTGTTCTGTATACTTGGAAAATTCTTTTCCAGACAGACTGCCGGAAGGAGTCTGAAGAATCCCTTTTTCATCCGGACGATAGACATTATAATTTTTTTCCGGATCAAGAAAAATAATAAAGCCCTTACCATTGTCAACGGAAAGAGCTTCCTGAATACGAACATATTCTCGGTCACCTGTCTGCAGCGCAATTTCATCTTCTCTTCTGGCAGCTACTCTTTGAGAAGGAATATATCGTTCGATTAACCCTGGTCGGTTCTTTAAGGCTTCATAACGATCGACTTCTTTCCCAGCCAGGGCTTGCTCAAAAGACTGTGCATTCAGATTTTTTCCTTTCTGCCAATTTTTTGGATCGGTTTTTTCCTTTATTTCCGGCGAAGCTGTTTTCATATAATCTTCCTCTGACATACGGCCAGAATCAAAATATTCTTGTTCAGTTATATCTTCTACCAAATTTTTAGCTGCATCCGGAAATTCTTCTAAATATGCTTTAATAGCTGCTGCGAATTGTTGCAGAGATTGATTCGCAACGGCAATCTGGATGTGATTATCTCCATATTTAAGATCCGGAAGAACAGAATAGTTCACGCCACGTTCGTCCAATATATCCAGGAATTGCTCTAGTTGCTCATTATCTTCCGAAGCATCTCCGAGTGCAAGACTTTTGATTTTATAATTTCCGGAAGTAAGAGCTTTCAACTCTTCAAAATCCAGTGGACCACCAAGATCGAGCTGGTTTGTTACATAAGATTCGTATAATGCCTGCCATTTTGCAACGTCTTTTCCACGTATGGCAATTTGCTGGCAGGAATCCTGAATATCCAGATCAGGAAGGAGACAGTAGGTAATTCCAACCTCTGTCATGGAATCCATGAGTTTATCCAACTGTTCCGGATCGCGTGTGGGGAGATTTGCGATAATATAATCTCCATCACAGGCTTTCATGAATTGTGTAAAACTTTTGAAGTCTGACGTGGAGATTATATGTTGCTTATGTAGTTTCATACAAAATTGAATCAGTCGGAAGGGAGAAAGCAGAGCTTTATTTACTACCTTTCCGGTTACACTACCTGCGGAAGCTGCTGCTTTAACAGCCCCTTTAAGAATAATCATTTCTGTGTTGACCAAGATAGCAAGGTCACCACTTCCACCTGCATCTTCAGCTGCCATTTTTAATACCTCCTTTAAATAACCTTTTTAGTTGTCTTTTTTACCTGCTTCTCGGGTTTCTGCTCAGGACGTTGCATTTTAGAAAGTAATGTATTTGTTCTTTCCTGCAAATTACCCAATGTACGCTCCATAGCGTAAATCTTACGCTGGACAGAAGCAATCTTACCCTTTTCTGGGTCCCACGGGACATATTCAAGAAGTTCTTTTCCGGTCAATGCCCGGCCAACGTTTTTTACACTATTGGAAACATCTTGTACGGCCTGCTTTGCATCGTTCAGCCGCTGGAATAGTACATCGAGAGAATCCTGCGTATGCTGCATTCCCTTTTGCAACGAAGCCAAAGCTTTTGGAACATGAATTTTTTCAGCAAACGATAAAAGCGCATTTTTTCCAGCAGTTTTTAATTTACTCTTAGTCTGCAGAACAACATTGGCAAGGCGGGACTTGTTAAGTGTTATGAGTTTTTCACTCTGATCAAGATTATTCTGTACAGTATCAACACTGTCAGAATCATTAAAAAATCTTTCGTCAATAGAATTTACCTGTTCTTTGAGTTCCCTGAATTCTACTTGCATTTTCTGATGCTCTTCTTGTAATTTATCCAGATGACTTCCGAGATATTGCAACAGATTAGCTGCTTGAGACATATCATTTTTCAGAAGAGCCTGTAGTATCTCTTGAAATGGTTCCTGATCAACCAATGGAAGAGATATATCCATAAGATTTTCCATTTTTGCTTGTTGATGTTCTGCCTCCGGACTTTCCGGAGTGGTGTTTTGATGCTGCATAACTTCTTCATTGTTGGATGAAGGGATACTAATTTCAGGTGCAGAATTAAGATCAGGGACAGCAGTTTCTTCTGGAGTTTGTTCGGAAAGCGGAACTGCAACTTCTTCGTTTGGCTTTTCAAGAGTAATAGAACTTCTGGTTGGCCGCTGTGGAAGTTGTTTTCCAGAATTTAAACATTCCCTTGCTTCTCTTACATAGGAAAGTAGAGCATTTGCATAAGATACATTTTTTGAATCACAATTTAACTTCTGCAATCGTTTGGCTCCAAGTTCTGTATCGTTTAATTGTTGATGCCGCTCAAGGTAATCCGATAAAGCAGGTGGAGTGCTGTGCGTAACGCCATCCATTAACGTGTCGGCCACTTTAACTTTAGAAAGATCAAGGAATGCATTATACTCCTGCGGCGTACCATTCATCAAATAATGAAGTTCATAATTAAGAACACCGGATTCTTGGTGAATCAAAAAGCTATCTGCGTCTGATAATGGGATTTTGTCTCCGACGGACAATTTTTCTACTGTACTTTGCAATATAAAAATCATAGGCTCTTGTACATCTAATTTACTTTGAGAACCCCATGTTTCACGGCGTTGCTGCATAGTAGCCAAAGGGAGTTTGATTCCATTTTTAATCTCTTCATCTGGCATTCCAGAAGCTTTTTCCAAGTTGATTTCATTAAGCTCATCATTAGTCAGTTGATATATGTACCTTCGAATAACATCGTCCAAAAGCCCGGTCAAGTCCCAGTCTTTCTTTCGTTCTTCAAAATTATTTTCAATTTCTTGTGACATAAGAACCCTTCTTTCTTTTTAGTTCATGTGTTGTAACTGATCCTGAAAGGATGTTGAAGTGTTGGATAAACGATTGGCTGTACGTTTCATTCCATATAATTGCTGAGAGTATAAAGCGATCGCGTGTTCTCTTTGATTTAAAAGGTATAGATTGATTTCCTCTAATTCTTCGTTGGAAAGTTCGAGAGTATGACGATCCAGAAGAGTTTTTAATGTGGATGAAAAATCCCAATCCTTTTTCCGGGGGCCCAGTGACTCTGACATATGGTTTCCTCTTTTCTACAAGTCAAATTTTACTCATCGTTTTTTTGGGACGTTTCAGTGGATGCTGCGTAGGACGTGACTTCTGTTTGCGCTGCTCTTCATATTTGTGGTCAATATATGATAAGTCCTGATCGCGAAGCGCACGTACATTTTCAGCTCGTAATTCATAGTCAGATCCATTACTTGGCTTACCTTCTGCAGCGAGATCTGCCTCGATTTCATCAAGAGATTCATAGTATGATCGGTAAATACTCGCAACTTCTTCCACGTCTTCCGGGGTATAACCATTTTTCAAGGCAATAATTTTATGCTTTTGGACCCGAGGATCTTCTTCTTGATCAACAGTCTTATTTGGTTCATCAAATGCTATTTCCTGATCTATTTCTTGACGTAATTTTTCTGCTTTCATTAGGTCAAGTGTAGACACCATCGCAGATAAAAGCTGTTTTTGATTTTCAACCAGCACTTCTTGTCGCTCAATTAATGTATCTATATCCATAGTTTCTTTCTCCTTTTTGTGTAATAAAAAAGACTGCTTAGCAGTCTTAAATGATTGGGCGTTTTTGGGAACATTTTGTATGCTTATTTACTGTTTTTTGACATTTGAAAATATATTTTTGTGTGATATATTCTTCTAACGTCAGTCCTGCGACAGCAGATTCCTGTTTAAGTTCTTCCTCTCTATTTTTTGTCTTTCTGCAATTAAAGCTTGATCGTAATTTTTTAACATCGGTTCATCGGGTAAATTCAAACCTTTTATTTGCTTCTGCGAGCGGAATAACCTCGCCATCTTCAAAATCGTTACACTCTGACCAAGTTATTGTAACAGTAGGTTCTTTACAGCGATCCTGATAGTCCTTTGCAACACGTTCGATGCAATCATATTCGGAATAAATACTGCTGTCAGCATACATATCATATGCCTCTTTTGCGAGATCTTTCGAATATTTATGTGGTACATCATATGAATTTTCCAATTCGGCAACCATAAAACTGGTAACAAATTCTTCGTGGGCTTCCATAACTTCTTCGGCCGTCAAGGTATATTCTTTCCCATCTCGTTGTATTTTCATGTTTTTAATTCTTCCTTTTTTTGATTTGTGGTTCAAAAAGGCAGCCTCAAAATTAGGCTACCTTTTTCGGAAAATTTATAAGTATCAGTTTTCCTTGGAGACTATGAATTCCAGTTTTCGTTCTCCATATACGCTATTAAGATGTTATTGAGGCGCGAAATATTATGTTTATTTTGCTCGATTTGCTTTTGAATCCAGTTTTTCTGTGTCTGATTTGTAATGTCACTTAAATCATACTTAATAATAACGTAAGTATCATCATATTTTGAGATTGCCGGTGAATCCATGGGAAGAAAAACCCACTCGCCAAATATGTCTCCGGTTTTGTATAAGTAATCATCTACAACCAGAACATATACGCCGGTATGTTTGATTTTATTGATTTTATTCTGCATTTTTCTCCATTTCATTTAAGGCAGATTCAGAAAGTGGTGCATCACCGGCATCAGAAGTATTATTGGAATCTTCCTGGTGCCCTGTGGTGTCTGATGTATTTGCATCCATTTTCTTCATTTCCAGTACCTCACTCTCTGTCATGCCGGCAAATTCAAAGGAAAAGTCCTGGGAATTTTTGTTGTATGTAACCAGAGTTACGGTTCGGTTACTGTCATTCAGTACGAGATAGAATGTTTCCTTACTTGGTTTATAGGTTCCATAGGCCAGATATTCACCTTCCGTTGCTGTGATATTGTTTTCCGTGATCCATTTATGCAGTCTGCAGGGAAGAAACCAGCTTTTATTGTAACCATAAGCGTCTGTACATATGGCTGTGATAGAGTGGGCGGAATCTTCTTTTACCGGTGTGCATTTCTTCAGCCAATCGTCTTTCTCTTCATCAGACATATAGATCCAGTTACTTTGATTGATAACTGGAAGATAGTCGTTATTTTCATAAATATAATCTTCCCCAAGGATATGGTATTTATCTTCTTCTGATACAGAGGAAGAAGTAACCTCCCTTTCACTGGAAGAAGATGTTTCCGTTGTCTGTGTTTCTTTTCGTTGCTCTTCTTTTTCACTCAAACTTCTTTGGTCTATGTAATCGAGTGTTTCCTGCAGCGTGCTTTCTATGGTACGTTCAGACTCAGCTTTTTGGATGTTTTCAATATTCTGTTTGATATAAGAGTCAATTTCGGATTGCTGGTCATCCGATAAGTCTTTTACGGCATCCTCAATCTGCTGGATTGCCTCTTCCTTTTTTTTACTGTAGTCTGATTGCTCCACGGTAATAGAATGTCCAGTATTTGAGTTGCTGGAATCTTTATGGATAGCGACCGCGCCTCCAACCGTTGCTATTGCAAGAGCGGCCGCCGCTATGCTTATGGCAACCTCTTTTTTTGAAAATTTTCTTTTACTCATAAATGCCTCCAACAAAAAATGTCGTAAGAGAAAGATGAAATTTCCCTTAGCGACCTTTTTTTCTTTTTAACACCTTTTTTATTTCGAAACATCAATCATGTAGTCAACAACCTTCTTGTAAAGCTGCCGTTTTTGTTCCGAATAACCGAAATATTCAAATGCAAGATCTGGGGAATATTCGGCTTTTTCGACAAGCCGCTGCATAGCCACCAGTTGCATCAGAACATCCTCTCGTTTTTCTTCCGTATCAAGCTGCAGCTCACTTCCTAGCTGCATCCCAAGAATTAAAATAGCTCCGGCTTTTATCCGTAGGATTTTGCATTCTATTTCTGTTATTTCCATTGAAATCCTCCCCATTTTCTTATAAGCATAGTCCAACCACTTTTTTCTTTAGCATTGGTTTTGTTTTCACGGATGTGATTGGCGTAACTGCCATGTCGGAGTTTACTATTGCAGGTTGTTCATCATCTTCCAGTATAAGAGCATCTGTTCCTTTCTCATCCATGTTCAGGAGCGCATTCAGTTCTGCCAGTCGCTTTAGCTTTTCAGCGAGTTCTTCTTCCTGTTGGAATGGTTTCGTTACTTCTATTTTCGCTGATTCTAATTGATTAGTTAAGGTTTCAAGTCTGTCTTTGGCTTCGGCAAGCTTATCCGGCATGGTTTTCAAAACATTGTCCAATCGAATAATATTTCCAACTGGATCAGGGCCAATCTCAACAGGGTGGTTCATAGCTCCCTTAAGTCTCAAAACGAATTTTCTATTAAAGGAATCGAATGCTATATTCATTGAAAATCCGAGATATGTTCCGATTTTGGCAGTTCCATCCGCATCAGTTTGAAAAAATTTTATGATAGCGTTTCCTGCATCCTTTCTTGTGTCATACACACCTGATCCAACCTGCATATGGAACTTATCTTTGCTTGTGGCAGCATTTTGTTCATAGAGAGCTATATCCTGTTCAAGTTTTTCGATTAGTTCTTTCACCATAACGATTTGGCGTGGATAATGCTGAACAATATTATCTTCCATCCGGTATTTTTGACTTGTATAGTTTGCTTTTAACAGTCTTAAACGTGATACCTGAATGTCAAGATCCATTTTTTCTTTGATATATGGATTTCCGGTTGCAAGAGCCTTTACTTCCGCATAGGATAGAGCGGATTCGTCTACATCTTCACAGCTACGGACCGGCGATTTGCTTGTCATGATCTGGCTGATGAATTTTTGCTTGTTTTCGATCAGCTGCCAGGAATAAGCATCAAATGTTCCTTCTGTAACATAACGGAATATTTTTACCTTGCGGTTCCGGTTTCCCTGCCTTAAAATACGTCCTTCCTGCTGTTCAATGTCGGATGGACGCCACGGTACATCAAGATGGTGCAACGCAATCAAACGATCCTGCACGTTTGTTCCAGCACCCATTTTAGAAGTAGATCCGATCAGAAAACGAACCTGTCCGCTACGGACTTTAGCAAATAATTCAGCTTTTTTCTGATCTGTATTGGCGTCATGAATAAATGCAATCTCATCTTCCGGCACACCCTTTTTCATAAGGAGAGACTTTAACTCATCATATACGCTAAAAGATTCATCCCTATTTTTCCTTGGCGTAGATAAATCACAAAAAATAAGCTGTGTAGATCTTTCTGAAGTGGTTTCTTCCCAGATATGATAAGATTTTTCGGCACACACTGCAACTTTTGAATTTTCATCCGCAGGTAGCATTTCGTTTATCAGACGCTGATCGAGAGCAAGTTTCCGGCCGTCGTTTGTTATCCTCAACATGTTGTCTTGATAAGGTGACACAAGCTGGTTTCTGACTGCTTCAGCGCGATTAGCAAGCGATGCAACCATTTCTTTCTGGTATTCGCTTGGTTTCAGAACTACATTTTCGTATTGAGCCTCCGGAACAGGAAGATTCAGCATATCTGCAGTTTTAATGTCGGCCGCTTCTTTGAATACTGAAATTAGCTCAGGAAGATTGAAAAAGCGAGAAAACCTTCTTTTTGTACGGTAACCAACCCCCTCTGGAGCTAACTCAATCGCTGTTTGTGTTTCACCAAATGATGCTGCCCAGGAATCAAATTGTGTCATTCCCAATCTTTTCAGTGTGCCGTACTGCAGATAACGCATATTTGTATACAGCTCTGTCATACTGTTGGAAATCGGCGTTCCGGTAGCAAAGGTGATACCTTTGCCGCCGGTTAGTTCATCCATATATTGGCATTTTGCAAACATGTCTGAGGACTTCTGGGCTTCTGTCTGCGGGATACCTGCCACATTGCGCATTTTGGTATACAAAAACAGATTCTTATAGTTATGGCTTTCATCCACAAACAGCCTGTCTATACCGAGTTCTTCAAAATTTACAACTTGATCTTTTCTGGTTTGGTCATAAAGCTTGGCAAGACGCATTTCCAGACTCTTTTTGGTCTTTTCCATCTGTTTAATGGTAAAACGTTTGTCATTCTCTGCTTTTATTTCACGAAGTCCTTTTTCGATCTCATCAATCTGCTGTATGATTGTATTTTTTTGTCGTTCATCGGAAAGAGGTATTTTTTCAAACTGGCTATGTCCGATAATAACTGCATCATAATCTCCGGTAGCAATTCTGGAACAGAATTTTTGCCGGTTTGCCGGTTCAAAATCTTTTTTCCGGGCCGCAAGGATGTTTGCCCCCGGATATAACCGTAGGAAATCAGAAGCCCATTGTTCTACGAGGTGATTTGGGACAACAAATAATGATTTCTGGCATAAACCGAGTCTTTTGCTCTCCATCGCTGCAGCAATCATTTCAAATGTCTTTCCAGCACCAACACACTGGGCAAGTAATGTATTGTTGCCGTATAAAATATGGGCTATTGCATTTTTCTGGTGCGGCTTTAATTCAATATCTGGCGTCATGCCAGGAAATGTCAAATGAGAGCCTTCATATTCCCGTGGACGAACAGAATTGAATAGTTCGTTATACGTTTCTACAATCTTCTGTCTTCGTTCCGGATCACGGAATATCCAGTCTTTAAACGCTTCTTTTATGTTTTCCTGCTTTTGACTTGCAATAGTCGTTTCTTCCTTATTCAGTACCCTCCTTTCATCAAAGGTATCATAAATTTTTATGTCTTTCAAATTTAAGGTATCTTCCAGCAACTTATACGCAGTTACTCTTGTGGTTCCAAATGTGGTATTTGCAAAAGAGCGGGAAGTTTCAGCATTTTTTCCGGCAATGTTCCATGTACTTGTTATATTCGAAAAACTTGTTTTTACAGCACCAGGATCTAATAGATAATGTGGTGTTTGAAAGACTTCCCCCATGAAGTCATCTATATACTTCGGATCAATCCATGTGGCACCAATCCTGATCTCTATCTCTGAGGCATCGAGATTTTGGGGCTGTATCTGTTTAAGTGCCTGCACATTAATGCTAAACTCAGGTTTTGTTTCTGCGTAAGATGTTGCAATTTTGAGTTTTTCCCGGACATTACCGCTTAAATATTCATCTGCAGTCTCCCATTTTCCGGTGATTGGGTCTTCAAATATGACACCGCGAAGTTCTTCCACAATTTCTTTGGTATCTTTTCCGGAAAGTTCACTCATATACGGAAGATCAACAACAGCCTTTTCTGAAAGAGATACGGTCAATGCTTCACTGGCTGTGTCAACGCTTGTAACAACTTTCTCCTGCTTAATTGTACGCTTTTGGAATATAGCAGCCTTTTCCTTGAAATTTCCTTCTTCATCAAGGTTTTCTAATGAGCAAATCAGAGAATAACTGGAATCCTGATCAAATGCGATTCTGTTTGCACGCGAATTCAGTATACCGAATTTTGCTGTATATCCATCATACAACGCACTCAGTTCTTCCTGCTTTTGTTTAATGTCTGCATCGGAATACTCATTCAGCTGCAAATTAATTAACGCACGAGTACAATCCCGGATGCCGATCATTCCCTTGATCCGCTCTTTTGCTGTGGCCGAAACGTCAACAGGACGCATAACAGAATTTTCCCGGTAATAAATTTCCTTTCCAACAACCGTAAAGCTATAATTTTTGACGTTCGGATCTGCAGAAAGTAGCTCTTCTAAGTCCTCCGTAAGAATCTCTTCCGGATCAATCGCATCAAATTCTCCATTGATATTTTGCAGAGACTCCTGTAATTGTTCTTCAAACGGTTGCGAATCATCTGCTGTGCAGGTACTTTCCATTCCATAAGGACCGGATACCATTTCCATTTTTCCAACAATTTGTTCTGGATGTTCAACAAAATAATTGTTCATGGTAATGTCTGATTCATCTTTTCCAAGATAGACCCAATCCGGATCAGAAACAATCATATGATCCCGTTTTTTCAAAAACAAAATATCGGATGTTACTTCTGTTCCTGCATTCGATTTAAAGGCTTTATTTGGAAGCCTGACAGCACCAAGTAACTCGGCCCGTTGTGCCAGGTATTTCCGCACTTCCGGATTGGACTTGTCCAGTGTTCCTTTGCTTGTGATAAAGGCAACAATACCACCGGGACGTACTTTATCCAGTGTTTTTGCAAAGAAGTAATCATGGATCAGGAATTTGTTCCGATCGTATTTCTTATCTACCACCTTGTATTGTCCAAACGGAACATTTCCAATGGCAAGATCAAAAAAGTTATCTGGATATGTAGTTTTTTCAAAACCACATATCTGTATGTTGGCATGTGGATACAGCTGTTTGGCAATCCGTCCGGAAATACTGTCCAGTTCAACTCCATATAAGTTGCTTTCTTTCATGGAGTCCGGCATCATGCCCAAAAAGTTTCCAACTCCCATTGCCGGTTCCAGAACGTTTCCTTTGGAAAAACCCATTCGTTCCAAAGCACTGTAAATTTGCCGGATAATCACTGGACTGGTATAATGTGCGTTTAAAGTGCTTTCCCTGGCCATACGGTATTCATCCGGCGATAATGCAGCCTTTAATTGCTGATATTCTTCAGACCAGTTTGGTTTGCTTTCGTCAAAGGCATCCGCCAGTCCACCCCATCCAATATATTGACTGAGAACCTGCTGTTCTTCTGCTGTAGCGTATCTGTTTTCCGATTCGATCCGGTTAAGCAGCACAATGGCAGCAAGATTCCTTCTGAATTTCTCTTTTGGAGATCCTTCCCCCAAATGGTCATCACTGATCTGAAAATTGGAAGCTGCACTTTTATCCGGTGCAGCTTTACTTTCTTCTTGTTTTTCTTCGGTATCTGGCGTCGTTTCGTCTGGAATAGAATTTTCAATGTCTCTTCCATCTGCAGCAAGTTCATCGGCCCATGCCATGGCATCTTCCAAAGATTCAAAAGTTTCCAATGGCGGATAACCTTCTGCATCATAAATGGAATATACGGCATTTCCTTTGTTGATCCACAAAAAGACATCCGAAAAAAGCCTTGCGCTCCATTTTGTTGGATTTCCAAACGCATCATCTGCCTCATGTACCACCTGCCAGGATAACCGTTGCAGTTCTTCCCCATCAAGTTTGGCATCAACTTCCGCTTCATGTCGATCAATGTCTTCTTCAGCAAGAATGTCGATATAATAGTCCTCTACTTCAACTTTATCTGGCTTATGGTCAAATTCAAAGACTCGATTTTTACACTGAACATAATAAAAGTCCGGATCATCAACACAATTTCCGATCAGATATTTAACGTTTCCAGATTCCCACTGGTCAATCAGAATGCAGAGATGGCCATCCAGTGTAAGCTGTTCCTGTACTACCTGTTCTTTTTCATGCTGCAGGTTTCTGACTTGGTTTGTAAATCCATCCAAAATAGTTGGATGGGTGTTTAAGATCAGTGTATTGCTCCATTCTCCTTCTGTAAGGATGGAACTCGCCCATTCTTTGTTTCTTAGAGAAAACCGACCTTCCTTCCATGCCTGCACAATGGTATTGGCCAAAACAAATTGTACACAGTCTATGCCGTATTTTTCTACAATTTCAGATACCGTATTTTGTGGAACGGAAAATCCATTGTATTTTTCGGCAATCTGTTTTTCGATCTCCTGTTTGCACTCTAACCGGATTCCGTTATTCAGCCGGGTAATTTCGGCTTCTTTTGCCTTTTTTTCCTGTTCTTTTTTATAATTCTTATACTCTTCTTTTTCCTGTGGTGAAAAGTATTTGTCTGCATAAATCAGCTCGCAGATTCTTTCTTCTACGACATTCCAATTTAAAAGGACTTTTGTATATGGATTTAAAAGGCTTCCTTTCTCCAGGAGAATACCTTTCGCATCATGTTCACTGTTGGAACTACTATTGCCAGGTAACGCACCGGATTGGCCACCAATCCCATATTCTTTTTTCAGAAAGTCTGCATTTTCTTTCTGGTTATGCAGGTCCATGAAATATTCGTAGATTCGAAATTTTCCATCTGCAAAACCACTTCCAATGCAAAGGGCATAGTCGATTTCGTCCTGTGTGATGAAATCTTCCTGTCTGACATCTACCGTATCATGAAGTGGAAAATGAATTCTCTCCCTGTCAAGATCCGCAATTTCGGATAATAGATATCCTGGAGATTTCACAGTTTTCGGCTTTAATTCTCCATAGGAAATCCGTGCATCGACATCTTCCAAAAAGCTTTCCAGCTGTTCTCTTCCTTCATGCGTAGAAAGAAGAGTTTCTATTTTTTCTATACTGTTAAGTTCTTCCGGTACATCATCTATCCAATCACGGAGAAAATAGCCGATCTGATAAGATACCCTCTCCATCTCTGTTTTGTCTACGAGTGCTGCCTCGTTCGCATCCATATACAAGCCATACGTAATCATGGCGTGAATGTACTTTTCGATTTGATCCCAGCTTAATGTTGTAACTACAGATTCCGCTGCCTGCATACCATAACCAGCAGTCATTCCGTTTTCATCAAACCATACAGATATTGGATGACCGTGTAATTCAAAACCTTTGCCGACCTGACTATATTCTTTTTTCAGGAAAGCAATTATTTCATCGGTACTTTTTCCTTCGGTATATTTGGCGTAAATCCGTTTCCGGCTATCTTTTTGCCCGCCACCACTTCGGATGATTACTTCAAGATCGGTTTCCGGCAAATAGAAAGCAGCGGGCATAGTATATTTTTTACTTGCTTCCGCTGCTGTAATTGATCCTCTCTGTTCCTCTGCTGATGGAAACAGACTTAATTGTGTGTATGATTCCTCTGGTTTTACAAAATTGGTCGGCTGTAAATCAGTTCTTTCAGTACGACTTCCTCCGCCCGGCTCTGGATGCTGTTCATCTTCTTCACCCAAAGCATCTGATCCTGTGCTTTGAGCTGTTCGTTTACTCCTTCTTTCTCCGCCATCTGGGATGTCAGGACTTCCATCCTCTCTCTTGCCTGTTCCTGAATCTCGAGAAGATGTGCTTTCAGCGTTCCTTCCAGAAACATTGCTGTTCTCGCCCCATCGTATCTCTCCCTCAGAAATTTGTCCCTCAGAAGTCCGTATTTCGTTACCATTCCCTCCGGTTCCGGATTTGCTTTCAGTTTCGGAATCAGATAATCTCCCATCTGTTCGTATTCCAGGTCCATTTTGTTTTCCTCCTTCAATATTATCTTTATCTTTGGAATTACCCTCTTGCAAACTTTCACGCTTTAAAGCATTATATCGCGGTTGTGATGCATTTGCAAGTTCTTTTTTGGAGATTTCTTTTTCCTGTTCTTTCTCGCGAAGTTTATCATAAATGCGTACTGTTTTTCCGATTTCTGCAAGAACACCTCTGGCAGAATCATTAATTTTTGTTCCTAATACTGACAATGTTTTAATAGAAACAAACTGATTGATATAATCAAATGAAAATTCATGATCGGAAATTTCTATTCCACAGGCCGATAAAATTGTAAAAGAAACACTTTCCGATATAAGTTTTTTTAAGCAAAGAGCAAAGTCCTGTTCGCTCAGTTTATCAAATCCTATCCTATCCTGTAAATCCGGATAATCAATTTGAAGTTCTGTATAGGCATCCGCCGCGAGCTGATCTGAAATTTCAATAATTCTTTCTTCAAAGGGTTTTGTGCTGTCTGTACTGCCATATATTTGTTCGAGCCTATGCAGTACATCACTTTTATGTTCTTCCCGCAGTTTCCACGCCTTCGGATAACGTCCATTTGGCTTTACAGCATGAACATTCGAAACATCAAATACATATTTAAGCTTATGACCGTATGTTGCAGTATCATCCGGAAGTGCAATTCCTGAAGATCCTTTATTTACCCAGCAGTTCATACGTTTATTCCATATCTCGATGGAAGCACACGCTGTTGCATCCGGATTCTGTGCATAAATCAGAAGCTGTTCTTTAAACGGATATTTATAAATCCGTGCAGCGGAGGTCAGGAACTTCATCCAGGATTCCCGGTTCTGTGAAACCCTTTTAGCTGTTTTTTCTGCAAGATTCACTATGTATTCATATTTATCCATCTTATTTTCCTTCTACTATTGTGGCCGACAATATAATTGCGGCGAAAGATTTGATTGAGACATTGCCTGTTTACATACCCCTCTGGATTCATCTGCAGCATGAACCATTTCACCATTTCCAAGATATATGGCAACATGGGATATATTCCTGTATTTTCCGTTGGCCGAATAAGAATAAAAGATCAAGTCTCCCGGCTGCAGTTCACCATAGCTGACAGTCATTCCTTTGTTTACCAGGCATTCTGCTTCGCTTGCTGCATCCATTCCATTCAGATAAGTAATACCAGCTGCAGCATAACTCCGGTAAACCAGGGAAGAACAATCATACCATCCCGGATCATCTCTTCTGCTTTGGGAATAACCACTTCCTACAGCATTCAGAGCTGCCTGCACGGCAGCATTTCCGGACTCTCCGGCACCTATGCTTTTTTTCCAGGACCAGTCAATCCCACCGGCACCATTTTCGGATGGTGCATAAATGTCAAGCGTCCCATCAAGCTGCGCCAGGCAATCCGCTTTCTCATAGCTCCACCTGGATACGTTCGGTCTGCGGGCGATCATGGCATCATATGCCCTTTCAATAATTTCCCGGTCCGTTGATGCAGATGTTGTTCCATCAAAATATCTTTTCAGGCTTACAACATATTTTCCATCTCTGTTGCCAAAAGAAAGAACGCAGCCTTTCAAAGCATCAGACGCGTTTGTAAAATCAAAACCATAATATTCTGTCAGTGATGTAAGAAGTGGCTGCAGTGTTTGTGTATAGACGTATTCGCACTGGGCTGCCTCAAATGCAATCTTATGTTCTATGCAGATCGAATGCCATGCCCCGTAAAATCCGGCGTTATTTTTTAGTTCTGTGGTCATGCCAAGATATGGTTCAAACGGACCATATGTAGTTGGATCTTTTTCATAGCACCACCGAACAAACGGCCCAAGCTCATAACGATTGTCGAACTGAAATTCACCACATGCATTTCCGCCATCGCCACCAACCTGATCCGGGTTTCCGCCGGATTCATATTTTGCCGCCAGATAACAGGCTCCATCATAAGCGGAAGAAGCACTTTGACGTTCAGCCTTTACCCCAAGAAACAGAAGACTCAAAAGAAGAAAAAGCGAAATAATAGGAAGCAGCAATAAAACATTGGATGCTATAATTTTAATGATGCCTGCGGATATTTTCGCCGTATTAATGACTCCATGCCGAAGTAGCATCCGCTGTTGATAATCAGCCCTTTTTTTTATCTCTTCTTCGTTCCCGGATAACCGGAGGGATTGAACGGTTGTATGGAAGTTCTTTGTTCTCCGAAACCATTTTAAGGATGCTCTAATTTTTCCCTCTTTACGAGAACTTTTTTCATCCTTTTTTCTTTTGCGGTCATTAGAATCTTTTTCATTCTTTCCTGACTTTTCTGTATCACTTTCTTTCCGATTTTTCTTTTTGGCTTTCCGTTTTTTACTTCCGGAATCATCCTCTGAGTCCTCTTCCTCAGCATGATCCATTTCTTTATTCCATTCCTCTACCGCCTGGGACGGTTTTATTTCCTGCCTATCTTTATCTTCTGCCGGATTTTTTTCAGATGTTTTTTCTGTATGTTCCTTATTTTTTATTTCCTTCTTCTGATTGGACGTTTTCTCCTCATCTTCACCAAGAGTTTCCTTTTTCTCTTCTGTTGAAGATTCTTCTGAAATTTCACTATCTTCCGAAGTATTTTTACTCGTGATTTTTTCTTTTTTTCGATTCTTTTTTAATTTTGTCAGATATATAAGTGTTTTTGATTTTTTTAAATCATTCTGGGAGTCCGGCTCATCATCTTCAACCTCTTTTTCTACATTCGCTGCTGTCATACCATGCAGCATGGATGCAGTATTCAAACTTTGATGCTGCTGTCTGAAAGTTTTACTCTGGTTGGATGATAATTCTTCCCCTTTAGAATCTTGTACTGTGGATGATTGTATCCTGCCAATCGTATATTTTCGGCTGAAATCCTTCTTTTTTTCTCTCTCATCCGTATTACTTTCTTCCTCTTCTTGTTGAAAAAGTGTCGGTTTTCCAGACAACGGATTTCCGTTTCGCTTCTCCTCTATTCCAATGCCCTGTGTGTTTTCTGTATCTTGCCGCCGCAGATATTTCCACATGGCCAGACGCATACTTTGTCGTTTTTCTTCTTTTATGTCATTATTTTCCGACATTTCCAGCTGTTCAGTATTCGGGATGGAAGCTCTCATCTTGGCTGCAGCATATTTTTTACCGTGATTTTCCTGAATCCGATTCTCTGATGCAGCCTCAATATTATCTTCCCGTTCTGAACCTGTACTTTTTAAAATAAAATGGGTTGTTTGTTGCTTCTCTTCTGCATGGGAACGTCCCGCTTCTGTTTGCACATATTTCTGTGTTGCCAGTCGTATACTTTTCAACTGCTGTTCCCGGGCAACTTGTCTGTCCGGTTTTTCTGGTATTTTATACGTCTCTGAAACAGGTGCATGGAACTGTGCAGCTTTCGCCTCATATTTTTCACTGGAGCCATTATATACAGGCTGTTCCGGTACATAATTTGATTCATTCTTATACCACAGGATTTCCGGTTGTACAGCAGCCTGTTCCGTATGTCCAGTGTTTTCCGGCAAGATACTTTGTGTATTTACTTGATTTTCCGGCTGCAAATATTTCTGCGTCGCCAGACGCATATTTTGCAGCTGTTGTTCCCGCGTAATATGGTTTCCTGTTATTTCCTGCGTTTCAGAGTGGCTCATAACAGATCGTATCTCTGACGCAGTATAGATTGCAGAAGTAGCACTGTGTACCGTCTTTTCCACAGATCCTGTTTTAACTTCCCGCTGTTTTGCCTGCCATGCAACTTCCGTGTGCTTGTCTTTTGGTGTCATGCGTTATCCTTCCTTTAGTTTTCCGGCATACGGTAACAACCTTGGATCTTTTCGATATATCCTTTTTTCACAAGAGATTCCAGTATCTCTTCTGCCTGTTTATTGGAAACACCGCATAAAATTCCGGCACCATAGCAATCCAGCCATTCATCACATTCGTCAGCTTCTTGTACTTTATGGTACATGAACAGCTCTTCTTCACTGATTGGCTCTTCTACTTCGCCATTTAAAAGCTCAACAGACTCTTTGTCTGGATCAGTGTCAAATGTTGACACCGAGTCTCTGTTTTCATCCGTGTCAATCTTTGACACGGATTCCAGATCATCTTCATGTTCATCTTGATCCGCTTCCTGGCTGTAAAATACGTTCCGATTTTCGGCAGCGGCTTCATGGAAGTTTGTACTGTAGAAATGATACAGCGGATTGTCCCGGCTAATCGTCGAATCACACTGCAAAATATGCCCGCCCCAGACAATCAAACTCTGGCCCGGTGTCGGATCAGAAAGCGCTTCAAACTCTTTCTGTGATAACTCCATAATCTGCAGCAATTCGTTCCGATCATCACCGGCTTGGTCAAGCAGCACCTTGAAATCGGAGTTTGATACAATCTCCATAATTTTCCGGTTGGCCGTTGCTGCTGAAACGTTCTGCAGACAGATCGTACAGATACCACCAAGTTTACGGTACGTCAGATACGCCTTTTCCAGCTCATTACAACTTGTCTCATGGCGGCAGACATATTGAGCCTCGTCAACGATAAAATGCGTTGCCCTTTGCTGTTCAACGTTGTAGGAAAAACGCTGCGTTAAAACATGCATGATTGTTATCATCAGCGGTTCCCACATCAATTCAGGGATATTTTTCATTCCAAATGCAACAAACCGGCTGCTGGTAGACAGTGTACTTTGTCCTTCCAATGTCAAAAAGCTATGCTTTGTATAAGCCTCCAGTGATCCATACAAATCACGCGCTTCCGGTTCCCGCTGTTTCTGGAAAATTGCTTCCAAATCAGAAAGCACCGGGGATATCGGTTTCTTTTTTGAAAACGTATTCTGATATAATTCCTCAACGCACCGGTAAATCAACGATTTATGGATACCGTTTGGACGTATACCGGTCATGATACTGTACAGAAATGCTTCCATATACTGCAGCTGGGAAAGGATATATTCTTCACGGCCCTTTGCATTCTTTTGCAGCAAAGATTCCGGAATCTCAAGAGGGTTCAGGCGCAGATCCGGATCAGAAAGATCAAAATACTGACCGCGGAATCTCTGGGTGATTCCCTTCATCTCATTCTGCGGATCAATCAGGAAAATATCATCTGTACTGTTAATCAATGTTTGTCCGATTTCCGTAATTTTCAGCAGCATGGACTTTCCAGAACCAGTGTGGCCAAAAATAACACCATTACTGTTTTTCAATGTCTTTCGGTTTCCAATGATCGGATTTCTGGTTTTTTTATTTATACCATACCATGTTCCGCCAGGCTGGATCAGATCCCAGGAATAGAATGGCTGGAATGCCAGATAAGAACTTGTCAGGACGGAACGCATATTATTTACACGCCTCGCTCCGATCGGAAGCAACGTATTCAGTGCCTGAATTTGCTGATCGTAGTAAGGAACAATCTGTATAGAATGTTTCCGGCAGCGGCGTCTGACTTCTGCCGTGTTTGCATCCAGTTCCTCTTTATTTGCTCCACGCACTGCCAACAGGATTCCTACATAGAAGCCATTTTCATCATCTTCCTCGATCTGATCCATATATTTTTTCAGATTGGCCTGCTTCTTTTTCTTTGCATAGGACGGCTCACTATAGAAGTTACCCATACTTGCATTGGCCTGTACTTCCTGCCCGATCGCATTTTCATTGTAGAAATTCGTGTTGCTGATTTTTCCACGTAACACTTCCCGTGGGATATATGCCGTATCTATGGTAAGGCAGGTATAAAACGGAAAATCTGTCAGTTCAAAAATCAACTTTTCTTCATTCAATCTGGTTGGCAGAACCGCAGCAAAAAGAATCCGCATACACTCTTCATCAAATTCCATGTAGCTTTTGTGATTCCGCACAGAATGTGGAAGGATTGAATTGCGAAAATCTCTTCCGGCCTGTACCATATCCTGAAACGGGAGAATAAAACTTTCCTCTCCATCATCTGTGAAAAAGTAATTTCTGATTTTCTGAAACCGCTGCACAGCGTTTAGAGGAACCAATTCCGAACCCATTGCATAAAAGATTGGAAGTGCTGTATGCTCGAATGTATCAAACCATCCTTCCGCTTCTTCTATTGACCGGCAATTTGCACTCACAGTCAAATAACGCTGTTTTCGAACGTTTTCCTGTCCCTTTTCAAGAGATTTTTTAATCATTTCGTTATTGTAGCGGGCCAGCTCTGGATACTCACTTTTATTTTCATCCTGCAACAGAGATTTCTGGAAATTTGTTACGTCCCGTGGTTCACACTGTATTGTGATCTTGAAATCTGTGTCCATGGAATTTAGAAATTTCCGTAGTTGAAACAGGATGCCGTCTTTTTGCTGCTTGTCCTGATCCACATAGTTTAAGTCTGAAAAAGAATACACACGATCAAATTTTCTCCGCTTTTTCCCTGCCCCGTTATTCGGTTCTATTTCAAATATTCCATTTTCGTGTACACCTGCAATATCCAGCATTTGTTGAATACTGGCCGGTGTCTGGTAAACTGGCTGTGTACATTTTTTATATCGGATAAATTCCTCATTCGAAAAAAATCCCATTCTGTTCCATCCTTTCCAAGTATATAAAAAAGTCGGGATTTTTCCCGATCATTATTTTTCTTTTTTCAAATAATTTTTTCTTGCCTGGTTATATTCGTCACTTTTCCAAACAAGTTTGGCTGTGGACTTTCTGTATTTTCTTGCCCGGTAAAACTCTATTGCAGAAAGCCCGCTACGTGACTTCCATACCTGACTGAAAATGATAGCTGCAGCAACAGCAGTTCCAATCAAAAATGATATATATAAGTTCCATCCAAGTATAAAATACAACAAGATAATGATAATACCACAGGAGACAGCAGAAACGGCCATCACACCTAACTCTCTTGCTGTAAGTCCTTTCCAGATGCTATCCTTATATGCACCAAAATCTTCATTCATGTTTACCATAAGCTATGTCCTTCCTACTATTAAAATCCAAATGCTCTTCGAACCATCGCATCCGTACCAGATACTGATCCCGTTATAATAAGGATACCAAGAATAGCTTGAAGTCCTTCCCATCCTTGTGATCCCAACATTCCGCCCAATATATCTTCTGATGCAGTAGGGAACAGCCCACCAGCATTTATTAAAATTGTTCCAAGTCGCATCATTAGCATGATTCCTGTCATTTCAAACAATGCACAAAGAAATGTACGGACCCAGCTTGATCCGGTATGTCCAATTTCATGTGGGCCTGCATAAGTGGAAAGTGCAAGTGGTGCAACAGCCATATAAAAAAACAATTTAAGGAAAACCCTATAAACCGTCCATAATGTAATAACTGCGCCACCCAGGCAGATAAACAAAAACACAAGGCCAAACAGATTTCCAAAAATAAGTCCGGATCCACTCATTTCCCAGTCATCCCCTACTCTTATAACCAGTGAAGCGGCATCTTCCGGAACAATAATCCCAAAAAATGCTTGTTCAATTTCAATCAAAAAAACGAGTATATTCGTGAGATTTAAAAAAACAGCATCCACAAGTGCCAGCTTGATAAAAAACTGGATGCTTGCTTCCATGGTCATTCCGTGTTTAATATCCGTTGTTTCTTTGAAAAAATTAATCATAAAGAAAACACTTACAAGTGTCGCACCTAGAATCTGTAGTGCCAGGAAAATCCGGTATGCTTCATCCCAAAGTTCACCATCTGCCAAACTTTTTGGATTCGTTTGCAGCATATCAAACGCATATGCAATTAATGAATTCCAAACATTGCACCCAAGGGAAAAGAAACCACTTCCCGAAAAAACCGTTTTGAAAAAATCTAATATCTCATTTATCATATTTTCTCCATAAGAAAAAGGAGGATATTCCCTCCCTTTTCATTATCCCTTCAGAGCAGTTGTAATTACCGGAGCAACCAGCATAACTAACGCACCGCCAACCCCTTTTAAAGATCTTGTAATAGCACCTCCGCCTTCCTGTGCCTGCATGGAAGCTCCAAATTCAAATGCGTGCCATAATAAAATAACACCACCCACAGATTGTACCACAGCGCTGATCAGATTCCATAAAATTTCAAATTTCGCATTTATTGCGGCCGTTGCATCTGCAAAAACCATTGGCGCACCTACTCCCTGCAGGAACATCAAAAACGCAAAGCAAGCCGTATATTCCGTGACTTTTTTCAGTTTCTTTTTTACTTCGATTGGCTTTTTCATATCTTTTACCTCTTTTTGATCTAAAAATAGCCCGCACCAAATTTTGGTGCAGGTCTTATTTTCGTTTGTTCTTTCGTGTCAATCCTTCACACGACATTTTTTAATCGTCATCATCATCATGTTTGTGAAATCTTCCAATTAAAAATGCAATAACACATCCTACCACCGCTATAATCGGGATAATATACTGAATCGGCATTCTCTATTTTCCTCCTTTTTCTTCCTGTTTCAGAACCGGAAACTGGGGCAATCCAGTACACAATTCCAGTCCATTAAATTCTTGTTTTTCAATTATCTGCTGATAATCTACCGTCACAGTAACGAAATATACTTTTTGATTGTTGGCATCCCGGCCTTCCTCTGTATGAAGATGTCCCTGGACAAACACTGTCGTTCCTTTTTTTATTCTCTGAAATGTTATCATTGCCCGTTCTCCAAAGGCGACACAGTACATGTAATCGGAATAAGAACTTTTCGGTCGCTGCACGGCCAGGATGTACCGGCATGTTGGAACTGATCTCCCTCTCCTGTCTTTTTCATAGGAAAATTGTGGGACGCAGGTGCAAACACCCTGGATTTTAATCTGATTCATGTTTGCCCTCCTTATACCAGATTACCAGTTGTATTTTCTTGACGGTAAGGCAGCCTCCGGTATCGCAGAACTTCCATCCGCAGTAAATCATCCCGCAGGGTTTCTGCATCCATGCCCTCAAATAAAATGTCAAGGGTTGTCTCAAAATCCCGGTAACGACTGCGCTGGCTGTACATAAGTGCCTTTTCAATCCTTTCCAGAATCGGACCATTTTCATAAAGTTCCTGCAATTCTAAAAGGGATTGCTGCAGTGTGTCTTTTCGCCGGAAATGTTCTATCATCCGGCTTTTAAATTCTGCCACATCAGCCGGGTTTAACACTTCCGGTTCCGTGTCAATGTTTGACACGGGAACTTCTTCTTTATCATTCGGAAGTTCTTCCGGCGCATTTTCCGTTTTTTCCTCTTCTATGACAGGTATATTCTTTTTTCGTTTTAAATCTGGAACATTTAAAACATTTTTCAGCTTTTTGGTATCAACCCCAAGCTTTTTTTCCAACGGCTCTTCTTGAGTTTCTTCCTTTTTCTGTTTTCGCTCTTGTATTAAACTGATTACAGCTGTTGCTGCAAAACCAAACGCTGCGATCGCAAGCACCGCGGTCATCAAGTAATATGGATTTCCAAAAAATGACTTTATACTTTCCATGGACGATCTCCTTTACTTGAAATTCCGTGATGCATCTACCGCAAGTTCTACCAGCTCCTCTGCCGAAATTCTTCTGTCATACCATCCGGTCAGAACTGCCGCTTTTTCGTATTCATCATAAGATGCCTTATATTCCGGCATTTCTGCGTTCATCTGGTAGATGACTTCTTTTAAGTTCTTGGTTTCGCGGCGTGGAACACTGATTTCATAGCATGGAAGGGAATCAAAGCGGAAATGATAATTCTTTTCTCCACATACCGCATCTACAATAATTCCATCCGTATTATGGCGGGTTGTCACATTTTCGAACTCTGGCAGTGTCAGCAAGTAATTCTGCAGTTCTTCTGCACTTAAATCGTGGCTTTCCGGCTGATTACTGTTTTCTTCCAGCTGTCTCTGTAATTCTTCCTTGTCTTTTGCCTGATCATCCAGATCTCTCTGCAAAGATTTTATCTGCTTATTTAGTTCAATGACTTTTCCTTGGAGTTCTCCATTCCGTTTTCGCAACTTTTCTTCTACTTCCGGATCAGTGCTGCTATCCTCTGCTTTTAACTGCAGGTTCGCAAGTTCAGCTTCCTTTGCATCAAAATCTTTCTGTAATTTTTCCATCTGTTCCGTTTTGGAATCACGTTCTTTCTCTGCCATGGAAAGACGGCTCTGCAATGTTTCAATTTTCGCCTGCAGTTCTGTTTCCTTATCCGTTGGAAGTGACATATCCGGATACAGTTTTAAATTTTCCTGCATCATCTTGAGGTTATCCCTCTCTGCCTGCAGCTCAATACTTAAGTTCTGTGCCTGCAGCTTTTCCATTTGCAGTTCCTGCTGTTTCTTAAGCAGCTCATTTTCCTGTTTCTGCTTTGCTTTCGCCAGGGATTCTTTTGTTTCCTGTTCCCAGGTTTTTAAAGCAGTTTCCTGTTTTTCCATGTCCTCTACTTTAGCTGCAAGAGCATCCTGGATCTGGTCCAGTTCTTTTTCCCGGTTATCCAGATCTGTTGCTTTCTGTTCCTGGCTATTTTTCTGCTTTTCCAATGCATTTGCAAGAGACTGCAGCTGCTTGGAACGGTCATCGAACAGCTTTTCACGTTTTTTATATTGCTCTTCTCGTTCCTGATACAGCTGATTCATTTTTTCGGCCATACTTAATGTATTTTCATCCATGACGTATCCTTTCTTCGGGCGCTTAGCCCAATATCTTTCTTACTCTTTTTTCGTATTGCAGTAAGAAACATCAATACACTCCAACTGCCGATAAAAAAAACGGCAAAAAAACAGATATGATTCCTATCTGCCGTATCCACCGGATCAGCCTTTAAAATCATACCTTCTGTATCTGTGTCAATGTTTGACACCTGTTTTGTGGTTTCCATATCGGTGTCAACGTTTGACACCGCTTGTGGCTTTTCCGTACTCGTGTCAACGTTTGACACCGCTTTGGGATTTTCCGTATCCGTGTCAACGTTTGACACCGCTTGGTGGTTTTCCGTATCCGTGTCAATGTTTGACACCGTTTTGCTGCTTTTCTGTCCCGTGTCAATGTTTGACACGGATTTTTCAGCCCGTTTTCCATTCCATAAGGAAACTCCGGTTCCGCAGAGCAGCAGGCAAGCCAAAATCATACAAATTCTGGCTCTTACTTTTGCTTTAAGACGCTTCTTTTTCCGCATTCGCGACCTCTTTCTGGGCAACCGTAACGGCGTGTATAACCAATCTGTAAGGACTGGAGCCATCACCTACGCAGGTGGATAAAGTAAAAACTTTCTCCTTTCCGGTCGGGGCAATATTACAGTCATATTCCGCATTCTGTACGGTTTCTGCAATCCACTGTTTCCATTCCTCGCTGTCACCTTTATATCCCAGAGTAAAAACATCACTGTCGTACCGGGTGCTGTATACGCTGTATATTGCGCAGGTATAAGTAGTTTCCGGTGTATAAACATATACATAAGGATAAGTGTTCCGGAAGTCCTTATCATGGTACTTTTTCAGGCTTCCAAACATTTTCCCAGATGCCATGTTATGCCCATATAAAATAATGTGGCTTTCTTCGAAATCTGTTCCGGCAGTTGCAAAAATGGAACCAAGAATATTGCTTTCTCCTGTTACGGTATGGTTCAGGTAATAACTGTTGTCCTCTCCTAAAGCAACCGGATAATCAATGGGTGTTCCGGGAACTGTGATCCATGCCAAAATTTCAGGATTGATCTGCTGTAAATTCTGAAAATCAACTATTCTTTCCATATTCGGATCTGTTTCCTCTTCCGGTTCATCTGTAGTTGATTCTGTGTTTTCTTCATCTGTTGTATCCGGGTTTTGGATATAGCCACTGATAAGGTTCTGCTGTTCCCGGTCGGTTTGTGCTTCCTGCAAAATCCGTGGAAGATAAGACGCACCCAGCAGACATAAAATTGCCAGCAGGACACACCCAGCAGCTTTTCGCATTTTCACGCCTCCCTGTTCTTTAATGAAATACCCGTGTCAAACATTGACACGGGTATAAATCCGGTTTTGCTGGCTACTTTAACGGAATGATATTCTTAACAGAAGTATCATGCGTTGTAGTTCCCCAGTCATCTTTCTGGTTTTCAAATGTGATGGATGTACCGGTTGGTTTTGCCTTTAAGTTTGCATGTACGGAGAAAATTTTATCCGGAGCAACGCCCTTCGTCGGTTCCTGTAATTTTGAAATCGTTACATTCTCTGTTCCGGTAACGTTCACCAGATGATACCGCAGCACATCCTGTTCTGTTACGGTGTAGTCCTCTCCTACCGGGATTTTGTTCCAGGTGACAGAAAGTTCTACATATCCATGTCCATCGGTATGTGAATTTACATAACTCTCCGTGAACTCTACATAATTCTGGAAGGTACGGTCTTTTCCATTAATGTCTTTTCCTTTTACGGTAAAGATAAAGGTTGGGTTTCCATGCGCCCAGGTAATATCGCTTGCTTTAATCTTCTTTACAACGGTAAGGTCTGCATAGCGCATATCCTTCATGGTGATGGTCTGCGTATCTGCTTTGCTTTCCAGCGTAAAGGTAATTGGATCAGCAAGTTTATAATAATCCGGGGCCTGATCCTCACGTAAAGTATACTGACCCGGTTTCAGTTTTTCGATCCGGTGCGGTGTGCTTCCGGATGTCCAGCTTTCTACCAGACGGCCATTGCTATCCAGAAGAGAAAGTTTCGCTCCGGAAATATTCTCTCCGGTACCGGAATCTACTTTTGCAAGATCCAGTTTTGTATAATCATTTTCCACCGTGATTGTCAGGTTTGACTGCCCATTGACTTTTCCGTCGGATACTGTGAAATCTTTCACTGCATTATCCAGTACGTATCCATCTTTGGTTGCCGTTTCCTGGTAATGCCAGGTTCCATCCTTCACACCATCAATCGTGATCCGTCCATTGCTATCTGTTTTCTGCGTTTTATCATAGCTCTTGTCATCATTCCAGATATGGAACGTAACACCTTCCATGACTGTGCCATCGTTTTTGCTTACTTTCTGCAGAACGATCGCATTTTTCTGGTTCTGTATGGCTACATTGACGCTGGTATGGCTATCATCCAGGGTAACTGCATGTTCTGTAGTATCCAGGACATATCCATCCGGAGCTGTTTTTTCTTTGACAATGTACTGACCAAGTTCCAGTTGTTTGCTGGCTGCCGATCCATTGCCATCTGTAGTTACGGTATCAACTACCGTATTGGCAGCAACCAGGGTTGTGCCTCCGGCTGTCTTAATATCCTTTGCAGCTTTGATTTCAAATACCGCACCGGAAAGTTTTTTATTATTCTCACCGGTTTTTGTGATTGTGATCTGACCGGTTTTTCTGGCATTTGTCGCATCCAGTGTTAAAGTAACAACACCTTCTTTTTCTGCTGTAAACTCATGTTCCCAGGTTCCGGTATATCCTGTCGGATTTTTGGTTTCTACTACTTTGAATTTTCCACCTTCTGAATCTTCTGCATGGAGATTTAATGCTCGATAAGCTTTATACTCATCTTTCCATTCGGCCTTGGTATACGTTACCCACTGGCCGCCTTGCATCTTGTAAACAGTGAATTCTGCGCCTTTTAGGGCTTCTCCTGTTGTTTCATCTGCCTTTTTGATGACAAGGTCAACATTTTTGGTCTGATGCATAACCATTTCTGATGTATAACCAAACTCAGAAGTATTCCATACGTGCCAATCTGTTGCCTCGGTCCGGCTTGATCCTTTCCATCCATTAAATATGGCATCCCCACCAGTAAATGTAAAGTCTTTTGGATATGATTGCACTGTGGTAAGTCCCTTACCTGGACCGTCCACATTTTGTATGGTTCCTCCATTATAAAAGACCATAGTCTGAGAATCGCCTTCATATGTGTAAGTAACCCATCCTTCCGGGTTATCCGGTGAAGTACCATCATCTGCATTTGAACCCTTTTTTGCTGACCAGATTGCATCCGTTCTTGCATCATAGATTAGACGATCATCAGCTTCCTTCGTGACATAAATGCCATCGACTTTTCCATCAATATAAAATCCCTGGGAATAGTCCAGATCAGATAAAGTGAAATGTCCCTTAACCTTAAGTGGATTTCCATTTTCATCGTAATATGAAAATCTTACCTTAATCCATTTCAAGCCTTTAATATCAATGACAGGAGTTGCACCGCCTTTTGTATTGTCTACAGAAACAACAACATTGTCTACATCTTCATATCCCGGATACCCGTTGATATTAGTATTCTGCCAGTCCAAAAACCAGATCCGCATGGTAACAGGTAAACCATTCGCATTACCTACATTGGTATACTCTGCATACATCTTTCCTTTTAATCTTTCATACGGAATAAAAGATCTTGTATTTCCACCATCGTTAATATTGGATAATGGCCACCATTGTGAACACGCATGAGCATGTTGTTCTGCATTTAAGCAAAATTTGTTATCCCATGATCCACTTCCATCGCTACATCCAAATCTAATCTTTGTATTTGCTCCGATGACCGGCGTAAAATTGTAGGTTCCGTCAATCGTGCTGCTTTTATCTACCATTTTTCCAATACCAGAATCAACTACAGATGGTAACCCATCCATGCCTTCGCTGACAGCAAAAACATTTTCCGGGAAAGAAATTCCAGTTACCATCAAGGCTGCCATAAGCAGCCCTGACAGTGCCTTTTTCCATCGTTTCACAGTTTCTTCCTCCTTTCTTTCTTCTCTTTACGAGACAGTTTCACGGTTCCAAGAGCCGTTACCGCCGCAATTCCAAGAGGAACAAAAACGTATGGATCTGCAAGACCGGTTTTTGGTGCCGTAGTCTGCGAAATGGCAGGAGACGGTTCGTTTTTGCCCGGTTCTTCAGCACCCTGTACACGGAAAATCCAGTTTACCATGCTTTCCCGTTTTGCATATGCATTTTTCAGTTCTGCCGGTAACTGCAGCGTAAACTGTACCCGCGAATTTTTCCCTGTTTCCAGTGTTCCTAGACTGATTTCCTGATTCAGGGATGCCGCCTGCAAATCACCATCATACAGAGTTTTTCCATTTTGTATGATCGTCAATTTAAACTGTTTCAAAAGATCCAGTTCTTCATCCGTTAAATTTCCAGGCGTTTCCGTATGGAAGAAAAATTCGGCACTGGTTGCTGTCGTATTGGAAAGCTGAAAACTATCACTGATCGTATCGCCAGGCATTGCCGTCTGTAAATTCTTAAAGAAATCTTCCGGCGCAGCCACCAGATTTCTAGCAGCCCCTTCATAAGTGACGGACATAGCGGTATACTGTTTTGTCACTTCTGTGATGCTGTTATCCTTCTCATGTACGCACTGTTCAATTTCCGTATCGCCCCATGGGGCTTCCGAATTAAAATCCGGTGTAAAGTTTGCCGCCTGCACCGCTTCTGCTGTAACGGTAAGTCCAAGAACCCTGTCCTGTGCTTTTGATGTCCACGCTGCAGGAATCGTTACGTTTTGGAAAAAGTCTGCGGATTCTCCGTTTTTCAGTGGCTTCGTATAGTAATAATACTCTCCCTGTTTTACCCAGGCATCGGAAATTCCATCCAGATCTTCATCACTTAAGACATACTCCACAGATGTTTCGCCGTTCTGGTCATCAGAAGGTGTTTCCGTAGGTTCCGGCGTTGTCTCCGGTTCCTCTGGTTCTACCTGTGCTGGTGTTGTTTCTTCTGTTGCGTTCGGCGTTTCCGTGGTTTCTGGATTTTCATCCTGCCTTTTCGTGTCAATGTTTGACACCGTTTCTGAATTTTCCGTTCCCGTGTCAATGTTTGACACGGAGTCCGCTGCCTCTCCGGAATAAGTGGTTTTCACCCGGATATAGCAGGTTTCTGCGTAATTTGTGATTCTCGGAATTTTCGAAATGGTCTGGGAAGGAAGAACAATTCCCTCTTTCGGTCCTGCATAAACTTTTTCCGTATCACCATCTTTTTCGTATTCCTGGATTCCAATGTTTACATCACCGGTACTGATGTGGTTTGTAACGGTAACGCTGTCCTGATAGTAAGCATATGATCCACTGATGGTACTTACTGCCGTGACCAGAATTCCGGCTGCTATTGCAATTTTCCTTTTCATTACTGGCCACCTCCTCCAAACCGTTTCCATGCGTCCTGATAAGAAGTGTATTCCTTCTGACCATCTGTTGTCTGAACGGATTCCTCGTAAACTGTTACTTCCAGGTTATCCTGCTCATATTCATCTGCAACAGTAACCCCCGTAAACAGATAAGTTGTTGTTCCTCCAACCGGAACAGCTTTTTTGTAATAGTAATAGCCATCATTTCCCTTAGCCCAGTTTGTGGTATCAAGTCCCGTGAACTCTTTTACAGGTTCACTGCATGTAATATATGCCCGGACATAGCAAGGTACATCTCCTGTATTTTTTGCCCTGACTTTTTTTACTACTGATCCGCTGGATGGAACCGGTGTCGGTGTCGGAAAATCCTCATCCGGAATAATGGTGTTATTTCCAGTCCTGATAATGTTTACTACTTCATCATGGTCCGTCTGGTAAGCAGAAGATCCCGATATTGCGGTGGCTGCTGCAAGAAAACCGCAGCAGCACATTCCGGCAATTGACAGCATTCGTTTTTTCTTTTTTTTCATGCTGTTTTCCCTTCTTTTTCAGAACAGTCCGGATGGCTTTCCGGACTGTTCTGAAAAGTATTCTTATGATAAAGTGTTGTTTCCATCCTGTTCCGGCTCAACCTGAACATCATCTGGGGTATTTGTTTTGTTTTCATCCGATGCTGCATTTCCGTTTCCATCAACGGTTGTAACCCCATTATTTCCGCTTTCGTCAGACTGCGGAGTCGTGATCTGTCCTGCCTGGCCCTGGTTCTGCAGTTCATATTTTTTCCATGCGGAAGCTGCTTTCTGTGGAATCGTGGTTCCTTCTCCGGTGTTGAGTTCCTGGATTGCATAGTAATGTACCGGCACATTCAGATCTTTTCCATCCAGCTGTCCCTCTACAATATTGGCAGCTGTCAGGCTTGTAAAGATCGGATCTGTTGTTTTTCCCGGTGCAAGTATTTCGTTATAGCTGTAGGTGTAAACCATATTATCTCCTACACGCTTGTTGTACATCAGAGTCCATTTCTTAGAAACATTGTTCATGGAGAACAGCTCTGTATCTTTTGCAACGCCTCCATTCAAACGGTTACCTGCAGCATTAACAGTAATCACCTTTGCAATCGGGATAGAAACATCCAGATATACATAAGCATCATTTTTTCCAACATTTTCGATCTGCGGGTCTTTTTTGATTACCTGGGTCGGAACGATATTGTTGGTTTTTCCATCATTATCCGGTGTGTAGTTCGGCTCATGGCCAACGATGTCTACTTTACCTACAGAAAATTTGTTGGTTACAGAATCATGATCTGTCAGATATGCCATGGATGATCCAACGGCCAGTGCGCCGCATAGTGCTGCTGCTGTAAAAAATGCTGCTACTTTTTTCTTTGTCATAATCGTAATTCTCCTTTTTTTCTTTTTGTTTTTTTTACCTGTTCCCGTTCCTTTGGTTCAGGTCTTTTCTCCGGAAAATAGAAAACCAGAAGCATAAACAGCGCCAGAAAACCTACGGTTAAAAACATGTGGTTTTTAGCCCACATGAATCCGTAGCCCAAATATGGAATGCAGAACAGATATGTTCCGCGAATGTTTTCTGCCGGAATGGTTCCGGAATCCGGATCTGTGTTTGCATCCCCTTTTGTCTGGTATCCTTCTTCTGTTTTTGACAGAATCCGGTGGGTTACCAGATCCCCGTGTCGCTCAAACGTAGCAATATTTCCTGGACGTACATCCCTCTTTGATGAATCCACAACTGCCACTGATCCTGTGGGAATCACAGGTTCCATAGAACCTGACAGAATCACATAACCCCTTAAATCACGGCACTGATAACAGGTAATACCAAGCACCATACAAACCAGAATCCATAGGAATGCGTGTATTACTTTTGTTTTCATTTTTCCTCTCTCTCCTTTTTTACTTTTTGTTGCCACTTCTTCCGGGCAACGGCGTCACCCCCTAAAAATGGGCATAAAAAATGCACCAGCCCATGAAAACCATGTTCTGATGCATGAAAGCCCATATTCCTTTTTTTCGTGTCAATCATTGACACGAGCAATTGAAAGATTTTTTTGTCCTACCTGCTGTCCCTTCTGTTTTCCTTCTTTTGCAAGTATAACATAGCATACCTTTTGATGACGTGCAAGGGTACATTTTTTCAGAAAAGGGTACATTTCTTTGAAAAAGGGTACATTTTCATCTAAAAAGGGTACATTTTCTCGAAAAATTTTATAAAAAAATTAGCGAATCTGAAATATCGTTTCAAAAACGCTGCCTTGGCTTCTTATTTTCTACAGATCATATGTATTAATGCCTATGGCAATCATAGCTCCACACACTACAATCCTGTTTATTATTTTTTTCGTAGTATTCATTTTTTCACCTTTCTTTCGAAAAAGGGATGCGCAAAGTTCTGCGCATCCCCCATGCTGCTTGACTTTTTTCGTCCGGCAGCTTATAATCAAATCAGAAGCAATCAAGGATATACCAGTGTCGGTGGTTGCCTTTCTGAAATAATCTAAATTATTACAAAGAGCAACAAGAGACATAGGCTATCCCCTATTTGCGGTAGGGAATAGCCTTCTTTCTACTTGCGATGGTTATCTATGTAGGACAATGCCTCTAAGACAACCAATAAAAGCGTCAACACTTCCATTGTATTCATTGGCATTACCCCCTTTCTGTTTCCAGAAAAGACAACCACCTGACTATCCCTATCACGTTCTGATCTGATTAGATTCAGTATAGCATATCATCGACTATTTTACTACCTCTTCGACATACAAATCCCCTCTCGTAATTCGTCTACGAGAGGGGATTCTTTTTTTATCGGATAAAGTAGTTTGTAATCTGATAATAATCGTTTTCTGTCATGCCGAGTACATCACTCATACCATCGTCCATATGTTCCCAGGTTGTTGCATAATCATAATCTTGATCTGAGAAGGAAAATACAGCTGAGAAATTCACAATCTTTCTTCCGTTATACTCCTGCGGTTGTCCATACATTACAGCAATTGCTCCATAGGCATTGAAATCATCCATCTGGTTTGCTTTATGGCCTGGAGAGGACATCCAAAGGTTGAAGATCTGGCGGGCAAGATCATCGGAATCTGTATATGACAGACCACCGCCGCAGCCGTTCTGTCTGCCACCATGCAGGGCCAGATTATCAGAAGTTCCGTATCCTGGCTGTGTGATTGATCTCATGATATGGTATCCGGCAGCGGCAACGCTTCTCGGATAACAATGCTTATCATCCCAGATCATGGCTGCGTGTCCTTCTTTGACACGTTCTTCATTTACCAGATCGAAAATCTTTCTGGAAACTTCCTGATCGTAAACGGTCATTCCAAGAGCCTCTTCGTTGGTATATGGGATATTAATTTTTACTTCAACATATCTACTTACAGATCCTTGATTCGGTTCTACACCTTCTGCAGATGCATAAATTGTAACTTTTTGCATACCATTTTTTTTATGAACCGTTACAAGTCCATTTTCATCTACGCTTGCTACTTCTGGATCATCCGAAGTCCATTTTACCGCTTTGTTGGTTGCATTTTCCGGATATACGGTTGCGGCCAGCTGCAGTGTCTGTCCAACTTCAGTTAATTCCAGATTACTGTTCGGTGTAATTGTTACGCTTGTTGCATAAACGGTTTCTGCTGGTGTCTCTGTCGGCTTCGGTGTCTCTGTCGGCTTCGGTGTCTCTGTCGGCTTCGGTGTCTCTGTCGGCTTCGGTGTCTCTGTCGGCTTTGGCGTTTCTGTCGGCTTTGGCGTTTCTGTCGGTTTTGGTGTCTCCGTTGGTTTTGGTGTCTCCGTTGGTTTTGGTGTTTCCGTTGGCTTTGGTGTCTCTGTTGGTTTCGCTTCCGGTTTTGTTGTAAGCGCACCGTCTTTTCCGTAGTAATTTCCGTTTACCGTCTGATCCGTTACCATCTTACAGTCTGATCGGAAATAATATGTCTTTCCGGAAATTTTCATCTGCATATCCTTGCAGGCTCCGCCCCAGCTCCGGATATAGTATTTTGCTCCGTTTTCTTCTTTCCAGCATCCGGAAAGCATAACTCCGTTTCCGTCCACAAAATACAGGTTATCTTTGTATGTAAAGCTTGTGTTCACTGCCATGGTGCTGTCTGCCTGGAACCAGTACCATTTTCCTCCGGTTTTCAGCCACTCATTCTGATAGGCTGCACCGTTATCATGCAGGTAATATTTTTTTCCGTTCCAGGTCTGCCAGCAGTTTTTATAAGCTCCGCCCCAGCTGCAGAAGAAATAGGTTTTTCCCCCGTCCGTAAAAGATTCATTTGCTTTCATGGTTCCGTCTGCGTTCAGATAGTAACGGTTATTGTCCCAGGTCTGCCAGCCCGTTGCAATTTTTCCATCTTTTGCCAGTTTCCACTGTCCATCCATCACGATCCACTGCATGTTGGTTACATTAGCATTACCATCAAAAGTGTAGGAGCGTCCGTTGATTTTGGCAGATCTGTTCTTATATGCGCCGCCCCAGCTGCACAGATAGCGGATTTTCCCTGTATCATCCAGTCTCCACTCATTGGAGCGCATACTTCCATCACTATTCATGTAGTATTTATTTCCATCCCAGGTCTGCCAGCCCGTTGCAATTTTTCCGTCTTTCACCAGATACCATTTTCCACCTTTTACAACCCACTGGGAACCCTGTACCTTACTGTCTGCACCGAATGTATAACTTCTGCCGTTGATTCTTGCCTTGCAGTTCAGGTAAGCTCCACCCCAGCTGCGGAAGTAGTAAACCGATCCATCCGTATCAATCATCCACTCATTTGCTTTCATGGTTCCGTCTGCATTCAGATAATATTTTTTTCCGTCCCAGGTCTGCCAGCCGGTCTGTTTTACACCGTCTTTATAAAAATACCAGGTTCCGGACTCCTGCGTCCATCCGGTTTTTCCAGCTGCCTGTACTGTCTGGGCAGAAACTGTTGGGAACATATTTGTTGCGGCCGGTGTACCTACTGCCAGGCTCAGGCCAAGAAGTACCATTGCGATTCTTTTTCTCATACTTTTTCCTCCGTCCGTGTCAAACATTGACACCGATTTTTCTGTTTGAATTCCATGTCAACGTTTGACACGGGATTCCTTGTTTTGTTATTTCACTTTTTACTCCGGAATTTCTTCCAGAAGTTCCCCGGTATAATCTTCCCGTTTTCCAAGTTTTACGGCATCGTCCAGTTCGGACTGTTCCATGCATACACTTCCGATCGGGTGGATTCCTGGATCACAAAGAACCAGATACAGATTTCCCTGGTAATCTTCCGCTACATCACCATCCTGCCGGTAGCCAATAAACTCATGCTCAATCGGTATTTCTTCCGGATGCTCCAGATAGAATGGATCAAGCTCTCCCCAGTCCAGTGTGGAAAAATTGAAATTTGGAAAACGTTCTGCTATTACTTTTTCTGCATTTTTTCGAAGCTCTTTCATGTCCATATGGTTTCTCCCCCTTTTTTATTTCTTTGGATCATATTATCATATTACCTTTCCAATTCCGTAATTACAAGAGTCTTTTGCTATTTTTCATATTGCATTTTTATTACATTCTAATCACCCCTCTGTTTTATTTGCATTTGTTGTTATTGTAATATGGCTTCCGCTGCTGAATGCGGCTTCCATAGATGCCTTTAATGCGTTCAGGATTTCATCTGCACTTTTTGTTCCCCCGTAGAAGCCCGTATTGGCCGTTTCCTGCGATTTTTCTGCATCGTACCGTAAAATGATCGTAAGTCCTGTTCCAGCCGTTGCAGCGTCCGAAAACGAGCTTGAAAGGGTTGTCTTGGATGTACAGGAAACGGTAAGTGTTCCACTCAGGAACTTACAGCCGGAAAACAGGTTCCCGCTATCCGTACAGGAAGATGGGATTTCACCGGTTATGGATTCCAGTGCGGTACATCCGAAAAAACTGCTGTTCATTTTCTGTGCAGACGATGGGATATGTACTTCTTTCAGGTTGACGCAGCCATTGCAGATATTCGAAAGTTCTTTCGCACTGTCCGGAATCTGGACAGATGCCAGAGCCACACAGCCGTAATACATGGAATCCATGTTCTCCAGCTGCATACAGGCTGTTGTATCGGCTCCCTCGATCAGTGCCGTATCACCGTAAAATGCTTTTTTTGCCTGTTTTATATTCCCCGGAAGTTCCATGGCCTTTTCCAGTGCAGTACACCCTTCTGCGCAGGATGTAATATCTTCCAGCCGGACCGCACCAGACATATCCGGCATACTGGTCATCGCCGTAGCATTCTTGAATGTTTCCACCATGCTTCTCACTGTATCCGGGATGCGGCACAATGTTTCCAGGTATTCGTCATTTCCTGTAAACCAGTAGTCCATGCTTTCCACTTCTGCCTCCGGATCAATCCAGGTCAGCCGTTGAACAGGATATTTCTTCCATGGCGCAGAATTTGAATTGAAATTCCGGACGCTTCCTTTTCCGGATATTTCTAGATCCCCGTTGGAATACAGGATAGCCTCCACATCATCTGGATTTTCTCTGCCGATTTTATACCTAACACTTTCATCACGGTCAATAAGCACTGTTATCTCTGCCTTGATATCCGGATATGCCTTGAAGGAAACCTCTACGGTAACACTGTGGCCATGTGCCGGCACTTTAGCCGGTGACACGCTGTATGTATCTGCATCCAGAAGCTGTTTCTTTTTCCCGGATATTCCGTATACGCGGAAATTTTTTTCTGAAAGCCGACTTCCGGCAGCATAGCTTTTTTCTGCAGCTTCCACCTTGATCGTTTCCGGTCTTTCCGGTGCAGCATTTTTTCGAAATTTGGTCAGTACCAAAAATACGACTCCAACAAGGATCAGCAAAATAACAACAATCAGTGCTATGATCCACACGCTGCTTTTCTTTTTCTGCCTTTTTTTCTCTGGCTGTTTTTTTGATACGGCCATTTTTACTCTTTTTTCTTTTCCCACATTTTTCTTCCTTTCGTCTTAGTTTTTCCCGCTATCCGATGCCAAATCACAATTAGCCAGATTGGTATAATAATTCTGGATGGTCATTGGCGCATTATACAGTGCCGTCAAAAGATACGCCTTAATATTCCCGATTTTCTTTTCCGTATTGTGCAGGCACTTCAGGATATAACAGATGTGATCTTTATCCAGCTTCAGGAACATGCTTTTTACAATCGGAACAGGACGTTCCTTTCCTCCAATCCGAATTGTTCCGGTATCCGGCAGCATTAGGGTTTCTACAATCAGATCGACCAGTTCATCCACTTCCTGCTTGTTATAGATCGGCGGGTAGTTCTCGTAATCAATATTTTTCCGAATCAGTTCCCGGTAGGCAGATATCCGATCCATCATATCCATCCCACCTCTTTTTGTTCCCCGCTTTATATTATGATGTTAGGGTCAAAACCATAAATAACTTTGTCCTCTATTTCTATAGCACCTTGAAAAATTCATATTTTGTAGTGTAATACCGGATTTCTTCGGATATACGCTGGTATTCCCTTCCTTGATTTTATACAAGTACCGGATTTTGAGCGTAATGTCCTAAACCCTTCACATAGTTGAAGAGTTTTCTGAAATTCAATGCTACTATCTTGGAACCGAAAAAGAACTTGCCCCGCTGTTTCCCACGAGGTATCTTTTCCAAGTGGTAATTCTTGCGTATATTCGATGGAACAGTTTCCACTCCATTACGCAGCCTTGCATAATTTTTGAATTCTTTGCTATTCATGTTCCGTTGGATTTTCGCACGTTCATGCGCTGCTTTGGATGTTACTATTTTTGCAACCTTCTTAAAGATCTTCGGCTTGCATTGATCCTGCTACGGACAGTTGGCACACTGCTCATGCAGAGAGGAAACGGCACACTGATTGCTTGGTTTCATATAAGAACAGCTTTTCGGTGCATGGCCGGCTGGACATCGGAGGACTTTTGTTCCCTCTTCGTTGAATTCAAAATCAGCAAGGATATACGGAGCCGGTTTCCCCGTCAGACTTGTGGTAATCAGTTCTACGTTTTTATGAGCTGCAAGTTGTGTGTTTTCTGTTCCACTATATGCTCCATCCGTGACTATAACAGTCCGTTCTTCCTGGTTATCCATCTGCGCAAGGTGCTCCTGGATAAACTGACTGTCACTATGGTTGTTTTGCTCATACTGGTACTCTGTTACAACAGAACCATCGGCTCCAACGGATTCTTCAAGATTAGCAGCATATCCTCGATGCTCTTTTCCTGCTTTATTCCGGAATGTCGCTTCAGGGTCAGAAGGATTCTGCAGCATGGTTGATTTCATGCCGCCGTCTTCTTTCGTGCGGAGTCTTCGGTTTTCATTTTCAACAATGGTCTGTTCTGACAGGCATCTGACAAACAGATCATACTCTGTTGAATCATTGTAATCAGACTCACACAGGGCAAGAAGTTTATCCGCATCCGTTAAGAGTTGCTTCATGCGCTCATCTGCATCGGTACTGCGCTGATGATAAATCACTCTGTTAAAATCGTTAGGATCGATATAATGTTTTAAATCGTCAGACAGAACGGAACCATTGATTTTATTCACATACATCGCCAGCTTTACAATGCAGGTGTATATCAGTTCCATTCGGCTGAGCCTGCGGACGTTGGATTCGATCATCATGGAATCCATACGCCTGACTTTACCGCTGATTCCCACCAGTTTTGCAATGGAAGCACTTAAATCTTTCACACAATCATGGTAAAGATCCTTGTTGTGAAGTGTTTCATAATCATAGCACCTCTTGCGGAAACGGCTTAAGGTCTTGTCACTCAAAGGCTGTTCTTCAAAACTTGTTGTGTGCAGTGCGTACTGAATTCGAAAATCCAGCATAAGATTTTCGACCATCTCGTCATCGGAATAATCAAAAAGCTCTTTGATAATGAGCGCACCAACAATCACGTTGACCGGAGTATTCGGTCTGGATGCCTTATCGCTGTATAAGACAGAAAAACGCTTTTCATCAATGGCAGGAAATATTTCATCGGCAAAGACTTTTGCCCAGGATTTTTCCAATGCTTTTTGTTCTCTGGCAGTTAATCCAGAAAAACTATCTGTAAATGACATTTGCTGGTAAGTATTTTCTTTGAATGACATAGAGATTGCCTTCTTTCCTACTAAGATATCTCTATTATACAGCAAGTAAACCATTTAGGCTTGTATTTACTACAAAATATATGAACTTTTCAAGGTACTATAGAGGGGCTTTTGACCCCAACATCATAGTTTTAAAATAATATAAAGCAAACGGATAAAAATATTTTCTCCGTCATAAACTTCAAAAAGAGAGGGAAAAACTTATGATTTTTTATTTTACCGGAACTGGTAATTCGCTTTGGGCTGCAAAAGAAATTGGAAAAGAGCTGAATCAGCCTGTTGAGAATATTATAAAACAGAAAGCAATTTTTTCTGCAAAAACGATATAATCGGTTTTGTCTTTCCTACCTACATGAGCGATCTGCCATGGATTGTAAAAGAATTTTTATTGAAGTTAACGGTCAATCCTGACTGCTATACTTTTGTCGTCATGACTTCTAACAATGGAAAAAGCGGAAATTCTTTTGTCAGCCTAAGTCAGGCACTTTCCCGCAGCGGTGCAAACCTGTCGGCTGTCTTTGATCTGCAGATGCCAGGCAACTGTTTAATCAGCTCAGAGCAGGAAAATCTGGAACGACTGAAAAAAGCACCGGAACGGTTAAAATCTATCATATCTTTTATAAAAGAACAAAAAACAAACTTTACATCTGACGGAAGTCTGCCAAAAGAAGATTTTGTTACTGCATCGTATTTTTATGGAGGACATTCCTGTGCAGCCTGTTATGCCTGTCTTCACTGGTGTCCCAAGAATGCTACCCTGCTTAAAGTTCCATTTTTGAAACATCGTCCGCAGTATCATCATCCAGATGTAACGCTGGCGGAAATCAAAGAATAAGTCTGTAAACGGCGCCCCGGTCCTGCATCCAAATGATCTGCAGGGCCGGGGCGCTTTGCAATTTATGTGCGTGTAAGATGTTGGCTTTTTATTTTCGCTCCGTCTCGCATACGATGATATGTTTGCTCTTCTCATACCCGGGAACTTTCCGGTCCGTGATAAAAATCGGTTTTTCAAAGTCTGCGAAGGTAACGGAACTGATGCTGTTAAATTTGCTTGCGTCACAGAGGACGTAGCACTGGCGGCACTGCTCCATGGCGGTCTTTTTGATTACTGCTTCATTGACATCCGGCGTTGTGCAGCCGCTTCTTCTTGTGACACCGTTGGTGCCGAAAAAGCCTTTGGTGAAATGATACTCCTGGATCGTGCGGATTGCCTGGTTTCCGACGACGGCTTCTGTGGAGCTTTTGAGCTCGCCGCCTACCAGAATGACCTTAAACCCGCGTGATGCCAGCCGCCGTGCGTGGTCAACGGCGTTTGTCACGAAAACGGCGGAGGTTGCCCGGATGAAATCGATCATATGCGCCGTTGTCGTTCCCGCGTCGAGAAAGACGAAATCGTCCGGCTCGATGAGGGATGCCGCATATTCTGCGATTTTCCGTTTGGCATCGCAGTTCAGCTCATTTTTCTGTGCAACGGTGTACTCGTGTGCCGTCACCTTCTGGCCGGCTTCCACGGCGCCGCCGAATACCTTTTCCAGCTTGCCCTCCTTGTCGAGCGCTGTGATATCGCGGCGTACCGTGGACTCCGATGTATCGAGAAGATCCCGGACTTCCGTCACGGTGATGCTTCCCTTTTCCTTTAACAGTTTCAAAATTATCTCATGTCTCTGCTGTGTTAACATTTCTTTCCTGCCTTATATTCTGCCACGTTTGTTTCCAGAATGATCTTGCGGAGCGGAAGGATGCTTCCCGGAGAAACGGAAAGTTCATCTACGCCCATCGCAAGGAACTCTTTTGTCAGCTCCTGGTCAGCGCCGAGTTCGCCGCAGATACCGGCCCAGATGCCGGCTTTGTGTGCATTCTCCACAACCATCTGAATCATGCGCAGGATCGCCGGGTGATGCGGATCAAAGAACGGATCCAGCTTTGTGTTCTGGCGGTCGATCGCGAGGGTGTACTGACTGAGGTCGTTCGTTCCGATACTGAAGAAATCAACCTCTTTTGCCAGCTCATCGCTGATGATGGCAGCCGCCGGGGTCTCGATCATGATACCCTGCTCTGGATTTCCGTACTCAATGCCCTGCTCAGCGAGAGAAGCTTTTACTTCCTCCACAATCGCTTTGATCTGGCGAACCTCGCCGACACTTGTGATCATTGGATACATAATGGCAATTTTTCCATATGCGCTTGCGCGGAACAGCGCGCGAAGCTGTGTCTTGAAGATCTCCGGCCGCGTCAGGCAGATGCGGATCGCACGGCAGCCAAGTGCCGGGTTCTCCTCTTTTTCCATCTCGAAATAATCGCACTGTTTATCGGCACCGATATCGAGGGTACGGATGATGACGCGTTTTCCCGCCATCGTCTCTGCTGCCTGTTTGTAGATACGGAACTGCTCCTCCTCTGTTGGATAGTGATCCTGCTCAAGATAGATAAACTCGCTTCGGAACAGGCCGATGCCGCCCGCGTCGTTCTGCATGACAGCCGCAAGGTCTTTGATGTTTCCGATATTAGCATACAGCAGAATTTTCTGTCCGTCCAGTGTAATATTTTCTTTTCCCTTTAAGGTGAGGAGCAGTTTTTTCTTTTCCTCCTCCTCGGTGCGGCGCTTCTGCATGGCAGCAAGAGTCTCCTCGTCCGGATCAACATAGATGGTTCCATCGGATCCGTCCACGATGCCGAGCTTTCCGTCTACGCTCTCATCCAGCGGAAGCGGTGTTCCGACCAGTGCCGGAATCGCCATGGTTCTTGCAAGGATAGCGGTGTGGGAATTTAAAGAACCGTGTACGGTAACAAAAGAAAGAACTTTGTCCTTATCCATCTGTACCGTCTCAGACGGCGCAAGGTCATCTGCCACGATGATCGCCGGTTCGTCGTTTAAGGATGCGTCGGTGTCGTCTCCGTTTAAGATGGAGATCAGACGCTCGGAAATATCCTTTACGTCTGCCGCGCGCTCTCTCATGTAATCATCGTCCATGGCAGAAAACATCTGCGCAAAGTTGTCGCCTGTCGTTGCAACGGCATACTCAGCGTTGACGCCCTGGCTCTTGATAATATTCTCGACGGACTCGTTGTAGCCGTCGTCCTCCATCATCATCTGATGTACCTCGAAGATCGCTGCATTGGCCTCGCCAACCTCTTTGCATGCTTTTTCATACAGAACGCCAAGCTGTGCGATTCCTTTTGCCTTTGCTTCCTCAAACCGTGCCATCTCCGCATCCGGATTTTCTACTTTCACACGTTTTACCTGACGCTCATTCTTTTTGTATACGCGGATCTTTCCGATCGCAATGCCGGAAAATACGCTTTTTCCCTGATAAATCTGCATAAGTTTTCTCCACCTTTGTTCTCGATATCCGAATTTTCTGTCCAGACAGCCGGAGCGTGTTTAAAAAGGATTTCTTAGTTTCAGAAAGTTTTTCAAACACGCTCCTGCCGATTACTATATTGTAATTCTCCAGAGCCCCATCTCAATTCCGCTTACGCTCCATTTCGATGTGGCTTCTCGCCATATGGAATTCCAGAAAAAAGCACTCATTCATGCAAGCATGATTCGCACTTTTTTCTTCCATTCCGCATGGCTCTGTAGAATTACAAGTTCTCTTTCATGAAATTGCTGATTGCTTCGTATGCAGCATCTTCATCTGCTCCATCGAAGGTCAGGGTAACTTCTTCGCCCTGTTTTACAGCCAGTCCCATGATGCCGAAGATGGCTTTGCAGTTCATGGCTTTTCCGTCTTTTGCGATCTTGATATCACAGGAAAATTCTTTGACTGCTTTTACCAGCATTCCTGCCGGACGAGCGTGGATTCCTTCTGGATCTGTTACAACATACTTAAATTCTTTCATGATTTTTTCCTCCCATAGGATCTTTGATATTTTTATTTTACTTTGTTTTCTGCCTTTTTTCTACTCTTTTATGCAACTTTTTTCTTTAAAACTCCAAGCAGAACTGCGGATACCACTGTTCCGATGACAACTGCCACCAGATAAAGCAGCGCATTTCCCATAACCGGTACAACGAAGATGCCGCCGTGCGGTGCCATTAAGGTACAGCCAAATGCCATGGAGAGCGCACCTGCGAGGCCAGAGCCGATGATGCAGGCCGGAAGAACGTGGATCGGGTCTGCTGCTGCGAATGGAATCGCACCCTCGGTGATGAAGGCGAGTCCCATGATGAAGTTGGTCGGACCGGATTCTCTTTCTTCTTTTGTAAATTTATCTTTGAACAGCAGGGTTGCAAGTGCAATCGCACACGGAGGAACCATACCGCCGATCATAACGGATGCCATAATGTCGTAGTTTCCTGCTGCGATGGCTGCTGTTCCGAATACGTAAGCTGCTTTGTTGAACGGGCCGCCCATGTCGATGGCCATCATGCCGCCGAGGATCATGCCAAGGATCAGCTTGCTGGATCCGCCCATGGAAGCAAGACCATTGTTCAGTACCGTGTTGACGGTTCCCATGATCGGCTCTACAATGAAGAGCATCAGAAGTCCCATCGCAAGGATGCCGACTACCGGGTAAATCAGAACCGGCGCAATCTTTTCGAGTGCTTCCGGAAGTTTCTCACATGCTTTGCGGAGGACAAGGATAATGTAGCCTGCTGCAAAACCGGCAACAAGTGCTCCAAGGAAACCGGAGGTTCCGCTCGATGCCATCATACCGCCGACAAAACCAAGGGCAAGTGCCGGCCGGTCGCCGATTGCCATGGCGATGTAGCCTGCAAGAACCGGGAGCATGAAGCCGAATGCCACGCCGCCGATCTGTTTGAACATCGCTGCAGCCGGGGTAATCGTACCGAAGTTTGATCTGGCTGCGGCATCAAGGGAGTTCATATCAACAAGAAGTCCGTCGATCAGGAATGCGATTGCGATCAGAATACCGCCGCCGACAACGAACGGAAGCATATGGGAAACACCATTCATCAGCTGGGTGTACAGCTGGTGGCCGATACCGCCGCTGTTCTTCTTCGTGCTTGCTGCGGCTGTCTGCGCATTGCCGCTCTTGTAAACCGGTGCGTTTCCGGACATCGCAAGCTCGATCAGCTCATCTGCTTTGCTGATACCGTCGGATACCTGGCGCTGAATGACTTTCTTTCCGTCGAAACGATCCATCGGAACCTGTGCGTCGGCTGCAACGATGATGCAGTCCGCATCGGCGATTTCCTGTGCAGTCAGCACGTTTTTCGCTCCGCCGGAGCCTCGTGTCTCGACTTTTACGAAGCATCCTTTTGCTTTCGCTGCTTTCTCGATTCCCTCGGCTGCCATGTAAGTGTGGGCAATACCGGTCGGGCAGGAAGTAACGGCGAGAATCTTCACCTGATTTTCTTTTGCTTCCACCGGCTCTGCAAGACGCTCATCTACGCTCTTTTTCTCTTCATCGGCGCGGTCGATAATGGCAAGGAACTCTTCCGGTGTCCTTGCGTTTCGAAGGCTCTTGGTGAACTCTTCATCCATCAGCATCATGGAAAGTTTACTTAAGACATCGAGGTGAACGTTGTCTTTTGTGTTCGGCGCTGCGATGAGGAACAGCAGGGTGACCGGCTCTCCATCGAGAGAATCAAAATCAACACCGTTCGGGATAACCATGGCTGCAAGGCCCGGTTTGTTTACTGCATCACATTTTCCGTGCGGAATCGCAATTCCCTCTCCGATTCCTGTGGTGCTCTCTTCTTCTCTTGCGTAAACCTGTGCACGGTACGCATCTTCGTCTGTGATCTTTCCGCTTTTGACCATCAGCGCTACGGCTGCGTCAAGCGTTTCCTGTTTGCTTTTCGGTGCGGCATCCAGCGCAATACTGCGGATGTCCAGCAAATCTGTGATTCTCATGAGACGTCCTCCCTTTTATTTTGTAATCTGTTCGTAGACAGATGCAATTTCCTCCCGGGTTGCAAGGTTTTCAGAAAAAGCACTTGCACTTCCCGCTGCGATTCCCATATGGAACGCATGGAGGTAATCTTCTTTTTCCATGTAGCCTGCCATGAATCCGGCTACCATCGAATCGCCTGCACCGACGCCGTTGATGAGCTTTCCTTTCGGGGCCGGAGCTTCAAAGACCTCACCGGATGCGGCAACGAGAACGGCTCCTTCGCCTGCCATGGAAACCAGAACGTTCTGTGCGCCCTTTTCCTGCAGCTGTTTTGCATACGGAACAACTGACTCTCTTGTCTTTAATTCCACACTGAAAATCTCACCGAGCTCGTGATTGTTCGGTTTGATGAGGAACGGGTGGTACGGCAGAACCTTCATCAGCAGATCACGGGTCGCGTCTACGACGATGCGGACGCCCTTGCCGTCGAGCATTTCCATAATTTTCTGATAGGCATCATCTGCCATGGATGACGGGATGCTGCCTGCGAGGAAGAGAACGTCGCCCTCGCCGAGTGCGGAAAGCTGTTTCATCAGCTCTTCCACTTTTTTCTCCGGGATTTCGGGTCCCTGTCCGTTGATTTCAGTTCCGTCAATACTCTTTAATTTGACGTTGATGCGGGAATATCCTTCTTCCAGCCAGATGCAGCCGTTTTTAATTCCCATCTGGTCGAGCCGTCCCGCGATTTCTTTTCCGGTAAAGCCTGCCAGAAATCCGAGCGCTGTGCTCTCAATTCCAAGGTTTCCAAGTACGGTCGATACGTTGATTCCTTTTCCGCCCGGAAGCATCAGCTCGGAGCTTGTGCGGTTGGTAAGGCCGAGCTTGAAGTCTTCCACCGATACAATGTAGTCCAGAGACGGATTGAATGTCACTGTGTAAATCATATTTCCCTCCTGCTTTATTTTGATCGTGTTTGCTTTGATGAGCTTATTATATCGTCATATTCATTCAAAATCAATCATTAATATTTCATGAATTTTACCTTCTCTTTTTGTCGTATTTGCATAAGTTTAGAGTTTTATGACGGATTTCCCCGTTTTATCGCCCTGTTTTGACCGAGTTTGACTGATTGTCATCTTTTCTACCCTGTCACGCATCGATCACTTTATTCTCTCCATTTCGGTTATTTTTTATCAGACACTTTCTTTCTGTTCTCATTTTTGTACTTTACTTTTTCCGGATTTGGTACTAAAGTGAAGAGAAATCAAAAAAAGAATTTCCAGAAGAGGTGATTTTATTTGAAACGATACTATATTCTTCACTATTTTGATCCCGCCAATGTGGGCAGTTTTCTGCTTGTCTCACTGCTCGGCCTGATTCTGGTGCTTGCCCTTGTGCTTCTGATTGCAAAATTGCAGATTCAGCGGCAGCTAAAAGAGGAGACAGAGGAAAAAGCAAAAAAAATACGCCGGAAAAAACACCAACGCAGGCAGTATCAGATTGTGGAAAGCTTTTATGAGCTGGTTTTCTCCGGCACTTCGATTCTTCTCTTCCTCTCCCTCTATTACATTATCGATGAGCGTCTGCCGCAGATTTCGATGTACTGGGAGAAATATCAGGATGTGGTGCTTCTTGTCTTTATCGTGCTCTCCGTCTTTCTGACGAGCTGGCTCGATGTGGTTCTGGTAAAGCTCACGCACCTTGACCCGGAGCAGAAGGCGTCGGTGCGGCTGATTTCGGTCTTCTATATTGTACTGATTCTCCTGTACATCCGCTTTATCTACGAGGACACGAATTATGACGGGCTGATTCTCTATTTCCTGACACTGACGGTCGGCCGCTTCCTGTATTTCGACTTTACGGTCAAGAGTTTTCTTGAAACGATGCGGGGCGTGTTGGAAAATCTACCGCTTCTTGTCATCATGAGCGCCTACTCCGGTTTCGTGTGCTGGTATGGGTTCCATGTTGGCTTTCTGCTGAAATCAAATGGCGTCATTTTGAGCACCTTTCTTGCCCATCTGTTTATGGACTGCTCGATCTTTCTGCTCCACAAGACAGGAATTTTAAAGCATGTGATACGAAAAATTTAAAACCGGCATTTTTTTACCAGCCATATATCAAAAGCTCTGCAGATCAGAATTTTGCATTTTCTGTTCTGCAGAGCTTTTCTTATTTAACGTTCTTTTTTACATGCCAAACAGCAGTGCAAAGCCATGTACGACAAAAGCTGCCAGCCAGGCGATCACACACTGTGAAACGACAACACCGACTGCCCATCTGCCGCCAAGCTCCCGCTTGATGGAAGCGACTGCCGCCACACACGGCGTATAGAGGAGGCAGAAAACCAGAAGGCTTAATGCGGAAACCGGTGTCAGGATTTCGGTCAGCTGCGCGGTCGTGCCGAACAGTACGGAAAGTGTCGAGACGACACTCTCCTTTGCCATAAATCCGGTTAGAAGGGCGGTCGATACTCTCCAGTCTCCAAATCCAAGCGGCCGAAAAACCGGGGCGAGACGGCCGGAGACAACGGCGAGAATGCTGTCCTTGGAGTCCTCCACGACATTGAGATGCGTTCCAAAGGTCTGTAAAAACCAGATCACAATCGTGGCAACAAAAATGACGGTGAATGCCCGCTGCAGGAAGTCTTTTGCCTTATCCCACAAAAGCTGTCCGACATTTTTTGCCCCCGGCATGCGGTAGTTTGGAAGCTCCATGACAAACGGAACGGCTTCCCCCTGGAATAAAGTTCCCTGCATCAGCATCGCCATCAGGACAGCCATGAAGATACCACCGAAATACAGAAGAACCATCACAAGGGCACTGTATTTCGGGAAGAATGCGGCGGTAAAGAACGCGTAAATCGGAAGTTTTGCCGAACAGCTCATAAACGGAGTTAATAGGATCGTCATTTTCCGGTCACGCTCGGAAGGCAGGGTGCGGCTCGCCATGACGCCCGGCACGGTACAGCCAAAACCGACCAGCATCGGCACGATACTGCGGCCGGAGAGGCCGATTTTCCGGAGCAGCTTATCCATCACAAATGCCACGCGCGCCATATAGCCGCTGTCTTCCAGAATGGACAGGAAGAAAAACAGGGTGACGATGATCGGAAGGAAGCTTAAGACACTTCCGACGCCGTTAAAAATACCGTCAATCACAAGGGAATGAAGCACCGGATTGACGCCCCATGCTGTCATGGCGCTGTCCACGAGCTCGGTCAGTTTTCCGATCAGAATCTCCAGCACACTCTGCAGCGATGCTCCGATCACATGGAAGGTCAGGAAAAAGACAGCCGCCATAATCCCGGCAAAACATGGCAGAGCCGTATATTTTCCGGTCAGCACACGGTCAATTTCTGTGCTCCGCACATGCTCGCGGCTCTCTTTTGGTTTTACCACGGTCTCACGGCAGACTTTTTCAATAAAATTAAAACGCATATCCGCAATCGCCGCCGCGCGGTCCAGGCCGCGCTCCGTCTCCATCTGACAGACGATATGCTCGAGCATCTCTTTCTCGTTTTCATCGAGGGCCAGCTGCTCCAGGATCAGCGCATCGCCCTCTGCCAGCTTGCTCGCCGCAAACCGCACCGGAATATCCGCCCTTGCGGCGTGATCCTCGATCAGATGCATGATCGCATGCAACGCACGGTGGACGGCACCGCCGTGGTCATTCGCCTCACAGAAGTCCTTTCTGCCCGGTTTTTCCTGGTATTTGGCCACATGGACAGCATGGGCAACCAGTTCATCGATTCCCTCGTTTTTTGCAGCGGAAATCGGGATAACCGGGATGCCAAGTCTCTCTTCCATCTGGTTCACGAGCACAGAACCGCCGTTTTCGCGTACCTCATCCATCATGTTGAGGGCCAGTACCATCGGAACGTCGAGTTCCATCAGCTGCATCGTCAGATACAGGTTTCGTTCGATATTTGTCGCATCTACAATATTGATGATGCCGCGCGGATGCTCGTTCAGAACGAAATTCCGGGTGACGATCTCTTCGCTTGAATACGGCGACATCGAATAAATGCCGGGAAGATCGGTGACCAGCGTGTTTTTCTGGCCGCGGATTTCACCGTCCTTCCGGTCTACGGTCACGCCGGGGAAGTTTCCGACGTGCTGGTTGGATCCCGTTAATTGGTTGAACAGGGTGGTCTTGCCGCAGTTCTGGTTTCCGGCCAGCGCAAAGGACAACAGCTCTCCTTCCGGCAGCGGATGCTCCTCTGCCTTATTGTGGTACTTTCCGCCCTCTCCAAAGCCGGGATGCGGAATTGCTTTCGCATCCGGCTGCTCTTTTTCTTTTACAGCGTCCCGCATCTCATCAATGGCAATCCGTCCGGCATCGGCGAGGCGGAGTGTCAGTTCATAGCTGTGAATCCGCACTTCCACAGGGTCTCCCATCGGTGCATACTTTACCATCGTCACTTCCGCCCCCGGAATGATTCCCATATCGAGGAAGTGCTGCCGCAGCGCGCCCTCTCCTCCTACCGTGCGGACGGTCGCTGTTTTGCCGATCGGCAGTTCTTTCAGTGTCATATATTTCACTCCTTATTGATTCTCATTATCAATAGTAAGTATATGACACAATTCGACTGCGGTCAAGCAATTGCCATTATTTCTCTTTTTGTTTTTCTTCGAGCTTCTTCTGTACACTCGGAAACAGCTCCAGATCCGTGTGTGGGATTGCCTGGGCCGCTTTCATCATAGAGATGAAAGCGGCGACCTGGCCGAACTGGATGTAGACCATCTCGTCCAGAATGCGGTCAATATCGTCGATGCAGGTCCGATCCAGCAGGATTTTTTCTGCTCCCGCAAGCGACGTATTTCCGGCGCAGATCAGGCGGCTGCGGTCCATATCCGGGTACATGCCGATCGTGATGGCGGATTCCTTTGAAACGTGCTTTCCAAATGCACCAGCCGCGTAAAACCGGTCAATTTCTTCCATGGAAATGCCGGATTCACGCATCATGTACTCAACCATCGTGTAGGCTGCTGACTTTGTACGAAGGAATTCGGCGATATCACTCTGATAGAAGCACAGCCCTTCACTATATTCAACGCACCACTCTCCCGTCTCCGGGTCTTCCTTGATCTTTTCGGACCGCTCCGGCTGCAGGGTGCCGAACAGGTTGATCCATCCATTTAGGAATAATTCCGCGAGCAGATCGATAATGCCGGAACCGCAGATGCCCTTTGGCTTACCCTCTCCGATTACATGGCACTGGATTTTCCCGTCTTCTATTTTTACCGTATCAACAGCGCCTTCTGCAGCTCGCATGCCGGTTTTGACCACGCCGCCCTCGAGCGCCGGACCGGCAGCGCCTGCGCCGCAGAGCAGAAATTCCCGGTTTCCGACGACAAGCTCGCCGTTCGTTCCGATATCAAAAAAAACGCTGATCGTTTCTTTTTTATAGAGTTCCGTTGCGATCATACCGCTTAATATATCACCGCCCAGGTAATTGGATTTTCCCGGCACGCAGTAGACACATCCCTTCATGGGAAATCCCATCTCTTTCGCCGGAAGGAATCCGACGCGGTCTGCGCGCACGGCGTACGGGGATGAAAAGACGCAGAACGGATCCAGTCCCAGCAGGAAATGGATCATCGTTGTGTTGCCGGATACGACCATTGAGAGAACATCCGACGGCGCAATTCCTGTCTTTTGGCGAAGTTTTTCAAAGAGCAGTGTAAATGTCTCCATCGTACACGCACGGATGTCCTGCAGTACCTCCGGTTTATCCTTACAGGCAAAGATTCTCGTCAGAATATCGGTTCCATAGGCAGTCTGGCGGTTGTATTCGCTCTCTTCGGCAAGCACGGTACCGTCGCTGCAGTTTACCAAGCGCACAACGACGGTCGTACTTCCAAGATCAGCGGCATAGCCGTAATGCTCTGCTGCTGTATCGCCCGCTTCCAGATCAACCGCCTGCCAGATGCTTCCATTCCATGCGAGGGAAACCGTTATGTTATAGTCTGCCTCATCGCAGATGGGATACAGTTTCTGCAGCGCTGGAAGGGTAAATGATGCGGTGATTCCTTTCTCTTTTAATGCATCCAGTATCCGCATCTGGCTGGAGCGGGCGTCCTCCTCCGTCGGCGGGACCAACTCCAGATACTGTTTCTGTGTTATTCCTCTATTCATTATTACTTCCTCATTTCCTGATCATTTTTCTGTTTCTTATTGTAGCACTTTTCTCTTTTCCAGAGAACTTATTTTTTTCACATTTTTACTACATTTCCATCACAGATTCCCATTATACTGCAAAGCATAGAAACAAAAAAGGAAGCAAACAAAACCGGAAGCCGATTCCGGAACACAGTTTAAAATACAGATACCAGAAAGGAAGTATTTATTATGATGGACTACAGAAACAACTACAATAACGAAAACGAAACCAATAATGAGAACATGATGGCAGCAGAGCAGAACAGCTTCAACGGAAAGAAACCTTCTTCCAAAAATAAAAAAGCTGCTAAGCTTGCAAAGAAAATCGGAGCCATCGCCTTAAGCGCAGTTCTGTTCGGCGGTGTTGCCGGCGGTACCTTCCAGGCAGTCAACCACTTTGCCGGAAGCACGACAGCCGCTGCAACAACAACCACTGCACAGCAGACGACTTCCAACAGCAGCCTCTTAAAAGCCGCTGCCACATCCTCAAGCTCCACTTCCACCGGAACGATGGATGTTTCCACGATTGCGAAAAACGCAATGCCGTCGATCGTCTCCATCACAAACCAGTCCGTACAGGAAGTACAGAACTACTTCAGCATGTTCGGTTACGGTGCCCAGACTCCGCAGACCGAGGAGACCACAAGCTGCGGTTCCGGTATCATCATCGGAAAGAATGACACCGAGCTTCTGATCGTCACCAATAACCATGTAGTAGAAGATGCCGATACTCTTTCTGTTAGTTTTGTAAACAATCAGGTCTGCAAGGCAAATATCAAAGGTACCGATGCCGATAACGATCTTGCCGTCATCGCCGTTCCGCTCTCCGAGATCCCGGATGACACGATGAGCAGCATCGCTGTTGCCACGATGGGCGATTCTGATTCCGTTGAGGTCGGCGAGCAGGTCGTTGCGATCGGCAACGCACTCGGCTACGGCCAGTCCGTTACGACCGGTATCATCAGTGCTGCAAACCGTGTGATCGACAGCGATTCCTCTTCTGACGGAAGCTCCGATGGAACAACGGCAGATACTTCTTCCACTGATACAACCGGAAAGACCTACTTACAGACCGATGCAGCCATCAACCCTGGCAACAGCGGCGGCGCTCTTCTGAACATGAACGGAGAGGTCATCGGTATCAACTCCGCAAAACTTGCTTCTACAGAGGTAGAGGGCATGGGCTATGCAATCCCGGTCTCCCGTGTTTCCGATATCATTGAAAATCTGATGAATGAGCAGACCAGAACAAAGGTTGCCGCAGAAGATCAGGGAACGATCGGCATCAAATGCCTCGATGTCAGCAGCCAGATCCAGCAGGCATACAATATGCCGGCCGGCATCTATATCTCCGAAGTAACCTCCGGCGGTGCCGCTGAAAATGCAGGTCTGAAATCCGGATACGTTCTGACCAGCTTTGACGGACATTCCATCACCTCCACCAGCGAGCTGAAATCCCTGCTGCAGTATTACTCTGCCGGCGAAACCGTTGAGGTGGAAGTACAGGTTCCAGACAACGGATCCTATGAGACAAAGACCTTCTCACTGACCCTCGGAACGAGCACCAGCTCTTCAGATGATCAGCAGAGCGATTCCCAGCAGAATGCGGGTTCATCCCGCTCTGCAGAGGGAGGAAATACCCTGACCTCCGCTACTCCTTCGATCTGACTGCCCGCTCTCCCGTGAAAGAAATCCATAAACAAAAAACATCATAAGCATGAAAGAAAGGCCCCGAAACATAACTCCAATGTTTCGGGGCCTTTCTCCTATTCTCTTAATCCATTTCTTATTTTTCTGCTCCTGCAACTGCCTCGCGGGCTGCTTTCTCTTCCGGATCTTCATCCAGAATGGAGAATGCAATATTGGTTGCATGGTCCGCGACACGCTCGAGTCCGGATACAAGATCGGAGAAGATCATGCCGGCTTCCGGCGTACATTCGTTGCGGGTCAGACGCTCTACATGCTTCTGCTGCAGATCCCGCTCCTCCTGATCAATGGAATTTTCAATATCAATGATCTCCTGCAGGTGCTGCAGATCATTCTTTGCAAACATTTCGATCGACTCATCGAGAATTTTTAATACCATATCCAGCATCTCGGAAAGATCCAGTTCGCCCTGTTTGCTGAAGGTCACATTGTCATTCGTCATCTGCACAGCAGAATCTGCGACATTTTCGGCATGATCACCAATCCGCTCGATATCATTGACCACATGGAACAGCGCACCGATGCGCATAACGTCTGATGTCGGCAGCGATGCCTGATTTAAGTGAACCAGATAGTTCGTAATCTCTTTGTTCAGGAAATTAATATTTTCCTCGACACGGTAGACCTCGTCGATTTCTTTCTGATCGCGGGTCACCAGCGTATTCATCGCGCGAATCAGGTTGGTCTCTGCCATCTGTGCCATACGCTCCATCTCACGGACAGCCTGCAGAACTGCAGTCGTCGGGGACATCGCATGTTTCGAGCTAATGTAGGCAAGCTCGAACTTTTTGTCTTCCTCGTCATTTCCGCGGATGATAAAGTACGTTGCCTTCACCAGAAGCGGGGTAAACGGCAGCATCAGGAGTACCTGGCATACTTTGATGATCGAGTTTGCATTTGCGATCATACGGCCTGCTTCGTTTCCGGAAATACCCATAAAGAAGTCAACTACCTGATTTCCAAACAGCAGGAAAATAATGGAGCAGACAATCGTTCCGGAGATGTTGAACAGCAGGTGGACACATGCCGCACGTTTTGCATCTTTTTTGCAGCCGAAGCTGGCAAGAATCGCGGACATCGTACATCCGATGTTGCATCCAAGCATCATAAACAGACAGATCGGAAGTCCCATCAAGCCCTCTCTTGCAAGAAGCATGATGATTCCGACCGTTGCAGAGTTACTCTGCAGAATCGCGGTAGCCACCCAGCCGACTAAGAACGCAAGAAACGGATTCGTCAGGGATCCGAGGGCGTTAACGACTGCCGGGATCTCTTTTGCTTCGTTCAGGGCTCCTGAGATACCGGAGATACCCATAAACAGAATACCAAATCCCAAGATAACCTCGCCGAGACGGCTGATCGTCAGATTGTTCTTTACGAACATAACCATCAGAACACCGATGATGACAAACAGCGGCGCGATATCCGCAAGGTCAAACGCAATCAGCTGTCCGGTAACTGTCGTACCGATGTTTGCTCCGAGGATAATTCCAGGAGCCTGTGCCAGTTTCATCAGACCGGAGTTTACGAAGCTGACCACCATAACGGTTGTAGCGTTGGAGGACTGAATCAGCGCGGTAAAGAAAATACCGACCAGAAGACCGATCACACGGTTCTTCGTAAATACCTCCAGAATGCTTCTCATCTTGGATCCGGCAACCTTCTGCAGTCCTTCACTCATCAGCTTCATTCCATATAAGAAGAAGCCCAGACCGCCCATCAAAGACACTATTACACTCATATTCTTTTTTCTTCCTTGTCCTTTTCTGATGTCTCTTTCCAAATCTCCGCCAAGTAGTTTCGCATTTTTTATCTCGATATTTTACATTTCCTTAACGTAGATTTTACACGACACCTTTTTTATCATAAAAGAAATCATGACATTTGTCTATAGAAAAATTAAAAATTTCGACAAGAAATTTTCAGATTCTTTTCGATTCTTTCTTGCATTCCTGTTGATAATATTGTAACATTTAGGATGTTTCCATATTATGAGGCGACATTTCCGCCTACAAAATTCAAAAGGAGAGAAAACTATGGAAAAGTTTAGCAAGCTGATGGAAAACACATTCAAGCTGCGGGAAAATGGAACAACGGTCAAAACCGAGATCATCGCCGGTGTCACCACGTTCATGACGATGGCGTACATTCTTGCCGTCAACCCGAACATCCTTTCCTCCACCGGCATGGACCACGGCGCTGTCTTTACCGCAACGGCTCTGGCAGCCTTCCTTGGCACCCTGCTCATGGCACTTTTCGCCAATTATCCATTCGCTCTGGCACCAGGAATGGGCCTCAACGCCTATTTTGCCTACACCGTTGTTCTCGGCTACGGATATAGCTGGCAGGCAGCCCTGACCGCCGTTTTTGCAGAAGGTATCATCTTTATTGTACTTTCTCTGACCAACGTCCGTGAGGCGATCTTCAACTCCATTCCGGTCAGCCTGAAATCTGCAGTCAGCGTCGGCATCGGTCTGTTCATCGCATTCATCGGACTTCAGAATGCAAAAATTGTACTGCCGAACTCTTCAACCGTGGCAGGCCTCTATTCCCTGTCTTCCTACAATGCCAACCTGCAGTCTGCAGCCACATTAAACGGAACAGAGTATGTGGCAGGAACGTTTAACGATGTCGGAATCACCGTTCTGCTCGCAGTCATCGGTGTTATCCTCACCGCCGTTCTTGTCATACGCAATGTAAAAGGAAACATCCTCTGGGGAATTCTTGTAACCTGGATCCTCGGCATGATCTGCCAGGCATGCGGTCTCTACGTTCCGAACCCGGCAAACGGCTTCTACAGCCTGTTCCCGGATTTTTCCAACGGACTTTCCATTCCAAGCCTTGCCCCGATTTTCGGAAAACTGGATTTCTCCATTCTGAAAACAGGCGAGTTCTTCGTGATCATGTTTGCATTCCTGTTTGTCGATATGTTTGATACCATCGGAACTCTGATCGGTGTATCTTCCAAGGCAAACATGCTCGACAAAAACGGAAAACTTCCGCGCATCAAGGGCGCGCTGATGGCAGATGCTGTTGCTACCTGCGCAGGTGCTGTTCTTGGTACTTCTACCACAACAACTTTCGTTGAGAGTGCTTCCGGCGTTTCCGAAGGCGGCCGTACCGGTCTTACCGCTGTTACCACTGCAATCCTCTTCGGCCTCGCTCTGTTCCTCTCCCCGATCTTCCTTGCCATCCCGTCCTTTGCAACGGCTCCGGCACTGATCGTGGTAGGCTTCTACATGCTGACCAACGTAGTCAACATTGATTTCAGTGATCTTTCCGAGGCGATTCCGTGCTACATCTGCATCGGAGCTATGCCGTTCTTCTACAGCATTTCCGAAGGTATTGCCATGGGAGTTATCTCCTACGTTGCAATCCAGATCCTGAGCGGAAAAGCAAAAGAAAAAAAGATCAGCGTGATCATGTACATCCTGGCTGTTCTGTTTATCTTAAAATACCTTCTTCTGTAATGGCTTTTTAACGATACAGAACCGCATAAAAAGGCTCCTGTCCCACAGATTTTATTCTGTGAAACAGGAGCTCTTTTTATGCTCTGAATCAAAAATTTTTATTCTGCCAGGGTCCGGTAAAAGCAGGTGCGGTTTCCGGTGTGGCACGCTGCGCCGACCTGTTCTACTTTGGCAAGGATTGTATCGTTGTCGCAGTCGATCAGAAGCTGTTTTACATACTGCACATGGCCGGAGCTCAGTCCCTTCGTCCAGAGCTCATTGCGGCTTCTGCTCCAGTACGTCATTTTTCCAAGGCGCAGTGTCGTCTCAAACGCTTCTTCATTCATGTAGGCGAGCATCAGCACTTCGTCATTTTCCGCATCCTGTACAACAACCGGAACCATGCCGTCGCTGTTTGTCTTAAAATCCGCCCAGGTAAAATCACATTTTAATGCTTGTTTCATCTCTTGTTCTCCTCTTTTTCTGCTCTTACAGGCTGCCCTTGGTCGAGAGCACGCCGGCAATTCTCGGATCGAAGGAAGTTGCCTCATCGAGTGCCTTCGCAAATGCTTTGAACATCGCCTCGATGATGTGGTGGTTATTTCCGCCGTCAAGCACTTTGATATGCAGATTCATCTGCGCCGCATAGGAAACGGCGTAGAAGAATTCTTTTACCATCTCGGTCTCCATCTCTCCTACTTTCTCCCGCGTAAATTCTGCCTGGAAAGAGAGATACGGTCTGCCGCAGAGGTCAACGGCCGAGAGCACCAGTGTCTCGTCCATCGGAAGGATTCTGTCGCCGTAGCGGCGGATGCCCTGTTTGTCGCCGACTGCCTCGCGGATTGCAGTTCCGAGCACGATACCGGTGTCCTCGATCGTGTGGTGGCCGTCTACATCAAGATCTCCGTCTACAGAAACGGAAAGGTCGAAAAGACCGTGGCGGGCAAAGCCGTCGAGCATATGGTCAAAAAAGCCGATGCCGGTGTGGATGTCGCTCTTTCCCGTTCCATCCAGATTTAATGTCATGCGGATCTTTGTTTCTTTTGTCACGCGTTCTACGCTGGCTGTTCTGTTCTCCACTTACTCTTCCCCCTCAAAACGGACGGCAATCGAATTGGCGTGTGCCGTCAAGCTCTCTGATTTTGCAAAGCTCTCGATATCCTCGTGGATCTCGGAAAGGGCTTCTCTGGAATAATAGATGATGCTGGATTTCTTCACGAAATCGTCTACGGACAGCGGTGAGAAGAATTTTGCGGTTCCGTTCGTCGGCAGGATATGGTTCGGGCCGGCAAAATAGTCACCGAGAGGCTCGCTGGAGTTCTCGCCGAGGAAAATAGCACCGGCGTTATGTACCTTCATCATATCCTCAAACGGGTTCTTCGTCACGATCTCGAGGTGCTCCGGTGCGATGGCATCTACGGTGTCGATCGCTTCCTGATGCGAATCGGTGACAAGGATGTAGCCGAAGTTGTCCAGTGATTTGGAGATGATGTCGCTTCTGGAGAGGACTTTTAAGAAACCGTCTACCTCTTCACTTACCTTCTCTGCCAGTTCCTGGGAGGTGGTAATGAGGATCGCACTTGCAAGCTCATCATGCTCAGCCTGGCTTAAGAGATCGGCTGCCACGAACCGCGGATTTGCAGTCTCATCAGCAAGGACAAGAATCTCACTTGGGCCTGCGATGGAGTCGATGCTGACATTTCCGTATACGGCTTTCTTTGCAAGGGCAACGTAGATGTTTCCAGGTCCTACGATTTTATCGACTTTCGGAATGCTCTCGGTTCCGTAAGCAAGGGCTGCAATTGCCTGTGCACCGCCGATTTTAAAGACGCGGTCCGCACCGGCTTCTTTTGCTGCCGCAAGGACAACCGGGTTGACTTTTCCGTCTCTGCCGCACGGCGTTGTCATGCAGATTTCTTTGACTCCTGCCACTTTTGCCGGAAGAATGTTCATCAGAACGGAGGACGGATACGCTGCCTTTCCTCCCGGAACGTATACGCCGACACGGTTCAGGACAGTCAGCTTCTGGCCAAGCATCGTTCCGTTCTCGGTGGAGGTGAACCAGCTGTTCTGTTTCTGTTTTTCGTGGAACTCACGGATATTTTTCATGGATCTGCGGATGACACCGATCAGCTCTGGATCTACGATGTTGTACGCTTCATCAATCTCTTCCTGTGTTACTTCTACGGTAGAAGCATCGAGTACCGCGTGGTCGAATTTCTCGGTATATTCGAAAACGGCTGCGTCTTTTTTTGTTTTTACATTCTCAATGATCTCCTGCACGGAAGCCTCGTACGTTCCGTACTGTGTCGGGCTTCGTTTCAGCATATTCTCCAGAATATTTTCTGTGGTCTCTTTTGTCAGTTTTACGATTCTCATACCAGTGCTCCTTTCAGATCCTGAATTAATTTGGTAATTCTCTCATTTTCCATCCGCATGCTCACCTGGTTGACAACCATGCGCGCAGACAGCGGGCAGACCTCCTCGAGAACGGTCAGGCCGTTTTCCCGTAAAGTGCTTCCTGTCTCTACAATATCCACAATCACTTCGGAAAGTCCGACAATCGGTGCCAGCTCGATCGAGCCGTTCAGCTTGATCATCTCAACGGTCTGGTGCTTGCGGTTGTAGAAGTAATCCTTGGCAATGTTTGGGTACTTCGTTGCCACACGGATCTGCTGGTTGTGCTGCAGCAGCTCACGCGCGGACTCCGGTCCGCAGACACACATGCGGCACTTGCCGTAGCCAAGGTCCAATACCTCGTAGAGGCGTCTTCCTTCCTCCAGAATCGTGTCCTTTCCGACGATTCCGATATCCGCTGCACCGTACTCCACATAGGTCGGCACATCCGGACCTTTGGCGAGGAAGAAACGGAGCTTATGCTCTTCGTCCGTGAAAATCAGCTTTCTCGTATCTTTATTTTTCATTTCATCGCAGGTGATGCCGACTTTTTCCAGCAGCTCCAGCGTCTGGTACGCCAGGCGTCCTTTTGTCAGTGCAATGGTCAAATATCTCATCTTTTTCGTACCCTTCCTCTCCTACAGCTCCACCGGCTGTACTTCTCCTGTCGACAAATCGATAGCAAGCACCGAATCGCTCTTCTGAATATAGACAATGCCGCCGAACTGGTTCTTTCTGCCGTATTCTTCATAATCTGCAAGAACCTTGTCCCTTGCAAAGCAGACCAGCGCGACATCCATGCCCTTGCTTCTGTGCTCGTTAGCAAGTTTTACGGCCAGCGGCTGAAGAAAATCCGGGTAGAGCAGCATCGTTTTCGTATTGGCAATCGGAAGAGAAATTTTCTGGCGCTCCAGTGCATTCATCAGAGATTCCATGACAGTACAGAATCCGATCGCCGGCGCCTTCTTTCCGAAGTGCTGCAGCAGTGCATCGTAGCGGCCGCCTTTTACGATCGGCTCGCCGGTGCCGTAGGTGTAGGCCTGGAAAATAATACCGGTGTAGTAATGGAATTTGCTTAAAAGGCCGAGATCGAAGAAGACGTATTTTTCATAGCCGTAATCTTTAACGATCTCATAGATCGTAGCCAGACGATCGAGTGCCTCTCTTGCCGCCGGATTTCTTGTAAGGCCTTTTGCCTTTTCGAGAATCTCTGCATTTCCGAACAGCTGCGGAACATCACGGAGTGCTTCAAACAGATCACTTCGAAGGTTCTGTTTTGCCAGCAGCTCCTCGGCGCCAAAATGATTTTTAATGGAAATCAGTTCTTTTAATTCGTTCAGAACATCCTCGGCGAGAGCAGCTTCCTCGGCGAGCGCCTGGAAGAAACCTACGTGGCCGATGCTGATCTGGAAATCGGTAAGACCGGCATCCAGCATAACTTTTACGGTCATCGCAATGATCTCTGCGTCTGCCATTGCGGAATCATCGTTTAAGAGCTCGACGCCCATCTGGGTGGACTCTTTTAAGCGGCCCTGATAGCTGCTGCTGTTGACGAAGCTGCTTCCTCTGTAGCAAAGGCGGATCGGCATCGTCTCTTCCATGAAATACATGGAGGCTGCACGTGCAATCGACGGGGTAAAGTCCGGACGGAGCACAAGGGTGTTGCCGTCGCGGTCAAAGAATTTGTAGAGCTCGCGGGACGGTGTTGTTCCCACTTCTCTTCCGAATACATCAAAAAACTCGAACGTCGGTGTTTCAATATCCTGATATCCAAACGCATGAAATACCTGCTCAATCTGATTCTCCAGGTATAATTTTTTCGTACATTCCTGATTGTAGACATCCCGGACGCCTTCCGGGGTATGAATTAATCGATCCATGTTTTGTTGTCCTCACTTTTTCGCTTTAGTTCACTACCATATTATCATATTGAATTTAAAACTATGGTTAGTATATCGGAAAACATTTTCCCTGTCAACTCAAAATTTTAATCCGCTTTCGAATCCCGTATCTCCAGATCCTTCTGGATTCCGTTCAGGTACGGGACGAGAACGCTGCTTCCCGTTCTGGGAAGGAAGAATGACGTTTCAAGCTCGGTGTAGGAAAAATGCTTCTTTCCGCCGTTCTGTCCGCGGTCCCAGAAGGTTTTCATCGTCTCATACCGCAGGTAATAATATTCGTCCCGCGCCGTAAAATACAGCAGCAGGAAGGAAATCCCCCCCTGCTGCTCGAAATCTTTCATAAACGTGACCTGGTGCTCGTGGATGTTTGCGAGCGGAAAGGAATCCGTTTTGCACTCTTTGGCATCGAAGCAGACGGGAATGCCCTGTACAGCGCCGATGTAATCAACGGTACTCTTCTTTTCAAAATAAGCCAGCGTGATGTGTCTGCTCTCCTTATCTATTTTGATCGGGGTGATCGGCGTCGGCACCTTCTGGATCAGTGCCAGATGCTTGTCACGGTACTGCTCGTTTGTGCGGTTGATCATTTCCTCCAGCGTTGATCCGCGGAGTCCCCTCGATGTCCATGCCATAATTCCTGTCCTCGTCTTTGTTCTGTTCTTATTCAATCAGAGAAATTTTGTTCAGCGGCCAGTAGCGCAGAAAGGCCTTGCCGATGATCTTGTCTTTCTCTACGTATGGATTCAGCCAGTAGCGGGAATCCTTTGATACGTTCCGGTTGTCGCCGAGCATAAAGTAGCAGCCCTCCGGCACCTCATACGGTCCGAAATCGCCGACCGGTGTTTCCGGGCAGAAATCATCGCGCAGCGGCTCGGTGGAATCGTTGATATACACCTTTCCGTCGCGGATCGTAACCGTCTCTCCCGGCAGTCCGATGACGCGCTTGATAAACTTCTGCTTCTCGTCGTCCGGATAATAGAAAATAACGATGTCATACCGCTGCGGATCGCTCTTTACATAAGCAAGGCGGTTACCGAAGATCTGGTCTCCGGTCATAATCGTGTTTTCCATGGAAGGAGATGGGATTCTTGCGTTGATGACAATGACCTGCTCCACAAAAACAACGACTGCCACGACAATGGCGATCATTTTTACATATTCCCAGATTTCCCGTCCGATGCTCGTCTCCTCCGTTTTTCTTGGTTTTGTTTCTTTCTTTTCGTTGTCTTTTCGGCTCATAATCCTTCTCCCGTCAAATGTTCTCCCTGTAAAATCCGGCGCACGGATGATGGCAGGGGCGCTGTAAAGGTTTTTCCGGACAGATCCGATAAGGTGCCCGTAAGCTCTGGAAATACCGCCTTCCACGAATGGAGAAGTTGGTATTTCAGTCCGTATTTTTCCCGGAAGCGGCGGTTAAACTCCGCATCCCCGTATTTCGTATCTCCCGCAAGCGGATGACCGATGCTCGCGAGATGGCTGCGGATCTGATGGCTCTTTCCGGTCACCAGCTCAACCTCCAGCAGCGTACAGCCTCTTCCGGCACAGAGCGGCCGGTATGCGGTTTCTATGTAAACAGCATCTCCCTGCTGCTCTCGCTGAATCGAAACACGGTTTGTCCTCTCATTTTTTGTGAGGTATCCGCGGATCCGCTCTGTCTCTGTCACGGTTCCTTTTACAACCGTCAGATAGTATTTTCCAACAGCCCGCTCTGCGATCAGTTCTGAAAGCTGCTGCGTCGCCGCAACGGTTTTTCCGGCAAGAATCAGACCGCTGGTGTTCCGGTCCAGACGATTGCAGAGTCCGGCGCGGAACATGGTCTCCTCCCCGGCATTTTTTTCCGAAAGATAGGCGCCGAGCGCTTCGGTAAGGCTCACATCCGTCTCTTTCGCCTTCTGTGAGAGGACACCTGCCGGCTTGTTCAGGAAAATTACTTTTTCGTCTTCATAGACGATATCCAGCTTCGGATACTTTACCTGTTTTCCAGCCGCCGGTTTTTCCGGTGTTTTCCGAAATTTTTCGATGGTCTCTTCCGCCAGATACAGCCGGATCGTATCGCCTGTTTTCAGCTTTTCACTGCCGTCCGCCTTTTTCTGGTTCAGCACAATGTTTTTCTTTCGCAGCATTTTATAGAAGAAACTCTTTGGCGCCTCCTCCATATATTTGGACAGATATTTGATGAGCTGCTGCGCGCAGTCTTTTTCTGTCACGGTCAGTTCTCTCATAGCAATGGTCTCCTACAGTGCCAGCGCCAGCATCGTGTGTTTCACCAGTTCCGTGCGGGACAGATCCGGGTACCGCTCATCCGGTTTGAAGTTTTCACTGGCGCTCTTTTCCAGCTCATCGTAGTTGCGGTTCAGGGAATCGAGGCGCTCCAGAAATGCTTTTTCCCGATCAAAAATCTTCACATGGCATTTGTAGCCGTTGGCACGGATGATCTTGTTCAGATACGTAGTGCAGTCCTCGATCTGTTTCTGGTCTTTGGCGCGCGTGGTGTAGCAGGCGATCTCCTCACCGCAGAACGCCGCTGCTTCGATCATCAGACTCGATTTTTCCTGTGTGATATACATTTCATATCCCATCAGCAGTTTTCCTTTTTTTGCCTCAATGGCATCGTACACTGCTTTGTCCACTGGCTTTTGCATAACCATCATGATAAAACCGACGGCGGCGCGGCAGCCCGGCAGACAGCCTACTACGGCGACAACCGTAAAAATGTTGTTCTTGTTTCCGTCTGCAAGCACAAGTCCGACAATAAAAACGATGGCCGGAAGGACGAACAGTCCCAGTGTCACAAGCAGTCTTTTTTTCTTTTCCCGGCGGATATAGCCGTAATCCCCTTTTCTGATCTTCATTCTTCTGTCATTTCCCTTCTTCGATAAGATCCCCGCTCATCTTCTGCGTGTTTATTTCTTTTTGTGCACGTTGCGGAGCGTCTTTTTCGGCCGTCCGCCTGTTTTTGCTTTTCCCTGTCCGGAACGGTCATTCGCCGTCTTCTGGCCAAAGCCTTTTCCGTTGGACCCTTTTCCTCTTGACGGTTTTCCTGCCTCCCCGGCCATCTTTCTCGGCCGTACGAGACATTTCGGTCCGAATCCGATCAGATCCTCCCGGTGTGTCCGGCGCAGTGCCTCGCAGACGAGCTCATAGTTCTCCGGATTCCGGTACTGAATCAGCGCACGCTGCATCGCCTTCTCATGCGGCGATTTCGGCACGTAAACCGGATCCATCGTCCGCGGGTCAAGACCGGTATAGTACATACAGGTGGAAAGTGTGGAAGGCGTCGGATAGAAGTCCTGTGCCTGCTCCGGGATAAATCCCATATCGCGGATGTACTCGGCAAGCTCCACCGCATCCTCCAAGTCACACCCCGGATGGGACGACATAAAATACGGAAGTGCGTACTGCTGCTTCCCCGTCTTTTTGTTGCACGCATCGAAGCGGCGGATAAATTCCTGATATACTTCGTGGCGCGGTTTTCCCATATAGGAAAGCACACGGTTCGAAACGTGCTCCGGCGCAACGCGGAGCTGACCGCTGACGTGATCCTTTACCAGCTCGGAAAGGAACGTCTGGTCTTTATCGGCCAGGACATAGTCAAAACGGATGCCAGAGCGGATAAAGACTTTCTTCACGCCCGGAATGTCTTTTAATTCCCGCAGCAGCTTCACATAATCTCTGTGATCTGCCACCATATTTTTACACGGCTCCGGGAAGAGACAGTTCCGGTTCGGGCAGGCGCCTTTGGTGAGCTGCTTTTTGCATGCCGGACCGCGGAAATCCGCCGTCGGGCCGCCGACATCGTGAATATAGCCTTTAAATTCTTTTTCCTGAACCATCTGCCGCGCTTCCGCCAGAATGGATTCGTGGCTTCTTGTCTGCACAACACGTCCCTCGTGGAACGTCAACGCGCAGAAACTGCAGGATCCAAAGCAGCCGCGATTGCTCGTCAGACTGTATTTGATTTCTCCAAGCGCCGGCACACCGCCGTCTTTTTCATAGCTTGGGTGATAGGCGCGCATGTATGGAAGCGCATAGACATCATCCATCTCCTGCTCTGTCAAAGGACGGGAAGGCGGATTCTGTACAATGTAGCCCTGGCCCTCATACGGCTCTGCCATCGGCTTCGCATTGATGGCATCGGTATTTTTATACTGAATCGCAAAGCTCTCCGCATACGTCCGCTTGCTCTCCCGCACCTCCTCGAATGACGGCAGCACCACCGGGTCAATCAGGTGATCCAGCGTTTTGCTCCGATAAACGGTTCCCGGAATAAAGGTGATATCATGAACGTCAATGCCGGCCGCAAGTGCATCTGCAATCGCTACGATCGAAAGTTCTCCCATTCCGTACGAAATCAGATCCGCACCGGAATCGAGAAGGACGGAGCGGCGCACCTGGTCAGACCAGTAATCGTAATGCGAAAGGCGCCGGAGTGATGCCTCGATGCCGCCGAGGATCATCGGTGTATGTTTATACGTTCTCCGGATCAGATTGCCGTACACGGTAACCGCGCGGTCCGGCCGTTTTCCCATGACACCGCCCGGCGTAAAGGCATCTGTTTTTCGGTGCTTTTTCGCCACGGTATAATGGTTGACCATGGAATCCATATTTCCGGAAGAGACAAGAAAGCCAAGACGCGGTTCACCGAAAATCGAAATGCTGTTCTCGTCCTTCCAGTCCGGCTGTGAGATGATGCCGACGGAATAGCCGTTCGCCTCGAGCACACGGCTGATGATTGCCGGTCCGAACGAGGAATGGTCCACGTAGGCATCTCCGATGACATAGACAAAGTCAAACTGTTCGATTCCCCGTTCCTTCATCTCTTCTCTTGTAATTGGTAAAAAAGGCATGCTTTACTTTCCTTTCTGTGTTTCGGCGTCCGCTATGCCAAGCGCCGCTTTTTCTTCCTGCGTCAGGAGACGGGCACTGCCCTTTGGCAGCGCCGGATCAAGTTCCAGGCTCCCCATCGACAGCCGTTTCAAATAGACGACCGTTTTTCCGACCTTCTCAAACATGCGCTTGATCTGGTGGAAGCGGCCCTCACAGATGGTAATGCGGATCCGGCTTTCAAAAATGCCAGGCTCTTTTTCTGTCGTTTCCAGAATGGTAAGCTCGGCCGGAAGTGTCGGTTTGTCGTCCCCAATGTCGAGCCCTTCGGCAAATGCCTGCCGATCTTCTTCTGTCACTTTTCCGTCAATCACGGCCTCATACACTTTCGAGACATGCGATTTCGGAGAGAGCAGCCGGTGGGAAAGGGCTCCGTCGTTCGTAATCAGCAGCAGCCCTTCGGTGTCCTTGTCGAGCCGTCCGACCGGAAAGAGGTCTTTTCTTGCCGCACCACTTAAAAGATCGAGTACGGTCCGGTCACGGCGGTCCTCCGTCGCAGAGACGACACCCGCCGGTTTGTGGAGCATCCAGTATTCCATTTTCACATAGGAAATGCTGTTTCCGTCCACAGTCACCTGCGCTTCATCCGGGTCGACTTTCAGTTCCGGGGCTTTTGCCGTAATTCCGTCTACGGCCACCCGTCCCTTCCGGACCAGGGCCTTTACTTCCTGGCGTGTTCCCACACCCATGTCCGCCAGATATTTATCGAGTCGTAATTTACTCATACCATCCGCCATCCTGCATAATATTTATTCTTTAACGTTCCGTTGTTTATTTTTCCCCAGCCAAGTGGGAAATCATCCAGGCACACAAGCACCCAGTCCTTTTTCCCCTGACACTCTTCCTCGGAAAACGAGAGTGTCTCACCCTTTAAGTAGCGCATGACACGGTCATCTCCCTTGGGAATGGTCAAACACGAAACGTATTCTTCTTTTTTCAGATACGCCGCCAGCGCCTGGGACGGCTCGAAGCGGTTTTTCTTTACGGTACCAAGCGAAAGTCCGGTCCGCAGATAGCGCAGACCCTTTGCCGCACAGACACCTTCCGGCAGAAAATAGAGCTGGTCTTTCACAAGGGCAAACGAACCATTCTTCCAGTCCATGCGCACGCCAGCAAGAAACTCTTCCGCCTCTTTCGGCAGCTTCTTTGTCGTTTCCAAAAGTCGGGACGGCTGCCGTTTCCGGCTCTCTCCCTGCTTTTTCAGGAGCGCCACGAAATGGCCTTCTCCCTCCATCCGCTGCGGGAAAATATGAACGCACCGGGAAAGATCGCGGCCATTCACGGATACTCCCGGCGCAAACCCTTCGTAACCCGGGGTAATTTCCTGCACTTCCATATCCGGATGCGCATCCAGCAGCCCTGCGATGACCTCTTCGTTCTCCTTTACAGAAAACGTACAGGTAGAGTACAGCAGCTCTCCGCCCTCTGCAAGCATCTGATACGCCTGCTCGATCAGTTTTTTCTGGATCGGCACATAATGCTCCGGCCCATTTTCACTGTAGTAGCGCAGCATTGAGCTCTCTTTTCGGAACATGCCCTCCCCAGAGCACGGCGCGTCAAGAAGGATCTTGTCAAAAAAGGCCGGATACAAGGTTACTAATTTTTCCGGATCCTCGCTCGTCACGAGAAGACGTCCCACTCCCTGGATTTCCAGGTTGCGCAGCAGCGCCTTCGCCCGCGAATTGCTGATATCGTTTGCCAGCAGCATGCCGCCCTCACCGATCCGGCTTCCCAGCTCCGTTGCCTTTCCGCCCGGTGCCGCACAGAGATCGAGCACACGGTCATCCGGCTCAATTGGAAGGCGGGATGCCGGTGTCATCGCACTCGGCTCCTGCAGATAATACAGGCCCGCATAGTAATCGGCATCCTTTGCCGGATTGCAGCTCTCTTCATCGTAATAAAATCCATTGGGGATCCACGGAACCTTCTTAAGCGGAATATCGGTCCGCCTAAGAAACTCTTCTGTCGAAATTTTTCCGTTGTTTACCCGCAGTCCTCTATGTACCGCCTCGTCAAATGTCTTGCGGTATGCCTCATATTCTTCCTCACCGAGCAGCTGTTTCATCTCCTGCTCAAAGGCTTCCGGCAGTGTGATCATATCCGTTTATCCCCTTTTATTCTAAAGTTCGTCTGTAATTGCCTGTGCGCGGTATCCCTCTGCAATCAGATCCAGTTCTTTGTGGAACCGTTTTAACTCCTGCAGATCGTTCTGCGCATAGATGTGATAAAACTCATCCTGAATTTTTTCTACTTCGCGTTTGTTCGTCACCTTGTAAAGATTCTCGATATTATTCAGGATATCCGTGATCAGATTCCGCTGTATCTGGGAGGAATTCTGTGCATCCATAATCTCACTCCGCACAGAGGACATCTCATTATCCAGCACAATAATCGCCTTTGCAGCTGCACTTAAGCGCTCCCGGATGTGATCCGGAATGTTTGCCTTATATTTGTACTGCAGCGAGTGCTCAATCGTCGCCCAGAAATCCATCGCCATCGTGCGGATCTGGATTTCCACCTGGATGCGCTTCGGGCCGTTCATCGTCTCCACGGTATAGTAAACAATGAGGTGATAGCTCCGGTAACCGCTGTCCTTCATGTGGCGGATGTAGTCTTTCTCGCTCTTAATCTCAATATCCGACCGCTTCTGGATCAGGTCGGCAACCTTTTCGATATCTTCAACGAACTGGCAGATGATGCGGATGCCCGCGATATCCTCCACCTGCTCCTCCATCTCTTCGGGCGCAATGCCCTTTCTCTGCATTTTTTCCAGAATACTGGAAACACTCTTCACACGGCCGCTCACACTCTCGATCGGTGAGTACAGCCCTTTTCCGTGGTGCTCCTTGATCAGATGCCGGAATTTCACCTGTAATTCCTTGACAGCCAGCTCGTATGGTTCCAGAATCTCATGCCATAACAGTATATCCATGTCCCCTAATCTCCTTTTTTGCTCCTGCTTTCAGCCATTTTTCTTATCGGATGGTAAACGCTTTGGAAATTCAATCCCCACCCTGTTACTTTATGCCTGTCTTTTCTGTTTTATGACTGTTTTTCAGAAACTTTTTTGAAATAGACACGGGCAGTTTTTTATGCCTGCCGTTTCGAAAGCTGCTCCAGAACGCGGCACAGGTACTGATACGTTCTCTCCACGGAGGAAATTGAAAGCCGCTCCTCGGTCGTGTGGATTGCTTTCATGTTCGGGCCGAAAGATACACAGTCAAGACCGGAAAGCTTTTCATAGAACAAACCGCATTCCAGTCCGGCATGAATCGCTTCCACTGCCGGTTTCTGTCCATACATGGCTTCATATTCCGCCACCATCAGATCGCGGAGGGCAGAATCCTCTTTATACTCCCATGCCGGGTACGCGCCCTCTACGTGGAACTCACCGCCCAGGAAACCGATCAGATACTCCAGCTTGTCGGAAAGGGCTTCTTTTGCACTTCCCACGGAGCTCCGCACACTCGCACACGCATGCAGGTGATCCGGCTCTAATTTCAGAATGCCGAGGTTCAGGGATGTTTCCACCAGTCCCGGGATCTGGCCGCTCATCTTCTGTACCCCGTTCGGAAGATTCATCAGGAAAAAGACGGTTTTCTGCAGGCTGACCGGATGAAGCGCCGGTGCAACGCCCTCGCCTGTTTTCTCTACCGTAACGGTAATACCGTCATCTGTTCCGCTGTACTCTCTGCGAAGATTTTCGATGAAGCGTGATGCTTCCTCTTTTAAGATCTCTTTCTCTCCGCCGTCGATGGCAAGAAGCATGCGGGTTGTCCGCGGAATAGCGTTGTCTTTTAAGCCGCCCTCCAGCTCGATCAGGGCATAATCCATCTTTCCTGCCAGTTCGTACAGGAAACGGCCCGCCAGAATGTTGGAGTTGGCACGGTTTTTGTGGATTTCCGTACCGGAATGGCCACCGGCAAGACCGGAAATCGTCACTTCCATCTGCTCACCCATCACTTCGCTTCTGCGCACCGGCAGATCCATCATGGCTGTCATACCGCCTGCGCACGATACGGTGAGAATGCCTTCCTCTTCAGAATCCATATTTAACAGTGTTCTTCCCTTTAATTCATTCCCGTTTAATGCTGCTGCGCCGAGCAGTCCGATCTCTTCATCCGTCGTAATCAGTGCCTCGATGGACGGAAGCTGCAGATCATCCGATTCCAGCACAGCCAGCATATAGGCAACGGCAATTCCGTCGTCTCCGCCAAGCGTCGTGTCCCTGGCATAAATCTCATCGCCGTCGATGTGAAGCTCAAGGCCGTCCTTCGTAAAATCGTGGCTGCTGCCCGGCTTCTTCTCGCAGACCATATCGCAGTGGCCCTGCAGAATCACGGTCGGAGCCAATTCACATCCCTTCGATGCCGGGCGGCGGATGATCACGTTGTTGGACGCATCCTGATACCAGGATAATTCATGGTCCCTTGCAAACTGAACCAGATAGTCGCTCACTTCTTTTGTGTTTCCGGAGCCGTGCGGAATGCGGCAGAGCTCTTCAAAATAATAAAATACCCGTTCCGGTTTTAATCCTGCTAATACGCTCATTTTTTCTTCTCCCATCTTCTTTTTTTCAAAGCTTCGTCATACTCTATTTTAGAAAGCGGGAGGAGGTTCGAACGTCATGAAAAAATCACTTTTATTTCTCTCTTCCCTGCTTCTTTTTTTCTGTCTTCTTATCTTTCCCGCGCGGACTTTTTTCTATGCCTGCGAGGGTGTCAATCTCTGGTTTCATACCATTCTTCCGTCACTTCTGCCGTTTCTGATTCTGACATCTCTTCTTCTGGAAACAGGAGCCGCGCGGCGGATCTCTGCCCGTGCAGAAGTTTTTTTTCAAACGGTTTTCGGTCTTTCCCCGGCTGGGTTTTATGCACTTTTTCTCGGTCTTTTCTGCGGTTTTCCCATGGGAGCGCGCATCACTGCCCAGCTCTATGAGGCAGAAGAAATTGACCGGAACGAAGCGTGCTATCTTTTAACCTTCTGCAGTAGTCCGAGTCCTGCTTTTCTGTCTTCCTATGTTATCTTAACTGCATTTTCCGGACAGATCCATCCCGGGTTCGTCTTCGGCGTGCTCTACGGTTCCAATTTTCTAACTGGTTTTCTGTTCCGGCTTGTTTTCCGCCGCTTCCGCCTGCACCGGCACACCGCCCATCGGACACATTCCGTGGAAAAAAAAGAGATGTCAAAACAGACTTCCAAAGGAAACCTGCTGGACACCTCTATCATGAACGGATTTGAAATCATTACACAGCTTGGCGGATACATCATCCTGTTTTCCATTCTGTCCGGACTTCTGATGGATCTGCATCCGTTTGGTTCCGCATCGCCCCTGCTCTGCGGCGTGCTGGAAATCACGACGGGAATCGCACAGCTTGCCGCGTCCTCTCTTCCTTACGCCGGAAAAGTCTCTGCTGTCCTTACCTGTGCCGCCTTCGGCGGTCTCTCTGTCGCTGCCCAGACAAACTGTATGATCCATAACAGCGGTCTGCCCCTCTGGCCTTATCTTGCCGGGAAGCTCTGCTGTGCTGCTTTCGCAGGAACGCTTGGTTTATTCCTCTTCGCTTTCCTCTTCTGATGCCGGATCATATTCCGGTACGACAACTTCTTCCTCTGGCTGCTCTTCTTCCGGAGCACCCTGCGGGGAGAGCTCACTTCTGTTCTGAACAACGGTATTGTAGCAGCTTGTCAGGGATTCTACAAAGCTGTTGTATTTCTCTCCTGCATCGTTTAATGCAGTCGTCATAATATTGCTTAAGTTGGCAAGCATATCATCGGTATATCCGATGGCACCGAGACGGATGCTGTTGGCATCGTTGGTTGCAGCATCCAGGATTTCCTGTGCCTGCTGGTTTGCATTGTTGACGGTCTCATTTGCCTGTGCGTATGCTGACTGCATCACTTCACTCTGCTCTACCATCTCTCTTGCCTTTGCCTGTGCCTCTGCAATGATGGCATCTGCCTTGTTCTGTGCATCTGCCAGAATCGCATCTTTGTTGCTGATGATCTTCTGGTACCGTTTGATCTCGTCCGGTGTTTTCAGACGGAGCTCACGGAGAAGCTCTTCTAATTCTTCTTTATTTACAACGATTTTGGTGGTAGACAGCGGCTGATATTTACAGCTCTCTACATACTCCTCAATTTCTTCGATGATCTGTTCAATTCTGCTGCTCATTTTAATTCTCCTTATCTTTTATCCTGCGGCATTCCTTCTGAATTTCGGGCGGCATACTTTGCGCGGATTTCTTTTTCCACAAAATCCGGAACAAATTTGTGAATGTCGCCGCCAAAAGCAGCTACTTCTTTTACTACCGTGGAGCTGAGGTACGCATACTCCAGCGAGGTAATCAGAAACGTGGTATCTACTTCCGGTTCCAGAACGCGGTTCGTCTGTGCCATCTGCAGTTCATATTCAAAGTCTGTGATCGCGCGGAGTCCGCGGACGATCGTATGCGCCTGGCATTCCTTCGCAAAATCAACAGCGAGCCCGCTGAAAGAACGGACTTCGACATTTGGAATGTCCTGGGTCGCTTTCTTTAGTATATTAACACGTTCTTCCACAGAAAACAACGGAGATTTTGAGGAATTATGTAAAACTCCCACGATTACGCAGTCAAAAAGCTTGGATGCACGCAGAATGACATCCAGATGACCATACGTTACAGGGTCAAAAGTTCCCGGGTATACGGCTGTCTTCATGATTCTTTTACTCCTTCGTGTTTGCTTTTCGGGGTAAGGAATACATGGACATTTGTCTTATAGATTTTTTTCTTCAGAATTTCGTATCCGGCATCCTCCGCCCAGTCGAAATCAGTATTCAGCGATGCTTCTACAATAATTAAGGTATCCTCACCGATAAAAGAGGCGTCGCGGAACGCATACAGCACGTCCTTTTCCAGTCCCTTATCGTATGGCGGGTCCATAAAAATGCAGCCAAAAGGCTCCTGTCCCTGAAGCGACTGCAGAGCTGCATGCGCTTCCATGGGCAGGAGCACTGCCTGCTGTTCCAGCTTCGTAAATTTTAAATTCTGCCGGATACAGTCTGCTGCAGCTTTGTTCTGCTCTACAAACCACGCGCGCTCGGCGCCGCGGCTCAACGCCTCGATTCCGATCGCCCCGCTTCCGGCGAACAGATCGAGAAAACGCGCATCCGGCAGATACGGCTGAAGCATATTAAATAAGGTTTCTTTGATCCGGTCCGTCGTCGGCCGGGTCTGTCTGCCGGGAACCGTCTTTAATGGAAGACTCCGGCATTTTCCTGCTATTACTCTCATGTTGGTCTTATTTTCGTCCTTACTGTTTTTGTTTGATGGATCAGTCGGCTTTCAACTGCTCTCTCCAGTCCAAATCTCCTCTTGCAAGTCCCAAAATCAGAGACTCCGCAGTTCCGATATTTGTTGCAATCGGGATATTGTACTGGTCGCAGGTACGGATAATTTTGTAGACATCCGGCTCTTTCGGATTGATCATCGTCGGATTGTAAAAGAAAATTACCATATCCATATCGCCGCGTTCAATCATCTCGGTAAACTGTTTGTCTCCGCCTACGCTTCCAGGCAGAAATTTGTGTACATGAAGGTTCGTCACCTCTTCAATCCGCCGTCCGGTGGTTCCGGTGGCGTACACCTCATGTTTCATGAGGATTCCCTTGTATGCAATACAGAAATCCTCGATCAGACTCTTCTTGCTGTTGTGTGCTATGATTCCAATATTCATTACTGCAAACCGCCCCTTCTCCTGTTTTTACTACCATGTACAGCAATTATAACAAATTTATTTTCAAAACGCAATTCTTTTTGTGAATTTTTTACACAGTTTTTATATTTTTTCTGCCGTTCCATTTTTCCTTCTTCTTTTACTTTCTCCGCTTTTCCGGAAAAAATACAGAATCTGGAAGTTTATTTTTGTTTTCTTTCCACATACTATGACCGTAGCAGAACAGATGAAAAACACATCCGGATCTGCTTCACAGCAGCTTTTAACAAGCACAAAGATAAAGGAGGGAATGAACATGGCGAATCGTTCATCGAATACCGCAGCAGTACCAGAAGCAAAAGGCGCTCTGGACAAATTCAAATTTGAGGTGGCAAGCGAACTCGGCGTGCCGCTCAGTGATGGCTACAACGGTAACCTGACTTCCAAACAGAATGGTTCTGTCGGAGGTTATATGGTCAAAAAGATGATTGAGCAGCAGGAACGCCAGATGTCCGGCGGTTCTTCTGGCCAGTACTAATCATCCCGGTATAACATCCTGATGCCGGAACAGGCATCAAAAAGCGTGAGCTCTTTTCTTTTCGGAAAAGCTCACGCTTTTTTCTTGCTCCTGCAGAGCTGTACATAATACTTACAGATCAATGCTTCCGGTTACATCATCATTGATTACGTAGTAAGCAGTAAATTCCTCCGGTTTTACATAAACCTTCAGGCTCTTTAATTCCTCTGCTTTCTTGCCATATCCTTCGATCCAGATCTGCTGGATTCTCTCGTACAGATCTTTCTCCTTGATTTCTCTTCCGCCGAACTGCAGAATCATCTCCTGCTCCGCTTCTTTCTTTGCTGCTTTTGCAGGTGCTTTTTTCTCTGCCGGCTTTTTCGCTGCTGCTGGTTTTTTCGGTGCAGCCGCTTTCTTTGTCGTTGTTTTCTTTGCTGTTGTGCGGGTTGTTTTTGCAGCTTTTGCTGCCGGTTTTTCTTCTGCTTTTGCAGGTGCTTCCTCTGCTGCTGCAGTTTCCTTTACAACTTCTTTTGCAACTTCTTTTACAGCTTCTTTCTCTGCTGCGGTTGTTTTTTCTGCTGCTTTGGTCTCTACTTTTACTGTCTCGTTCTCTGCTGTCTTAGCCTGGGCAGCTGGTTTTTTCTTTACCATATCTGTTTCCTCCCATTTAGACCGGCCCTGTATATTTTGGAAGAGCCGTCCTGCGAACTATCATTCAGGCGAACGCTTGACACTCACGGTCCGCACATTTTTTGATTCCTTGTTTATGATACATGAATTTTTTTGTCATTTCAAGTAATATCTGATTTCGCACGAATTTTCCACGAAATTGTACAGTCATTTTCCATACTATCCAATCAGGCTGTTATTTTTATCCGATTTTGCATTTTAAAGCCGGATTTTTTTGTAATTTTTCACAATCCAATGTCGTGGTTTTCCAGATCAAGATACGATTTCATTACCTTTTTCAGCAGTTCATGCTCCGGTTTTTCAAAATAAGGATCGTCGGCAAGCAGTTCTGAAGCCGCCTCACTCGCTTTCTGCAGGATATCGGCATCCCGGAAAATATCTGCCATCTGGAATTCCATATCCCCGCTCTGGCGCGTTCCCAGCAGATCGCCGCTGCCGCGCAGTTTCAAATCTTCCGAGGCAATATAAAACCCGTCGTTCGAATGGTTCAGGATTTCCAGACGTTTGGCGGTCTCCTGATCTTTGTTTCCGCGGATGAAAATACAGTAGGACTGATGCTCTCCTCTTCCGACACGTCCGCGGAGCTGATGGAGCTGTGCAAGGCCGAACCGTTCGGCATTTTCCACCATCATCACCGTTGCATTCGGCACGTTGACACCGACCTCCACGACTGTCGTCGAGACGAGTACCTGGATTTCTCCGCTGGCGAACCGCTCCATGATCTCGTTTTTCTGCGCCGCCCTCATCTGTCCGTGCAGCATCTCTACTGTGATGCCCGGCAGCTCTTTTTTCAGGAGCTGTGTATAGTCGGTGACGTTTTCCGCTTCCAGACCCTCGCTCTCCTCCACCATCGGGCAGATCACATACGCCTGACGGCCCAGTTCGACCTGACGCGTGATAAAGCGGTAAGCTTTTGGACGGTAAGACGTATCCACCACACAGTTTTTGATCGGCAGACGCTTCGCCGGAAGTTCATCAATCACAGAAATCGAAAGATCTCCGTACAGAATGATAGCCAGGGTTCTTGGAATCGGCGTTGCACTCATAACGAGAACATTCGGCGGTTCCCCTTTTTCAGCAAGTGCCGTTCTCTGCCGGACACCGAAGCGGTGCTGTTCGTCTGTGATGACAAGCGCCAGATTTTTGTACTGTACCTTTTCCTGAATCAGTGCATGTGTGCCGATCACCATTTTGCAGCTTCCGTCTTCCAGACTGGCATAGATTTCCCGGCGTTCTTTTGCTTTCGTGGATCCAGTCAGAAGGCGGGGATTGTATTCCGTCAGATTGTTTTCTTTCAACAGAGTGCAGAGCGATTCATAATGCTGCCGCGCCAGGACCTCCGTCGGAACCATCAGCGCCGACTGGTAGCCGTTCTCAGCTGTCATAATCATTGCAAGGAACGCCAGAATTGTCTTTCCGCTTCCGACATCTCCCTGTACCAGCCGCGCCATGCGGGTATGGCCTTTTAAGTCCCGCTCCAGTTCGCCCCACACGCGCATCTGTGCATTCGTGAGACGGTACGGCATATTTTCGATGACTTCCTCCGTCTTCCAGACGGCGCGGATCGGGAACGCATTGGTAATTCCCTCCGTCTGCTCTTTTAACTGCCGCAGGGACAGGATGAAGAGAAAAAACTCTTCGAACACAATTCTGCGCCGCGCCGTTGCCAGATGCTCCTGGTCTTTTGGAAAATGAACCTCATGGAGGGCATAATTGATTTCACAGAGTTCATACCGGGCACGGATTTTCTCCGGCAGATAGTCCTGCGCAGGTGCGCATCGCTCCAGCACCTGTGCGACGGCCTTGCTCACCATCTTGTTCGTGAGACCGGCTGTCAGCCCATAAACCGGCTGAAGACTTGCCAGAAGCTCATGGTATGCGGCAGGAGTGAAGATTTCCGGCTGCTCCATCACGAGACGGCCTGATTTTTCCTGTATCTTTCCGCGGAAGATAAAAACACTGCCTTTCTTCAGCGTGCTCCGCAGAAACGGCATATTAAACCAGGTAAGCTGCAGCCGCACCGGCTCCTCGTAGAGTTCCAGGACAACGACGCTCTTTCTCTGGTTTCCTTTTACCGACGGACTGTGGACAATTCTTCCGTATACCGCATTCTTTTCCTCTTGTCTGCATTCGCGAAGGGGAACCGGCTCTGCATAGCAGTCATAATCTCTTGGATAATAATGCAGAAGCTGCTGCAAATTGTAGATTCCTACTTTTGCAAACAGCTTCTCCGTTTTTTCACCGATCCCCTTCAGTGTTGTCAGGGGTTCCGTATTCATGTTTTTCTTTCCTTACTCTTATTCAACCGAAACGACACAGTAGTAAATCGGCTGTCCGCCATAGTTTACTTCCACATCGCAGTCCGGATATGCCTGCTCGATTTTTTCGCCAAGGCTTTCGGCATCTTCCTCACTCATATCTTCACCGTAGTAGATGCTGATCAGCTCGCTGTCCTCATCGACCATGGCGCGGATGGTTTCTTCTGCAACGGTAAGAATATCCTGTCCGACAGCGAGAAGTCCGTGATCGCCAAGTCCCATGATGTCGCCCTGATGGATCTCTTTCTCATCGATGTGGGTATCACGTACCGCGTACGTTACCTGACCGGTTTTCACCATCTGGATGCCCTCTGTCATGGCCTCCTCGTTCTCTTCTGCAGATTTCTCCGGCACATAGCTGATCATGGCTGTGATGCCCTGCGGAACGGTTTTGGTCGGAACAACGATGATATTTTTGTCCTCAGTCATGGCTTTTGCCTGATTTGCTGCGAGGATGATATTTTTGTTGTTCGGCAGAATAAAGATATTCTTTGCATTGACCTTCTCAATTGCAGTCAGCATATCCTCGGTGCTCGGGTTCATGGTCTGACCGCCCTCGATCAGGTAATCAACACCGAGTCCCTGGAAGATCTCTTTGATTCCCTCTCCGATGGACACGGCGATGAATCCGTTCTCCTTCGGCGGCTGTTTTGCTGCTTCTTTTCTCTTCTTATCTTCCTCTGCCTGCTGTGCTGCGATTTTTTCTGCGTTCTTGATCAGGCGCTCCTGATGCTCCTCACGCATGTTGTCGATCTTCATTCTGGTCAGCTGTCCGTACGTCAGCGCCTTGGAAATTGCTTTTCCAGGATCGTTGGTATGTACGTGTACCTTAACCAGCTCGTCGTCTGCAACGAGAACGATCGAATCTCCGATTCCGTTCAGGAAATCTTTGAATGCATAAACCTCTTCATCCGGAAGCGGGTTTTCCAGCATAATGATAAACTCGGTGCAGTAGCCGAATTTGATTTCTTTTTCTGTCTCTTTGGACGGTCTGACAAATTCTGTCTTTGCTTCCGGCATCTCGAAATTCAGATCAATCTCTTTCCCGAGGAACGCGTCATATGCGCCCTGCAGTACGGTTAAGAGACCCTGTCCGCCGGAATCCACAACGCCTGCCTCTTTTAATACCGGCAGCATCTCTGGTGTCTGGGAGAGCACGTACTCTGCATGCGCGAGAACGTCCTCGATGAATGCGTTCAGATCTTCGCTTTCCGGTGCAAGCTCTGCTGCTTTCTCTGCTGCTCCCTTTGCCACGGTCAGGATGGTACCTTCTTTTGGCTTCATAACGGCTTTGTATGCAGTCTCGACTGCTTTTTCCATTGCCTCTGCAAGAATCTCTGCATTCAGCTCTTCATAGTCGCGGATCTTCTTGGTAAAGCCACGAAGGAGCTGGGAAAGAATAACGCCGGAGTTACCTCTGGCACCGCGCAGAGAACCGGAAGAGATTGCCTTGGAAAGGTTGTACATGTTCACTTCTGTGAGCGAGTTTACTTCCTTGACTGCGGACATGATCGTCAGCGTCATGTTGGTACCTGTGTCGCCGTCCGGTACCGGGAACACGTTCAGCTCATTGATCCACTCTTTCTTTACTTCCAGATTTTTTGCACCAGCCAGAAACATTTTTGCCAGTAAGCCGGCATCAATTGTATTTGTAGCCACTTTCTTCATTTCCTCCTATTACCATCAGTCGATGACGCGAACGCCTTCAACCAGGATGTTGATTTTTTCAATTTCCATTCCGGTGAACTCTTCCACCTTGTATTTCACATTATTGATCAGGTTATCTGTTACGGCAGAAATACTGACTCCGTAAGAAACAATCACGTGGAAATCCAGGGAAATTTTATTTTCCGAAATCGATACATTGATTCCGTGTGTCAGACTCTCTTTTTTCAGAAGTTTGACCAGTCCATCTTTCATGTTTACCGCTGCCATTCCGACAATGCCGAAGCACTCCACAGCAACGCTGCCCGCATACAGGGCGATTACATCCGGATTGATTACGATTTCTCCCAAGCCTGTATTCATACGACCTTTCATGCCTTGTATCCTCCAATTCCATCATACTATTCAAAACACATGGAGACAGGAATAACTGACTCCACTCTACGATACATTATAACCGCTTTTCCGCAAAAAAGAAAGTTTAAAATGAAAAACCTTCAAAATTCATATAATTTTTTCATTTTTTACTTGCAAAACCGGTATAGATCTGTTAGAATGACTTATGTTGTGAGTCTAAAATGCGTTTTGACTCAAGTACGTATGTCAAGGAGGTGCAATCATGGCAAAGTGTGCAATTTGTGAGAAGGGTGCTCATTTCGGAAACAACGTAAGTCATTCACATAGAAGAAGCAATAAAATGTGGAAATCTAACGTAAAATCTGTCAAAGTTAAAGTTGACGGTGTACCGCAGAAAATGTACGTATGTACTTCCTGCTTAAGATCCGGAAAAGTAGAGCGTGCATAAGTTGAATGGTTAAAAGGCCTTTCCAGTCCGGGAAGGCTTTTTTGCTGTTTAAAAATAGAATTAAGATTTTAAAAAAAGTTCTGGGAAGAGCAAACAGGACATAAGTTTTCGCTTATGCCCTGTTGTGCTCTATTTTTTATATTTTAAAAGGGAGAAAAAAATAGCGTGGTCTCTTAAGCTGAACCTGCCAACGATCCATATGCTTAGCAAAAGAAAAAGAGCATCCTACCGAAACTTTCATTCTGGTAAGACGCCCTCGTCTTGATCTATGATATTAGTATAGTTGGCTGATTCATTTAAGATGGACTTATTATAGCGCAGCTTTCTTCATTTTGCAAGTATTTCTCTGTACAAATCAGCCAGTTCATTTCCGATCTTTTTGTGCATCTTTCACTATTCCCCTGTATTGCAGAACAGATGATATCCCACGCACAGCAGCAGAGCGGCCGCAAGAACCGTAAGAAATGAGCTGCGGATCATCAGGCTGATGAGAAGCCCGACCCCCATCCAAAACAGCAGAAAACCTAAAATTCTGCACAAACGAGCTTACTCCTTATCCGCCTCTTGGTTTATTATATGCTCTACTTTCTCTGCGGTATACCCGTCCTCTTCCTTTTTGCCGGTAAAGCGGCTGATCAGATCCGGAGCCATGTCAATGATTTTGGTGACAGCATCCTGGTTTTTGATGTTGACCAGACGCGTTCCGTTTTTGCTGATGACAAGAACGGCGCTCGGAGAAATTTTTCCGCCCATACCGCCTCCTGCATTGTTCTTTGCATTTTCTGCGAATGCACCCGCTCCCACGCCGAAGGAAACGTCTACCAGCGGCAGAAGAATCGTATCCTCAATGTGGATCGCCTCACCTACGACCGTCTTTGTTGTGATAAAACTGTCCATTCCGCGGAACAGTGCTTCTACGGTATTCTGAAATGTGTTGTCCTTTTCTGCCATCTTTTAGGCCTCCTTGTGTTTGAAATGTCGTATGGTTTTCCGAAGATTCTGATCCCGGAATAATCGAAGTGCAATGCCGGCTGCTGTCACAGCCTGAAAACTTCCTTTCATCCGGACATCGCCCTGGAGAATTTCCTGTTCGAAATCCGGCTGGATGGAAAGGTCTTTCGGCAGTTTTCCATAAATCATACCCAGAATGCCGAGTGTCTCTCCGGTCAGTGCCGGATCGTTAAATCCGAACCGGACTGTGCCGGTTACTTTTTTCGGTGCTGCTTTCTTCAGGAAATAAAGCACTTCTTTCTTTGCATGGAGCAGCGCCTCACGGAACATCTTCGAACGGAAGAATTTTTTCACACTCTCCCACTTTCTTTTTAACCGTCTGCCTGCCTGGATTTTCTGCTCCAGTTTTTCAAGCAGACGGAACGGAAGTTCCAACAGCCGGAAAGCTGTCTGCAGCAGACGGCTGGCAAGATTCAGCAGTTTTTCCGGAAGATATTCGATCCTTCCGAAAAACCGTTCCAGAATGCTTTTTTTCGGCGCATCCGGTTCCTGCTCTTGCTCTGGCTGCTCCTTCTGTGCTGTCACCTTCTGCTGTTTTTCTGTCTGGTCCGGTGCTTTCTGTGTCTTTTCTGCGTCTCTTTGCGGCATTTGTTTTTTTACAGTATCTGTTTTTTGTTCTGCCGGTTGTTCCGCCGATGTCTGCTCTTTTTTCGCTTCCGCTTTCTGCTCTGCTGTTTTTTCTGCTTCCGGCGCATTTTCTGTCTCATTTTCCTCCGTCCGGGGCACGGACGCTTCTCCCCGGCGGATCTTTTTCAGCCGCCGTTTCCATGTTTCCAGTGATGCCCCGAAAAGCAGAATCTGCGCCTCCGGCTTCTGTTCCTCATACGAGGCCGTCAGCGCGACAGCTCCGAAAAGCCACGATACTCTTCCACTCGCTTTTACGCAGGCAAATCCCTCTTCTTCTTTCAGAACCTGCGCCCGGTAGCAAAAAGGAAGAAACAGGACGGTGCAGACGATAAGAAGCACGAGAAACAGTAAAACAAGGAGTAAAATCCCCAGTGCCTTCAAAATCATGAATAGTATATGTATCATTCACATCCCTCAATCCGGTTCAGCAGCCATTCCCGGATTTTTACTTCTCCGGTTTCCCGATAAGTTTCCAATGCGATCGCCTCCACAAGCTCAAAAGCTTCCTCGCGCGACACGGCAAGTCCGACAATCATCGGACAGTTTCTCCGCACGGCCGGCTGCAAAAGCAGATCCGCCGGAATTACATCCAGATTGTTCTGCTGATTGGAAGGCAGTGTGAGGAGCCAGACTCCCGGAACTGCTTTTTTGTTCTCAATCCGGCGCATCCATTTTTTCTGTTTCTTTTTTGCAGTATCCCCGACGTACAGATTTTTATACCAGTTTACCATATTTTCCCTGAGCCTGTGGCTGAACCTTCCATAAATTTGCTCTCTTCAGTTCCAGATACTCCTGATAGGCCTTTTCCAGAATCTGCCGTTCATTGGAAAACTTCAGCAGATGATATGCTTCGTGATACTTGTAATAGCCCGAATCCACAAAGTATTCTTCTCTCTGTGGACGGCTGTAGTAGCCGGATGAGACCATCAGATACCAGTGCACCTCTTTTTCCACGGTGTCCTCCGGAATGCTGAAGCTGTACTGGCTTTTTCCCACGTACTTGATGATGGTGCCGTGTACGCCGGACTCCTCATATACCTCGCGGACAGCAGTCTGTTCATGGGTTTCTCCCGGCTCAACGGTTCCTTTCGGCAGAACCCAGCCTTCATATTTGTTGCGGTAGCTTTTGTAAAGCGTCAATATTTTTCCACGGTAGATTACGATACCTCCGCAGCTTACTGCTTCGATCATACGTTTTAAGCTCCTTCTGGCTTTTTCCATTCCCTGACAGCTCTTTTCTTCCCGCTTGCCGCCAGATCTTCTGTTAAAAAGTATACCTCTTTTCCCGCCCCCGCGCAACCTTAAAACCGCATCCTTTTTCTAACATTTTTCTAAAAATTCAGAAAACGCGCCCGAACCCATCCTTTCCGGTTCGAACGCGTTTTTTTCATCGTTTACTGCTGTGCATAATATGCTTCAATTACCTGTCTTGCAATCGGTACAGCGACTTCACTCGAATATCCGCCGTTTTCTGCCACAACAGCAATGACAATATCAGGATCATCCGCATTGGAGAATCCGACAAACCAGGAATGCGGTGTCTCTCCGTCGCTTCCGTGTTCTGCGGTTCCTGTTTTACCGGCGATATTGTACGGCAGATCCGAAAGTGAAACTGCAGTTCCGCTCTGGACAACGCCTTTCATCAGCTCTGTCAGCGTATTGGCTTCGCTCTCGGACATTACCGTGCCAAGAGACTCTTTGTAAAAGGTTTTGACTGCCTGTCCGTCCGCAGACACAATGTTGTCCACATAACGCGGTTTGATCATTTCTCCGTCATTTGCAACCGCGGAGGCGATCAGTGCCATCTCCATCGGTGTTACCAGCGTATCGCCCTGGCCAATGGAGGTCTGCATCACAAGAGCATCCGCCGTTGTCGAATCAAGGTCGAAAGAACTTTTGCTGGTCGGAAGCTCCAGATCCAGACGGCTGTTCAGATACAGGGAATCCGCCAGCGAGCGGAAGGCATCTTTATCCAGCCCAAGGCCAATCTGTGCAAAGGCAGAGTTGCACGAATGTGCAAACGCACCTGCAAAATCTTCCGGTCCATGCACTTCACCGCCGGAGCAGTGAATCGTATAGTTTCCTGCTGTCAGCTCACCGTCACAGTCGAACGAAAAACCGTCCAGTGTGCCGTTCTGACGGAGATACGCAAGCGAAGTAACAATCTTGAACGTAGATCCCGGCGGATATCTTCCCTGCAGACCGCGGTTCAGAAACACGCCGCTCTCATCGTCTGCGTTCAGTGCCTCCCAGTCCTCATCAATCGTATTAGGATTAAAAACCGGATTGCTCACATTGGCAAGTACACGGCCCGTTTTTGCCTCCAGCACGACAACTGCACCGCGGTATCCGTCCAGTGCATCGGCCGCGGCCTGCTGGAGTGTTGTATTCAGCGTTGTATAGAGACTGTCTCCCGGGTTCTTCGCATCGCTGAATTCATTCTTTACCTGCTTTAACTTACTTGTATGGGACTCCATCAGCATATAGTTGTAGGAAGATTCGAGGCCGCTGTTTCCTTTTCCCGTGTAGCCAACCACCTGCGCAAACAGGCTGCCGAACGGATACGTTCTTACCTCATCCCCGTTTTCATCTGTCGTCGTCTTTGCCAGTTCCTGGCCGTCCGCAGAATAGATTGTTCCGCGGATCACGCGCTCTGCATAGTTATTCTGTCTCGTATTGTGAGAACTATTCAGAAATTCTTCTTTCCGCACGACATTAAAGTAAACGAGATACGCGATCAGCCCAAGAAACATTGCCACGAACAGGAACGAAACGATCAGATACGGCCCTGCGCCGTTGTTTGCCGCCTTACCAGTGGAGGCTGTTCTCGGTCTGCTCTTCGATCCGCCGTTCGAATTCATCCGGCTGCTCGCGGTACTTCTGGCGGGTTCCCTGTCCGTCGTTCCGGCTGCCGCTCTTCTTTCGTCTTTCGGTCTCTTCGTCCGGGCGTCGTTTTTTCTTGGCGCCTGGGTCGTTTTTCTGCTGGTTTCGTTTCTTCTTGTTTTGTCTTTTCTCAAGCTCCTCACCTTCGTCTTCCCTTAAGATGTACAATCCCTGAATGATCGACAGCATCAGCACCGTGGAGAACATAGAGCTTCCTCCATAGCTGACCAGCGGCAGCGTGATACCTGTCATAGGAATAAATTTAATGGTTCCTCCGATGGTGAGGAACACCTGTGTCGCATATTCCGTTCCAAGACCCATGGCAATCAGTTTGTAGAACCGTTTGCTCATCTTCATGGAAATATTGATAATCAGAAGGAATGTGGACATGCACAGCAGAATCAGGCAGATTCCGAAGATAATGCCCATCTCCTCACAGATCGCACAGAAAATAAAGTCTTTCGTTGCAACCGGGATAATGTCAGGCCGTCCCTCGAAAAGGCCGGTTCCGAACCATCCGCCGGAGCACATGCCGAAGAGTCCCTGTGCTAACTGGCTGCTGATATCCCAGTTTCCGATCGGATCCTGCCAGAGTGCCACACGGTTCCGTACATGGGAAAACAGGAAATACGCCACAACGCAGGCGGCACTCATTCCCGCAAGTCCCAAAAGCGGATATCTGGCTTTTCTCGTTGCCACATAGATTACAACCACGTACGCCATAAAGAAGACGAACGCAGTTCCAAGGTCGGTGGATGCAACAAGGATCAGCACATGAACTGCCGCAACGACCGTTGCTTTCACAACGTTTCCAAAGGAATTATCCTCGCGCAGCATGCCTGCCATAAAGAACACGAGTGTGATCTTGGCAATCTCGGAGAGCTGGAACGTAATGCCGTGGATTTCGATCGACAGCTTCGCACCGCCGGAAGTAAAGCCAAGCACCATAACGACGGAAAGCATGGCAATTCCGAGCACAGCGTAAATCCAGGTCAGATTTTTCAGGAACTTGCCCTTTCGGACAATGACCGGAATGATGAAGCAGAGCAGTGTGGATGCCGCCAGAATTTTGTACTGGGACATCGCCTTTGACACGCTCAGTCTCGTCAGAATAATCATGCTGATCGAGAGCAGCATACACATGTTGTTTACCAGGATCATCGATGCCTTCCGGTAAATCAGGCGGTACAGGATCTGTACGCCCAGGATATACGCCATCGTGAGCAGAAACATCTGAATCGTTGATACTTCGCCTTCCTGCAGGAACATCACGAAGAAACAGATGAAATTCATCAGAATGATCATGATGATCTGCCGCATCAGAATGTAATGGCGCTCATCCTCATCCCGCTCTTTGAGTGCAGCAAACGACTGCACGGTAAAACAGATCATGAGGAAGGTAATCACATATTTTGATAACTGAACAATGGTATTTTCCATAAATTCCCCTTATTTTTTCTCACCGTTTACTCTACTTTCCGGCGGAAATGGCCTTTGGTATATTCCTGTTCGGCCGGAACTGCGATTCCTTTACAGTACGTTCCAGCAAACGCAGCGGCGATTTCTTTTGTCTCCTCCAGTGTCTCGATGGTAAAATTCAGCCGCACCGCAGCCGGATGCATGAACCGGATCTCATCGGCTTCTTTTACCAGTCCGAGCGGAAGGCTGTTGTAGATCACACTGTAGCACGAGGTGCAGTAACTCTTCACCGGGAAGTATTTTCCCATCCGGTCTTTTAAGCGTACCAGGGAATAACTGTGATTACAGCCGTTCAGGTTCTTCTGGACACACTGGGCGGAAACCATCATCGGAAGGTAGCCGTAGACCACCATTTCGCTGTTCGTATTGTCACGTTTTCCGATTTCCCGCTCGTTCAGCTCATACGGAACGGTATCACGCTGCACGCCCTGCTCCTGCCAGAATGCCTGCGCACGGCTGTTGTACGTGTAAACGCTGTAATCGAGCCGGATATCCTTTTCCATTCCCATCTCTTTCAAAAACGAAAAGCTTTCGAGATTGCGGATCAGGAAACCGCCAAGACCGATCTCCTTCAGACAGCGGAACGTGTCGCGGTATTCCTTCAGATCGCCTTCACGTACAACGTGCGGCAGCATCAGATAAACCTGTTTTCCCAGTTCTTTCGCCTGCAGGATGCCTTTTTCCGCCTGCTCTTCGAAGATTTCCCGTTTGAAGCATCCCATGCCGGCGTAGATCGTCGTGATCTCCGGAATCTCGAGCAGCGCATTCCACTGGGCTCTCGTCTCGGCAGATGCGGTCAGCTCCATTTTCTTTTCTGCCCTGTTCTCCTGGTCCGGTTTTCCAGATGCTTTTGCTTCCTGTTCCGGCTTTTCCGCTGCTTTTCTGCGGTATGGCTCTGTCATCTCTTTCACCAGCTGGTCCGAAACGCCTCTCCGCAGCTCATTTAACGTCTGCATCGGCACGAAACAGTTGTCATCCATACAGATATCGAGTTCTTTGAAATAGAATGGTGTCTCGCCTGTCTTTTCCAGCTGTGTTTTTACGCGTTCCTCTGTCAGCGGCTGCTTCTTTGCCGGTTCTACCATGCCCGCCTCTGCTGTTACGCTGTATTTTCCGCTTTCTGCACTTAAGAACGCCGGCTGGCCCGGATACAGGGTCAGAAAGCCGGAAATCGGCTCTTTTGCCTCAGTCTCGATATAATCTCTCTGGATCTCATAAAAGAGCTGCTCATTTCTGCGCTGTTTCTTTTTATTTTCCTGCTCTTTTTCGTTCTTCAGCGCCATCATATCGCGTCCGTTTCTTACGGTATAATAGCTTTTGTTGAAACCGTCACGGTTATACAGCTCATGCAGCTTTTTCATGTCCTCCGGCAGAACGTGGAAACGGGACGGCTTTTTTTCGTACAGATCGAGGTATTTGCGGTAAATGCTGACAACGCCCGCTGTATACTCCGGCTTTTTCATTCTGCCTTCGATTTTGAGGGACATAATCCCGGATTTTACAATCTCCGGCAGCAGTTCTATCGTACACATATCCTTCGGGCTTAACGGATAGCGGTCGCCCGGCTCCCCCATGCGGTGGTTGTCTTTATCGTACGCTTCGTACGGCAGACGGCACGGCTGCGCGCATCTTCCGCGGTTTCCGCTTCTTCCGCCGATCAGGCTGGAAAAAAGGCACTGTCCCGAATAGCAGTAGCAGAGCGCCCCGTGGACGAAGCATTCAATTTCAAGGTTGGTCGTCCGGTGGATTTTCTGGATCTCTGCAAACGAAAGCTCACGGGCCGGTACCACACGCGTTGCGCCAAGGCTCTCCAGGAAACGCGCTCCCGCAGATCCTGTCACTGTCATCTGTGTGCTCGCATGAATGTCGAGATCCGGGAACCAGGAGCGGACCGCCTTTAAAACGCCCATATCCTGGACAATCACGGCATCCAGTCCCTGCTCATAGTACGGACGCAGATACGGATACAGTTTCTCTTCCAGTTCCTCCTCTTTTAAGAGGGTGTTGACCGTCAGATACAGTTTCCGGTTCCGCAGATGGACGTAATCGATGGCTGAGAGAATCTCCTGCTCATCCAAATTTTTTGCATACGCTCTTGCGCCGAATGCGGCTCCGCCGAGATAGACGGCATCCGCACCGGCGGAAACCGCCGCTTTTAACGCTTCCATCGAACCGGCTGGTGCTAATAATTCTGTCTTCATCTTTATCTCCTAAAAACGGGCGATTACCTGTTCCGCAATCCCCCGTTTTTCCTTCTTTTACGCTTTTAATAAATCTTCCAGATCCTTATTTGCCTTATCAAGCTGCCGCTGCAGTTCTTCCCTCTCGCCGCGCACATGTTCCAGCTCGATTCGTTTCTCTTCCAGCTCTTTTTTCAGATCGCCGGCCTGGATTTCCGCTGCGATCAGATCGTGCTTCATATCGTAGGTTTCCCGGTCTTTGGCTTCCATATCCTCTTCGAGGGTATCTACCTGGCTTTTTGCTTTGAAATAGTCGTCTGCAATGTTCAGTGCAAGCAGTGTGTGCTTCGTATCCACCGACAGGCGGTTGTATCCGGCTGACTGAGAAAGTTCGCTGATCTTCTGATTCAGATAAGCAGCTACTTTCTGCAGATATTCCGGGCTCTCATAGCCTCCCAGTGTGATAATTTTTCCATCTATTAAAACCTGTGTTGTATTTTTTACAGCCATTCTTTTGCTTTTCCTCCACTGAATTTAACCGGACCAAACTTCCGGCTAATATAACCTATCATATACCGAAAATGGAAGAAAAACAACCTTTTTCTGCAAAAAGCGACAGGAAATGAAAGATTCAGGGCTTTTACTCTTCGATCTTACGCGGTGCCTCCAGCCCCAGGTGGTGCCAGGCAAATTCCGTTGCCACTCTTCCGCGCGGAGTGCGGTTGATAAATCCGGATTTGATCAGGAACGGCTCGTAGACATCCTCGATGGTGCCGGCATCTTCTCCAATCGATGCTGCCAGGGTATCGAGTCCCACCGGACCGCCCTGGAACTTTTCCATAATGGTGGTAAGAAGCAGCCGGTCGGTCTGATCCAGTCCGTAACGGTCTACTTCCAGCAGATCGAGAGCAAACGATGCGACCTCTTTTGTGATCCTTCCATCGTATTTCACCTGGGCAAAGTCGCGGACACGCTTTAAAATCCGGTTTGCCAGGCGCGGTGTTCCCCTGGAACGGCGCGCCATCTCAAGCGCTCCCTGCGGGTCCACCTCCACATTCAGTACTTTTGAGGAGTGCAGGATAATGTTGGCCAATTCTTCCTCCGTGTAAAATTCCAGATGGTGGATGACACCGAACCGATCGCGGAGCGGAGCAGTCAAAAGACCTGCACGCGTTGTTGCGCCGACCAGCGTAAACTTCGGCAGATCCAGGCGGATCGAGCGCGCCGAAGAGCCTTTTCCGATCATGATATCAATCGCAAAATCCTCCATCGCTGGGTAAAGAACCTCCTCGACCTGGCGGTTCAGGCGGTGGATCTCATCAACAAACAGGACGTCGCCCTCCTGCAGATTGTTGAGGATCGCTGCCATCTCACCCGGTTTTTCGATCGCCGGGCCGCTCGTTACCTTCATATGGGTTCCCATCTCATTTGCAATGATGCCCGCCAGCGTTGTTTTTCCAAGTCCCGGAGGGCCGTAAAACAGCACATGATCGAGAACATCACTTCGCTGTTTTGCTGCTTCAATATATACTTTCAGGTTCTTTTTCGTCTTTTCCTGTCCGATGTAGTCGTCCAGGTGCTGGGGACGGAGCGAACCTTCGATTTTCACGTCCTCCTCGAGAACGTCAGTTGTGATAATTCTTCTTTCCATCGTTATAAGGTTTCCTTCTTCCACAATTTAGGACCATCTGCTAAAACATATGCTTCAATGCCGCTTTCAGCACAGCCTCGCTGTCCATGCCTTCGGTGATTTCGACTTTCTTTACTGCCTGCAGTGCTTCCGTTCCGGAGTAGCCAAGCGCAGTCAGCGCCTGTACCGCATCCTGGAAGGCATCCGGTTCGCCTGCCTGCCGTACCGCCGCAGCCGCCTGATTTCCTGCCAGCTTCTGCTCGAACGCTTCCTGCAGGTCGAATTTGTCTTTTAATTCCAGAATCAGCTTCTGCGCGGTCTTCTTTCCGATGCCCGGTGTTTTGGCAATCGCCTGGACATCTTCCGAGAGGACGGCAAAGCGCAGATTGTCTGCAGTAAGCGTGGACAGCACCGCAAGCGCCGCTTTTGGTCCGATGCCGCTTACGCCGATCAGCATACGGTATATTTCAAGATCTTCACGGGACAGAAAGCCGAATAGGGAAATTCCGTCTTCCCGCACACTCATATGGGTATATATCTTTAACTCTTCTCCCTCCCGGATGCCTGCGTCGAACATACTCGCTGGAATATTCAGCTCATAGCCGATTCCATGGCTTTCGAGAATCATTTTTCCTTCCGAAAGAGAATCTACAGTTCCTTTGATAAATGCAATCATGTTTTTCCTCCAAAGCGCCGTTTTCTTTTTTCGAAAGCGAACGCACATTCTATTATAGCAGAACTTTTCTCATCACGCAACGATTAGTCGCTGTCTTTCTTGCATGTCAGATTTTTTCGTCTTATAATATCTTTAGATTCAAAAAAGTTTTTCAAAGGAGACAAAAAACCTTATGCAGATCATAGATTCTACCCCCGCTGCTCTCTCTGCCAATCTTCAGATGTATCTGAGAAACGGCGATGTCTTTTTCGATATTGAGACGACCGGCCTTTCCTGGCGTACCTCGCATCTCTATCTGATTGGTGCGCTGTTCTTTGACCCGGCCGCGGATACTTTCACACTGCGCCAGTGGTTTCTTGATCGACCGACCGAAGAAAAAGAGATGCTTGTCTCTTTTTTCACGTTTCTTTCCGACGTGAAGCAGCTGGTGCATTTTAATGGAACGACATTTGATCTTCCTTACCTCACACACAAAGCACTGTTTTATCAGATGGAAGATCCGCTTTCGTCAATCGCATCCCTGGATCTTTATCAGGCACTCCGCCCGTTTCAGTCAATCCTGGGACTTTCTTCAATGAAACAGAAAAATGTGGAACAGTATCTCTCATTCCCACGGAAGGATCAACTTAACGGAAAACAGTTGATTTCTGTTTACCACGACTATCTTCAGACACTGGATGAAAAGAAACTGGAACTGCTTTTCCTTCACAATTATGAGGATGTCCTCGGCATGGGTTCTGTTCTGGAACTGCTCGCGCTTCCTGCTCTGTTTCACGGCGATTTTTCTGTCCAGTCGTGTCGTTTTACCGGACAGACACTGGAAGTTTCACTGCAGCCCGAGCGGGAAGTTCCGGTTTTCCTCTCCCGTGTCTGCGCGGATGGTTCTCTTACAGCCTTTGGTTCACGGGTTTCTCTCTCCCTGCAGACGCATACGGCGGAGCTGAAATATTTCTTCCCGGACTATAAGAATTACTATTATCTTCCGCTGGAGGATCAGGCTGTTCACAAGAGCGTTGGCGCGTTTGTCGATCCGGAACACCGTCAGAAAGCAAAGGCTGCCAACTGCTATCAGCGGCGGACCGGTACATTTCTTCCGCAGCAGAAAGAGTTTTTCACCCCGGCCTTCCGCGAGGATTTCAAAAGCCGCCCTTACTATTTTGAGTGGTCCGATGCCTTTCTTTCGCAGGAAGATCTCCTGAAAGAGTATCTCTGTTCCGAGCTTCAGCTCTTTTTCAAAGACGATAGCAAAACCAGAAAATAAAACAGCCGTACACATTTTTGCATGCACGGCCGTTTTTCCGGGACTGTCCTTTCCAAGCAGTCCTTTATTTTTTCTCTTCTTTCTCTTCTACCTTTTTTTCTTCCTTTTTCAGAGAAGCATGATGCGTTCCCTGCAGATGCGGATAGGCGCGCAGATAACGTTTCGTTGTCAGGCGCATCAGCCAGTTGGTCGGAAGCTGCGGTTTTGTCATCTGGTCAAAGCGCTCCAGCAGCTCTTTAAGATCCGGCATCTTATCACTGCGCACATCAAATCCAAGTGCCGCAAACCGTTCTTTCTGCTCTGCTCCGAACTCGGTCAGGCGTTCCTTCTGCTCTGCTCCGAACTCCATCAGGCGGTTCTTCGACTCGAAAAGCGGATTTCTTCTTCCCTCGGCTTCTTTCCGCTCCTTCTCCAGCTTCTGCATCTGCTCCATTGCCTCAGACAGTGTCTGGCGCTTCTCGGCCAGATATTCTTTCATCTTATCTCTGGAATACTCTGCACGATACTGCTGTACTTTCGCATTCATCTCCTCGGCAAGCTGGTTAAAGCGGGATTTCTGCAGATATTTCAGAAATTCTCCCCACGTTTTCTCCAGACTGCGCATCTTCTGTCCCAGCTGGAATGCTGCGGCTGCGGAAAATCCAAAATCTACCAGATAGCAGACGGTAACAACGGAAACAATGATCTCTCCTGTAGTATCCGAAACAAGATTCACTACTTTCACGGCAATCGGCTGCAGAATATAGAACAGCCCCAGTGTAAAGAATCCCCAGGCAATCGAACTGCTGAGGCAGATCTTTCCCTGAAAATTAAACTTCTGATTGCTGTAGTCCCACCAGTGCGCATGAAAAATGGTCTCCATCAGCACGCCGGTTACATATTCCAGAACCGTCGCTACAATGACACCTCCGAAATACAGTGCCCAGACGTTCGCTTCAAACGGGCGCAGGATCAAGTATACCATAACAGCGCCGGTGCCGTACAGTGTCAGCAGCGGACCATTGACAAAACCGCGGTTGACCAGTTTTTTCTGCCGGATCGATACATAGGAACTCTCCCAGATCCATCCGCAGAAGCTGTACAGCCAGAACCATGCTAGAACGTGGTACAGATCCACACCCAGAATCTTCGTCTCCCACATAAACTTTCATCCCCTTTTTCTTTTCTGGTGCCAAAAACAGGATGATAAGAAAATACCGCAGGCAACAGGTTTCCTGTCTGTTCAGGAAACCCGGTTGTCTACGGCATTCTAATCATCCAACTGCAGCACCTGCAAGTTAAATTATTCTTACTCTTCTACTGGCTCTTCGTTTTCCAGAGCTTTCATGCTCAGAGAGATTTTTTTGTCTTCCTCGTTGAAATCAACTACTTTTGCAGTGATTTCCTGTCCGATTTTCAGTGCATCAGACGGTTTCTCAACATGCTCTCTGGAAATCTGGGAAACATGAAGCAGAGCATCTACGCCCGGCTCAAGCTCAACGAATGCACCAAAGTCAGTCATACGGGCAACACAGCCTTCTACTACGTTGCCTACAGCGTATTTGTCAGCAGCGTTCAGCCACGGATTCTCTTCCGGGAATTTTAAGGAAAGAGCAATCTTGTCGCCGTTGATGTCTTTGATCAGAACTTTTACAGTCTCACCAACTTTGAATACTTTTTTCGGGTTCTCTACGCGGCCCCAGGACATCTCAGAGATGTGAAGCAGTCCGTCAGCTCCGCCCAGATCGATGAATGCGCCGAAATCGGTAACATTCTTAACAGTTCCCTCTACAACATCGCCAACTGCGATGCGTGCGAACAGTTCTTCCTGCAGTTTCTTCTTCTCAGCAACGATGAGCTGTTTGCGGTCACCGATGATGCGTCTTCTTCTCGGGTTGAACTCGGTAATAACGAATTCAATTTCCTGATCTGCATATTTAGACAGATCTTTTTCATATACATCAGATACAAGGCTGGCCGGAATGAATACTCTGGTCTCCTCAACAACTACGGATAATCCTCCGTTCAGTACCTGTGTTACTTTTGCTTTCAGAACTTCATGATTCTCGAATGCTTCCTCGAGTCTCTTGTTGCCTTTTTCAGCAGCAAGTCTCTTGTAAGTAAGAAGGACCTGTCCCTCTCCATCATTTACTTTCAGAACTTTGACTTCCATTTTGTCACCTGGCTGTGCAACGGTGTGAAGATCGATGGAAGAATCGTTGGAATATTCGTTTTTGGTAAGAATACCATCGGCTTTGTATCCGATATTCAGGATAATCTGATCGTCTTTGACATCGATTACAGTACCCTCAACGACTTCTCCGTTTCTGATTGTTTTAAATGATTCATCCAGCATTTGTTCAAAACTCATTTCTGACATTTTTTGAACCTCCTCAATTATTTTATTCGGGGTGGATGCCCCAGCTGTAATACCTACGCGACCAAATGATTGAAAAGGCTTAGATTCCAAATCAACGAGTGTCTCTATAAAGTAAGTATTTTTACATTCTTCTTTACATATCTCATACAGCTTTTGCGTGTTTGAACTATGTCTGCCTCCCACGACAAACATGGCATCAACCTTCCTGGCAATTGCTCTCGCTTCCGTCTGTCTTTCCTCGGTAGCGTTGCAGATAGTCTTTAAAACAGTACTATCATAACTCTTTTTCAAAAAAATTTCAACTAAATCTTTAAATTTGTTGTAATTAAATGTCGTCTGTGCCACAATAGATATTGGTTTTCCGTTTTCCGGCACAAACTGCTCTGCTTCTTCGGAGGTATGGATCACGGTAACCGGGCCGCTCGCCCATCCCATGATGCCCTGCACCTCCGGATGATCCGCGCTTCCGATGATAACAACATGGCGGCCTTTTCTTCCCTCTTCATCCACAATCCGGTGGATCTTCTTGACGAACGGACATGTCGCATCTACAATTTTCATGCCGCGCGCTTCGATCTTTTCGCAGACATCACGCGATACGCCATGGGAACGGATCACAACGGTTCCGCCAGAAAGCCCCTCTAGTTCATCTTCCGAAAGGATCACCTGCACACCGCGGTTTTCGAGATCCTCCACAACCTGTTCGTTGTGAATAATCGGCCCGAAGGTGTAGACCGGCTTTTCACCGCTCTCAATTTCACGGTATACCGTATCGACCGCCCGTTTGACGCCGAAGCAGAAGCCTGCACTTTTTGCAACAGTTACTTCCATCTGTTTTTCTTCTCCTCTTTTCTTTGCCGCGTTTACATACGCTCGCGGGCAAGGCTTAAGATCTTTTCCACAACCTCATCGATCGTCATTTCAGAGCTGTCAACGAGTACGGCGTCTTCTGCCTGTACCAGCGGGGAATGCTCTCTGTGCATGTCCTGATAATCACGCTCATTGATATCTTCCTCGATTTTCGCAAGATCGGCTGTCTGTCCCTTTTCGGTCAGCTCTTTCCAGCGGCGCAGTGCGCGGACATGGGCACTTGCTGTCAGATAGACTTTCAACGGTGCGTTCGGCAGAACGGCAGTTCCGATATCGCGGCCGTCCATCACAAGATCCGTATTCTCCGCCATCTCCTGCTGCAGCTCCACGAGTTTTTTTCGTACTTCCAGATAGGCGCTTGTCGCGGATGCCATCTTTCCAGCCTCCTCGGTGCGCAGTCTTCCGGTGACATTGACGCCGTTTAAATAAACCTGCTGCTCTCCGTTTTCGTAGGAAATGGAAATTTTCACATCTTTGCAGGCTGCCTCAATTTTTTCCTGCTCTTCCGGTGCAATGCCAAGATCCGAAAAATAGATGCCCATGGCACGGTACATTGCTCCTGTATCAACGTAGACAAACGAAAGCTCCTTTGCCACACGTTTTGCGATTGTACTTTTGCCAGCGCCTGCCGGTCCGTCAATTGCAAGATTAAATCTCATCTTCTCTCTTCCTCCTGAAAATTCTAAAATCTGTGATCCATATTTTATTCCTGTTCTTCCTTTGCCCGGATCTCTTCGGCTGCAGCGTGGGCACTTGCCCAGGCAATCTGCAGATTGAAGCCGCCGGTCAGTGCATCGAGATCAAGCACTTCTCCTACGAAGTACAGACCTTCTTTTTTCTTTGCCTCCATCGTGCCCGGACGGATCTCTTTCACGGAAACACCACCCTGTGTGATAATTGCTTCACGGAAACCCCGTGTTCCGGTTACTGTAAACGGGAAATGCGTGATCAGCTCTTCAAAGTGCTGACGCTCCGCTTTCGATACGGCATTGACCTGTTTGTACGGGTCGATCCCGCCAAGAGAGAGCATCACCGGAAGCAGTTTCGCCGGGAACAGACTGTTGATCACGTTGCGGAACTGTTTGTTTCGGTTTTCTTCAAATTCACGCAGGATCCGCGCATCCAGCTGTTCTTCCGTGAGTGCCGGCTTCAGGTTCAGATATCCTTTCAGCGGCTGCTGTTCCAGTGCTTTTCCGATGTAGGAGCTCGCAGAAAGCCCCAGCGGGCCGGAAATTCCAAAATGTGTAAACAGCATCTCGCCGAATCCATCGAACAGCGTCTTTTTGCCGTTTTTAATCGTCATCGTCACATTTTTCAGGGAGAGTCCCTGCAGCTCACGGATGTACGCTTCCTCTGTTTCCAGCGGCACCAGCGCCGGGCGGAGCGGAGTGACGGCAAGTCCTGCCTCTTCTGCGAAACGGTAGCCGTCTCCATCCGACCCCGTCGTCTGGTATGACATACCGCCGGTTGCGACAACGACATCATCGTAAAAAAGCTCTTTCCCGTTTTCCAGGCGGATTCCTTTCACGCGGTCTCCTTCGAAAAGAAGCTCTTTTACTTTTGTATTCTTATGCACCTGCACATTTTTCCGTTTCAGTTCCGTCTCCAGCGCGCGGATAATATCCGAGGAGTGATCTGACTCCGGGAATACACGGTTTCCGCGCTCCACTTTTAAGCGGACACCTGCCGCTTCGAAAAACTCCTGCACTTGGGCGCTGTCAAAGCTGTAGGCGGAGCTGTACAGAAATTTCGGGTTTGTCACCACATTCGTGAAGAACTCTTCTGTCGGGCAGTCGTTTGTCACATTGCAGCGGCCCTTTCCTGTGATAAACAGCTTCTTTCCCAGCTTTTCATTTTTTTCATAGAGATGAATCTCTGTCTTTTCGCCGGCGGCAAGCACGGCGGTCATCATTCCGGCGGCGCCTCCGCCGATTACTGCTGCTTTTCTCATGCTTTCTCCTTTACCGGCAGAGCTGCCTTTTTTCCGCCCATGGGACGTGCATCGTCCAGCCCGTTGATTTCATCGTTGCTGTAAACCTGGTACTCATCCCACAGTTTTTCCATGCTCTCAAGTGTCTTTTTCACATCCGCCTGGCGTTTCATGCAGAGCGCCACGACAAGCGCATTGATTACACTCAAAGGGGCCACCAGAGAATCGACGATCGATGCCATATCGCTCTTGGCAATCAGCGTACAGGCTGCATAAACATTCATCGGTGAATGCACACTGTCTGTGATCGTAATTACCTTCGCTTTGCGGCTGTTCGCAAATTCCAGTGCCTTCATCGTACGCATCGAATACCGCGGGAAGCTGATGCCGATCACCACATCATCCTCCGTGATGCGGATCATCTGCTCGAAAATCTCGCTGGAACTGTTTGTCTGTACCTGGCGCACATCCGGGAAAATCATATGGAGATAGAACGCCAGAAAGCTCGCAAGCGGCGCGCAGCTCCGAATGCCGACAATGTAGATTGTCCGCGCAGAAAGAATCGTATCCGCAGCGCGCTCAAAGGCGCTCCGGTCCACTTCTTCCAGCGTCATCTTGATTTTTTCAATATCCGACTGCAGGACGGTCTCCAGAATTTCTCCCTGCGGCACGCGGCCATACGTAAACTGCATCCGCTGCACTGAATTCAGACGATTCATCACCATCTCCTCCAGTGCGCGCTGGAACTCCGGATATCCCGCGTAGCCAAGCTGCATCGCAAAGCGAACCGTTGTCGATTCGCTGACGCCGACCTGCTGTCCCAGGCGCGCTGCCGTCATCGATACGGCCTGGTCATAATGTGCCGTAATAAAATCTGCCAGCCTCTTCTGTCCTTTGCTCAACTTTCCGTAATTTTGATTCAGACGAATGAGGAGATTCTCGTTCGCTGCCTTCTGCTCTTCTGAAGAAGACTGTTCTTTTTCTTTTTTCATGTTATTTTCTTCCTGATTTGTTTTTCCGATCTGCAAATGCCGTTCGGCATCCACATTTCTTCTTTTGGGGGCATCCTGATTCTTTTTCGGACACACCTCAATCTTTTGAATTATAACACGAATAAATTACTGGCGCAATGGCTGAAAAGCTGAAAAGGAAAGCCGGTGTTCTGCATTCCCTTTTTACGGGGAACACAGAACACCGGCTGATTTTTTTACTCAGATTTTAT
>OLPZ01000036.1_pt1 | contig 114554 bp, 117 predicted proteins | sample 1672711 | NCBI WGS metagenome assembly OLPZ01 (sample SAMEA3136716, study PRJEB25190) | human gut metagenome
AGTAAATTTATTTTCTTAAATCATTGATAATACTTGACTTTGGGTAGAAAAAAAGCATTCAAACTTTGAATTGAATGCTTCATTCGTGATTCTTTGATCAATTAGAGAATAAATTTAGTTAAGTCTTTATTCATAATAATATCGCCTAACTTATCTTCAACATAGGCTTCAGTAACTGTGATTTCACCCATTTCCATATCAGGCCCTTCGTAAAGAGCGTCTTCTAAGAGCTTTTCAAGAATAGTTGAAAGTCGACGAGCACCAATATTATCAGTGCCTTGATTAACATCAAAGGCAATCTCCGCAATTTTATCAACGGCTTCTTGGGTGAAGACTAACTTAATGCCATCTGCCTTCATTAAAGCAATGTATTGCTTAAGCAATGAATTTTGTGGATCCTTCAAGATCTTGACAAAATCGTCCTTGGTTAAAGCGTTAAGTTCAACCCGAATTGGAAAACGTCCTTGAAGTTCTGGAATCAAATCACTAGGCTTACTTTCAGCAAAGGCACCTGCAGCAATAAACAAAATATGATCAGTTGAAACTGGGCCATATTTTGTATTTACAGTTGAGCCTTCAACGATTGGTAAAATATCTCTTTGAACACCTTCACGAGAAACTTCACCAGAATTACGTTTATTACCAGCAATAATTTTATCAATTTCATCAATAAAGATAATTCCGTTATTCTGGCTTCTTTCAATAGCATGTTGATAGATAGCGTCATAGTCAACTAACTTACGTGATTCTTCTTGAATCAAAACTTCACGTGCTTCTTTTACTGATAAAGTACGCTTAACCTTTTTCTTAGGCATAAGATCACTAAGCATTGAACCCATATCCATCCCCATTTGACCCATCATGTCACTCATTGGGTTGGCCTTAGGAGCTTGTTCTACCTCTATGGTAACTTCGTGATCTTCAAGTAAGCCTTTAGCTAGCTTTTCAGCCACATCCATTCGTTTGTTTCTTACATCAGCAGAAACATCCTCTTCATGATCTTCTTCGCGATTATTTTCTCCCATCAACATAGACATCATATCTTGCATTTGCTGCATTTGATTTTCACGACGTTCATGTTTCTCTGCTGGAGCTAACAAACGAACCAATTCTTTATTTGCTTCTTTAGTTGCTTGAGTCTTTACACGAGCAAATTGGTCCTTTTCTTCCATTCGTACGGCTTCGGAAACCAAGTCACGGACCATTGATTCAACGTCACGTCCTACATAACCTACTTCAGTAAACTTCGTTGCCTCTACTTTAACAAAGGGAGCTTCTACAATATCAGCTAAACGACGAGCAATTTCAGTTTTACCTACACCAGTAGGACCAGCCATTAATAAATTCTTAGGCGTTACTTCACGTTGCATTTCTTTAGATAACTGCATTCTACGGTAACGGTTGTAAAGAGCTATCGCAACTGATTTTTTAGCTTCATCTTGGCCAATAATATATTCGTTTAAAATTTTAACTATTTCTTTTGGGGTCTTAATAGCCATTTCCTTCACTCCTAAATTTCATCAGTGACAATTTTATCATCAGTGAAAACATCAATTCCTGAAGCAATCTTTACAGCTTCATGTGCAATTTCATCGGCCTTCATATCTTTTGCGTGTCGAGTCATAGCAATCGCTGCGGCTTGAGCAAAATTACCACCTGAACCAATTGCAACTACGTTTTCATCAGGTTCAAGTACTTCACCATTACCTGAAATTAAAAGTAGGTCTTTGTCATCAAAAGCAATCAACATTGCATTTAATTTTTGTAAAGTTGGATCCTTACGCCATGCTTGAGCCATTTCCACGGCAGCACGACGAAGATCGCCTGAGTAGCTTTCGAGCTTGCCCTCAAGCATATCTTGAAGGCTGACTGCATCAGCTACACCACCGGCAAAACCAATTACTACACGATCATGGTAAATACGACGAATCTTACGCGCTGTTGCCTTGGCAATAACTTTTTCGCCTAAGGTTACTTGTCCATCACCGGCAATTGCTGTTTTTCCATTAAATCTTACTGAACAAATTGTTGTCATGTTAAACCTCAACTTTCTTTATTACGAGGAAAATATTTTTGATAATCTGATTTTAAATGAGCCATTGTTACATGAGTATAGATTTGCGTTGCTGATAGACTACTGTGTCCTAATAACTCTTGGACACTTCGCAAATCTGCTCCATTATTAAGCATCGCGGTAGCAAAGCTATGTCGCAACTCATGTGGGTGTACTTTACCACTAATTCCTGCCTGATTAAAAGTTTTTTGCATTACAGTTTCAATTCCGCGGCTAGTAATGCCAGTTCCTTGATTATTTAAAAATACATGCTGTTCATCATCATTTTTAAGTAATAATGGACGTGCATTTTCTAAATAAGCAATCAAAGATTTTTTTGTTTTATCATCAAAAGCAACATAGCGGTCTTTATTTCCTTTACCGTGAACCAAAATTGTCTGTAAGTCTAAATCAAGTTGATTCAAAGTAAGATTACTAACCTCACTTACCCGCATTCCTGTCGCATAAAACAGTTCAAACATTGCCAAATTTCTCATCGTCAAAGGCTTATTTCCCTTCAATGAATCAAAAACCTGCTTTAATTCAGGCTGGTAAAAAAATTGCGGTAATTTTTTCTCACCACGGCGTAAAGTAATACCCTGAGTTGGATCGATTGCCACTAGTTTGCGGCGGGTTAAAAAGCGGTAAAAAGAATGCAGGCTGGACATCTTGCGCAACTGACTACTACGGGCTAACTTGCGTTCTGCTAAATGTTGTAGATAAACCTGGATATCACGTTCTCTTACTTTAGTCCAACCTGGGAATCCACCATTTTCATGCCAAAACCTTTCCGCTTCATGCAAATCTGTTTGATAAGCTAAAACGGTTTTCGCACTATAATGACGCTCATTTTGTAAATATGATAAAAATTGATCTAACTCACTTTGCCTTTGGTTCATTAATCTAAAACTTCCGTCTTAAATTCATCTAAACTAGCAAGACCACGTTCACTGACCTTCTCATGGCGCTCACGCTTCTTGCGAATCTTCTTACCCTCTAGTGGAGGTAGCAAAGCAAAACTAGCATTCATTGGTTGGAAATGTTTAGCACTCGTAGTAGTTATGTAGTTAGCCATTGAGCCTAACGCAGTATCTTTTGGGAAAGCCACAGTATCTTTCCCCATAGCTTCACGTGCTGCATTAATTCCTGCTACTAAGCCACTACCTGCACTTTCTACATAGCCTTCAACACCTGTCATCTGGCCTGCAAAAAATAATCCAGGCTGCTCTTTTGCCTCGTAAGAAGCTGTCAAAACTTCTGGTGAAGCCATATAAGTATTACGATGCATTTTACCATAACGAACGAAACGTGCATTTTCTAAGCCTGGGATCATTGAAAATACTCGTTTTTGTTCACCAAATTTCAAATGAGTTTGGAAACCAACAATATTATACATTGAAGCTGCAGCATTATCTTGGCGCAACTGTACAACTGCATAAGGAGTTTTGCCTGTATGTGGATCTTCTAATCCTACTGGTTTAAGTGGACCAAAAAGCATTGTTTTAGCACCACGCGCTGCCATTACTTCAATTGGCATACACCCCTCAAAAACATCGCTATTTTCAAAACCATGTAATTGCGCAGTTTCAGCGTTAATTAATTCCTGACTAAACTTTTCATATTGCTCTTTAGTCATAGGACAATTCAAATATGCAGCTTCACCACGATCATAACGCGACTTTTTATAAACAATGTTCATATCAATCGAGTCAGCGGCCACAATCGGAGCTGCTGCATCAAAGAAATGTAAACTATCAGTTCCAGAAAATTTTTGAATCTGTCCAGCTAAAGCATCACTAGTTAACGGACCAGTTGCAATAATTGTAATCCCATCTTTCGGAATTTCAGTAACTTCTTCTTCGTGAACAGTTACATTCTCTAACCCACGCAAAGTGTCAGTTACGTATTTACTAAAACTATCACGATCAACGGCTAATGCTCCACCTGCAGGCACTTGAGTTTTGTCGGCAGCTTTCATGATCAATGAATCTAAATGGCGCATTTCTTCTTTTAAAAGACCTACAGCATTAGATAATTGATTTGATCTCATTGAATTGGTACAAACCAGTTCCGCAAATTCACCAGTTTCATGAGCTGGAGTCTCCTTTTTTGGTCGCATTTCATAAAGGTCAACATGAATACCACGCTTAGCTAATTGCCAAGTTGCTTCACTACCAGCAAGACCTGCACCAATAACTGTTACATTTTTTGGCATTTACTCACCTATATTTTCTATGTTAATTGTTTTTTTCGTTTTCACTGTCTTCACGATAATCACCGTTAGGACAAAGAATCACTGGACCTTTTTTAGAATGCTTTTCTACTAAAAAGTGGCCATCATTTGGACAATTTCTGCCAATTGGCTTGTCCCATGAGACAAAGTCGCATTCTGGATAACGAGAACAGCCGTAGAATTTACGATTTCTACGTGATTTCTTTTCGACAACCTGACCTTTGCCACATTTTGGACAAACTACACCGATTTCTTTAATGATTGGCTTAGTATTACGACAATCTGGGAAACGAGAACAAGCATAGAACTTGCCATAGCGTCCCATCTTAATCACCATTGGTGCACCACAAATATCACAATTAAAGCCAGCTGGCTCATCCTTGATTTGTACCTTTTCGATTTCACTATCAGCCTTATTTAATTCTTTCTTAAACGGTTGATAGTATTCGTCAACAACATGAACCCAATCCTTTTTACCATCTTCGACTTCATCCAATTCATTTTCAAGTCGGGCGGTGTAATCAACATCAGTAATATCTGGGAAGAAGCTTTCAATTAAGCCATCAACAATTTCACCTAATTCAGTTGGTACAATTGAACGACCATCAAGTTTAACATAATAGCGGCGTTGAATTGTATCTATTGTAGGTGCATAAGTTGAAGGACGGCCCACGCCATTTTCTTCCAATGCGTGAACTAATGATGCTTCAGTATATCGTGCTGGTGGTAACGTAAAGTGCTGTTTGTTATCGGACTTAGTCATCTTGACCTTGTCACCCTCTTCAAGATCAGGTAAGTCAACATTCTTTTCTTGTTGATTATCATAAACCTTGGTGAAACCAGCAAATTTCAATTTAGAACCAGTAGTTCTAAAAATCACACCATTTTGAACAATATCTGCACGAACAGTATCATAAACAGCTGGGGTCATTTCACTGGCCAAAAAACGTGACCAAATCAATTTGTATAAACGATATTGTTCCGTAGTTAGGACACTCTTTAATGACTCCGGTGTGCGATATACAGATGTTGGGCGAATGGCCTCGTGAGCATCTTGTGCGTCCTCTTGATTCTTAAAATGGCGTTGACTCTTAGCTGCAAATTCTGCACCATAATTTTCATGCAAAAACTTAGAAGCCTCTTGTTGGGCAACTGGTGATGTTCTCTTTGAGTCAGTTCTCATATAAGTAATCAAACCAACTGTTCCTTGCTTACCTAAAGAAATCCCTTCATATAATTGCTGAGCAATACTCATAGTTCTACGAGTACGATAACCTAAACGCTTATTGGCTTCTTGCTGCATTGTAGAAGTTGTAAATGGGGCTGCTGGCTGACGCCGACGTTGCCGAGCAACAACTTTATCTACTGCAAAGTCCTTTTTCTTATCGATTTTAGCCAAAACATCCTTAACAGAATCGATATTAGGCAATTCTTTCTTTTTGCCATCAACACCATAAAAGGCAGATTTAAAAGTTTCTTTACCCTTAGCAAATTCCGCATCAATTGACCAATATTCTTTTGGCTTAAAGTTCTTGATCTCCTTTTCACGATCAATCACTAATTTTAAGGCAACTGATTGTACACGTCCTGCAGATAAACCTTTTTTAACTTTGGCCCAAAGAATTGGTGAAAGTGAATACCCTACAATTCGATCAAGTACACGTCTTGCCTGTTGGGCATAAACCGTATCCATATCAATTGTCCGGGGATGCTTGAAACTTTCTTTAACTGCATCCTTGGTAACTTCGTTAAAAGTTACTCTATTCTTGGCTTTTTCGTCAAGATTCAATGCGTGCGCTACGTGCCAAGCAATTGCTTCGCCTTCACGATCGGGGTCGGATGCTAAATAAACATCCTTAGCCTTCTTGGCTTCGCTTTTTAATTCTTTAATGGTATCGCCTTTACCACGAATGGAAATATACTTAGGCTTATAGTCGTCTTCAAAGTCGATTCCCATTTGTGACTTAGGCAGATCACGAATATGCCCCTTGGAAGCAATAACGTGATAGTTTCTTCCTAAATATTTTTCAATAGTCTTAGCTTTTGCAGGTGATTCCACAATTACTAAGGTCTTTTTACGTTTTTTTGTTGTTTTACTTTTCGCTTTAGTAGGCATTAACTGCCTCCTTAATTCTTATTTTATTTTATGGGTACAGTCCAAAAATAACTAATACTTTCTGAATTGTCAAATCTTTATCTTGTTAAATTTAAAATCAACAATTGGCGTAGCTCCTGCTTCAATTAATTGATTGGGACCTGCAGACAATGCATTAGTAATTGGTCCAGGTACTGCATAAATATCGCGATTTTCTTGTAACGCTAAATTAGCAGTAATCAGTGAACCCGACTTTTCTTTAGCCTCAGTAACGATTACGCTTTGACTTAAGCCGGCCAAGATACGGTTGCGTTCAGGAAAACGATACGGACGCGGTGGTGTATCAGGCAAATATTCACTAATCAATAGTCCCTTTTGCACAATCTCTTCTTGTAAAGCAAAATTTTGCATTGGATATGAAAAATTTAAACCATTGCCAATAACCGCAATTGTTTTTCCTTGGTTGAAAAGTGCAGCCTTATGAGCTAAGGCATCAACGCCTTTTGCTAAGCCACTTGCTACAACCTGACCAGATTGCACAATATTAGGTACCAAGCGATTAATAACATCTTGACTATACTTAGTCGGATAGCGTGAGCCAACAATTGTAATGATTTCTTTTTGCAGTAAAGAAATATCTCCTCGGGTAAACAATACCATAGGTGGTCGATAAATTTGACGTAGTTTTTCTGGATATGCTTCATCGAAAAAACTGATTACGTCACACTGCTGTTCAATTTGTTGTACCATTCGATCCAACTGATCATCCTGAAAAGCGCGATAGCACGCATCCATTAGCTCCTCAGTTAATTCAATTTGTTCTAATTCTTCAAATTCAATTTCTGTTTCATCAGTTAACTGATTAGCAATTGTCAGCAATTTAACATAACCAATCCCTTTTTGCAATTTTAATTTTAGTAGAAATTCTGTTTTTTTCATAAAAAAGCCCTCCACTATTTATTACGCAAAAAGAGACCATTATTTTTTTATAAATTGAAATTTATTCAAAAAAATCACTGACTGGAGCAAATGTTTTGCGGTGAATTGGCGTAGGGCCATACTTTTTCAAGGCTTCAATGTGCTCCTTGGTGCCGTATCCTGCATTATGATGAAAGCAATATTGAGGGTATATTCTATCATAATCATCCATCAATTGATCTCGAAAGACCTTGGCCACAATTGAAGCTGCCGCAATTGAATTCGACTTAGCATCTCCCTTAATCAATTTAACTTGGGGTAGATTTACTGGCACATTCATTGCATCTACCAAAAGTGCATTCGGCTTAACATCAAGTGCTCGTACTGCTTGAGCCATCGCTTGACGGTCAGCTTCATAAATATTAATTTGATCGATTACCTCTGCACTTTTTACTCCAATACCAACACTAACTGCTTCCGCTAAAATTTTAGGATATAACTTCAATCGTTTCTCTGGGCTCAATTTCTTCGAGTCGTTTACATCTAATAAATCAAAATCTTGATCAATTATCACAGCAGCAGTTACTACCGGTCCAGCTAAAGGGCCACGTCCTACCTCATCAACACCCGCTACTAATTGTCCCTTTTCCCAGAACTTTTTTTCATAAGAAAAGCGACGCAAAAACTCTTCTTTTTTTGCTTGACGCTTACGATAACTAACTAACAATTTTTGTACGCCGGCCCGCGGATCTGCCTCAAGTTCGTTAATTTGGGCTTCAGAGACCTCAGATTTCAACAGTTCTTTTATTTCTTTAATTGTCATGGTCTATCTAACGTAATCCTTCCGATTGCACCCTTACGCAATTTTTGTAACATAAATAATGAAAAACGATCATAATCATCACGCATGCCATATTTTTCAGTCATTGACAAAAGCAAATCTGGATCAGCCATATCAACAATTTGCTGTTCAGGTAATTTAGAAAATTTAAGCAGATCCTTAGCATAAAATTCACGTAAATTTTTCAAAACAAATAATGCTACATCATCTGCATGAAAAACACTATCCTTAATTGCACCGAAAGCAGCTAATTTATAACCAACTTCCTGATCAGAAAATTTAGGCCATAAAATCCCTGGTGTATCGAGCACTTGAATATTAGCATTTGTTTTCAGCCATCTTTGTCCCTTAGTTACACCTGGTTTGTTACCGACTTCAGCCACGTTCCGACCAACTAAACGATTAATCACCGTTGACTTGCCACAGTTAGGAATACCTGCCAAAGCAATTCTAATAGTAGGATTTGAGGCCCCTCGTGCTTCTAGCTTCTCTGTTTTGGCAGCTGCCGCCTTTTTTACTAAGGAAACCAACTTCTGCATATTAGTATTGTGCAAGGAGTCAAGTGCCAAAACATACTTATTATCTCCAGCTAATTCTGCTGCCCATGCCTTTGTTAAAACTGGATCAGCTAAATCAGCCTTATTTAAGATAATAATATGTGGTTTATTACCAACTAGTTCTTCAATCATTGGATTTCTTGAAGCTTGCGGAATTCGGGCATCAAGTACTTCCACCAAAACATCAATCAGTCCTAACTTATCTTCCAGTTGATTACGAGCCTTGTTCATATGCCCCGGATACCATTGAATTGTTGCCATATTATCTCTTCTTTCTAAAATTAATCATTTTCATCATCTAAGAACACCACTTCTGACATCAAAATCTGTCTATATAAAGCCAGAAAGCCTCGACGATATTCTCTCTCTTGTTGTGCAATTTTACCTAAATAGTCACGTTCTTGTCTAAAAGCATATCTATATACCTCAGCTCTAAATTCTTTCTGATCATCGGGTAATTCTTTTTGTTTAATTGTATACTTTATTTCCCTACCAAAATCAACCATATAAGTTTGATTCATTTGTGCCCTTAAATCGAATTTTAATTGTTTTCGAATCTTTTTAGGTAAATAGATCTTTTTCATTTGATCCATAGCATACTCAATCATTGCCACACGAACTCGATCAACTTCCTTTCTTTGATCAAAATCAGGTATATCTTTGTCCAAGATCATGTGAAAAACAATTGTTGGAACAATCATACTTAGTAAAATAAGCGTAATTTCACTCACCAAAATTAAATGGAAATCTGCTACATTAATACGTAAATCATATAACGTATATGCTAAAGCAAAAGTAACTGCTCCATGAATGCCACCCAGACTAAAAATCAATGCTTCTTTATTACTCGTTTTTCCTTTAATAGAAGGGCTAAATCGATAATAAAAGTATCTAATAAGCAAATTAGCTAGGTATAAAATTATTCCGTTATAAAAAATAAAGGCATTAGTAAGCCTGCTTCGCTCAGATTCAACATTATGAATCAATCCGGCTGCAACGACTGCAATAATTCCAGAAACGTGAATTTCTTCTGCTAAAAAATATATTATTAACGGTGTCAAAAAGAATATGACTTCAACCGGCATTGCAACACCAGCAGATAAATGATATTTGGAGCGAAAACTTTCCTGACGCAAGAAAACTAATAAAGTAGCCACCAAAGCTCCTAGAAAAATACCTCCACCTGCAGAATATAAAAAATTACCTATTGCTTGTCCAATCCGTAATTCTTGATGCAAGTACCAATCAACTGCCATATTAAGCAAAATGATACCTGAAGCGTCATTAAACAAAGACTCATCTTTTAGGTAAAAAGCAATCTTCTTAGGCAGCTTCAATCCATGTGTTACAGATTCTGTTGCTGTAGCATCTGTTGGCATTGAAATTGCAGCCAGAATAAAAGCCAGTGGTAGAGAGACCCATACTAAAATAGATCCCGAATCCCGCAGTTATAGTTGCCAAGATAATCATAATAACCGTTAACCCAACTATTGCACGCCACGAACGTAAAACATTGTACAACCTAGTACGTTGTCCCTCAAAAAATAGTAATGGCGCTACAATCAAGCCCATAAATAATTCCGAGCTAAAGCTCTCAATTAATGAATTAGTTTGTGGTACTAGTGCAATAGCCGCTCCAATCGCCATTGCAATGTAATTAACTGATATTCTCTTCAAAAAGCGTTGTTGAATAATCGTCGCAAATGCTACCGCAAAGACAATAAAACCAATAAAAATTACTACCTGCATTTTTCTACCCACTTAATAAAAAAGCCCAGGCATCTATCAGGCTTGGGCTTAATACATCATTTTGTCTTCATACATTCGATAAGCACGATCAAAAATTGACATACTTGGTAAATAACTAGCATTCAATTCCAAATAATCTGACAATTTCTCATAATCTTGTTCTTGCTTAGGAAAAGTCAGGTCATGCTGTGCATTATTCGCAAATTGAGCTACGTCATCAGCTGAATCTGCATCCCTTTGCGTCATTAAATATCGATAAAAACTTTCTCGGTAAGCCATAATTACTCCACATAATATAAGATCGCATAAGCGCCATTGCCAGCATGTGTTGCGATAATTGGACTTGTCTCTGCCACTAAAACATTAATTGCAGGATTGATTGCACGAATTTTTTCAGCTAATTCTTCCATTAATTCAGGTGTATCAACGTACGAAATGCCTACTTCTTTAATATGCTCTTTATTATCTGCGATTTCTTTTAACACTCGTTCATCAAAAGCACGTGTAAATTTCTTACCTCGTCCTTTTTTGGCTACGATTAACTTACCTTGTGGCATCTGAAGAGCGATTCTAATATTAAGCATAGTAGCAATTCGACCAGAAAGTGCACCTAAACGGCCACCCTTGATTAAGTTTTGTAAATTAACTACCATCATTTCCAGTTTTTGAGTACTACGAATCTTTTTAACATGATCAATAATCTCAGCCATGCTTTTACCAGCCTGAGCATCCTTAGCAGCAGCCAAAACTTGGAAGCCTTCTGCCCTGTCGGTTAGTTCAGAGTCAATAATTGTAACATTATCGCTTTGACCTGCAATTTCTGCAGCTTGACGAGCGGCATCTATCGTACCACTTAATGATTTAGCTAAGAAAATACCAATCACTTGACTGCCATCTGCAGTTAATTTTTTAATCACATCAACAAAACGGCCAATTGGTGGCTGACTAGTCTTAGGTAAGCTCTCCGCTTCGTTCATCTTCTTGACAAAATCACTTCTAGTGATATCAATCCCATCCACATATGACTTACCGTCGATGGTAATCGTCAATGGGACTACTGTAATGTCATATTTTTCAACTTCTTCTGGTGTTAATTGGACGGAAGAGTCCGTCATAACTTTTATCTTCGACAACGTATTCGCCTTCAATTCTAATTTGTTTACCCGATTTATGATAAAATGTAAGCAACATATATACTGTATTGTATCAAAAAACTATTAGAAGAAAAAAGGATTGATTACACTTCATGAAAATTAGCAAACTTTGGCAGCAACCAGAACAACGATCAGAAAGGTACTACCTTCTAGATAATATTTTTAGTGCCATAACTCATGGGATTGGTTTCGGACTAGCAGTTACCGGCTTAGTAATTTTAATTGTAAAGGCAGCTCATACAGGCAGCCCGATGCGAGTTGTTACTTTCACAATTTATGGCTCTTGCCTGGTACTGCTTTATTTATTTTCCACACTATATCACAGTTTAGTTTTTACACGGGCCAAAAATATTTTTCAAATTTTTGACCATTCCTCAATCTTTCTTTTGATTGCAGGATCTTATACTCCATATTCACTTGTTGCAATTGGTGGAGCCTGGGGTTGGACTTTATTTGGCTTGATCTGGGGCCTAACCATCTTTGGCATCATTTACTACATCTTCAATCGTGGTAAACACGTCATACTTGATACAATCCTCTATGTTGCAATGGGATGGTTAGTTATCTTGTCAGGATCTTATTTATATGTTCGCTTAAGTCCAACTGGATTCTGGCTATTAGTTAGTGGTGGCATTGCTTACACAATCGGCGCGATTCTGTTCAGTATGCGCAATGTTCCCTTTATCCATACTATCTGGCATTTATTTGTTATGCTCGGTTCAATCTTAATGTACTTTTCCGTTTTACTTTATGTTTAAAAAATGTAGCAGTTGAATCCTGCTACATTTTTCTTTCTATTCAATTGTAGTCAAATAGCTTTCAATCGCTTCTTGATTATTCTCAACTTCACCTGAAACAACTAACTCTCGAATTTTATTCAAAGTCTGCCCCAATTTTGCACCTGGTCGCATCCCGCGATCTATTAAAAATCTCCCATCAACGGCTAGTTCCGACGCTTTTTTAATAGGTAAAGCCATATAACGATCAACTAAAGCTTCTGAAGAAATTGGTTGACCAACAATATGAGCAACGTCAATCGTATTAATTAATGTCTCTTCCCCTGCTAAGAATAATTCATAATCACTAGGAGCATGACTAGAAAGTAAATCAAATAGATTAATAATTCTTTCGACTTGCTCAGTCATAGCATTAGAGTTTTTCCAGTCACGCATAAAACGATGAATTTGTTCATTCGGTAATTTCAATAGCAAAATTATCAGTGACCACAAACTATTTTCCATCGTTGGACTGAATTTTAACTGTGGGAAAATAGCTAGTTGATCTTTTTTTCCGCCAAAATCAGGTACATCTTCACTCAAATTTGTATCAAGAAAAACCTGAAAAGCTTGCCGAGCATGTGGTCCTAAACCTAATTTTACAAATTCTTCTCGAATTCGTTCAACTGAAATTTTTTTAAGTAATTTATGATTATCCTTAATTGCCTTTTGGGTCTTGCTTTCTAACTTAAATTCAAGTTGACTCATAAAACGTACGGCCCGCATCATTCGCAAAGCATCCTCGTGGAATCTTTTTTCTGGATCACCTACAGCACGAATGACATGGTTTTTGAGATCATCTAGTCCGTTAAATAAGTCAACAATTTGCCCTCGTGTATCCATTGCCAGAGCGTTAATCGTAAAGTCTCTACGCTTTAAATCTTCATCTAAGTTTTGAACAAATGTTACATGATCTGGACGACGAAAATCTTGATAACCCGATTCTGTTCTAAAAGTGGTAATCTCATAACTTTCACCACCATAAAGGACAGTCACCGTTCCATGTTTAATTCCTGTATCAATTGACTTATCAAATAACTCTTTTACCTCTTCTGGATAAGCACTAGTAGTAATGTCTACATCATGAACATGACGATGTAACAAAACATCGCGGACAGAACCACCCACAAAGTACGCTTCAAAGCCTGCATTTTCTAATATCTGTAACACGGGCATTGCCTTGGTAAAAATTTCTGGTAAATTATCTATCTTTATCATATTAAAATCTCAATTCTTATTGTCTTTATTATTACTTTTGCTATACACTTTGTTAAAATTGAGGAAAGACATAAAGGAGGTAATCATTATGCGTAAGATTGACAAAAGTATCTTAATTGATATCCTCATGATCGCGCTAGGCTGTGCTATTTACGCTTTAAGTCTAGACATGATTTCTGTCCCCAATAAACTAGCCGACGGCGGACTAAGTGGTATTTCACTTCTTCTGCGGCATTTTTGGGGCATCAACATGGGACTATCGACCCTTGTATTGAATATTCCACTAATTTTGTTAGGCTATCGCTTTATGGGCAAACGTCTTTTAGCCTATACAATCTGGGGAACGCTCAGTCTTTCCTTTTTCTTATGGTTTTGGCATTCAGTACCTATTATAAAACAATTAGATTTAGAACACGACCTCTTCCTTTCAGCAATTTCTGCTGGGTTATTGTCTGGAATCGGATTAGGGTTAGTATTTAGATATAATGGTACTTCCGGTGGAACTGATATTATTGCCCGAATTTGTCAGATAAAATTTGGTATTTCATCTGGCAAAATGCTTTTAGCTTGTGATGCAATAGTACTCTTCGCATCCCTATCTTACTTAGACATCAAGCATATGCTATACACATTATTAGCTTCTTTTGTCTTATCCCGAGTAATGGATACCGTTCAGCAAGGTGCATACACAGCCCGTGGTTTATTAATTATCTCTGACAAATATGAACAAATTGGCAAGATGATTGATTTAAAACTAAATCGTGGTTTCACATATCTAAAAGCTTTAGGTGGCTATCAACAAAATGAAAAACGTGTAATTTATGTTGTAGTCGCACCGCGGGAAATTCCATCAATCAAAGCTTTAATCAAGCAAGAAGATCCACATGCTTTTGTTTCAATAATTGAGGTAAATGAGGCAATGGGAGAAGGATTTACTTATAAAAAACCACATCGCTTTTTCATCCACAAGTAAAAAGCTATACCATGATGCATTTCATGATATAGCTTTTCTTTTACTAATAATTAATAATTACAGTCAATACGTTATTAGCTTTAACGTATTCGTTTTCTCCAATTTGAATGAATGGCCGTTCATCAATTTCTTTATGGCCAAGATTTTTAACTTTAGAGCCTTGTTTAACAAACTTACCTGGAATTGGCTGACCATTTTTATCATAAACATATGATGGATGCTTAATGCGGTTAATTGTCTCGGCTGTGTCCTTAATGTATGGTAAAAATGCCCCTTCCTTAACGAATTTATTCTTACCAATCTTCACAAAATTATTGCCATTAATTGATTTAATGCCTAGGATCTTGTAAACACGGCCCTTTTTTAAATGTCCAACTTTTTCTCCTTTACGGTTAAAAATCGTTGCTTTTCTAGTCAAGTTTAACTTTTTACCCTGACGAATTGGATTAGTTGTAGCTGCGTTAACTGTCTGAGCAGTCATCGCACCTAAACTTAAGGAGGCTAAGACTACTCCTGCCATATACATAATTTTTTTGTTCATCATGATCTCATCCCCTAATCATTACTTAATCTTCTTACTTATATTTTAACAAAAAATGCAGAGGTTATACACTTTTCTCTATTTTTATTTATGGGATGAATAACACTTATTCTTTGCAATCTTTCATGGCAAGAACTAATCTTAGCTTGTAAGCGTTTGTCAATATCAAGCAATCAAGAGGGTGAAAACAATGCCAAAAAACAGTTACTCCCAAGAAGCTTTCGTTCATGTCTATTTACTTCTTGGGAATTAATGGGGTAATTGGGTCCGGTGCCTTTTTACTACCTCAAACAATCTATAAAGATATGAACTTGATGAGTGTTTTCGTAACAATTTGTGCTGCTCTTACAGTAAGTATGGTTGCTCTTTGTTATGCTGACTTGTCAAGTCGTTTTACTGGATCAGGCGCAGCTTGGCTTTATTCGTATCACGCCTTTGGGCGATTTACTGGCTACGAACTTGGAATATATACTTGATTTTTAGGATGCTGTACATATGCGGCAGAAATAGTAGCTTTGTTAACTATTTTAAAGACTTTGTCCCCTGTTTTTAGTAATCACGCTGTTCACTACGGGATAGCTATTGGAATAATTGTGCTGTTTACGATTATTAACTTATTTGGTCGGACAATTGTAAAATTAGTCGATAACTTATCCTCCGCCACCAAAATGATTACTATTCTGATTTTTATCATCATTGGTGCCTTTTTTATTCATAAAATGAACTTTACACCTGTGATTCCTAAAGCAGCAACCTTAGAGGTGTTGGCCCTTACTTCAAACATTTTGGTGCTGCATTTAGTGTAGTATTTTACATGTTTACTGGATTCTCCTTTATTCCAATTGCTGCAAAACAGATGAATAATCCAGAGAAAAATATTCCCAAAGTATTGATCTCAGTGATGATCACTGTGACTATTTTATATGCATTAATGATGTTAGTAGCTATCGGGATTTTAGGATCCAAGATGGTTAATTACAGTACGCCTATTGCTGTAGCTTTTCAAAAGGCCGTTGGTGATTGGGGCTACGTTCTAGTAATTGCAGGGATGCTGATTAGTGTTATCGGCGTTGCTTTTGCAGGATCTTTCAATACTCCATCGTTGATTGCTTCTCTTGCTAATGAGCACGCAATGTTACCTAAATGGATTGGAAAAAAGAACAAGCATGATGCTGCTTGGGTAGCTATTTTACTCAGTGCAATCATCACTATGATTTTAATCACACAATCATACCTCTTCTTGGTATCTTGCATTGTATTGGCTTCATTTATTCAATATGTACCATCTATCTTAGCAGTAATCAAATTCAAGCATACTAATGAATTTCCAAATAACGGTTTTAAACTCCCATTCAGCTATGTTATTCCAGCTTTGGCATTAATTATTTCATGCTACATGGTAACCAATTTCACTTGGAAAACTATTTTGGTCGGAGTAGTCGTAGGGGTATTAGCCGCAGTAGCTTACTTCTTCATTGAAAAAGATGAAAAAGTTGAAGAAAAGCATCAAAAGTATTTGTCAAAAATGCGCAATAAATAATTTTCAAGTTATAAGGACGATGACTATCGAATATCGCCCTTATTTTTTTGATCAATTAAGACTTTTTAGTCTGCTTTTAAATCTATTTTTCAACTTATACATTATGAAAGCCCATCTCCTCTCATAATATTTAGTGCTAAACTGTTAGATAGATTAGTATTAGAAAAGAGCAACAACAAATGAGTAATCATAAAGCTAAAATAAATAACGCTGAAATTAAAACTAGAGTACCCCGCTTCAGACCAAGCCAGTAAAAAACTTAAGTTAACACAAAAGGAAAAACATATGTCTGAAGAGATAATTAACACAGTCACAACAAAAAATGATTTTAAGAGTGCATTGAGAAATGCGGGTATTAAAGATGATGATACCGTATTAGTTCATACTGCACTAAGTAAATTCTATTACGTTCCTAATGGTCCAGAAACCATTGTCGAAGCCCTAAAAGAAGCTGTGCCAAATGGAACAATAATGATGCCCTCACAAGTTTCCACGAATTGTGATCCAGCCACTTGGGAATATCCACCAGTACAAAAATCTTTGATTCAAGTAGTTAAGGATGCTATGCCACCTTATAATCCTACAACATCAATGACAGAAGGCTTAGGGGTTACGCCAGAGTATTTCAGAACTTTGCCAGATGTTGTTCGAAGTACCCATCCTTACTTGCCAATTGCTATTTGGGGCAAAAACAAAGTAAAGATTGCACAGAATCAACCTTTAAATATTCCTTATGGAATTGACAGTCCTTTAGATTATTTGTACCAGAATAATGGCAAAACTATCTTTTTAGGAACTGATTATGAAACGTGTACAGTTTTGCACTATGCAGAATCCACAATTGGTAGAAAAACCGAAACATGTTCTGCTGCAACTAGTCTGGATGAAAGCGGCAAAACTATTTGGGCTGAATATCAAAATATTGATATGGATTCATATGATGACTTTAATGAATTAGGGACAGAGTTTGAAGCAAAGCATCCCTCTGCTATCAAAAAGGTTAAGTTAAACAATGGTGTCATCAAAGCAATAAATGTAAAACCGCTAATTGATTTTGCTAGAAAATGGTTTATAAAAAAAGACAATAATCATTCAATTTAATAATAAAAGGAAGAAGTCACTTTCAACTTCTTCCTTTTTCTTTATTTAATCTTTGTTAAAACCTTTGCACCTATATTTAAACCTACACTATGCGATTTACCGCCCCAATCACGTTCATCATAATTATCCATATCAGCTAAAGTATCTGCAGTGAAAAGAAATTGTGCAAAATCAATCTTTCTAAACTGAGCACATGCTGCTAAAGCTGCACATTCCATTTCTACAGTTGACGCACCTAACTGACAAAATTGTGCCACTTTTTTAGGCGTTTCTCTAAAGAAACCATCTGTTGTCCAAGTCGTTATCTCGTCATATTCTATATTTAGCTCAACTAAAATCATTTCTACTTCCTTCAAAAATATAGAATCTAGTTCCACAAGTTGTCCAGGATTCATATAGTGAAAAGATGTCCCTTCATCTCGAATTGCACGTGTTGGAAGTAGCATCGCATTTTCAGGTAAATCTACTAAGGCACCTGCTGTTCCAATGGTTAACACCTTTTCTACTCCATAAGCAATTAGCCATTCAAGCAACTGTACAGCTGCCGGTGCTCCCAAGGGCGCTTGACACAAAGTGAAAAATTCGTTATTAATTTGAACTTCATAAATTTTAGGATTAAAAGAACATGACTCAAATTCACCTAAAGTACGATGAAAATGGTGATCTAAAAATGCATTAATTTCTTTTTCCGGCACGAATGCGTAAAGCAATCTTGGATGAAACTGAAATGGCTCTTGATCATGATTTGGTTCAAGAACTGCATGCTTATTTTTGTCAAAGTCTAAAATGAATGGTTGTTTGTTCATATTTTACACTCCATTTTTAGTTGAAATATTATCATAAACTCGCTAATACCTGAGATCCAATATTCAAGCTAACGCTATATGAATCATGGCCCCAGTTACGTTTATCATAGTTATCCATATCAGCTAAACTATCGGCAGTAAACAAAATTTGTGCAAAACTTATATTTCTAAATTCTGCACAAGCAGCTAAAGCTGAGCACTCCATTTCTACAGTTTTTGCACCTAGTTTTTTAGCTTGCAAAACTTGATTAGGTGTTTCTCTAAAAAATCCATCTGTTGTCCAAGTTGTTCCCTTTTCATATTGGAAACCTAAATTTTTTATTTCATTCTCAACTCTTCTTACAAAATTTTTATCTAATGCAATAATCTTACTTGGTTCTTTGTAGTAAAAAGATGTCCCCTCTCCGCGAATCGCTTCTTGAGGGACAAACATCGTGTTTTCAGGTAGATTATCCAAAGCTCCTGCGTTTCCAACAGATAAAACTTGTTTAACTCCGTAGTTAATCAACCAATCCAAAAATTTAGTTGAAGCTGATGCTCCTACTGGAGCTTGACACAAAGTGATTAATTGGTTATTGATTTTCACTTCATATACTTTTGGTCTAAACGAAACAGTTTTAAATTTACCTAAAGTCTTATGAGAGTGTTTATCTAAAAAAGATTTAATCTCATCATCTGGAACAAACGCAAAAAGTAATTTTTCATGAAACTTATACTGTAAATTTTCGACTCCAGGCTCTATTACAGCTTTTTTATTTAAATCAAAGTCTAAAATAAATGGTTCTTCATTCATGTATACCCTCTCCCTTAAATATCCTCATTAAAACAGTCTCGAACCATCGCTAGTCCTCTACTTGAATATCATTCATCACAATTTCAACTTCATCGTCTAAATTCATCTGACTAGTAAAAGCATACTCGGGAATAAAACCAAGATAATCTTTTTCATTCCACCATGAGCGCATTTTTTCTTCACCAAAAGAATGTTCATGACGAGTTTTATGGCGTTTCATTGTTTCTTCAAACGGAATATCAAAATAATAGGCATAAATTTGATCACCAAAAAGCTGCTGAGATTTTTTGAATAAATCAGCATACCATTTCACATTCAAGATACCTTCTAAAATAGTGTAAGAACAGTGATGATAACCATACTCAAGCAAGTTTTCTAATAATGGCAAAGCAAATGTCTTTTCTCCGTCTTTAACATTCAGCATTTCTCTTCTAACTGTATCTTGTGGAATCAATAGTGTATTGTGTGGCAATCGACGATGAATTTCTTTAGACAGTGTAGTTTTGCCACTGCCAGAGTTTCCTCGAATTATAATTAATTTTGATGTCATCATAGAAATCTTCACTTTCTTAAAACTAGTTTACTGCAGCCATAATTGTTGCAAACTTATCAAATACATAATCTATACCGTGAACTTTAACAATAGGTAACATTTTCCCTTTTTGTCCCATCAATAATCCTGCAGAAGCGGCTAGCATGTCACAGATAGTTTCAACATTAGTTTTATCTTGATACTGACTTTTTCTTAAACCAGAAATACCATACAATCCAACTGCTACTTGAGTGGCACCCTTTTTATCAATTCTTCCATCACTATCGGTAATTATGATAGCTACTCTGACTTTTAATTGATCAAAAATATCATCACTAATTCTCTTAGCAATTTCATCACAATTTTTAGGTAAAACTATTGCAGTACCAGCATCAATTTTATCTACACCTGCACTAGTTAAAAACAAACCATTCGGCAGCCACCCGCCAATAAAGTTCTTAGATATCTGCAGCTTCTTACCACTCTTATCACTGGTTTGATCAATGATAATTTGAATTAATCTTGGATCTTTTCGGGGTATTTGCTGATGCAAACGTAAGGCTAATTGACTTGGATTAATAGATTTTAAATCAACAAACAAACCCTCAGATTTAGAAATCAACTTAGAAGCAATACATAAGATATCATTATCGCGTATATTAAATTCTTCATTTTTGATTGTCCTAATTATTTCTGCACTTAAATTGCACTTTTTCTCTATCTTTGGAAAATTATGCAGCGCTTCAATTGTAATCATGACTATAACCTCAAATCAGATGTTAATTTGCCCAAAACAGTAATTTCGTTTCTATCGCAATACTTCAGTGTTTTTATGATCGGTTACCATGATTTATCTGGTATCTTTTTCCTTTATTAATGGTATTGTTAGCAAAACAACACCAAAATACACTGCGGATACAAAGAACATTACTTTCAAGTCTCCAAATACTTTCATAATACTATTGCTTATAAATAATGAAATACTAACCAAGATCTCTGCAATAAATAAAATAGTCGAAAGCATAGTTGACTTATTGCTTTCTCCATAAATAGCCTCATTACTAGTAGCTGAAATTTGTCCCGACATCATTCCCATCAATAGTTCAATTAATAGAAAAAGACAAAACAGTATATATTTATTTTCTAGAGTTCCACTTAATACAAATGCACCAATCATGCACACAGTATTCAATAAAGTAAGATTCTTTGAATTAACAGAAGTAGAAATTTTACTAAATAAAACTGATCCTAGAATTAATGCACACATAAATAACGTGTAAACCAGTGAAAGATTAAAACCTAATTTTTCAACATAAATAATTGACCAATAGATAAGGATAAATTGCGTTCCACAATCATAGCCTACATTCAGCAACAGTAATATCCAGAAGTTTCTTTTCCTAAAAAACTAACAATATTTTTAGCGCTACATTCAACTTGTTTTTTATTAGAAGCTCTATTATCTGAAAAGGATAGGATACTTATCATAAACCAAATAAGGGCTGGATATAACACAAGTCCAAGCATTGCGAACCATATCTGTGCAGTATCTTTAATTCCAAATAGCCAAGTACCAATATTTCCACCGATTTTAATATGGTTAAATTCAAAATAATTACTTGCATCCCCATTAGTTTGCTCCTGTAAGTCAGTTACATAGGCAAGTAAAGTACCTGAATTAAGTGCTAAGCCAATACTATATAAAAGCTCTGCCGTTGAAAAGAAAAAGAAGTTTCTAAAAAGAAGTAGAATGAAAAAACTCGTGGGAATAACTGAAGATGACAGAGCTAGAACTTTCAATCTTCCAATTTTATCTGCCAAATATCCAGCTAGAAGGAGTCCAAACATAATGCCGATGTTTTGAAAAGATTTTATTGAACTAATATTTGCATCCGGGATTCCATTTTTAGCATAAAATAATGAAAAAATTCCTGACATTGATGATCGGAAAAGTGTAAAAACTGCTGTAAAAACTAAAAATAAAATTGCAATTTTAAAACTTACACTCTTTAATCTCATGACCATCAACTCCTATTGTTTTTTCTTAAAAATCTATAACCTCTTCAACTATTTCTGCAATTTTCTTTGGATATTCAAAATGAATATAATGTGAATCACCCATAACTACAACTTTAGATTGCGAATTATTTGAAACGTATTCTGACCGCTTATATTCATTTTCACGATACTTTTCTGTAATAACAATACTTGGTGTTTTATCACTTATCCTGGTAGTATTTTTCCAAAACGAATCATTTTCGTAGGCTGCTTGTGCGTTTAAATTATCCTTTTCATCAAATTTCTTCGCATTTTGCTCTGTAGTTTTCCAAAACTTTTTATTTTCTTCTGGAGTAAAAATTTCTCTAAGATCAGCTTCAATTTTTTCTTGAAGTTTTGCCATGTTTTTATTTTTCTCAATATAAGCTAGTTCCTTTGGAGGATTTAACATGATTTCTCTAGTAGTTGGCTCAATTCCTACAAAAGCCTTCAAATTATTGATTTTATCTTTCATTTGCATAGCATACACACCGCCAATGCTATGAGCCAAAATAACAACTTTTTCTGCTTTAAAATCATTGATAATTTTTGCTAATTCAGTAGCTTCATCTGCTACCGTGTAATCCTTTAAGGATTTACCACTAAAACCGCTATTCAAATAATCTGGTGCAAAATAGCCATACTCATATGGCAAAGATTCAATTACTTTTGAAAAAGATTGCCCTGTATCAAAGCTACCAAAGCCATTCAAGAAAACAACTAATGGGTTTCCTTTTCGATATGCAAAATTAATCTTGCCTAATTCAGTTTCAATATCGCTTCTTTGCATAAATTTCTCCCTTTATTAAAACTTTGAAGTCGTTATATTTTAATCATTCCTTAGCACAAACACCTTATGCCCATTTTCATCATCTTTTAAATACACGAAACTACTTCTTTTTGCAACATTCTGACTAGCGAAATTCTTAGGATGAGTTCTTAAAATCAAATAATCAAGCTTCAACTGCTCAAATGCGTATTTTTTAAGAAATTCGACAGATTCAGTCATAATTCCTAAATGTTGAAAATCATTAGAAAGCCAATATCCTACTTCTCCAGACTCATGATTCAAATTATGTAAGTCAATCATGCCAGCTGGCTGTCCATCAACTAAAATAACTAGGTTGAATGCTGTACCATCAATCATTTTTTGTTGAAACATTTTAATTGAATCGGCCTCTTTTTGAACAGAATCAATTTTGTTGGCCCAAACTAACCATTTAGAAAACTCAGTAAGATTTTTTTGAAGTTGATCAAATAAGTCTTTTGCTTGCCAAGTCTCTGGAAGAACTAATTCGATTTCTTTATTTTTAGTTAGAAATTTATGTAAAACAAAAGCAGTATGACACATTTCGAGTGCCTCCTTTCCTCCAAAATACGTTGTATTAAATATTACTTAAATAAATTTAATATTTCAAGAGGATATTTATAATATTTTCACACGTAAAAAACCAGGAAGATAGTTTTTCTCCCTGGTTTCTCCAGCATATTCTTAAATTAAATGATTTTCTTTATACCAACTAATAAAATTGGCCAAAAAATAAGCAGAGACCTCTAAAATCTCTGCCTATTAGCCACAAATTTTTCATAGCCAAAAATAATTATACTTAATTACCAGCTGGTGTTACGTTTACCGTTACTGTCTTTATATCAGACCATGGACCAACTATATTACTGTTGAGGCCACGGACACGTATCTCATATGTCTTACCTTTTTCGAAATAGCAAATACTATTTTTATCAGAGCTGGATGTAATTTCATCACCATTACTTGATGATGATAAGAAACTTTGCCATTCACTCTGACCTTTTAAGCGATATTGAACTTCATAACTACTAATATTTTTATTAACCGGCCATTTAATATCGATGTATGGTTCATCACTACCATTATCATCATAATAGCTGACATCAACTGGGATTTTATCTGGCACATTCTTATTATCCGTTACAGCATGATAATCGATCGTCTTTGCATCAGAAAGTTCACCATTAATATCAAATCCGTTCGCACGATTGATAGGTAAAACAGCGACTTGATATGTCTTACCATTAACAAGGCTCTTAGATGGAATTACCGTGCTTAATGATTCACTTGCTTTAATTCTTGGCACAGCAGCAGGAATATAGCCACTGCCACTATTTATATAGATGACATATTCAGTCGCACCTTCAGACTTAGTAAAATCAACTTGCAATCCGTCTTTTACTGGTGTCAACTTTGTAACTTCATTTTTGACTGGTACTTGGTCAGTATTTTCACCTGTTATTTTGAAATTAAATAAACCACGAGTTTGAATGTTTAATTTGTACTCACCTTTTGCGACATACCAAGTTATCTTTTTATTATCTTGTCTACCATTGAACATTGAAGATGGCAGGTAATAACTAAAGCCATTCTTACTTTGCATAGTAATGATTGTTCTATGACCATTGTAATAAACCGGCATCGAGTTCATGCCCATAGTTAATTTTTGTGACTTATCAACTTTTAATGTGTAACTATGATACGTGCTATTTTTATAGCTACTAAACATGTCAGAAAATCCCTTTACCTCTTGTCCTAATGAAATTTCAGGACTATAAGTATAGCTGTTTGTAGTGCGGTAAATTGGATAATCATCTAACTGTTTTCTAAGTTTAGTCAATTTAGTATAACTAATTCTAATTTTTCTTGATCCCGGATTCTTAGCAACTACTTTGTAATTTCCGGATCTAAGATAATACTCTTTAGTATTTTTCTTATCGGTTGAATAAGGAATGGCCTCCCAATCAATACTATTGTAGATTCTGATCTTGGCATTTGTATTAACTGTTACTCTACCAGCTTCTTTTAAATGAAGCTTATAAGTGTTGCCTTTGCGTACATAACTTGTGCCTTGAGTCGGAATTTGGATCGTAGCAGCTTGAACAGTAGAAGAATTTGTATTTAAAAATAGTACAAATGCTCCTGCCAATGAAGTTGCAATCAGATATTTATTAATTTTCATAATTGTTGTCCTTTCATAAGCTATTATAATGCTTTATTGATTTTATACCCTAACTAAAAATATCCCACCTATATTCCTTGCTTACATCTTCTAGCAGACTCAGGCCAGCAATACTATTACCAACTTCATCAAGTGGTGGACTAAAAATGCCAATCCCAGCTTTATTAGGTACTGAAGAAACAAGCCCACCTCCAACACCACTCTTAGTAGGAATACCAATTTTAGCAGAGTATATTCCTGATGCATTATACAAGCCTGTTGTCATCATTAAAGACTTAGTAAAAGTCGCGGCAGTACCTGAAACGATTCGCTCATTGTCCCATGGCTTAACTCCATCATTGGCTAAAACAGCACCAAAATTAGCTAAGCTGCGCGCCGTTACCATCATTGAACATTGTTTGAAGTAAGTAGTTAAACTGTCTTCAACATCGGCTTTCAAAATTTCCTTAGCTTTCATGTAATAAGCTAAAGATCGATTCATATCGTCTGTCTTTTGTTCAGACTTAAAAATCTCTTCATTCAACTTAATTAGAGGATCATTGCAAATTTCTTTAGTAAAATTAGAGTCAAAGCTAAATCCTGTTTGTCTTGCACCGACAACTGAGTTAACAAAATCTAAACCCAAAGTTTCAATTGAATAAAGTAATGTAATGACTTTGGAGATGCTTTCAATTGCAAAGTAAGTTTCACTATCACCAGCTACTGAAATTTTTCCATCGTTCAAATTATAAATTGCTATTCCAAGTTGTTCTGGTTCTACTTCCGCCAATGCTGGAATGTACGTTGCAACATGGCCATTCACTACTTGTGGTAAATTTTTAGTTACTAAGTTTGCTAAATCAGTCATACTCTGCATCCCCTTTCATTCTTATTTTACAAAAAAGACAGATTTCTCCATAAGAATCTGCCTCACGTTCAATATTTAATCTTCAAACTTGTCTAAATTTTAATTCCATGACATTATTTCTCTAAATAAAGTTCGCGTAATTTATCTTCTAATTCAGAAGTCGCATTTAAAACATCCCTCACATAGGTTTCAAGATCTCCATACTCTTTCTCAATAGTCAAAAGAATTGTGTCAAAAAGTGAATCCGACGCTGAACTTAAAACCCGCATATTAGCTCTAAAGGTTAAACCTTTACCAGCTTCTTGGAATTCCTTATCCCTAGCTGCGCGATATTCAGTCAAAATTTCATTTGATGCCAGATAATCCTGTCGTATTACTTCTAAGTCAACACCTAAAATGTATAAAACAAATAAAGCAACAAATACGGTCCGATATTTTCCTTCAGTACAGTGAAAAATAACTGCTCCTTCGTCAGTTTCAGACAATATTTTCAATACTTGACGAACAGTTTCTTGATCATGTGCTTCAATAACATGATCTCTATAATGATCACACATCATTTTAAATGCAGCATGCGGATTCTCATTATATAGTTTCGCTCCTTGATTTAAGTCGTTTTCTCCACCTAGTGTTCCTTCTTCACTTGAAAGTGGCAGAAAAATATTTTGAATGTCATCAATTTGAGGATCAGGATGAGCAAAACTTTCTGATTTTGAACGTAGATCAATAATTTTAACAACACCGTAATTCTTTAGAAATAGCCTGTCTTCTTGAGACATCTTACTAAGATTGCCAGTTCTAAGAAGACGATGCATTTTTATTTTACGATTATTAAAGCCAGTAAATCCACCTAGTTCACGCGGATTAATAGCTGTTGTGATTGGTAATAGTTTTTGAGTACATATTGTTCCTCTGCTATTTGCTATGCTTTAAAACTGCCAGCCAAATTAGATAACCGATTAAAATGATTAATCCAAATACTCCCCAGATAATTAAAGTAATATTTCTCATTTCAGGTGTTTGTACTACACCTGCTCCGTCAACTTTTCTAACGCAAAGAAATATACTAATCACTATAAATAAGATCAATACAATACTGCCACTAATTTTCCATGCTTTCATTTATTTTTCCTTTATAACTTTTTCAACAGCCGGTGCAACCAGACTCTCTTCCAATTCCATATCAACTGGCTTATACTCCATATCAATACATTCATCCCAATATTCAAGATGTTTCTTATCGATATAACTTTCTGACTCTTCAACGGCATTTCCGCCTTCTCCTTGAACTGAATACCAGTAAAAATATGTATATCCATCTGGATTTTTCTCCTTAAAGACACTTTCCACGTACATCTTTTCACCAGCCATTGTGGCCACAGTATCAGTGTGATGATCATTCAAAAAATCCATCCATTCTTGTGCTTTTTCTTCTTTTCCTTTTTTAATTCTAAAACGCGTTAATTCTACCTTAGTCATCATTGATTATCTTCTTTCCATTAATGTATTTTCGCTTTGCATTAATCGCCATTTTCTTAACAATATCTTCTCCTAAATCACTGCAAAGCATTTCAATAAACACTAAATATTAAAAGTCACTCCTAGCAAAATAAGTAATACTATTGCCCAAACAAATCCTGCAATCCATCCTAAAATCCACGCTAACCACCGCTTCATCTTCTTACTCAATATTATTGCAGTCAGAACAAACATCGCGCTTTCAGAGATAATTACTGGATAAGTAACCCAAGATCTTAGATTAAAAATTGGTAAAAGAAAACTAATAATTGTGGCAGTAGCAACTATAATAGCCGGTACCCTTATAGAAATATTTTCATTAAATGAAACTGCAAAGCCAATAACAATTGCAATAAATAATGGTGAGGTATTAATAAACGGCATCATACTTTCTTGCATAAGCATCCCCTCTAAATCTTTTTATTAAAATAATATCTAATACTATTTTAATTTTCAACAAAATATGCTATATTATTTTCATCAAAGAAGAAACGACTTAAAATAAGTCACTTTGATGGGGTCTAGAAAGGTATATTTATGTCACTGAAGTTTGCTAACAAAAAGAAGCTAGCACTTTATGTCTTTTTAGCCTGCATAAGTGCTTGTGGTAATGTCGTTATCGCTTATGTCACGAAGATCATGCTTAATAGCGCCCAATATCATCGTGGCTCATTAAAGCAATTAATTTTTATCGCTGCATTAGGAGCAGCATCACTAATCATTATCATGTTTCTCAACTTTGCTTATAGATACTTGCGCTCCGATATTACGCGTGATATTAACTTGAAGTTAAAAGAGAAAACTATTACTTATTTAATTGCTCAACAAAATGACTCGCAAAAAGATGGTCTAAATTTAATGACCAATGACCTAAAGCAAATTGAAACACTTAAAATTACAAATGAATTAATGATTATTTCCGAATTTTCTGCTTTTACAATCTCAATTTTTGTCGGTTTAATCAATTCTTGGCTTCTAACAATAATCTTCGTTATTGCTACGGTCATCCCGGGATTTATCCAAAAAATTTTCATTAAAGATATTCAAAACAAATCTGCTGTCTGGGAAAAGCAAAACGCTGAATATACTCAAGCTACTGTTGATGCTATTAACGGATCAAAAACTGCTATGCTATATGACGCACAGATTCTCGTTGTTTCTTATGTAATTAATCGGGCAAAAGAAATGGAAGATGCCTTGAGAGCATTAAACTACACCCAAGGTGCGATTTCTACATTAATTATTACCATTGCTGATATTTTCAGCTTTATCATTCCATTCCTAATCGGTGCAATTTTGATGTTCAATGGGCAAATTGGTGCTGGTACTTTAGTAATGATTGTTCAGCTTTCAAATGACTTCATTAATCCAATTACAATGATTTTTGACCAGCTCAATCAAATTCGCTCAACTAAACCAATTTGGGATAAAGTCGAACAAGCTCTTAAGTTTAAAGGATCTCCTACTTCAACTGAATCAGCTTCTACTTTTAATGAATTAAAAGTTAAAGACTTATCATACTCAGTAAACAATAAAAACATTTTAAACAAGGTTAACTTTAACGTTTAAGCTGGTGAAAAAATACTACTGATGGCACCAAGTGGTTTTGGCAAAACTACCCTCTTAAAGCTTTTAGCTGGACAATTATCTCCAAGTACTGGTTCAATTATCATTGACCAAAACAATTTAACTAGCAATTGGCAAAAATCTCATGAATACTTTGGCTACATCAATCAAAAGCCATTCATGTTTGATCGCAGTCTGCTCTTCAATTTAACTCTGGGCCAAAAATATTCCAACAATGAGTTACAAAATGCAATTAAATCAGCTGGATTAGCAGAGCTTGTTAAGGAGAAAGGCCTCGATTATCAAATTGGTCAAAATGGTAATAATCTATCCGGTGGTCAAATTCAAAGAGTTGAAATAGCTCGTGCAATCTTAGCAAAACGTCCAGTTTTACTAGCAGACGAAGCTACAAGTGCTTTAGATAATGATTTATCTTTGCAAATTCACAAAACTCTACTGGAAAACCCTAATTTTGCAGTAATTGAAGTTGCTCATAAAATTTCCAAACAAGAAAGAGCAATGTTTGATCGAATTATTAACTTAGACAACTAAAATTTAAAAATGACATTGACTGCAAATCATCGTCAATGTCATTTTTTATTATCAGTATTACTTTACATAATTTATATTATTGTTTAACTACAAAGATAGTTTTTTCTTTAGTTTACTGTTAAAATTACATTTGCAATAAACAAAAAATAAGAGGAGTTTTTATGATTTTAACCTGGGATATTATTCGCAGAACAATCGAGATTTTATGGATTATCAATATCGCCTTTGCAGTCTGGACTGTTTTTCGCAGTCATCGTAGCGTTGTTTCTACTTGGGCTTGGATGTTAGTATTAACTATTTTGCCCGGCATTGGCTTTATTCTATATCTTTTCTTTGGGCGTCAACTTTCACATGACGAAATTTTTGCTATTCAAAGTGCTCAAAAAGAGACGCGTAATCGTTATCTCAAAAAACAAAAAGCTATGTTGGCAGAACATGATCTTTTACCCGAAAAAGAGCGCAAACCACGTGCCCGCATGTTATCAGAGCTGAATTTAAACAACGATGATGCTATTTTAACTTTTGCCAATAAAGTTAAGGTTTTCACCAGTGGACCCGAGTTGTTTGACCAAATAATTGCTGATCTTAAGCAAGCTAAAACATCGATTAGTTTAGAGTTCTACACTTTTTATAATGATAATCTAGGAAAGCGTGTCTTACGGGCCTTAGAAGAGGCTTCTGCTAAAGGAGTAAAAGTCAGAGTTATTTATGATGTCTCTGGCTCACGTGGTACTAAACCTGCTTTTTTTAATCATTTAAGAGAGCTTGGTGGCGAAGCACAGCCTTTCATTTCTACTTCTAAAAAGCATTGGTTTACTACACCACGACTAAATTATCATTTACACCGCAAATTAATCGTAATCGACCATCATATTGGCTATATTGGTGGCTTTAACATCGGTGATCAGTACGTTAATCAATCTAAAAAATTTGGTCATTGGCGCGATACACATTTACGTGTTGTGGGTCAATCACCTATCCTAATGGAGACACGCTTTGCCATGGATTGGAATACTTCTATCAGACGAACTGCATTACCTAAATTTGATCTAAGCGAATTACATGCTTTTACTGTCGAACGTAAAGATCTTGACAACGATGATAACGTAGCAATGCAAATCGTTTCTTCAGGTCCCGATAACCAACATTATGGCATTCGCCGAGGATATGAGGGCATCATTGCTGGGGCTAAAAACTATATCTATATTCAAACACCCTATTTAATTCCTGAAGAATCCATTTTAGAAGCATTAATTATTGCTGCTAATAGCGGTGTTGATGTACGCATCATGATCCCTTGCATGCCAGATCATCCCTTTGTTTACCGAGCTACCGAATATTATGCAAAATATTTAGTTGCTCATGGCGTTAAAATTTACAAATATAATGATGGCTTCATCCATGCCAAAACAATGGTTTCTGGCTCCAATATCTCATCTGTTGGTTCAGCCAATCAAGACTTCAGAAGTTATACCTTAAACTTCGTGGTTAACGCTTTTAATTACAATCTTCAATTAACTCAAGAACTTAAACAAATTTTTGAAAAGGACCTAGCTAGTTGCAGTCTTCTAACTAATGAATACTTTAATCAGCAATCTAAATGGCTTAAGTTTAAACAATACTTTTCACGTCTGTTGGCACCTATTTTTTAGAAATAATAAAACCACGAAGCAAAAACTTCGTGGTATTTTTTTACAGATTATTATAAAGATCCTGCATTTCATCATCTTCTGGAGCTAACTTAAGATATCTTTCTAGCAGTTGTTTTGTTATTTCATCATTATTTTGTACATTGAAAAAGATTATCATTTGGCGCAAAAAGTCTGGATTATCCTTGAAATCCGGATAAGCTAGTAAAAATTCGCTCTGTGCTTTCTGAATATCATCCAAATCCTCATATGATAATGCCATATTCCAATGTGCCTGTGGCTCCACGCTTTCCTCATCTAAGTTACTAAATAAGGCAATATTCTCCTTAGCCTGGTGTTCATGAACATATAGGTTAGATAGCTGCATACGTAAATCACTATTGTCTGGCGCTACTTTTAACCCCTTTTCAAGTAAGTCACGAGCTGTATCCAATTCATTCAAATTAGCTGCTGCACGTGCTCCCATTGAATAAAGTGTTTCATCCAGTTCATTGTACGCTAATCCTGCTTGAGCAGTCCTCAATACTTGTTCATTGTCATGCTGATGATCATAAGCTTGTGCTAATAATGGATACGCATTTACATAGTCAGGACTTTGCTCAATCACTTCATCTAAGAACTTAATTGCCTGCTTATCATCACCTACAGATAAGAGAACTAATCCTGCTTCATACTTAGAATCAATATCTAAAATACTATTTGCATGTTCACGAATAACTTTGGCAGCTTCTTCATAATTACCTAATTTGGCAAAAGTCGCAAATAATCTTTGGTACAGATTTACTTCACTAAAAGTACTTTGACGTTTGATTAAATCTTGATATAACTCAAGTGCTTGTTCATAATTACCACTTAAATATTCAATCTCTGCTAAACCAAATTTAATAGCATCTTCTTCTGGAGCTAATTGTAGTGCTCGTATTAATTTGTCCTTAGCTGTTTCTATTAAGCCGTTAGTTTGGTAATAATCAGCTTGTACTAATAGACTATCCAAATAAGCTGAAGAGCTCTCAGGGACATTATATAAAAGCGACAGACCATCGTCATCATCGCCATCATTTAACATAATCTCTGCCAAGTAAACTTTAAATAAATCTTCTTTAGGAAATTTAGCTATTAAAGCTCGATATATTTCTTTTGCTAAATCTGTAAAACCTAAGCCAGTTAGGTTTTCTGCTAAAGATGCCAAGACCTCGGGATCATCATTATCTAAAGCTTCTTTTAAAAGGTGTTTGTTTTGTGAAAAATCATGATTTTGAATTGCATCTAGTAATTGTTCAGAATAACTCATAATACCTCCAATCAAGTTACCATTGTACTAAAAAAAGACGCCGGAACAAAGTCCAACGTCCTATCACATTAGTTAAGCTATTACTTAACGGCATCCTTAAGAGCTTTACCTGGCTTAAATGCAGGTACTTCACTAGCTGGGATTTCGATTTCATCACCAGTTTGTGGGTTACGGCCCTTACGAGCAGCACGGTGACGTACTTCAAAAGTACCAAAACCGATTAATTGTACCTTTTCACCCTTAGCAAGGTTTTCTTGAATTGAATCAAGGATAGCATCAACAGTATTTGCAACTTGCTTCTTAGTTAACTTAGTTTTTGAAGCAACTTCTGAAACTAATTCAGCCTTATTTGCCATGAATAATTCACCTCCTGAATTTGAACCTAATGTTCAAAAAATTTTTCTTTGTTTAAGCTAAACAAGGAAAAATGATCACAACTAATCATGTTCCCTAAAAACAAAAATATCACAAAAACCTTATAACAACAAGGTTTTTATGATATTTTGCTTATCTTTTATTTACGTTTACGTGGTAAAATCTTGATTGGTGTACCCGTAAAATCAAAGTTTTGTCGTAATTGATTAATCAAAAATCGTTCATATGAGAAGTGCATCAATTCTGGATCATTCACAAATACAACAAAAGTCGGTGGATTCGTACTTACTTGGGTCATGTAATAAACACGCAATCTCTTACCCTTCACCATTGGAGTTGGAACTAACTTACTTGCTTCAAGCAACAAGTCATTTAAGACACTAGATTGAATTCTTTGATTTTGATTATCATAGACTTCTTTAACCATATTAGGAATTTGATCTAATCTTTGACCTGTCTTGGCAGAAACAAAAAGAATAGGAGCATAGTCCAAATATTGAAATTCATCTCTAATTTCACGTTCAAATTCTTTAGCGCTTGTACTATTCTTTTTTGGCAAATCCCATTTGTTAACGACAATGATGATTCCACGACCCGCCTCGTGAGCATATCCAGCCACATGCTTGTCTTGTTCTCTAATGCCTGTACTTGCATCGAGGACAAGTAAAACCACGTCTGAGCGCTCAATAGCACTCATAGCGCGCATTACAGAGTACTTTTCTGTCTTCTCATACACTTTGCCTCGTCTTCTGATTCCGGCAGTATCAACGACCTTAAATTTTACACCATCATGGGTAAACGGCGTATCGACAGCATCACGAGTTGTTCCTTCTTCATTAGCAACAATTACCCGATCTTCACCAAGTAATTTGTTAACAATTGAAGACTTACCTACATTTGGTCGACCAATCACGCTAAAAGAAATAACATCATCAGCTTCAGTATCTTTATCGTCAGGAAAATCATTAACAATCTGATCAAGCAAATCACCAATACCAGTACCATGACTACTTGAAACAGGAATCGGATCCCCCAATCCTAAACTATAGAAATCATAAATATCGCTTCGCTGTTCAGGATTATCAGCTTTATTTACAGCTAAAATAACTGGCTTTTTAGTACGGTAAAGAAGATGAGCTATTCTTTCGTCTAAATCTGTCACGTGATTTACCACATTGGTTAACATCACGATAACATCTGCTTCTTCAATTGCAATTTCTGCTTGAGCTCTGATTTCTTCCTCGATCTTGCCACCTTCCCAGGTAATACCACCAGTATCGATCAAATCAAACTTATGCCCCATCCATTCGGCTTGAGCATAATTACGATCTCGGGTAACACCGGGTTTGTCCTCAACAATAGCTAAACGTTGATTAATTATTCTATTGAAAAGTGTTGATTTACCAACATTGGGTTGACCAACAATTGCAACAACTGGTAAAACCATTTCTCGCCCTCCTTTACTAATCTAAACATAAATAAAAAAGCCGACTCAAGTCGGCTTTTTTATAAAATGACTACTTACGGTCCTTTAATTGGTCACCAATGATGTCACCTAATGCAAAGCCGTTGTCGTTATCACTCATGTACTTCTTGTTTACTGAATTTTCGTTACGTGAACGACGTGGACGAGAATTATGATTTTCTGAAGAAGCGTTTGAGTCAGCAGCCTTGATTGAAAGTGAAATTCTTCTATCACTTGGGTCAATGTTCAAAACCTTAACCTTAACACTTTGACCAACCTTTAAAACATCGCTTGGCTTGTCAACATGCTTGTTTGAGATTTCTGAAACGTGTACCAAACCTTGAATACCATCAGCAACTTCAACGAAAGCACCAAAGTTAGTTAATGACTTTACTTCACCTTCAAAAATATCGCCTTCGTTTAAGTCAGCTGTAGCTTGTTCAAATGGAGAAGGTTCAGTTTGCTTAATAGACAGGGAAATACGATGTCTGTCATTGTCGATACCAATGACCTTAACCTTAACATCTTGACCAACCTTTAAAACATCGCTTGGCTTGTCAACGTGCTTGTAAGAAATTTCTGAAATATGAACTAAACCGTCAACACCACCAACATCGATGAATGCACCGAAGTTAGTCAAACGTGAAACCTTACCTTCAACAACGTCACCAACAACTAATTGTGATGCAACCTTGTCAAATGCTTCTTCACGTTCTTCTTCAACTAAATCCTTGTGTGAAAGGATTAAGCGGTTCTTGTTAGGATCAATTTCGGTAATCTTAAGTTTCATAGTCTTACCAATGTAAGGCTTAAGATCTGAAACGTAACGGTTTGAAATTAATGAAGCTGGTAAGAAACCACGTGTACCAACATCAACAATTAAACCACCACGAACTGATGAAGTTACAGTACCTTCGACAGCATTTCCGTCTTCGAAGTCTTTTTGTAACTTGTCGTAGGCTTCTCTTTCCTTTAAGCGGGTAACTGAGAAGAAGAATTCACCATTTTCCTTGTCGCCACCGGCTCTTCTTAATACTAAGGCCTTAAACTTGTCACCAGGCTTAACTAAATCACGTAAGTCTGCGTTACGGTCTGAAGTGTATTCACGACGAGTAATGACACCTTCAACACCAGCGTTTTCAACACCAACATCGATTTGGCCGTCTTCAATGTCTAATACTTCGACATCGACAATATCTCCGACCTCAACTCCTTGCATTTGCTTTAATGCGTCTAAAAATTGATTACTGTTTTCTGACATATGTACCTCCCAATATCATGTCCCATTTTATAGGAAACCGAGATATTTTTCTACTATTTTGTGCTATTTTTTCTAATTTTTTTGTTTTTTTTCGATTTGAGCTAAAATTGCCTCTACAACTTCGTCAATCGACATGTTTGTGGTGTCAATTTCAATTGCATCATCTGCCTTTTTTAGCGGTGAAATTTTGCGGTGAGAATCTTTATAATCTCTTGCTGCAATATCTTTTTCAATTTCATCAACTGTTTGGTCAGATTTAATACCACGCTCTTTAAAATCTAATAAACGACGTTCAGCACGTGATCTTGCTGAAGCAACTAAAAAGATCTTAACTTCAGCGTTAGGTAAAACAGTCGTACCAATATCGCGACCATCCATAATGACATTTGTCTTGCCTGCCATTTCACGTTGCAGACTTACCATTTTTTCTCGTACTTTCGGCAAAGCGGATACTTCCGAAACATTAGCTGAAATTTCAGGCGTTCTAATTTCTTTAGAAACGTCCTTTCCAGCTACATATACTTTTTGCTCACCATTTTCAGATTTCAATTCAATTCCATCTTCATCAATGGCATTCAAGATACCCGCTTCATCACCATAATCTAAGTTATGATTACGAGCAATCACTGTACATGCACGATACATTGCCCCTGTGTCTATATAGACAAAGGATAATTTACTTGCAATGATTTTAGCAACTGTACTTTTACCTGCTGATGCAGGACCATCTACTGCTACTTGCATTCTAATAAAAAAGAGATCTTATCATCGACCCCTTTTATCCTTTCTGAAAGATTATTTCAACTTAAGTGTCTGACCTGCTTCAATATTTGAAGAGTCTTTAAGATTATTTAATCTGGCTAATTCATCAACAGTCAAGCCATTCTTTTCTGCTATTTCATTTAAGGTATCTCCACTTTGGACTAAATAAGTCTTAGGAGTAGCAGAACTACTAGATGAGCTTGAACTAGCCTTTTCAGACTTTTTCTTGCTAAAAGAAGATGATGAGGTTTTCTTAGTCTTAACAGACTTGGATGATTTAGAAGAAACCTTCTTAACTGTTTGAACTTCTTCAGCTTTTTCTGAATGGCTTGAAGCCAAACGATGAACAACTGGGATAAGTGCAATTAAAATAACCGCTAAAATTATAATAACTGCTATCCAACGTGCTGATCCACTAGGCTGACTATCTTGTGAGCTTCGCTTTTCAGTAGGTCGTTCATAGTGCTGATATGGCCCGGTTGACTTTTTATCCATCAAAAATTCCTCCATTCACTTAACGGATTAATTTTAGCATATTTTAGGATGCTTTGAATATGAAAAATCCCATCAACTTAAAAAATTGATGGGATGATAACTTAATTCAAATTAAATCTCTTACGAACGAATGGCTTAATTGTTTTCAAGGTAGCTTCAAACAATAAGTAAACAGCCACAGCGTTAATTAATCCTTTTAACAAGTTAAAGGGCATGATAATACTAAAAATGTAGGTTGACATTGATGGTAAATGCAATAACTGACCCAAGTAAACTTTCTCAGTAAAGCTTAACAAGGCACTGTAGCTATTAATAGCAGGCAAGTTTGGTACCGCTGTTACTGCGTAAATAGGAGTCAAAACGAAGGCATTAGCCAATGACATCACTGCTGCCATTGCGATAATCCCAATTACCAAACCACAAATTGGTTTAACTCTGCCCATCATTGTCTTGCGGTTATCCGCACTCACATTTTTACTTAATAAATAAAATGGAACTGCAAATGACATTGAAGCTAAGAATGCTGCTAGATTTCCAACAAGGCTTGGTAATGCAAAACCACTAAAAATTAAACTAAGCAACATTCGAATTAAAGCAATAATAACTCCCGGTACAATGCCAAAAATAAACATTCCAATTGTAATAATGACATCTGAAAAATCAAACTTTAAGAAGGCAACTCCAGGCATGATTGGAAATTCAAATTTCATAACTACAAAAGCAATACAGCCAATTAAAGCATATGCAATCACATTAGTTAAACTACTATTCTTGGATTTAGCTTGATCCATAACTTACTTTCCTTTCCCAAAACAAAAGGTCTATTGCTTCAGCAACAGACCTTAAAAAGTGTAGTAAGTTTTTTTAGCCTGTCTTCTTCCATCTAGACTTTAACTATCGGTATCTAACGATTCAACCACTGACGTGGGTCGCGGACTTTCACCGCCGGTCGGGACTTTCACCCTGCCCTGAAGACAATAACCTTGAATATTTAATTACAGTTATAATTTAGTTCAATTGCATTAATTTGTCAACTTCATGCTTCGATAATTCCCGATATTGTCCTGATGTAAGCGAATCCAGAGTTAAAAAGGCATATTTTTCACGAGCAAGCTTATCAACTAAGTGACCTACTGCTTTAAACATTCGCTTAACTTGATGATAATGTCCCTCATGAATTGTAATTTGGACAATTTGTGTGTCTTTCTTATGATCAGTTTTCAATACTTTGACCTTGGCAGGCGCAGCCTTAAAATGATTCAACTTTACTCCTTGAGTCAAGGTTTTAATTTCATCAGGAGTTAAAATCCCTTTAATCTTGGCTACATAGACCTTAGCCACTTCATTTTTAGGGTGCATCAATAAATTTGCTAATTTGCCATCGTTAGTCATTAGCAATAAACCTGACGTATCATAATCTAATCTTCCTACTGGATACAAACGATATGGTAAATCTTCGAAATAATCAACTACAGTTTTTCTACCACGATCGTCTTCTGCAGTCGAAACAACGCCGCGAGGCTTATAAAACAAATACGTGTGTAGGCTTTCCCGCTCAATTGGTTCATCATCGACTGTAATATTACTAAAAGTATCTACTTTAGTACCTAGCTTAGTAACAACATGCCCATCTACTTTAACTCGACCGGCTACAATCATTTTTTCAGCTTTTCTTCTTGAAGCGATTCCTGCTTCCGCAATTACTTTTTGTAATCGTTCTGCCATTTTCTATCCCTCTTTTTCTAAATGTTTGTCTGCGCTACCTTTTGAATCGAATAAGTCAATCTCCTCACCATCAGTTGTATCCTCAAAGTCTTCGATTAACGGTAAATCAGCCAAACTTTGATAATTAAAATATTGTAAAAAATAATCAGTTGTAACATACAACTTAGGATGACCTGGAGCATCTTTTTTGCCGTCTTGTTTAATTAATCCTCGCCAAATCAATGTCTGTAAAGCTCCTGATGAATTTACTCCACGAATATCATCAATTTCTATTCTAGTAATTGGTTGTCGATAAGCAATAATTGAGAGAATTTCAAGTGCTGATTGACTCAAATTCTTAGTTAAATCTTTTTGAAAATACTTTTCAATTATCTTAGCTGTCTGTTGACTAGTTGTCATCTTATAAGTATTTGCAATATGAATTATTTGCATCCCCGAGTCTGGATCAGCCTTCATTTTTTGCTGCAAACGAGTGACTAACTGACCTAGCTCTTCACCATCAACTTCAAGTAGTTCAATTAGATTTTGCTCCTCAAGCCCATTGTCACCTGCGACATACAAAAGAGCTTCTAAATTTGCTAGTTTACTTGCCATTCGTATCAATTCTTTCTAAATTTAAATCACCGAATTCACGTGCTTGTGTAATCTGAATTAATTGTTTTTTACACAATTCTAGTGTCGCTAAAAATAAGCCAATAACATCTGAGATATTCTGCATTTTGTCCGCGCAAGCAAAGAAACTAACTTGCCTTTTTCGTTTCAATTGTCCATGCAAAAAATCCATCATCTCATTGATCGGCGTTTCTGCTACTCTAATTGAAGCGGTATCTGGTTGCTGCAACTTCAAACGATGTAAGAGCATCGTAAAAGTCGTCGCTAATTCTTGTGCAGTTATCTGACCCTTAGGCAGCGGTTGAACTTTAGCAGTGGTTGATACACTAGCTTCTTTAGCAACTGTAATCGGTACTTCTTCATTACGTTCTTTAAAATAAGCAGATATTTTCTTAAACACAGAATATTGTACCAATTGTTGCACTAATTCGTCTCTTGGATCTTCATCAGGTTGAATATCATCTACAAAATCGTTTTGAGGCAACAAATACTGTGATTTAATTCGCAATAAAGTTGATGACATGACAAAATACTCGCCTGCAATTTGTAAATTTAAGCTTTGCATTTGGCGCAAGTATTCTAAATATTGACTAGTTATTTGGGCAATTGGGATATCATAAATATCAATTTTTTGCGATTGGATCAAATGCAGTAATAAATCAAGTGGTCCTTCAAAATTCGGTAATTCTAAAGTTAAGTTACTTTTGTCCATTATCTTCTTCTACCGTTTTTAATAAATTTGTATATTCTGGTACAGCAGTTATTCGTTTATCTGGATATTCGTGCTTTAGTTCATCAACAATTTTCCGTTCATAACTAATCTCACGAAAACCAGGAGCTAAAGACAAATATCTAATAATTACAAACTGATTAGATACTTGGGTTCCTATTACGCCCACCATATTATTTTGACTATTACGATAAAGATACAAAATAAAGTCATTTTCATCCTGATTAAGCGTGATTTCTTCTTTTAAGTTTTCGATATTTTTAAAATCAGGTAAATAGGATAGTAATCCCATTGCTATCTTCTCATAATCTTTTTTATATTGTATTAGCATTTAATCACCTAAAGACGAGGATGTGTCTTCTGATAAACATTTAAAATTTGCTTTTGTGATAAATTGGTATAGATCTGTGTCGTGCTAATATCAGAATGTCCTAATATTTCTTGCACTACTCGCAAATCTGCGCCGTTTTCTAGCAAATGTGTTGCAAACGTATGACGTAAAGTGTGTGGCGTGACATCTTTAGTAATTGCCGCCATTTGACAATACTTTTTGATCATCTGCCAAATAGCCTGTCGTGTAATCTTTTTTCCTCGATTATTTAAAAAAATATGTTCATCGCTTTTCCCTACTTGTAAAATTAGCGGATCACGAACTTCATTTTCATATTTTTTTATCCAATCAAGAGCAACAGGACTAATTGGAATCAATCGTTCTTTTTCGCCTTTACCAAGAACCCGAACTAAGCCTAAATCGTCATGTAAATCCTGCAACTCCAAATTAATTAATTCGCTTACTCTCATTCCCGTGGCATATAATGTCTCTAAGATAGCACGATCACGTATACCTAACTTTCGTTTAGTATTTGGCTGCTCAAGTAGCCTATTCATTTCAGCTTGAGAGAGAGCTGTCGGCAAACGACGTTCTTTTTTAGGCAAATCGATTTCCAACATTGGATTTAACTTTTGAATATTTTGCCGAGCTAACCATTGATAAAATTTACGCATGCTAGAAATAAGTCGACTAATTGAGCTGGTTGCTTTGTTCAAATCACGCTGCCGAGCTAAAAACGCATCCACATCGCTTGCTTCAGTTGGCCATGAAGCCATACCTTCATTTTCTACAAAAGTTCGAAATTCTTCTAAATCTTGACGATAAGCATTAATTGTATTATCACTTAATCCTCGTTCAACTTGACTATAGCGTAAATAATCATCAATTTGATCTTTTAAATTAATCTTCTCCATTATCGTTCTCTTCTGGATCCTTAATTAAAGTAATCGTACCTGCTGTTTTATCTTCTTCAATTAATCCAGCCTTGAGCAAATGACCGACCGCACGTTTAAAAGCTGATTTTGAAATACCAAAGTATGATTTAATTTCTTGTGCACTTGATTTGTCATAGAAAGGTAGAGTCTTGGTTTCTCTTCTCCGCAAACTCATCAAAATCATTTGCGCATCATCATCAATTTCTTCAAAAGCACGAGGCAAAGCACTCAAATTCAAACGTCCATATTGACTGACACCGACTACTCTACCCTTGAATTGCTCACCTAGTCTCATAGGACGTGGCATCTGCGATTCATGTACAAAGCCAAGATAATAATCACTAGTTAAAACAAATGCTCCTATCTCTCGTGTAGCATAAACCGTTGCAAAGACATTTTCATTATTCATTCCACGTGGAAAGTTAGCAGCTAATTGGTCAAAAATATTTTCATCTGCTAGCTTAGCCCAAATACGATCTTTTTCGTCAGTTTCTAATCTTACTAAAAGTCGATCATCACGTCGAGGCCATCTTTCTTTTTCTCTAGGAAGATCATCCATTGATAAAACAACGTCTTTATCAGGTAGACCTACATCAACAAAGACGCCTAAGCCTGGACGTACCTCGGTTACTTTTCCCCAACCATATTGATCGGGTTGCGCGAATGGCAAAAATTGTGTCATTTCTCGATCATGACTTTTATTATCATAAATAAAACCTTCGACTTCATCTCCAATTTTAGGAATATCATCTTGCGTAATCTCGATCTTCTTCAATTCATAAGTCAGTCCATCAATTTGAACATAATAAGCTTTATCGTTTTCGTCAGTAATTTTTCCTTTACGAACTGTTCCAAGCATTTAAAAATCTCCTACTTTACATATTCTTACATATAAGTATAAGAGATTTTTATGCAAAATAAAATAGCCAGCACTTAAGCTGGCTATTTTTTGATTAGCTAATCTATCTAAATTATATTCTTAAAATTAAAGGTTTGAGATTTCGCCTTGGTAGATAGCACCACGACGAGCGTCAACAGTAATAGTTGAACCATCAGAAATCTTGTCAGTAGCGTCAGTAGCACCAACAACAACTGGGATACCTAATGATAAACCGATAACTGCGGCATGTGAAGTTAAACCTGAAGCTTCAACAACTAAACCTGAAGCCTTCTTGATAGCTGGGTTGTAGTCTGGGTCAGTAGTCTTAGCAACTAAGATGTCGCCTTCCTTAACCTTGCTGTTTGCTTCTTCAGCTGAGTTAGCTACAACAGCCTTGCCGATAACTGAACCGTTACCAACACCTAAGCCTTGAACTAACTTGTTACCGATGATTTGTAACTTCATTAAGTTAGTTGTACCTGAGTCACCAAGTGGAGTACCTGCAACGATAATTACAAGGTCGCCATCCTTTACGTAACCCTTTTCCTTAGCTACCTTAGCAGCCATTTCAAACATGTCATCAGTTGACTTAGGCTTTTCAGTCAATACTGGTTGTACACCCCAAACGATACCCAATGAGTGTTGAATCTTTTCGTCAAAGGTCATAGCAATAATGTCAGCATTTGGACGGTACTTAGAAATCATACGTGCAGTGTAACCTGAGTTAGTTGCAGTAATGATAGTCTTAACACCTAATTCTTGAGCAGTACGTACAACTGATTCACCGATAGCTTCAGTTACGTTTGAACCCTTGTAGGCTTCGAATCTTTGAAGAGCTAAAGTATTACGCTTAAGCATTTGCTTTTCAGTACGTTCGTCAATTTCAGCCATAGCCTTAACAGCCTTAACTGGGTAAAGACCATTTGCTGATTCACCTGAAAGCATAGTTGCGTCAGTACCATCAAGAACAGCGTTAGCAACGTCTGAAACTTCGGCACGAGTTGGACGTGGGTTTTCTTGCATTGAGTCAAGCATTTGAGTAGCAGTAATAACTGGCTTACCAAGTGCGTTAGCCTTGCGGATTAGGCTCTTTTGTACAAATGGAACTTCCATAAATGGAATTTCAACACCCATGTCACCACGAGCAACCATTAAACCATCTGAAACTTGCAAAATTTCGTCTGCGTTGTCGATACCTTCTTGAGATTCAATCTTTGGGAAGATCTTAACGTAGTCTGCACCTGCTTCTTCACAAAGCTTACGGATGTCTAAGATATCTTGAGCCTTACGTGCAAATGAAGCAGTAATGAAGTTAATACCATAGTTCAAACCAAACTTAATGTCATCAGTATCCTTTTCAGTAATACCTGGAAGGCGAATTTCAACACCAGGAGCGTTAACACCCTTCTTTGAACCGATTACACCAGTGTTTTGAGCTTCACAAACAAGTTCTCTCTTTGAGTCGTCCTTTTCCTTGATCAAAAGGTCAACCAAACCATCATCGATTAATACGTGACCACCAACGTGAGTATCATCGTATAAACCGTCGTAGGTAACGTGAATCATGTCCTTGTTACCCTTCTTAGTGGCATCCATTGATACACGGATCATGTCACCAGTATTAATAGTGAACTTACCACCTTCTTGTTCAGTGGTTCTGATTTCAGCACCCTTAGTGTCAAGGTCGATACCAAGAAGTAAACCAGTATCCTTTTCCACTTGACGAACCATCTTCATACGAGCAAGGTGTTCTGGGTGGTCACCGTGTGAGAAGTTGAAACGGAATACGTTTGCACCAGCCTTAGCTAAAGCAGTAATAGTTTCAATATCGTTTGAAGCTGGCCCTAAAGTACTAACAATCTTAGTTTTCTTCATTATTAAAAAAATCCTCTCCAAAAATCAACTAAATTAATATTTAGTCATTTCTTCATTTACATCCAATAACGCATAATCACCTTGGTGTTTACCGTCAAACAAATCAAGAATGTCGTGGGTATTAAGTTCACCATTCTCCATGCCGACAGCTAAACCGCCCTTCCCATCGAGAAGTAACTTAACAGCATAATTACCCATCTTAGTAGCATTAACTCTATCTGTAACAGTAGGTGAGCCACCACGTTGCATATGCGCAAGGACATTAGCACGAGCATCAAAGTCACCATATTTAAGGAGTTCGTCCTTAAACTTATCAGCAGCCATAACGCCTTCTGCTAAAACAATGATACCATGATCTTTGCCATCTGCAAAACCACGAGTAAGAGTTTCTGCAATTTCCTTAACATCGTATGAACGTTCAGGAATTACAATTGCGTCTGCTCCACTTGCTACACCGACACGCATAGCGATATCACCACATTCACGACCCATTACATTAACAACGAATACGCGGTGGTGACTGCTTGCAGTATCACGAATTTTATCGATAGCATCCATAGCAGTACGACAAGCAGAATCAAAGCCGATCGTGTAGTCAGTATAAGGAATATCATTATCGATAGTTCCTGGTAAACCAACTGAGTTTACGCCGTGGCGAGTCAAGGCTAAAGCACCATGGTATGAACCGTCACCGCCAATTACGATAACCGCATCAATACCGTGTTTCTTTAATTGCTCAACCCCCTTTTGTTGCACTTCTTCTTGTGCAAATTCAGGGAAACGAGCACTGTACAAGAAAGTACCGCCTTCACTAATCTTGTGGTCAACATTTTCCGTGGTAAGCGGAACAAAGTCACCTGCAACCAAACCAGCGAAACCATAACGAATTCCAAAGACTTCAAGCCCATGATGGATAGCAGTCTTTGTCACAGCTCTAATTGCTGCATTCATACCAGGGGCGTCTCCGCCACTAGTTAAAATACCAATCCGTTTCATGAATTCACCTCATCATGATTATTTTGTGTAATTTCTCACATCACATAAATATTAACATTTTTTAGGCAAAAAAGCTCACAAAAATTGGGCTAATTTATGCTTTCTTTCCGTATTTAAGTTTGTTAGCACTTACATCCATCGTCAAAGATAGCTTTGTAATTTGAACTTTATTCTTTAAAATTAACTTTTCGCAAATTGGTTAAGAAATACTGTTTTTTATTTTGGTCAAATCGATCACCTTGAACCTTGACTCCTAGTAAATAAATATCTCCTTCTTTTAAAATAGAGCCAAATTTTTCATAAGCCGGTGGAAAAATAATAATTTCTTGTTCGCTAGATGTATCAGCAAAACTAGCAAAAGCCATTGTTTTTCCATTTTTGGTCCTAATTTGCTTTAACTTCATTAATTTACCCACGCTAATACCACTATCATTTAACTGAAATTGATTCAATGGTCTAGCGTTAAATTTTTGTGCATATTTTTGTACAGCTATTAGAGGAGTAGTTGTTGTAGTAAAGCCTAAAGCTTTCTCTTCCATTTCTGCTTTTTGGGCAGCAGTCGGTGGCTCAGCAGGCTTAAGTGGTGCATCCCCCAGAATCTCAGATAAAGACATATTTTGTCCCGTTAATTGCACATTAGCAATTACATCTTTGCAGTTAAGCAATAACTCATTGCGATTATCTTCGATTGAGTCAAATGCTCCAGCCATAATCAATGCTTCAATTGCGTCTACTTGTAAGAACTTAGCATCGATTCTACGCAAAAAATCATTAAAAGACTTATACGGTTTAGTATTGGCAGCTATTTCCTTAGCAAAATCAAGACGTAATCCTTTAATTGCTTTTAAACCAACTAAAATCTTGCCATCTTGTAAAGTATAGTCTAATTGGCTGTGATTGATATCAGGCGGCAAAATACGAACTCCAGCTTCCTGAGCTTGCATCGAATAGCTTTGCGCTTTAGCAGACGTTGATAAATTGAGCATCGCTGTGTAAAATGCAGCAGGATAATGAACCTTCAAATAAGCTAGCCAAAAGGCAATCTTGGTATATGCCACCGCGTGTGAACGGTTAAAACCATAGTTAGCAAATTGCTCTATATAATGATAAACTCGCTCACCTACTTCTTTAGGATGACCTTTTTTGACTGTACCAGCAATAAATTTTCCACGTTCTTGCTCAATGACATTCTGATTCTTTTTAGACATCGCACGTCGTAAAATATCGGCTTCACCCAATGAAAATCCTGCCAGGATTTGAGCTGTTTGCATGACTTGTTCCTGATAAACCAAAATTCCATAAGTTGATTGTAAAATTTGCTTTAAACTGGGATCAGGATAATGCACAGTAGCCGTACCATTTTTTCTTGCAACAAATGCGTCAATATTTTGCATTGGACCTGGACGGTATAAAGCGTTCACCGCTACTAGGTCCTCAAAATTGTCGGGATGCAATTTACGCAAAACACCACGAATCCCACCAGATTCAAATTGGAAGACTGCATCTGTTTTACCTTGTTGAAACAGTTCCATTGTTTTGGGATCATTTAACGGAATTGTATTAGGATCTAGCTTTACACCTTGCTGCCGCACTAAAGCTAAAATATTGCCTAAAACTGTCAAATTGCGCAATCCCAAAAAGTCGATCTTTAGCAAACCTAATGATTCAACATATTTTTTGGTTTGCTGAGTTACAGGAATGCCGAAAGGACCAGCCTGCAATCCCGAAATGCCAGCAATCGAATCATCACTAATCACCAATCCAGCCGCATGAATAGAATAATGCCTTGGCAATCCCTCAAGTCCTAAAGCAGTCTTAAATAACAATTTATTCTCAGGCGTTGCATCAACCAATAATCTTAGTTCTCTAGACTCTTGATATGCTTTTTTTAATTCCATTTTATCTTTAGAGTACGGGATTGCGTGAGTCCACTTAGTGATTTCTGGTCCTGTTAAGCCAAAAACCCGGCCAACGTCTCTTAATACTTGTTTAGCAGCCATTGTACCAAAAGTCAAAATTTGAGCAGCATGATCCATGCCATACTTTTGATACATATACTTAATTACTGTATTCCGTTGAATATCAGGAATGTCCAGATCAATATCAGGCATCTCATGACGAGCCGGATTTAAAAAACGCTCAAACAGTAAATTATATTGGATGGGATCAACTTCAGTGATACGCAAAGAGTATGAAACCAGTGAACCACAAGCTGAACCACGTCCTGGACCAGTAGTAATTTTTACTCGGTGACAATAGTTAATTACATCCCATACAATCAAAAAATAATCATCGAACCCCATCTGATTGATGACTCGTAATTCATAATTTAATCTTTTCTGATACTCGGCTGGAATACTTTTTTGACCAAAGCGCGCTTGTAAACCAGTTTGAGCCAAATAACGCAAATATTCTTCTGAAGTCGGAAACTTATCTTGATGATATTTAGGTAAGACCGGTTTTTGAAAGATCACTTCAGCATTACATTTCTGAGCAATTTTCCAAGTATTATTAATTGCATCATCCAAGTCATATTGATGATAGCGTTCTAAAACATTTTGTGCAGAATCTAAATAATGCGAACCAGCTTGCTTAGCTAGTGGCAATATATCTTGCAATTTATCTCCCTTAGCAATCGCACGCAAAGTTTTTTGTAAAAATTGCTCACGTGGCCGTAAATATTGACTATCTTCCACTGCAACTAAAGATAATTCAAATTGCTTAGCTAATCCACGGACATAATCAATGTAATCTATACTTGCTTTTGAAGCATATACACCCAAATAAAGATCAGACGTTAACTTCTTTAGTTGGCGAACATAATCACTGCCTAATGCCTGATTTGTATCATGCAGCGCCATTAATTCACTTTTTAGATTAGCTGGTACGATAATCAACAAATCATCTAAATATTTGGTTAATTCATTCAGCGTTAAGACCTTATCGTTTTGCCCATTTTCCGTTAACAAATTTACCGCGCTAGAAAGTCGCAATAAATTATGATAGCCCTTATTTGTTTTGGCAAAAACTAGCAAATCATATTTTTGGGTGCTATCAACCAAACCATTTAAACGCAGTTGCATCCCAAGAAGTGGTTTAATTCCCGCCTTTTTAGCCAACTCATAAAAATTGACCAAACCATAAGTCACGTTCACGTCGGCTAAACCAACCACAGGATAGCCCTTCTCTTTAGCGTCTTTTATCAAATCACTTACCTTGGTTGGACTACTTAAAAGCGTAAAGGAGCTTATGTTTTGAAGTGCTGCTACTTGCATAAATTAACCACCTTTCGTCATTACAAACATTAAATTAAGTATACCAAATTGAACCAATCAGGTTTGAATTTGCGCTTCATTTTTGATAAAATCTTACACGAAAGAAGGAATCATTATGGGTCGTTATATCATCACAACTGTATGGAGCGTAATCTACATGTTAGTTGTAGGCTTTATTGCTGGTCCTTTAACCCGAAGTGCTTCATTCAACGGCACAGATTTAAGAAATTGTGTAATCGTTGGGATCATTTTTGGTATTCTTTTCTCAGCAATTATTGCGACTATTACTGCTCGTTCACACAAAGATAATAGTAAATACAGTAAGTTAAAATAATTATTCAATCTATTCAAAAAAGACGTGAGATGTTTTTATTCTCACGTCTTTTTCGTTTGGTTTAGTAAAACTTATAATTCTTTTTTGTATCTACTTCGACTGGTCCATGAGTCAAATATTCGCTAAACATTTGTACATAGTCCTTATCCAAAGTGGTTTCAATTTTGTCCATACTATATTCAGGATAAAATCCCCCACCCATAGCACGATAGTTGTTAACTGCTAAATGATAAATCTGATCATCTTTGATTGGCTTACCGTGCAAAGTTAGTTTAGTCAGCCGTTCACCTACTGGTCTGGATAAATCCGCTTCATATTCGACTGGATAAAAGACGTCAAAATGATACAACATTGGCTTAGGCTTAATCCATCGATCAATAAAGCCAATGTTTCCTGCTTCATCTTTCTTCAAAAAGCCAGCAGAGTGCTCAATAATATGACGTAATTCTTTACCAGTCAGCTTCACACGACACAACTGATTAGCATACGGATAATTTAACAAAACATCTCTCATAGTAATGGTCTTATCAAATCCCTTAGCTGTCTCACTCATCACTGCAGTTGCCGAAACATCAGCTTTAGTAAACCATAATTGCATTTGTTGGATTAAATTAATAAATGGCGCGCCTTCTATTCTGCCTTTCATTGCATTTTCAATTCGAGCAGGTTTATCTAAATGTGCAATTGGTTGATCTAGCCATTTTTGTGTTCTTTTATCCAAGTCAGATACAATATCAACAATTACAGGATCAGGATCATAATCTTTAGTGTCAATCAACTTAGTGGACATTGATTTGATTTTCTTAGTATCATCATCAATATCAAGAACCACTTCAGCTACAGCTTCACCGCGATAACCTGGTTGAACAATAGCAGTATCGCGTGTAACCAAATTTAAGCGCCGATGCTGGTGACCTGTCAATAGGACATCAACTTCTGGAATTTTGGTTAAAATCTGATAACCTTCATTTTCACCACGATTAGGTTCAGTCGCCTTACCAGTTTCAGGATCGCTTTCAAAGCCACCATGATACATCACAGCTAAAATATCAACCTGAGGGCGTAATATTTTGGCATAATGCTTAATTTTTTCGTAAGCAGAGGCAAACTTTAAGCCTTTTACATTTTCTTTAGGTTCCCAATGTGGGATATATTGCGTTGTAATCCCCAATAAACCAATCTTTAAGCCATTTCTCTTGATAATAGTGTATTCTCTACCAAAAAATGGAACTTCTGTTTCTGCATCCAGTACATTATCATTAATGATTGGTGCCTCATTGTTATCAACATAGTAGCTTAAATAATCTAATCCAAAGTTAAAATCATGGTTACCTAAACAGCGAGCATCATACCCCACTGCATTATAAGCTTGCGTAAAAATACGTAAATCACTATAATCACCAGTTGAATGAGCATAGGAAGCAAGTGGTGAGCCTTGCAAACAATCACCTGCATCGGTAACTACAACATTGTTATCACCATACTTTTTCTTTTCAGATTTAATAACTGAGCTAACTCTACTCAAACTAAAAGGATCATGATAGTCGGTTTTATTTTGGTAATCAGTTGGCAACAAAAATCCATGTGTATCACTAGAATGTAAAAATACTAACTTCATTTTTTGTTTTTCCTTTTTCTAGGTATAAAAAAAGACACCATATCAAAGGTGTCCTTTAACTAGTTATTGCTGTTGTCGTTGTTATTTACAACTTGACGACCCTTGTAATAACCCTTTGGTGAAACACGGTGGCTTAAGCGGTATTCACCAGTAGTTGCATCATAGTGCATTGCTGGAACACTCAACTTAATGTGACCACGACGTGAACGTTTCTTTTGTTTAGAAGTATGTCTTGCAGGAACTGCCATTTAATTTGATCTCCTTTATTGTAGTCTTAAGCTTCAGGGTCATATAACCCCGAATCACTCACGTAGTTCAATCATACTATTCAATTGCTAATAAATCAAGATTTATTCTATTTTCTTCTCTTTTTTATTGAAGAAAGTGACCTTGTGATCCGTTTTTTCCTTAGTATCTCGTCCAAAGAACCAAGCAATAATCATCCCGATAATCACCATTACCACTAACACAACAATTAGTGGTAACCTCACCTTAAAAAAGCCAAAATTAATTGCGACAGGTGATGTATTTAAAACAACAAAAATTACTGCAATTAAAGCCACAACTGATCCAATAATTAAATTTCTTTGTTTTTCCATCTTTTTTTACTTTCTAGAAGCAAACTTTAAGGAAATCTCATCACCAATCGATGGAAATAGATTATACAATTTAGCCGCTACAGCTAAACTAAGTGGTAAATTTAATTCACGTTTATCACTGCCAAAGAAGTGAACTACTTGCCAAGCAACATCATCTGGATCCAACATAAATTCTTGAACATTTTTGACATAATTTCCAGTCTTATCTGCTACATTAAGGAAATTAGTATAAACTGGTCCTGGGTTTACAGTCATTACCTTGACACCAAATGGCTTTAATTCTAGCCGTAAGACATTTGAAAATTGAATTACGGCAGCCTTAGATGCACTGTAAGCGGCTGACTTGGTAGTTGGTACCTTGCCAGCAATTGAGCCAAAATTAATAATTTGACCAGTCTTTTGTTCCATCATGACCCTACCTACTAAACGAGTAAAGTACATCAAACCTAAAACATTAACTTGGAACATATTGGTAACGTCTTGCATTTTTTGGTCCATAAATTCTTCGAATTTACCAAAACCAGCACAATTAACTAAAAAGTCAATGTGTTTTACTTGTTTAGTAATTACATTAAAGGTTTGTTCAATTTCTTCCGGCTTACCCATATCTGTTGGAAAAACATATGCTTCAGCACCGGATAGTTCTTTAGCTTCTGCTGCAATTTCATCTAATTGGTTCTTTCTTCTAGCAATTAAAATTACAGTAGCACCACGACCAGCACTTTCAAGGGCAATGGAACGTCCAATCCCACTTGAAGCACCTGTAATTACAACAACTTTATTTCTTAATGAGTCTTTCATTTTTCTGAGCCTTTCATTGGAATATTAATCTGATCAAAATCATTAACTAATACTGTATTAGAAAATACTTTTTTAGCCTGTTTTTCGAGTTTTTTCGCTTTAGCACCCATATAACGAGCAGAAATATGATTTAGACATAATAATTTAACATTATCTTTCCGAGCAATTTTGGCTGCTTCAACCGAAGTAGAATGATAATAATCATGCGCCAATTTTTGTTCATCCCCTGCAAAAGTTGATTCATGGACTAAAACATCTGCATCTTTAGCCAAACGAGCAATACTTGGCGTGGAACGTGTGTCATAGATGACCGTCACAATTCTTCCCGATTTAGTAGGTCCTAAGAAATTTTTACCATCCAAAACAGTACCATCAGCTAAAGTTACTTTTTCGCCATTTTTTAACTTCCCCAAAAGTGGCCCATTAGGAACATTATACTGTGCTAACTTGTCAATTAATAATTCGCCTGGATGTGAAGCCTCCACTACTCTAAAACCAAAACTAGGTATCCGGTGGTCTAGTTGCTCCGTATACACTCGAAAGCCCTTATCCTCACAGATTAACCCTGATTTAGCTAATTCAACAAACCTTATAGGATATGAAATTTTAGTCCGAGATACCTTAAGAGCTGTTCTAACAAATTCTTCAATACCACTGGGACCATAAATAGTAATAGGACCAACATCACCTTGAAAAGAACGAGTTGACAATAACCCTGGTAACCCAAAAATGTGATCACCGTGATTATGTGATATAAAAATTTTGGTAACTTTTCGTAATTTAATATTTGTTCTTAAAATTTGATGCTGAGTTGCTTCACCTACGTCAAAAAGCCAGATTTCATTCAATTCATCCAGCAACTTAAGTGCAACACTAGAAACATTGCGTTGCTTTGAAGGTTGCCCAGCACCAGTACCTAAAAATTGTAATTCCATGAAAATCCTATTCTAATCTAAAATTTTGAATGCTTAACAATTGTTTTGGTAACTAATGCACTATAGTATTTTGAGCCCTCTAAATTAGGGTGAGTATGATCACCGTAGAACCAGTCAGGATGATTCTTCGAGTATGAATACCAATCAATTATTATAAGATTATGATACCGTTTTGCACCTTGCTTTAGCAAATTATTCACTGAATTTTGCCAATCTCTAGTTGGAACGTGAACATTGATCCAGAAAACTTTTCTCTTAGGCCCAGCCTGATGCATTATTCGATCAAGATCTTCCATTGAAAAAGGTCCATTAGTTCCTAACCCTATTAAGATATTATCTGCTAAAACTCCTTGACTTTGATAACTATCTAATAAGCCAAAAGCAACATTCAATTGTCTTGAAACAGCAGCATCAATTAACGCTTTAGGCATTAATTGTTTTAAATCGTTGCTCGAACCGGCCATTACCGAGTCGCCAATCGCAGTTACTTGAACATGTTGAGCCAATTGCAAATCTAACTGGGAAATACCATATTTAACAAAAGATTTGTTAATAGGATGCTTTTTAGTTTGAAGCTCAGCTTCACGAATAATTTTAGATTTTTTTTCTTTTTTCTTTTTTTCTTTTTTTAACTTTTCAATTAATTTAGCATTATCCTTTTTTTGTTTTTTAGAATTCTGATTAATTCGCTGTGCTAATTGGCTTTTATTAAAGTCTTCTGCTTTTACTCCTGGTGAAATAGCAATAGCTGCTGATCCTAAGATTAAAATCAAAGCTGCTAAGGCTGCTTGACCTTTCTTAAAGTAATCTTTTGTTTCAAAATTAAAAATTCGAGTAAAATATTGCTTCGTTTTATCCCAGGTAATCCTACCCATTGGTCTTTCAATCAAACGATAAGTAATTTCTGTAATCACTAAAATTAAAATCACTTCAATAAGGTGATACAGCATTGGATTATCACCAATATTTACCTTATCTTCAAAAAAGATCATTACTGGAAATTGATACAGATAGATGCCATAGCTTCGTGAGCCAATCCAATCAAATAACCTATTAGTTAGGATTTGATTCCAATGACTGCCAGGATGAGCAATTACAGCTACTAAAATACATACATCTAAAGTAAATAACAACATCCCGCCAGAGTAAGTAAAGGCTTGTTGTGGATTCATCCACTTAGAGAAAAACATTGCTAACATTAAAGCAAATGAAGCAAGGCCCACCAAGTCCAATATCCAACTTACTTTTCGTTCAACTTGCTGATTTAAACCTTCTATCGGCCAAACAACTGCTAATGCTGCTCCTAATCCTAAAGAAAAGAAACGAGTATCAGTTCCGTAATAAATCCGATTAATATCAGCCTTTAAAAAGTATAGGATTGCCATTTCTAATGCAGAAACAGCTGATAGACCAACTAAAATCCAGAAAATATTTTTTTTCTTTTTAACCAATTTAACTAGTAAATAAATGACAATTGGCCAAACAATATAAAATTGGCCTTCAATTGACATCGTCCATAAATTAGTAAATGGTGATTCATTAGCTGCAAAACGCTCAAAATAGCTTTGACCATTATGAATTTGCCAAAAATTAAATACATTTAATAGATTTGCAAGTACAACCTGATTTAATTTAGCCAGTAAATTTCGTTGAAAGATAAAGATATAGGCTGCACTTAACCATAAAACAGTAATTAATTGTGGATATAACTTTTTTATTCGACTCAAATAAAAATGACGATTATTATATGATCCTGTTTTATCATATGAATTAAGCATATGATCTGTCACCAAATATCCTGAGAGCACGAAAAAAATCGGCACTCCCAGATATCCTCCCATAAAGGAATTAGGATCCAAATGATAAAGAATTACTCCGATAACTGCTAAGGCTCTAAGGCCAGAATACCCCGTAATAAACCTATTTTTTTTCATACCCTATCTCTACTCTTATTGTACGAATTCAAAGACAAACTTGCCAATAGCCACATCATCACCATTAACAGCTCCTTTTTCACGTAGTGCGTCATCAACACCTAAACGCTTAAGCTTTCTTGCTAAACGCATAATACCGTCTTGGTGATCCAAGTTGGTCATTTGAACTAATCTTTCTAATTGTTCACCCTTAACGATAAATTCATGTTCGCCAACTTGCTCAACTGTAAATTCATTCTTTTGTGGTGCCTGATACTTATATTCTTTAATCTTTTGTGCTAGCTTAGGTTGTTCTTCAGCCTGTTCTTGTTCAACTTCAGTTACTAAGTTGGCAGTATCTGACATCAACTTATCTACGCCTTTATGAGTTACACTTGAGATTTCATAAATAGGTTCATTATTTCCTTCTGCTTTTAATGCTTTTTTAAACTCAGCTAGTTTTTCCTCAGCACCAGGAATATCCATTTGTGAAGCTACAATCAATTCTCGCTTCTTTGATAAATCTGTTTCGTAATTTTTGAGTTCTTTTTTAATGGTATGGTAATCATCAATTGCCTCACGACCATTATTAGGATCCATTGAAACTAGATGTAGAATTACTTTGGTTCTTTCAACGTGACGTAAAAATTGAATTCCTAAGCCTACGCCTTGACTAGCTCCTTCAATTAATCCTGGCAAATCCGCCATTGAAAAGTCACGACCATCTGGCAAGATAACCATTCCCAAATTAGGAGTTAAAGTCGTGAATTGATAAGCAGCAATTTTGGGCTTGGCCTTAGTTGTTACTGATAACAGTGTTGATTTACCAACTGACGGAAAACCAACTAAGCCGACATCAGCCAATAATTTTAATTCTAAACGCAAAACGCGATCTTCACCTGGTTCACCATTTTCAGCAATTTCTGGTGCAGTATTAACACTAGTTGCAAAATGGATATTACCACGACCGCCGCGACCGCCTTTAGCAACGACTAGTTCTTGGCCCTTTTCAGTTAAATCACCAATCAATTCATTAGTGTCATAATCATATACAGTAGTACCAACTGGAACTTTTAAATAAAGATCCTTAGCTGCACGGCCATATTGTGATTTAATACGACCGTTTTCACCACTATCCGCCTTAAACTTACGCCGATAGCGAAAATCCATCAAAGTTCTTAAGCCGCTGTCAGCAACAAAAATAATACTGCCGCCACGGCCACCATCACCACCGGCTGGACCGCCATTAGGGACGTATTTTTCATGGCGGAAAGCCACCATGCCATCGCCGCCTTTTCCGGCTTGTACTTCGATTTTAGTTTGATCAACAAATGTAGGCATGTATATCTCTTCCTTCCGTCTTAATCTAGCTTTTAATATTATACCACAGAAATACGCATGATATCGCGTTTTCTCGGATTACAATGTTAATTTTACCGTTTGTGCTTGAGTAAGCGTTAATCCTGCTCTACGCAAGTCATCAATTGAAGCTTCTTTAATTTTCTTCAATGAACCAAATTCGCGCAATAATTTGTTACGACTTTTAGGACCAATTCCCTTAATCGAATCTAAACGACTGGACAAAGCATTTTTAGCATGGCGTCTTCTATGAAAAGTAATCGCAAAGCGGTGCACTTCGTCTTGAATGCGCGTCATTAAATAAAAGCCCTCTGATTTGGGATTAAGGGGAATCAGTTTCAAAGGAATACCGTTGATGGGATCGCCAAATAATAAATGGTTTGTTCTGTGCTTATCATCTTTAACCATCCCCGCAACTGGGATATTCAAATTTAATTCATTTCGTAAAACATCTAAACAAGCATCGACCTGAATTTGACCACCATCCATCAAAATCAAATCAGGCATTCTTTTATGCTCGCGCAACAGTCTACCATATCTTCGGCGGACAACTTCCCTCGTGTTGCGTACTTCGTCGCCACCATTTTGATGTTCAACCTCACCTTTTAGCTTATATTTACGATAAGCTGTTTTTTCGGGTTCACCATCTTTAAAAACGACTAAAGCAGAGACTGGGTCAGCACCTTGAATATGGGAGTGATCAAAACTTTCAATAAAGTGTCCATATGGTAAGCCTAAAGCATCAAAAATTTCTTTTTGAGCGCCTTTAGTTTTTCGATTACCTAGTTCTAATAATCTAAACTTATCATCTAGCTTTAACTTAGCATTATCCTTCGCCATGTCTAGCAATGACTTTTTCTGCCCTCGTTGCGGTGTTCTAACAGGTACCTTCAAGACCTCAGCTAAAGTAGCATTATCAAATCCTTCAGGAATCAGAATTTCTTTAGGCAAAACCCTATTTCTTTGCTCATAAAATTGCACAATAAAAGAAGTGAAAGCATCTTCTGGATCTGTGGCATCTGTCAAAGGAAACATTCTAGTTTCTCTACGCAATAACTTTGCTTGCCGTAAAAAGAAGATTTGAACAGAAATCCAAGACTTGTCAACGTAATAATTAAAAATATCACGCTGCGTATTATCATTGGAAATAATTTTTTGTTTTTCAACCGTTTCTTCAATATATTTCAATTGGTCGCGAATTTCGGCTGCTCGTTCAAATTCAAGATTGCTAGCTGCTTGAGCCATTTTTTCGGTCAAACTCTGTTTAACACTAGCAATATCTCCATTCAAAAAGCTCTTGATCTTTTTAATTTGCTCTTCGTATTCTTTTTGTGGCACTTTTTTAAAGCATGCACCTAAGCACTGCCCCATATGATAGTAAAGACAAGGTCTGCCTTGATAACCATGACAGCGCCTTAGTGGAAAAACTTTTTGAATAAACTTCAAAGTGGCCTGGGCAGCATATACATTAGGATAGGGACCAAAATAGTAGCCACCATCCTTATGAACGATACTAGTTAACCGAGTTTGCGGATCGTGTTCACGCGTGATTTCTATGTAAGGATATCCCGTACCCTGCTTTAATTGAACATTATAATAAGGTTGATACTTTTTTATTAATGTAATTTCAAGTAAAAAAGCTTCCTTATCAGTTGATACAGTAATGATGTCATAATCTCGAATTTCACGAACTAATTCAGCACGACGTCCAACCTGTTTACTCTTAAAATATGAGCGAACCCGATTTTTTAAATTTTTAGATTTACCAACATATATAACCGTACCGTTAATATCTTTCATCAAATAACAGCCGGGGTTTTCTGGTAAAAGTTTTAGTTTATTCTCAATTAATTGTGTTGCCATTATCTCATCTCACTGAAAAAATTTGCATTTAATAGTTTAACACAGACTGTTTAAGAAGATCTTAACTTTGCTTATAGAAATAGCTATTCGGTACAAAAGTTGATATATTAAAAGAAATAAAATTTGAGGAGAACTTTTGATGACTAATCTAGTTTTTGACTTAATTAACCAATTTGGCTACCTAGCCATCAGTTTGCTAATTGCAATCGAAAACATCTTTCCCCCTATTCCATCCGAAGTAATTCTATCGTTCGCTGGCTTTGCAACCCATCATTCTCAAATGAATGTCTTCGGTGTAATTATTGCTTCAACAATCGGCGCGGTAGTTGGTGCACTAGTTTTATATTGGATTGGCACTTTACTTAATCCAGATCGATTAGAAAAGTTGTTCGATCATAAGTTATTCAAACTACTTGGCTTTAAAAAGGGTGATGTACAAAAGGCTATCAGATGGTTTGATAAATACGGTACCGGTGCAATCTTCTATGGTCGGTGCATCCCTGTAGTTCGTAGCTTAATTTCAATTCCAGCTGGAATAGCCAAAGTTAAATTACCTAAGTTCCTTATTTACACTAGCTTAGGCAGCTTACTCTGGAATGCTATTCTAGTTGGTCTTGGTTCCTATATGGGTGAAAATTGGGAACAAATTGTGTTAATTTTTGAAGAATACTCATTAATCATTGGAGGACTTATTCTAATTGCTTTAATATATTTCTCCTGTAAATGGTATAAGCAAAAAATTAAAGCTGATTAATTCAAACGCTCTATAAAAAATATAGAGCGTTTTCTTCTTTTAAAAATTAAAAATATCATGTAAAATTAATCTAATCTATAATAAGGGAAGTTTGCGAATGAAATTTAATATTTTTAGGAAACAAAATGTTGAGAGCTATCTCGGTAAAGACATTAAGTTCTCCAAAACAATGAACGCCGTTGATTTAATGTCTCTTGGCGTAGGAGCTGTCATCGGGACCGGTATTTTCATCTTACCCGGAACTGTTGCAGCCACATTAGCTGGACCTAGCGTTAGTTTATCCTTTGTTGTTGCAGCAATTGTTTGTGCTTTAGCTGGAATGTGTTATGCAGAATTTGCTTCAGCGATCCCAGTAGCTGGTTCTGCCTATTCATATGGGAATATCGTTTATGGCGAATTTACAGGCTGGATTATCGGTTGGGCACTGATTTTGGAATACATGCTATCTGTAGCCACTGTGGCAGCAGGTTGGTCATCATACTTCAGTTCTTTCATTGCACCATTTGGTCTAAAAATTCCACACGCTATTTCTGGTCCTATGAATCTTAACAATGGCGTTTATTTTGACTTGGTTTCTGTTTTAATCATTTTACTTATCAGTATCCTGTTATCACGAGGGATGAAGAACTCAATTAAAATTAATGTCGTAGCTGTTTTTATTAAAATCGCCATTATTTTAATTTTTATTTTTGTAGGCTTACAGTTCATTAAACCTAACAACTATCATCCGTTCTTGCCATATCATTTTTCAGGAGTCATCAAAGGAGCAACCACAGTCTTCTTTGCCTTTCTTGGCTTTGATGTTGTTTCATCATCAGCCGCCGAGGTTAAAAATCCTAAGAAAAATATGCCCCTAGGAATTATTGGCACTTTAGCTATTGCAGCTGTACTTTATTTTGGCGTTTCAATCGTTTTAACGGGTATGGTTAATTATACCAAGCTAAACGTATCTAATCCCGTTGCTTTTGCATTGCAATATGTTCATCAAAACTGGGTAGCAGAGTTATTATCATTTGGTGCTATGCTAGGAATGGCTACCATGATGCTGACAATGATCTATTCAAGCTCTCGCTTAATCTATGCTATGGCACGCGATGGGCTATTGCCTAGTGCATTCAGTAAATTAGATAAAAAACATAACTCTCCTCAAAATGCCTTAGTCGCTGTCACTATTATTATTGCAGCAGGTGCAGCATTCTTCTCCGTTGATCAACTAGCCAATTTGGTCAACTTTGGTACACTTTTTGCCTTTACTCTTGTTTCCTTTGGAATTCTAAAATTAAGAAAAAGAACAGATATTGTTAACGATGGCTTTAAAGTTCCCGGATACCCATATTTGCCAATCATTTCTGGTTTAATTTGTATCTTTATGATTTGCCATTTAAGTTCAGAAGTTTACTTAATGGCAACTATTTGGTTAATCATCGGTGCTGTAATTTACTTTATTTATGGCTACCACCATAGTCAGCTTGATCATGATTAACATCAGTAAAAATTATGTTAAGAAAAAGACGATTCGCATGAATCGTCTTTTTTAGCTCTGTTTGAACTAGTTAATTTGATTAATTGCCTGACCATCTTTAAAGAAAGACAAAACATTATTCGCAGCTTCCTTAGACAAATTAAATCTAGCAATGTGAGTAGCTGAACCAACGTGAGGCGTCATGATCACATTATCCATTTCAACCAATTCAGGTCTTGGATGCGGTTCGTTTTCGAAAACATCTAAGGCGGCGCCTGCAATTGAACCATTCTTTAACGCAGCAATTAATGCATCCCCGTCAATCAACGATCCACGAGCAACATTAATTAAAAACGCTGTGTCTTTCATTTTCTTTAAAAAGTCTGAATTAACCAGATGATATGTTTCAGCTGTAGCAGGAGTATGTAAACTCACAAAATCAGCTTCTTTTGCCAAAGTATCTAAGTCAACATATTTAGCATCTAATTCTGCTGCAATTTGATCATCTACTTGATGACGATTATGATAAATAATTGTCATACCAAATGCTTTAGCGAACCTAGCAACTTGTTGACCAATTCGACCCATACCTACAATTCCTAAGATCTTTCCTTCAATGGAGTACCCTTGGTTGTCGTACTCATCGGCATTTAAAAAGACGCCTTCACGCAAAGCATGGTCATAATAATGCAATCTACGAGCTGATGCCATAATCATTGTCCAGGCAAGTTCCGCCGTTGGACGCTACACACTCTTAGGGCAATTTGAAACAACTATTCCTTTTTCTTTAGCGTATTCAACATCAACGTGGTCAAAGCCAACGCCATAAGTTGAAATTATTTTTAAATTTTTCGCAGCATCAATCATTTCTCGATCAAAAGCCATCTTTGCTACGATCACACCATCATATTCTGCAATATGATCAAGCACCCACTCACGATCATCTTCTGGTCGATGTCCTACTGGACCGATATCAACTTGACAAATATTTTTTAAATCAGTTAAGGCCTCATCTCTTAAGCCACCTAAAACTAAAACTTTTGCTTTATTCATTATTTTTAGACCTCTATTCAATTTTCATCTTAAAGTAAAAATACCACTATTTGAAAGAGAAAACATCTACTTTAATATTTTATTGATTGCAACTGCAACACCGTCGTGGTCACAATCAGCCGTAACTTCGTCAGCATGTTGCTTTGTATATTCAACAGCATTTCCCATTGCGATACCTAATCCAGCATAAGTTAACATCGGCATGTCGTTTGCTTGATCGCCTAGGGCCATCACATTACTTCGATCTATTTTTAAGTAGTCACATAGTCTTTTCAGGCCAGTCCCCTTATCGACACCGGCAGCGGTTGCTTCATAATAAAAAGGCTCAGTCTTTGAAAATACAACTCGATCTTTCATCATTTCAAATAAAGGAGATTCTATTTTCTCATCTAAATAGTCTGGATCATCAACATACATACATTTGATGATTGGTATCTGCTTCATTTCTTCTTGTGTACGATATGAGACTTCTAATTTTACGACCCGTGAATTATAAATTGTATAATGTCCCAAATCACGGTTAGCTGTATAAATTCGATCTAACGATACGCTATGAAAATGTAAGTTTAGCTTTCGCGCAATTGTCTCTAAATCTACATAATCTTCATATTTTAGCCCCTGTTTGAAAATAACCTGCCCCGCGGTTGATTCTACAACTGCACCATTAAAACTAACTACATACTGATTTTCTTGGCCATTAAGCCCTAATTCATCTAAATAACGTTGAGCACCTGACAAAGGCCGACCTGTGCAAATTACGATTTGCTTGCCTTGTTTTTGAGCAGTCAAAATTGCTTTTTTAACTGCTGGTGTAATCTCCTTCTTAGAATTAACTAAGGTTCCATCAATATCTATCGCGATTAGTTTAATTTCTTCCATTACCTTTTCCCTTAAAACAAAGAAAGCACCGCTTATGCGATGCTCCTATTAAACAGCCATGGTCTGCGTATTTTCTTTTAACTTGACCAAATCAGCCATATCATCAGCACTGATTTCAAAATCGATGTTCAAGTTTTCCTGCATTTCTTTAACATTATCACTCTTCGGCAAAACAATACAACCTAGCTGTAAGTCAAATGCTAACATTAATTGAGCTGGACTAACATGATACTTTTCAGCGTAAGTCCTGATTCTTGGATCCTTTAACAAACGACCATGTGCAAGTGGAGAATATGCTTCAATCTGAATTCCTAAATTTTTACAGTATTTCATCAAATCAGTTGGCACATTTCCTATATGAACTTCGATTTGATTAACTACTGGCTTAATTGAGCTGTTATTAACAATGTTAGCTACGTCTTCTTGTAAAAAATTTGAAACACCAATTGATCTAACTTTACCGGCTTTAAGTGCTTCTTCCATTGCTCTCCAGTTTTCCAGATTGCCTTCAAAGTGACGATCATTAATTCTATTCACTTCAATCCAAGGTTGTGGTGAATGAATTAACAACATATCAATATATTCCAAATTAAATCGATCTAAAGCGTCATCAATTGCTTTTTTTGTACCTTCATAGTCTTTAATCGAAGTTGGTAATTTAGTTGTTAAAAAAATATCACTACGCTCAACATCAGAGTTCCAAATACCTTTTCCCACACCACTTTCATTGCCATAGTCTTTAGCAGTATCGAAAGCACGGTAACCAACATTAATCGCTTGACGAATTACTTTTCGTACATCATCGTTATTAATTAGCCAAGTTCCTAGTTGAATTCGAGGAACCTCTACTCCGTTATTGAGCATTAAAGTTTTATCAGAGTACATATATACACTTCTACATTTTACTAATATGTCTCTGTTTCTTAATTCCTGTATTTGTATAGCTAATAATAATTATTAAACAATAATTGTTTTTTCAGCTATCTGTTAATAGCATACAACAAAATTGTTGCAAATCCTATACATACATTTTATTTTTTGTGGTTCTGTTATATTTTCTAATTAAAATAGTAGCATCAATCAATGCTGCTGGGTTTATAAAGATTATCAAATAATTTATTTTATTATTATTCTATACAAAATTAATATTTTCGTATAAAAAAAGAAAGGGCTGATGATGTCCTATCAACTCTTTCTCTTCAGTCTCTTAATTCCCAACACCTATAATACCAGCATTTATCATTTAAACAAGGATAAAAAACATCTTTTACTTACTAAATATTATTTTTAGTTTTCACATTATAGTTTTCATCACATTTTTAAAAAGCTTAGATGTTATATTACAAAATGATTACAAGAGAAATATAGATCATATAGTTCACTATTAGCTATATGCAAATACTATATTTTTTGAGCAATAAGCTGCAACAATTTTTGAGCAATCTTTCGCTTACTCATTTTAGGCCATTTCTTAGTTGACTTATTTTTTTGTAAAATCGTTACCTGGTCTTCATCATTGCCAAAAACATTTTTAGAAACGTCATTTGCTACAATCATATCGGCCCCTTTTGAAGATAGCTTTTTTGCAGCATTTTGTAGCAAATTATTCGTTTCTGCCGCAAAGCCGACAACTATCTGCCCTCGCTGCTTGTGGCTAGCAACTTCGCGTAAAATATCTGTCGTTTTAACTAAAGTTAGAGTCAAAGTTTGTTGATCAGCTTGCTTTTTTAATTTATGATCTGCAGCTTGTTTCATGCGCCAATCCGCTACTGCAGCAGCCATAATTAAAACGTTACTATGCTTAAATTCTTTTTTGACTGCAACTAACATTTCTTCGCTACTAGAAACATGAATTAATGTAATCCTAGGATTTTGTGGCAAAGGCATACTTACATTACCATATATTAGCTTTACTTTTGCTCCCATTGCTGCTGCTTCTGTAGCTAAGGAAATGCCCATTTTCCCACTAGAGCGGTTACCAATAAAGCGGACGGGATCGATTGCTTCTTCAGTACCACCAGCAGTAATAACAATATTTTTTCCTTGCAAAACGTTCTGTTGTTCAGTGAAATTTTTGATCCACGCCACAATTGCTCCTGGCTCTGGCATTCGTCCTTTAGCAGCATAGCCTTCTGCCAGCATCCCTACTGCAGGCTCCATTATTTCTACACCATGTTCTTTCAGAAAAGCTATATTTCGCTGTGTAGCTGGATTATTCCACATTTGGTCATTCATGGCTGGTACAACCAATTTAGGTGCACTTGTAGCTAAAATTGTAGTGCTAGCTGCATCGTCAGCAATTCCCGTTGCCATTTTAGCAATAAAATTTGCAGTCGCTGGTAAAACCAGAGCTAACTCTGTCCAACGCGCTAGATGAACATGTGGTATGCTAGCCTCATTTTCCTTGCTCCATAAATCATCCAAAACAGGATACTTTGTTAAAGCAGCCAGTGTATTAGTAGTTACAAAATGCTCTGCATTTTTAGTCATTACTATTCGAACTTGATGACCCGCTTTTTCTAAATCGCGGATAACGTTAACCGCCTTATAATCAGCGATTCCACCTGTCATATAAATTGTTATTCGACTCATTTTACCATTCCTCGTCATCTAAACTTATTTTTATTTTATCATTGTCCACTTAAATAGTAGAATATTGTGTTGGGAGTTATATTTGGAGGAAAAATTGAAAAATATGCAAAAACTACTTTTACTAACTATATTCTTACTTAGCTTATCGGCCTGCACTAAACCACAATTATCCTCTGTACCACGTGATAAAAGCGCCACTACAATCAAGATTGTTGATAGGAAGCTTGAGTTGCATCAGCCCACTAAAAGGCCACTTCAACCTTTAAATGGAATTTTGCCTCATTGGTTGCAAATGCCAGATAAATCTCAGCCTAAGCCAGCAATTTATACTAATTTGAATACTGTTCTTAAAAACAAATAGGGAAATGATTAGTTTCATCTTCCCTATTTTTTGTTCAATTTACAAGTTGCTTTAAAAATAGTTGTTTTATATTAATGAGTAATTTAAAATTTATATAATACAGAAAGGAACTTTATATATGCCAAATTTATCCAGTGATTTAACTTCAACTATTAATGAGAGACTAAACAACTTGACCGCATCTAAAATTCGAGCATTTGACCAAAAGGTCTCTGAAATTTCTGGGATTATTAAGTTAACTATTGGTGAACCTGATTTAGCGACACCTGATCATATTAAAGATGCCGCAATTCGTGATATTCAGGCTAATGATTCCCATTATGCTCCTCAAGCTGGTAAGCCAGAACTACTTGAAGCTATTAGCAATTACCTTGACCGCTCAATTGGTGTACATTATGATCCAAAAAGTGAAATCTGTGTCACTGTCGGTGCAACAGGTGCATTAAATGATGTCTTTATGACCTTGCTTAACCCCGGTGACAAAATTTTGGTTCCTACTCCGGTTTGGGCTTTATACTTTCAGCTAATTAAAATGACTGGAGCAATCCCTATTCAAGTCGATACTAAAAAAGATGACTTCATCTTAACAGCTGAACATTTACGTCATGTTCTCAATGGTCGCGGTAAAGGTGCAAAGGCAATTATTTTAACTGATCCTTCTAATCCAACTGGCCGCGTTTATTCTGCCACAGCTCTCAAAGCCTTAGCAGATGTCATTAAGGAATACAAAATCTTTTCTGTAACTGATGAAATTTATGCAGAACTTGTTTATGGCAAAGCCAAACATCACTCACTTTCTGAATACATCCCTGACAGAAATATTTTGATTTCCGGTTTATCCAAGGCTTATGCTATGACTGGCTGGCGTTTAGGCTATATTGCTGCCCCTAAACAAATCATGAAGAGCATCCGCAAGATTAATTCATTTTTAGTTACTTCAGTTACTGATAACGTTCAAATAGCTGCTGTCGAAGCCTTAAACAATGGTCAAAACGATCCTAAAAAAGCACGTGAAATCTACGAAGCACGTTTAAACTTTATGCAATCTGGCTTAGAAAAGTTGGGCTTTGAAATGGCCACACCGCAAGGAGCATTCTACATTTTTGCTAAGATCCCCGAAAAATATGGCACCAATGATGAACAATTCGCTTTTGAGCTGGCTCAAAAAGCAAAAGTCGGTGTCACTCCTGGTCGCTACTTTGGCAAGGGCGGTGAAGGTTATGTCCGTCTTTCTTATGCATCATCAACTGAGCAATTAAAAGAAAGCTTAGCTCGGATTAGTAATTTCGTTAATAATTTATAATTCAGATAAAAAAATAAGTGATCTCAATCAAAGCGAGATCACTTATTTTTTATTATATTGATTTATTACTTATCCCAAGTTGAATTTTCTGCAGCATCTTCAGCAGCCATCTTTTCAAGACGCTCCTCAGTTGCCTTTACACTGTCTTGGTACTTTTCCTCAACTTCGATCCCCAAGTCAGCTAATTGTTGATCAGCTACTGGAGCTGGAGCATGCATCATTGGTTCTGAAGCAGAAGCATTCTTAGGGAATGCTGAAACGTCACGAATATTATCCTTATCAGCAAGCATCATTGCAAATCGATCAAGACCGATAGCTAAACCTGCGTGAGGTGGGAAGCCCATGTCCAAAGCATCCATCAAGTAACCAAATTGTTCATATGCACGTTTCTTAGTGAAACCAAGTGCCTTAAACATATTTTCTTGAATTGAGCGCTTGTGGATACGGATTGAGCCACCGCCCATCTCATCACCATTCATAACAATATCATAACTACGTGCGTGAGCCTTATGAGGTTCAGTAGTTAGCAACTTAACCCCTTCATCATCTGGCATAGTGAATGGGTGGTGAGCTGCTACCCAACGGCCAAGTCCTTCATCGTATTCAAATAATGGCCAATCAACAACCCAAACAAAGTCATAAACACCCTTAGGAACAATACCAGTTTCTTTGGCAAATTCACGACGAAGGTGGTCAAGTGAATCACAACATACCTTCCACTTATCAGCTACGAATACTACTAATTCGCCGCCTTCAAGATCAAATTCCTTCTTCAAAGCTTCTTTGTTCTCATCAGTCAAGAAGCGAGCAACAGGGCCTGAAAATTCGCCATCTTCAAATTTAACCCAAGCCAAACCTTTAGCGTGGAAACGTTTAATAAAGTCAGCCTTCTTGTCAATCTTCTTACGTGAGTATTCTTTTGCACCATTTTTAACAGCAATTCCCTTAACAAAACCGCCATCAGCAATTGCACCGGAGAAGACCTTAAAGTCACTATCCTTGAAAATTGGGCTTAAGTCATGAATCAACATACCGTAACGAGTATCTGGTTTGTCACAGCCATACTTGTTCATTGAATCAGTCCAAGTAATTCGCTTAATTGGAGTTTTAAGATCAATGCCCTTGACATCTTTCATAATTTTCTTCAAAAGACCTTCAGTATAACTCTGAATAGTTTCTTCATCAGCAAATGACATTTCCATATCAATTTGAGTAAATTCTGGTTGGCGGTCACCACGTAGGTCTTCATCACGGAAACAACGAGCTAACTGGTAATACTTGTCAAATCCTGCACCCATTAAAAGCTGCTTGAACAGTTGTGGTGATTGTGGCAAAGCGTAGAAACTACCTGGATAGATTCTTGATGGTACTAAGTAGTCACGTGCACCTTCAGGTGATGACTTACCTAAGATTGGAGTTTCAATATCAATAAAACCATTTTCATCAAAGAATTCATGAGTAGCACGCAAAATCTTTGAACGTAAAATAATTGCTTGTTGAACTTCTGGACGGCGAAGATCAAGATAGCGATACTTTAATCTAGTTTGTTCTGAGACTTCAATTCCATCTTTAATTTCAAATGGAGGGTTCTTAGCCTTGTTTAAAATAATGATTTCAGTTGCATCAACTTCAACTTGACCAGTCTTCATGTCAGGGTTAACTTCTGAACGCTTAACAACTTTCCCCTTAACTTGAACAACATATTCATTACCAAGTGAATCGGCAATATCCATTAACTTCTTACCAGAATCTTTGTTAACAACGATCTGAACCAAGCCTTCACGGTCACGCAAATCGATGAAAACCAAGTTACCTAAGTTACGTACACGTTGTACCCAGCCATAGAGATTTACATCTTGACCGATGTATTTTTCAGTAATATTGCCACAATAATCTGTTCTTTTTTCGATCTTTTCCATTGTTACTAGTCCTTCAATTCATCCATTATTTTAGTCATGTTATTTAGATCTTCAAGACTTAAATCTATCGTCTTGCCATCAGCTAAACGTTTAATATTCAAAACGCCGTTAGCCAGTTCCTTTTCACCTAAAGTAATAACATACTTAGCACCTTCACGATCTGCCTTCTTGAATTGGTTCTTTAACTTCTTCTGATTGACATCAAAGTCAGCTTCAAAACCTTGATTACGAAGGCTACGTGCAATTTCAATTGCCTTTTGTGCAGTACCGTCACCAATATTAGTAATAAAGAAATCAATACCGCGTTTCTCGAATAATGCAGGATTTTGCTTTTCAAGCACCAACATCAATCTTTCTTCGCCAATCCCGAAACCAACGGCTGGAGTAGCGGGTCCATTGAATTCTTCTACCAAGTGATCATATCTACCACCACCAAGAATAGTAGTTGCACTTTCCCATAAGCTCTTATCTTCAACCATAAATTCAAAGATAATTCCAGTATAGTAATCAAGTCCACGTACTAGATCATCATCAATTACATAATCAATACCAAGTTGATCTAGCATCTTCAAGATTGCTTCAAAATTAGCTTTTGAATCGTCATCCAAAAATTCACGAATCTTAGGTGCCTTAGGCAAGAACTTCTTATCACGTTCATCTTTAGAATCTAAAATACGCAATGGATTATCACGCAATCTTCTTTGTGAGTCTTCTGATAACTCATCTTTCAAAGGAGTGAAATAATTAACCAAAGCATCATGATAATCTTGACGTACTTGCTCATTCCCCAAAGTGTTAATGTGAAGTTGGTAATTCTTAACGCCTAACTCACCCAATAAATCATGTCCCATCATGATTGTTTGTACATCACTTAATGGGTTGCTTGAGCCAAAGCTTTCTACCCCAATTTGGTGAAATTCACGTTGACGACCGGCTTGTGGTCTTTCATATCTAAAAGTTGATTCCATATAAAAAACATTAAATGGCTTAACAACTTCTGGCGCATACATCTTGTCTTCTACATAAGCCCGCACTACGCCAGCTGTTCCTTCTGGGCGAAGGGCAATATGGCGACCACCCTTATCATCGAAGTCGTACATCTGTTTTTCAACGATTTCTGAACTATCGCCACTTGAACGAGCAAAGATTTCATAGTTTTCAAAACTTGGTGTGCGAATTTCACGATAATTTGCGCGATTGAAGAAATTTCTGGCAGTTTCTTCAACTTTTTGCCATGAACCAGATTGATCAGGCAAAATATCAACTGTTCCCTTAGGTTTTTGAACTCTCATTTAATCATCCTTTTTATATTTTGATAACTTGATTAAAAATAAAAAGCGCCCTTGAACTTAATCAAGGGCGCTTAGATTAGCACGGTACCACCTTTTTGGTTGCTGCGATTAACGCTCGCCAAACGATCCATTATCTGTTAAAGGTGTCACAGACCGCGATCTATCTACTCTCTCACCACAACGAGCAGTCTCTTTGAATAGATCATTGCTAATCTACATTCTTTGTCATCGATAATTCTTACTTAGCTTATATTTTTCTCAAGACATTGTCAACCTTTGCGGTCTCATTTTTTCGCTAAAGATCTAACACAATCGTGAATGGACCATCGTTTTCTAAACTAACTTGCATGTCAGCCCCAAACTCACCAGTCTCAACGTGGAAACCGTCATTTTCTAGTTCTTGATTAAAGTCTTCCCAAAGTTCTTTCGATCTTGGTGGACGCATCGCATCAACAAAACTAGGACGGTTGCCTTTTTTAGTATTTGCCATCAACGTAAATTGTGATACCGACAAAATTTCTCCGTTAACATCCTTTAAAGACAAGTTAGTCTTCCCCTCCTCATCTTCAAAAATACGCATTTTAGCTATTTTATCAGCTGCTTTTTTGATTACTGGCAATTCATCACCATTTTTGATGCCAACTAATAATAAAAAGCCTTTACCAATCTTGCCCACAGTTTTACCGTCAATATCTACTTGAGCATGATTTACTCTCTGAATTACAACTCGCATTAATTATCTGACCTCTTAGTTTCGTATACGTCTGGAATATCACGTAATTTACTCAAAATTTCATCTAGTTGATCTGCATTCCGTACAGCAACTGTGACATACATATGTGCAACATTATCTTCGTTTACTTTACCAGAGATATTATTAATATTCTTAGTAAGTGAGTTCAACTTATTAATAACGTCACTAAGCAGATTGGAACGATTGTAACCAAAGACTTCAATATTTGCATTAAAGGATTGAACACTATTTTCCTCAACATTTTCCCATTCAACATCAATTAAGCGGCCTTGTTCTTCAGCTTCTTTGGTGATATTACGGCAATCTGTTCGGTGAATAGTTACACCGCGACCTTTAGTTACATACCCAATAATCTTGTCACCTGGAACTGGATTACAACACTTGGCTAAATGAAGCATTAAGTCACTAACGCCTTGGATCATGACGCCATTTTTATGCTTAACCTTCATTGTAGTATTTGAATTCTTCTTAGGTTGTTCTTCTTGAATTGCTTGTTGTCCAGAATTCAAAATCTTTTCTTCCAGCTCTTTTTGTTTTTGATTTTCTTCCTCACGGCGCAAATCAACCGTCAAGCGATTAACCACTGCTTGAGCAGAAAGATCACCAAAGCCTACTGCCGCATATAGTTCATCTGCAGTGTGATAATTAAAGTGCTCTAATAGCTTTTCAATTCGATCCCTGGCCATAAATTCTTTGGGTGAAAGATCCTCATCGCGCAACATGTCAGCAATCAATTGTTCACCATGCCGGATGCTATCTTCTCTATCCTGACTTCTGAAGTAGCGTCTAATCTTGTTGCGCGCTCTTGAAGTCTTCACCATGTCAACCCAGTCACGCGATGGCGCAGCATTAGTCTGTGTCATAATTTCAATAACATCGCCATTGCGTAATTTATAGTCCAAAGGAACTAATTTGTTATTAACTTTAGCTCCAACAGCATGACTACCAACTTGAGTGTGAATTGCATAGGCAAAATCTAGCGTAACCGAACCTTTAGGTAGTTCATATACTTCACCTTTAGGCGTAAAAACATAAACTCTGTCTGAAAAAATATCACTTTTAACAGACTTCATAAATTCACCGGCATCTTTAGTTTCATCCTTTAATTCAAGGATTTCTCTTACCATATCCAGCTTTTCACCAGAGGTACTTTGCTCAACACCAGTAAAATTACCACGCTTATAAGCCCAGTGTGCAGCCACACCATATTCAGCTACTTCATGCATTTGTTCAGTTCTAATCTGAATTTCTAGTGGACGACCACCAGGCCCAATAATGGTTGTATGGAGTGATTGATAGCCGTTAACCTTTGGCATAGCAATGTAATCCTTAAAACGACCTGGCATTGGCTTCCATTCAGTATGAACAGCACCCAAAACAGCATAACAATCACGCACATTTTTAACAATTACACGTACGGCCAATAAGTCATAAATCTCATCAAAATCTTTATGCTTATTAACCATCTTTTTATAGATTGAATAAATATGCTTCGGACGACCATAAATTTCATACTTAATGCCTAATTCATCTAGAGTCTTCTTCAAAGTCTTGATTGTATCGGCAATATATTTTTCACGCTGGCTTCGCTTGACATCCATCAAGTTAACAATGCGGTAATAGGCTTCGGGATTTAAGTAGTGGAAAGACATATCTTCTAGTTCCCACTTAATTGTCCCAATACCTAGACGATCAGCCAGCGGTGCATAAATATCCATTGTTTCGGAAGCAATACGCCGCTGCTTATCAGGTCGTAAGTGTTGCAGAGTATGCATATTGTGTAAACGGTCAGCTAATTTCACCATAATTACACGTAGATCTTGAGCCATGGCAATCAACATTTTACGGTGATTCTCAGCTAAAAATTCTTGATGAGACTTGTACTCATATTTGTTTAACTTGGTTACACCATCAACAATAAAAGCTACATATTCACCAAATTTTTCCTTCAGCTCATCATTTGTAACTGGGGTATCTTCCACTGTATCGTGCAAAAAGCCCGCTGCAACTGTATCAGGATCTAAGCCTAATGTAGCTAAAGTTCCAGCCACTTGCGTTGGATGAATAATATAAGGCTGTCCAGACGCCCGTTTCTGTCCAGCATGAGCTTTATTGGCAAATTCATATGCTTTTTCAACAAAGGCCACCTGGTCATTATTCATATACTTTTTGCAGGTATCAATTACCTGATCATGCGTCATTTCAATGTATTTGGACATTATGATCATCCCCTCTAGCGGTAAATATTTTTATTCATTAAGCCAAAAGCTTCAATTATTAAGTAAATTAAACCAAACATTAAATTATACAAAGCAAAATGTGGCAACATTGCTAAGCAGAAAAGCACAGGTAACAAGAAAATCCACCACTTGGACAGGTTAAGTTTAATAATTAAATTGCCTAGATAGTATGCAATGATGCTGTTAATAATAAAAAACAGAATTGCTTCTCGCCACACTACCGGCACACGGCAAATGCTAAAGATATACGGCAAAATCATTACCAAAATACCCCACCAGACAAGTGACATCCAGCGATGAGAATTCAACTTCCTGACAATTGGAATTGCTTCGATTTTATTTCCTAGTTTTTTCATTAAAAGATTGTGCCTCTCATCAAAGTTTAATTTAATTGATAATATTTTACCATATTTATTTTTCTTTTCTAGTAATTGCTAGTCCAATCCAGCGACCTTGACGCATGGTTAAATCGACCTTAAAGCCATTCTCGTCTAGAGCCTTTTCAATCTTAGGCAATTGCAGGTAGTCAATTCCAGAAAAGATAACTTGACCATCGTCGTTTAAATGACTATCCATTTGTGGAATCAAGTCTAGTAAAATTTCTGCCAAAATATTGGCAACAATGATGTCAAACTTGCCTTTAACATCAGCTAACAAACTAGTCTTTTGAGTGTGAATATTATTAATATCGTTTAAGGCTGCATTTTGTTTAGCTGCAGTCATTGATTCATCTGAAATATCTGTGGCTAAAACGTCAGTTGCTCCTAATTTTGATGCAGCAATTGCCAAAATACCGGACCCTGTACCAACGTCCACTACATTCATTGGCTTAACCATTGCTCTCTCTAGGCCCATCATTGCTAATTGAGTAGTTTTGTGATTTCCTGTACCAAAAGCTAAGCCTGGATCAAGCTTAATTAATTGCTGGTCCTTAAAAGCGGGGTTGTAATCTTCCCATTCAGGCACAATTGCCAAGTGACGTGAAAAATCAATCACGTGATAATACTTTTGCCATGCCGTGTTCCAATCTTGGTCCTTAATGTATGAAGTTGTAATTTTGGCATCCCCTACATCTAGGCCATAGCTCTTCAATTCCTTTAACTTATCTTGGAATTTTTTTACTAATGCGTCTTTATCTGCTTCTTCATCAAAATAAGCATAGAAATATGTATCCTTAGGTAAGTCTTTAATGTCATCCATTTCAACTACAGTAGAATCATGCAACCAGCCTGCTTGCTCAAAGTCGCTACGCTTTCTTGATTCAATACCCAATGCATTCAGATTATCTAAAGCAAAAACGCTCAAAGCGTCTTCAACTTCATGACTAGTATCAATTTTAATAATTAGTAATTTCATTAGTATTATCTCCTTTGGGATTTTCTTTGCATAATGCTATCATGATAACAGGTGATAAATATGTCAAAGAAGAAAAATAAAAAGAACAAACTCGAAAAAACATTGGTCGAAAAAATCTTAGACCAAAATAAGATCAAGTATCGTCAAGCTCAATTTGCTGTCTCCGAAGATAAAGGCGGAGTTGCACAAATGAACACTTCTATTTTAGAAGACAAAGAGCGTTTAGTCTATAAAACTCTCGTCTGCGAAGGAAATAAAACTGGTCCATTGGTTGGTGTTGTACCAGTTACTGAACATTTAAGCATGAAAAAGTTAGCTAAAGTTTCTGGTAACAAAAAATGTGAAATGCTTCCCTTAAAGAAATTAGCCAAAACAACTGGTTATGTACATGGCGCTAATACTCCTATCGGAATTTATTTTAAGGAAAAGTTTCCTATCTATTTGGATGACTCTATGCAAGGAAATCCTGAAATTGGTGTTTCTAGTGGTGAAGTTGGCCGCAGTGTCTTTTTGAACCCAGAAGACTTAGCCAAATTCTGCCATGCTCCTTTTATTGATCTAAAAGAATAAAAAGCGCTTACAATTTATTGCGTTATTCTTCTTCTTTTGTGTTATAGTAAATATATGTACCGCATACAGAATATAACAATTACATAGAAGAAGATGACAAAAATGAATATATTGTTAGGAATTGTTGGCTTTGTAGTTGCCATGATCGCTGCCTTTGTTGTTACGGCATTAGCAATTGCCAAGTAAATAAAGCGAAAAAATAATAACAGATTTAAAATGACGTGGTTTGATATCACGCCGTTTTTTATTATTTTTTCGCTTTATTTACTTGGCAATTATATAATAGTTATTTATTATCAAATTATAAATATTTAATATATAAGGCCAAACTATTTATACTAAAAAGAAAACATGATTAATTAACAATCGCAAACTAAAAGAGACAGACCAAAAATCTGTCTCTTTTTTCTACCTTAATTTATTTAATCTGCATGTCTCCACTTCTTATCAGTTAAGATACGTGCAGCTAAAAGACCTAATGGCAAGGCCACGACAATCATCAACGCTTCTACGATCCAATAAGCCCCGATATTAATATTCGTGATTCCAAAGTTAAATACAGCTCGATACATGTAAAGACCAGGCACCATAATTACAATTGATGGAACAGTAATTGCAATTCTTGGAAAACCAACTTTTTTCCTTACAATACTTGCTAATAGACCAGCTGTTAAAGCACCAATAAATGCTGCCAAAGCTGGAGCAACCTGAGCATAATCGACTAAGCTAAGACGTAATGTATTTGCCATTGCTCCCATTACCGCGGCTGTAGCTGCCATTTGTGGTCGACTGTTAAACATAATTGAAAAACCAAACACCCCACAAAAGCTAGCCAGCAATCGCAAGCAGGTTAACGTCCCTGGATCAATTTTTAACTTAGGCATAGATCCTGGATGCAAACGCAAAATTGTTGCTACAGCCCAGCCTGCCATCGTTGCAATTACGATAATTAAAATCGCATAAGTCAGCCGTTCAAGCCCAGAGCGCATATCTAACTTAGACATGTCCAATCCAGATGTAATAAATGGAAAACCCGGAATTACGAACAACATGGCACCAATATAGCCATAGGCATGATCATGGTTAATGTGGAATAATATTTCTCCTACATGAAAACTCATAAAGTAAACACTGCAGGCTATGGCAACCGCAACCGCAATCTTGGCTACCAAAGTTAACCTGTGCTTACCCATAATTGCTCTAATATATTGACCGCAAGCTGCACCCAAGAAAGCACAGATCACCTCAGGAAGACCGCCGCCTAATAAGAAAATAAAGCCGCCGCAGGCCAAGCCTGAACTAAGTCCCGAAATTAACGGAGAATACGCTGACTTTTGCTGAGAAATCTCCCGTAAGCGTTTATGAATTTGACCGATAGTCCATTCCCCATGTCCCTTTTCAAATTGCCGAACGAATTTTTCCATTTCATTCAACTTAGTCATATTCACACCTGTTGCTGGTAACGATAAAGTCTGGGAATATGATTCATTATCAACATCAAAACAGGTATATTCAATTGACACTAATCCAATATCCGTTGAACAGGTAATGCCCAAGGTTCTGGCAACCGTATCCATTGAATCACGTACTCGCCAAGCACCTGTACCACAGCTTAAAAGCATAATACCTACTCGACCTACAATCGAGGTCTTTTCAACTAATGTTGCATCCTGCGCCATCGTATTATTATCGCTCTTGAAAAATTCCTCCCACAGAATCTTCATATGATGTTTTTCTGATAAATGATGTTCTCGATCAATTTCACTCATGCTATTATTACTTTCCCTCACATAGTTCGCATAATTATAACCATTATATTCTACCACAGGAACTTCATCATAATTTTTGATATTTTAAAATTTGCTGCTCCTTTTTATTATTTTAAATTTATAATAGACATATAAGTTATTTTGAAATAAAGGATGATTTAAAGTGGCTCAATTAACTGATGAACAACTTGCTAACATTGCTCATGACTTTTACCTTAGTCAGCTTAATATTGCTGATATCTCACAAAAATATGATTTATCGCGATATTTAATCGCTAAAGCACTAGAAGACGCGCGTAACCGTGGAATTGTTAAAATTAAAATCTCGCGTGGAATCAAACGCAATCAGGTACTAGAGAGAGAATTTCAGAAAAGATTCAGATTAAAAGAAGCTTTTATTGTCGAAACTACCGGCAACCGCGATGAAAATAGTGAAGCCGTAGTTAACTTCGCTGCTAAACAAATTGAAACCTATCTAAAGCAAGCAAAAATCGCTGGTATTAGTTGGGGTGCAACAATGCATGGCGTGATCAACGACTTTTTTGAGCAGGACTTAGAGCAACTTTACTTTATTCAATTACTTGGTCAACCAATTAATTCTAACCGCAGGAAGAATCCATTGGCCCAAGATGCGGCAGAAAAATTGCATTCCCATAGTCTAAGTCTGCCAACTCCACTTTATATACTAAATCCAAAGATCATGCCTGCCTTGAAACATGAGCCTTATTTTAAAGTAATTGAAAATTGTTATCATCACTTAGACATGCTTTTCACTGGTCTTAGTACTTTCCAATCATTTCAAGCTAATCAATTTTTGAAAGAAAATTATGGACCTGAACTATTTAAAGACATTCCTGACTGCGATGTAGCTGGAATGATCATGGGACGACCATATAATATTAAAGGTGAATTTTTCCCTGACTTCGAACAACACATTTGTGGTATCAGCATGAATGACATTATGAAAACGCCAATTCGTTTTTGTGTCGTCCGCAATCGCTTTAAATCTGAGGCACTCCTTGGCGCCTTACGTAGCGGTATCATTACTCATCTAGTAACTAATGATGCAATTGCCCAACGCGTTTTGCAAAATATCGATTAATTCGCTAAAGTAATACAGAGATAGACTATTTATAATGAGGAGAAAAAATGAAAAAATCTAGATATGATTTATGGATTGGTGCACTGAACCTGATCAATTGTGTGTTATTCATTAGCTCTTGGTTTGCCATCCTTGGAGCTGACTTCACTGCTAGAATAGCTTTAATATTTTACTTATTTGCCTGGTTCGGCGTGATCCTTAATGCCGTTGCAGTAGTGCAATCGCATAACATGAATATCTCACTAATTGGGCCAATTTTAGGAGTAATTGGTAATGCACTATATGGCTTTACCGCTGCTCTAGCCTTACCTGCTGTGATTGTTAATATTATTTCTGCCTTCTTTATTTTTATGCAACATAGCAATAAAAAATAGAAAAAACAGCCAAAAACTGGCTGTTTTTTTCTATGCTAAAATTTGTTATGTACTGATTAACAATTACTAAAGTTGTATTTACAATGACTGGGAGGTGAGAATTATGGAGTTTAGAATTGATGAATGTATTCCAGATGTTGTATCAATGATGGCTTTGGCACAAGCAATTGCTAATTTTGACCTCAATGGTAAAAAGCCACAAGATGTGAACCTAGGAAGGATGGCAAATGTCTAAAGTTTTTCGAAATGACTTAAAAATAAAGGACATCCCTAATCAAATAAAACTTAGGGATGTCTTTTTTAGCCCAAATATGAAATTGCTACTTGTAATTGTGCCAGTTTCATTGCCGCCTGAGCCACATTCTTGCGATCAACATCAACAAAAATCTCACAGTGTTTTTCATCAAATTCATAACCTGACCCTAGCGCAATATCTTCCGCAGTTTCATATAACTCTTTATCTTCTTCATTAGGATCTAGCTTAAATAGAATTCGTCCGCCATCACTAACGCGGCAATGATCATCGGCTTCCTCAACCCAAACATATACGGTATCGCCATAAGAATCAATCATCATTGTGGCAATCTGCAATGTCCTATCGTCAACCCAAATTGTCTTGGTTACCTTAGCAACATACGAACCTATTTCATGGTTAATTTTCTTTAATTCATCCTGCTTCATTTTTTACCTCTAATTTATAAATTCTTTTCTTTAATATAAGGATACCCTCTTAGTAATTCTTCTACAAATTTATTAAATAGATTGAATCTCCCAATCAGCTTGACTGTTACCGCTTACTAATTATACCTTGTAAATATACTAAATTTTGGAGAAAAATATGCATACTAAGGGTTTATCAGTTAAAAATGTTGTAGCGATCGGAATTGGATCGGCAATCTATGTTATTTTAGCACGTTTCACATCGATTCCTACGCCTATTCCTAACACAAATATTGAATTAGTCTTTCCTTTTTTGGCTCTTTTTGCGTCAATCTATGGCGCTAAGGTCGGTTTTATTGTCGGCTTTATTGGACATGCTTTGTCTGATTTCATTATGTACGGGCAGACTTGGTGGAGCTGGGTATTAGCTACTGCTGTTTTAGGCTGGATCATCGGTTTAGCGGCCAAACGCTTAGACTTAAAAAATGGTATTTTTGGTATTAAACAAATAATCTTTTTTAATATCATTCAAATTATTGCCAATATTCTCGCCTGGATTGTAGTTGCACCAATCGGTGACATTATCATCTATAGTGAACCTGCTAACAAAGTTTTTGTCCAAGGAATTTCGGCTACGCTTTCTAATGGTATTACAATTATGGTCATTGGCACGCTCCTACTTAAAGCTTATGCTGGAACCAAGATTAAAAAAGGCAGCTTGCGCAAGGAGAATTAAACAATGCCTAAAACAATTATTGAATTCAAAGATTTTTCATTTAAGTATGACAGTCAGGCCAAGCCAACACTAAAACAGATTAATCTAACTATCAAACAAGGTGAAAAATTGTTAATTGCTGGACCATCAGGTTCAGGTAAATCGACCATTGGCCGCTGTATTAACGGCCTAATTCCTAATCTAGATACTGGTGAGATCACCGGTGAATGCACTATTAACGGCAAGAATATTAAAGACACTAACCTATTTGATCTTTCTTTCACCACCTCAACTATCCTACAAGATACTGACAGTCAATTTATCGGCTTAACTGTTGGTGAAGACATTGCTTTTGCTTTGGAAAACGACTGCCAACCACAAAATCATATGAAGCAAGTTGTTCATCGCTGGGCCGATGAATTAGGGATTGAGCATTTATTAAAGCAGGCGCCACAAAATCTATCTGGTGGTCAAAAACAAATTGTTGCTCTAGCTGGTGTCATGGTTGATGAATCACCAATTTTACTTTTTGACGAGCCACTTGCTAATTTAGACCCAGCTTCAGGAATGAAAACGATGGCTTTAATTGATCGCATTCAAAAAGAATTAAATGCGACAGTAATCATTATTGAACACCGTCTAGAAGAAGTTTTGAGTCAGCCTATAGATCGCATTATCCTAATTAATGATGGTGAAATTGTAGCTGATAAGAAGCCAAATGATCTATTACATGAGAATTGTTTAGAAGACGTTGGTGTTCGTAGTCCTCTTTATTTAAATGCCTTAAAAAAAGCTAACGTCGACCTTACGCGTATTCCGGACCTAACTTCAGTCGCTGCTTTGCCCCAAGATCCTGCAATTGCTAAGCAATTGCAAGAATGGCAAAACAACATTACCCTAAGTGGTGAAAAAGAAGAGACTCATCCTCTATTAGAACTCAAAGGCGTCGGCCACCGTTATAGTAAATTGCAGATTCATCCTTTACATGACGTTACAGCGACAATCAATCAAGGCGATTTTGTTTCAATAGTCGGTCAAAATGGTGCGGGAAAAACCACCCTTTGTCGAATTATTTGTGGCTTTATCGACAATGAGGGACTTATTTTATTTGATGGTGATAACCTTAAGCAGTTTTCAATCAAAGAGCGTTCCGATAAGATTGGTTATGTCATGCAAGATCCTAACCAGATGATTTCACAAAAAATGATTTTTGACGAAGTAGCTCTAGGCTTGCGTCTACGTGGTTATGATGAGCAGACTATTCGCACTAAGGTCTATGATACTTTGAAAGTTTGTGGTCTTTATCCGTACCGCAACTGGCCAATCTCTGCTTTATCCTTCGGTCAGAAAAAGCGAGTCACAATTGCTGCAATTTTAGTGCTTAATCCTGAGTTATTAATTCTTGATGAACCAACTGCAGGGCAAGATTGGCAAACTTATACTGAGATCATGAACTTTTTAAAACAGCTTAATGATCAAGGCAAAACAATTATGATTATCACTCACGATATGTACTTGCTGATGGAATACACTAACAGATCCCTGGCTTTTGCTGATGGAACACTAATTGCTGACACAGATCCAATCAAGTTATTAACTGAAAAAGCTTTAATTAAAAAGGCCGCTTTGAAGCGAACCTCCTTATATAATCTCGCTATCAAATATCAATTAGAAAATCCAGATAGCTTTGTCCGCGCCTATATTGATGCAGAAAGGGATGAAAAACATGCATAATGAGAGCCAAGTTTTAGGTTATCAACCTGGTGATTCTTTTATTTATCAATTAAACGCAACCACTAAGTTAGTTTTTATGCTCCTAGTCTCGGTTGCTTGTATGGTAACTTATGATACCAGATTCTTAATTGCTATCTGTATTTTATCAATTTTCTTGTTTAAAGAGGCAAAAATTAAGTGGAGCCAGATTTCTTTTATCGTGAAATTTATTGTAGTTTTCATGTTGCTAAATCTGATTTTTGTTTTCATCTTTCAGCCAAGCTATGGTGAAAATATTTATCATTCTAAAAGCATCTTGATCCATGCCGGCTACTTCACATTAACATTGCAAGAGGTATTCTACTTATTCAATCTTTTCTTAAAATATGTCTGCTCAATTCCAATCGTATTGCTGTTTCTATTAACTACTAATCCTAGTCAATTTGCTGCTTCATTAAATAAAATCGGCATTAGTTACAAAATTTCCTATGCTGTTTCTCTAGCTCTACGCTACATCCCAGATATCCAAAATTCTTATTGGGATATCTCAGCTGCCCAACAAGCACGTGGCAATGAACTATCCAAAAAGGCTAGTTTAGGCAAACGAATTAAGGGGACATTGAATATCGTGATGCCTCTTATCTTCTCCAGTTTGGATCGAATCGATACAATTTCAACAGCCATGCAATTACGCCGCTTTGGCTCAAAGAAAAAACGGACCTGGTATGTCACCCAATCATTTAAAAAAGCTGATTATCTTGTAATGATCGCAGCCGTGATTTTGGTATTAATTGTGGTTGGTCTCTGGCAACTTGATCATGGTAGATTTTATAATCCATTTATTTAGACCAAAATTAAAAGGACCTAATGGTCCCTTTTTTGTTTTCGATTTTTCTGTTTATGATCATCTTGAGTGACAATCTCAGGTTTCTTAGGAATCGGCGGCGTGATTATTTCATAATTACGCAAACGGTGTTCAAGATAGTCATCTAATCGCTCTTGCGTATTTTCATGTACAATAATCATTAAATCGCCTCACTTTTCATAATTATACCTCAAAAATGTAGGTTAAACAGCGTAATTACTAAGTATGTCATTCCACTAGCAATCACAGGACCTGCAGCTACACCCTTGAAAACCACTACTCCAATAATAGTACCTAAAACTAATGCAACCGTCACCTGTGGCACCGCTGCTAATTGATCAACACCATAACGTGACAAGATAGCTACAGCAATTCCCGCTAAAATGGCAATCCATCCAGCTGGCGACTTAAAAGTTTTAATCAGATCCTTAAAGCCAATCTGTCCTGTCGCAATAGGAACTAGAATTGCAACCGAAATAATAGTTACGCCCCAATTAATCCCCTTTGCTTGAATAGTAGGCAGCCATTTACTAGTAAACGGTAATAATTTAAACACCATTACCACTCCCGTTGCAATAATTAATGACATGTTTTTACCCAATAACGCTACAACTAGCACCAATGCTAGAAATAACCAACTTTCCATATTTATCTCCCCTCAAAAAATCATTAGCATTAGTTCACTTTAACAAAAATATTCATCAAAACAAAATAATGAGTCTAAATAAGTGAAAATCAATCTAATTTGTGTCATAATAAAATTACTCAGAAAAATATATGTATACGCGCACCTCGTTCTTAAAACGAGGTGTTTTTTTACGCAAAGAACCAGTGCAGATATTTATGCTTGAAAATAAAATATTTGCACAAATAATTAAAAAACGTTTCTTGCAAAAATACAACTTAACATTTTAATAAAAACAAAAAGATGCCACTTTCGTGACACCTTTGTGATTACTTATTCATACATTTCGTTTTGAACTAATCCCTAACTTCCTTAATGGTATCAATGATAGTACCATCACGATACTCAACTAAGGCAACCGTACGATCAGTATATTCAAGTGGCTTTGGTACACCAACTTGTTTTTCAGCCATTTTTTGCAATTCATTAATATCCAAGATCTTAAGTCCTGGCACCTTACTAAAGGCATCCACTAAATCCTGGCGAGCTGGATTAATGGCAATTCCTCTTTCAGTTACTAAAACATCAATTGATGAACCTGGAGTAACAATAGTTTCTACTCTTGGAACAACAGTCGCATTACGTCCCCGAACAAGAGGAGCTGTAATAATCGTCATCTTGGCACCAGCTGCGGAATCTTGGTGACCACCGACGGCTCCACGAATGACACCATCTGAGCCAGTCATAACATTAACATTGAAGTCAGTATCGATTTGTAAAGCTGACAAGATTGAAACATCCAAGTTGTTAACCACTGCACCCTTATTATGAGGATCAGCATACCAAGAAGCATCAATTTCTTGTTGATTTTTATTGTTAGCCATTGATTGGGCAGCACCCTTATCAAAGTCCTGCACATCCATAACTTTTCTGACTAGACCTTCTTCAAGTAAGTCAGTGGTAGGTTTAGTAATACCACCCAAAGCAAATGATGCAGTAATGCCATCATCAATCATACTTTGACGTAAGTACCTGGTGACAGCTAATGCAGCACCACCAGAACCAGTTTGGAAGCTAAACCCTTGCTTGTAATATGGAGAGTTAATGATTACCTGATTAACCATTTGAGCAATCTTGAGTTCCTTAGGATCCTTGGTAAAGCGAGTGGCACCAGAACCAATCTTGTCTGGATCTCCGACTTTATCAATTTTAACCACATAATCCACTTGATCTTGCTGAATTGACGCAGGCGTATTTGGATAATCAACAATATTATCAGTTAATAAAACAACCTTATTAGCATAGCGAGCATCCATTAGGGCATAACCCAATGAGCCGAAGACAGCATCCCCATCTTGACCGTTAGCATTACCTGCGGGATCAGATACTGGCACACCCAAGAAGGCAACATCAACCTTAATCTCGCCTTCTTCAATTGAACGAGCACGATTACCATGTGAGCGGAAAATTACAGGATTCTTCAAGCCGCCATGTGAAACAAAATCACCTAGTGAACCGCGCATACCCGAAGAAGTAATATTAGTGATTACTCCCTTTTTAATCGCTTCGATAACTTTATCATTCATAACACCAGTAAGTGAACTTGGAGCCAAGGTTAAATCCTGGTAACCCATACTAATAATCTTGTCCATTACCAAGTTAAAAACATAATCCCCATTTCTAAAATGGTGGTGGAATGAAATAGTCATACCATCTTTCAGGTTATTCTTGATTACCTCATCAAGTGAATCAATAATCTTATTTTGTCCAGTAGTAACTCTTACCTTTGGAGCAACCCGCTTAACTTCAGGATGACCAATTTCAGTAGTTTCAAATGGTTTCAAATTCATTTTTTTCATTAAATCATCTGGTAATTCGCGTTTTACTTTATTCTCCAATGTAGTTACCTTCTTTATCAATCAAGTTAGAAGCTTTCGCTGTTTCCAAAACCCTGGTAGCCTTTTCTACAACTGGCTTATCGATCATCTTACCATTAAGTGAAATAACGCCTGAGCCCTTAGCTTTGGCTTCACGAATGGCATTTTCAACATTCTTAGCTTGCTCAATCTCTTCTTTAGTTGGATTAAAGACCTTATTAACCATTTGAATTTGACGTGGGTTAACCAAACTCTTGCCATCATACCCTAGTTCATGGATATAGTTAGTTTCACGATAGAAGCCTTCAGTATCCTTCATATTTGAGAACACTGTATCAAAGGCATATACGTCTGCGGCCCGAGCTGCTTGTAAAACCATGTTACGCGCAAATTCCAATTCGCGACCATCTGGATAACGATGAGTATGCATATCTGCAGTATAGTCTTCGCCAGATACCGCCAAGCCCATCATTAAAGGCGTTGCGGTTGCAATTTCTGGGGCATTTAAGACACCCTTGGCTGATTCGATGGCAGCCATCACGCCAATAGAACCATTTTCAATGTCAAATTCATCTTCCCAATGTTCGATATCCTTTACCAATTTTTGAATCATTGCAGCTGATTCAGTTTTAGGCAAGCGAATAACGTCAACGCCGGCTTTTACCATTGCCTTAACATCTTCATCGTAAAATGGCGTGTCTTGACCATTAACACGAACTACAATTTCACTGCCACCGAAATCGACTGTCTTAATTGCCTCATAAACCAACATTCTGGCAGCATCTTTTTCCGTTAATGAAACTGAGTCTTCCAAATCAAGCATAATCGAATCTGCACCATAAATGCCAGCATCCTTAATCATAGCTGGATTATTACCAGGTACAAACATCATGGTTCTACGCAAACGATTCTTAACGTATGTCATTTAGAGCACCTCCAAATCTGGCTTGTCTGAAGTTTCGGTTGCACGTTGTGCAGCTGCTAAAGTACGAGCCTTAATTACACAATCCAGTGCTCCCTTATCGGTTGCTTTAACCTTGGCATTTTCTAAGCCATAAGCTTTTAAGGTGTCAGTAATCACCTTTTCAATCTGATCTCCATAGGCCTTTTTTACTTCTGATTCAAGGTCAATCTCAATGCCGTTAGAACCCTTTGAAATCATGATTTGAATATCTGAACTCTCAAGTGTTCCCGCAACTGCTGTGGTTTTAATTTCCATCAATATTCATTCCTTTCTCAATTTTAGACTGCAATTTCTGCATGTTTTGCTTAATAAATTCATAAGTCGTTTCCGGCACGAATTTATTGATCTCTTTTAAATTGCCATCCTTGATCAGCTGTCTAACTTTAGTGGCAGTAACAATTTGACCGTCTTTTTCCAAGCGATCAATTACGATTACTTCAATCTCAGGACCAAGCTCATGCGCTAGGCTAACATTATAAAAGTGAGTCGTTCTTGAAATTGGTTCTTTACCAATATAACGACGGGTAATGTTCAGTCCCGGTGCAATTTGATTCTTAAAGACAGCTGCGTCTATCACCGTTTGTACAGCAATTAAATCGTCAGGTGATTTTAAGAAGTATGCTGGAAAAGTAGCTGGTGAAACCATGTAGTCTCCGCCAGAGATTACTTTCACATTACTAAACTCCTTAGTACCTTCTTGCACCAATTTGAAGCGCTCATCAAAGCTAAACAAAGAAACATCATTAGCCACAACAAAGACATAAACCAAATCGTTTTCTTCACTAGCCATCTTAATCAAATGCTGATGACCCAAGGTAAACGGATTTGCATTCATGACTATTGCAGCGACCTTCTTATGCTCTTGATCTGCTATTTCGGGCACTTCAGCCACAAATTCCTTCACATCAGGCATTCCATTTTCTAAAAAGGCTGCCTGATCCGTCTTGGCTAACAAATTGAAGTGCAAATGCTCAAAGCTAGTTGCATACTTTGCTTTAGTAAAGACAAAGGAATGGAAAATTCCATCATTAGTCAAATATTGCGTTAAGGCTGTAACCACTTTATTAAAGCGAGCCCCCTGCGTATCGGCATCATTCTTGACTCCGATATACTTTAAGACATTACCAGCCACACTACCAGTACCAACTAAATTGCCTTCCTCATCTTCTAGCCCAATAGTATGATCAATCACATTAACTTCGCGTTCACTAAAATCATTTAACCCCAATGATTCCAACAAGTTTTCCCATTTTTGCCTAGTTGTAGCGTCGTTTAAAAACAAATCAACGACTTTATCCATAAATATGCCGCCTTACTATTTCGGTAATCGTTTTCACAAATATAGTTTACTCTCTTAGTTTGATTATTTCAATTTATCTATTAATTTTTTAAATTTTTCAAAAATTCAGCAATAATCTCATGCGTTTTTTCTGGTTGCTCAGCCTGAGGCAAATGCCCACATTCCGGTACAATCGCCGTTTGAACATCTTGATTCAGCATTTTTATCGCTTGGGTAAATTCTGGATTAAAAAATGGCGATTTTTCCCCAGCAATTACCAGCATGGGAACTGGCGTATCCAAAATCATGTCACGCCAATCTTGCCCCGCATGTTCAACTAAACAGTTATAGTTTTCGGCTGGATCATATGGGAATTCTTGATATTCTTTTTTAACAGCCAAAAACATTTTTTCATCAATGTGATGGTAAAAAGCCTTGCCAAAATCAAATTTAAGCATGTCAGGATAATTATCCCAAGTTAGGTCTTTAAAGCCATACTTCCAGCTCTTATCCGCAATCATCTTTGGTGACTGGTCTAAATCAACCATTGCCTTTAGTCTACCTTTGCCATAAATTGACAAATATGCCCAAATATTGGCAGCCCCCATGGAATTTCCAATAGCTACTACATCATGCAAATTAAGCTTAACTAATAGCTCCTCTAAGTCAACTGCATGACGACTAATCCGCTGTCCACGATAGGTTCGTTCGGACTGTCCTTGATTGCGTGGATCAAGCATAATAAAACGATAATCATTTTTAAATAAGGCAATTAAATCTTGCCACATTTGACAAGATCCCCCTATACCTGGGATCCCAATCAAAGCAGGCTTATCTTCATCCCCCGTATCGGTATAATGCAAAATTACATCGTCATTAGTTTTAAATTTCATCTTTAATCTTCTTTCATTTTGATTACTCAATTCTATTATGACGCAAAAAAAGCAACCTGGTGATTCCAGATTGCTTATTTTTTACCATAAACCAATAATCTTCATCCAAACAACTCCGACAGTTCCAAAAATAATCATATAGATTAATCCAAGGACAAAATTCATCTTCCACCATTCACCTTGTTTAACATAGCCAGTAGTAGCCAAAATTGAGGCAGGACCATTAGCATAGTGAGTGGTTGATGCGTTGATTGCACCAGTAAAGGCTAAAAGCATTGCGGAAAGGCCTAAAGGAGCACCAGTTGCAACCGCAACAGACAAGAATGGCAAATAAAGAGCAGTCATATGTGCAGTTCCACTTGCAAAGAAGTAGTGGGTGTAGAACAAAAGCAAAACTAGAATTGCCAATACAAAGCCCCAGCTAACACCATGAAGACCATTTTGAACTAATTTGGAGAACCAATCAATAAATCCGTATGAAATCAGCTTACCAGCCATGAACATCAGGATAGAAAGCCAAATCAAGATATTCCAAGCACCAGTTTCTTTCAGAGCATCCTGCATTGTTAACACACCGGTAGTCATCAAAATAGTTACAGCCAGGAAGGCAACAAAAGTCGCATCTAATTGTGGGATCTTAAAGAAACCAGACAAAACCCATAAAACAATTGAAAGAATGAAGACTGACATCATAATTTTTTCTGGAGTTGACATTGGTCCCATTTTTGCTAATTTTTCATCAGCCCATTTCTTAGCATCTGGAGTTTCTTTAATCTCAGGTGGGTACATCTTGTAAATAACAAATGGAATGATTACTGCCAATACAGCAACAGGTACGATTGCAGTGAAAAACCAACCTGCCCAAGACATTTGATAGCCCTTTTGTGCGGCTAATTGTTGAGCCACCATGTTAGGAGCAGCACCGGTAATAAACAAAGCCGTTGATAAAATATTGGCATGAAAGGCAGTAAAGTCAATGTAGGCACCAATCTTTTTACGAGAAGCATCATCTGGCTTAGAATCGTAGCCTTCTTTTGAAACAGATTCAACAACTGGCCAAACGACCCCACCCGTACGAGCTGAGTTCGATGGAATTAAGGCACCGAGAATTAATTCCAATCCAGTAATCGCATAACCAATACCCAATGACTTCTTACCAAATTTTTGAATCATAATATAGGCAATACGGTTACCTAGACCTGTTTTACTAATACCATGAGCCATAATGAAGGCCATAGCGATTAACCATGCAGCAGAGTTACCAAATGAACTAAGCACGCCTTGATTAACTACCATACCTTTTGCATTTGTAACGTCCTTCATTGGTGCTAAGCCAACTAAAACAGTTACTACCAAGCCAGCTAAGGTTGTACCACCAATTGGCAAAGGTTTTGTAATACACCCTACAATTGTGGCAACGAAAACGGCAAACATTTGCCATGCCTGAACCGAAAGGCCACTTGGGCGCCATGGAGTAATACACCACAATACAATTCCAACGATCAAAGGCCAAATAAAGCCTTTATAATTCACTTTTTCTAAAGTTTTCATAAGAATCCCCTATTCTCTATGGACGATACACATCATCAATGATGTCAAAGCCTTTATCTGCTAAGCTTTTATCTACCCAACTTAAATCAACTTCTCCTTTGCTAAAGGCAATTGCTTTAGCCTCATCCTGCTCATGAAAAGCTTGTGCCTTAGGCAAAATCTCAGGAGCATCTTTACGTGGAATACAAATTACTCCATCAGCATCCCCTAAAATCACATCACCTGGGTTAACACTAACATTCCCACAAGCAACAGGTACATTTATTTCACCAGGTCCTTCTTTATATGGTCCACCTGGAGTAGTACTGGTTGCATAAATCGGCAGTTTCCAATTTCTTAAATTATCAATATCACGAATTGGGCCACCAATTACAATACCTGCAATTTTCTTTTGATCGCGTAAGTAAGACATCATTACCTCACCAATCAAAGATCTAGTGTTATCACCCTCGTCGTCGATGACAATCACATCGCCTGGCTGGCAATACTTTAAAGCCGCATAAATTGCTAAGTTGTCACCCGCCCTGGTGTGAACCGTAAATGCTGGACCAACCATTTCCTCATCAGGATTCGACATTAACTTAATTCTAGGATTCATAGCACAATTTCGTTCCATGCAATCCGCGGTATTAGAAGCTGGGATCTTTTTAAAACCAGCTACAACTTTTGGATCAGGCATTTGCCTCTTTAAATAAATTCTTTTTCCTACAGGCATAGAGTAGCTCTCCCCTCTTTATGCTCCCTAATCTATCTTGTTATTGTTAAACAAGCCTTTTTATAAAAACTAAAACTCATCACAACTCACAATTAGTATTATACACTTATCAATGGATTAAGCGGTTACAAATTTTGAATTATTTTGATTTTTTACTTATTTTTTGAATTATTTAAACTCAAATAATTATGCAAAAAAAGAGAACTGGCTAATTAAACCAGATCTCTTTACTTGATCTTTGTTATTTTGATCTTATTCACCAAAGTTTTCCCAAGGCATTACATCAATTGCAGGTTGATCAAGCAACTCTTGCAATTCTTTTGGTAAAAATTCTTTCTTCACAATCACATCATAAACATATTGTTCAAACCATGGCTCGCTCATTTCGTAGAAGCCCTTGTGTCCATATTTATCACCCCAAGAATTTTCAACCTTCCACTTGCGAATGTGACCATTATCTTCATCAACACCAACTAAAGTCATATCATGAGTGGCAAAACCTTCCCCTGTATTCAAGCGGTCAGCCTTACCCATTTGCGTATCTACGTGGAATAATTGATCAGTCTTGTACAAGTCGGTATCAAGAAAACCAGTCTTTCTTTCCATTTGCTTTAAAACGTCATTACCAAAGCTGACTGCTTCACCTGCCTTAAGTTGCGCCACTGCAGCTTGAGCTAAATATTCAATTGGTACATTCAAATACTTAACTTGATCACCACCAGCAACATTATCATAAAGTGGCAAATGGTAAACTTTGTTGTATTCATGATTAGGGATGTTGGACAAAGCAACATAATCATCGAAATTAAAGCTCTTGAAATACTTTTGGACAAAAGCTTGTGGTGTCAGATCACGTTCCAAGTGATATTTCTTATCATCATCACGATATTCTAAGTCAAATTTCTTTGGTGGTTCACCCAAGGCTACAGAAACCATGCGATAAATCTCGTTCAAGAATTCCTTCTTAGTTTTTTCTGCTTCATCCTTCTTACCTTCACTGACTAATTTACGCAAAACAAGCGCATCTTTTCGTTCCTTGCGAGCCAAGTTCTCAGCCAAAGCAGTAGTATTATTGGTATTAAAACTCTCTGGCATTGCGTATGAAGGTACTACACCATATTTTTTAACTAAGTTAATGGCCATAGTCCAAAGACCACCATCTTCACCAGCAAATTCAAGCCATGCTTGGACATGACGATCAGTCAAAGGTTTATCTGCTAAACGAATAATTGCATTGTAAAAAGCGTTAGCACGTTCAATCTTGTCCCAGAAGAAATTATAAGCTTGTGAGAACGTAAAATCCTTGACCTTGTTTTCCTTGCCAAAGTAGTGGCGCAAAACATTCAAAGTAGTGAATTCCCAGCAACGACCAGAATGCTTCTGATCAGTTACACCGCCAATATCAAGTTCAGTTGAAAAGACATGGTTAAGTCGTTCTGATACGCGGTCATTAAATGAAGCTTCAAGCAAACCACTACGACGAGCAGCACGAGAAGCTACTTTATTCTCAGGATTAGAATTAAAGCTTTCAGAAAAGCCTTCAATTTCTTGTTGTGAAATAACTGTCATGATATACCTCGTTAATTCTTATCTTTTAATTTTTTTATTAATCTTTTCTTATATAATACTATTTTCTAGCTTTTTTGTCATTAAGAAAAAGCCCTAGTTTTTGACAACTAGGGCTTTTAATAAAATTAATGATCAATTAAAGGTTTATACCTGACAAAACTTCTTGCATCTTGTCTGCTGAGTTAATCATCTTAGCATGCTCAGTATCGGAAAGCTTAGTTTCAATTACCTTTTCGATCCCTTCACCGTTAATAACGGTTGGGGTACCTAAGTAAAGATCATGCTTAATACCGTATTCACCATTAATCGGAGCTGAAAGTGGCAAACAAATTGCACGATTGTCCAAAATAGCTGAGACAACTTGAGTAAGCATCATTGCAACACCGTAGAATGTAGCACCTTTGTTGGCAATGATCTTGCCACCCTTCTTACGCACATCGGTCTCAATTTCTGCTAGAACATCATCGTTGATTTCTGAGTAATCACGGAGTGCCTTACCAGCAACTGTTGATTCATCAAAGTTTTCAAAACTAGTATCACCGTGTTCACCAAGAACCATTGAGTTAACCTTAGCAACTGGGACATTCAAACGCTTTGAAAGTTCAACACGAAGACGCATTGAATCAAGTGAAGTACCAGTACCAATTACACGGTTCTTAGGGAAACCAGACAACTTTTGGGTCAAAGTCGTCAAAATGTCAACTGGGTTTGCGGAAACAACAAAGACACCATTAAATCCTGATTCAACTACTGGCTTAACAATACTTTCCAAAATCTTAACGTTCTTGTTAACCAAGTCAAGTCTAGTTTCACCTGGCTTACGAGGAACACCAGCAGTGATCACACAAACGTCAGCATCTTTAGCATCACTATAATCGGCTGCAGGATGAATATTGGTTTGACCCATAAATGGCGTAATATCTTCAAGGTCCATTGAATCACCAACAGGACGATCCTTAGCTACATCAAAAATTGCTAATTCATCAACAATTGTATTTTGCAATAAGTCATTTGCAAAAGTTGAACCAACAGCACCATCACCAACAAGAAATACTTTTCTACTCATAAGTTAAATTAGTCCTTTCAAATGTTTATAAACTGTTTTTTATCTACATGATTAATTATACACTAAGCGCTTTCATTAGACACGATTTATTCCATAATTATAAATTATAATATCCCATCAAAATCTCGCCAGTGTTATTATTTCTATCGAAAAAGAGCAGTTAACCAACCGCTCTCTTTACATAATCTTTCTTATATTATTTACTTTCACGAACATATTTAGCCATCTGAATACCTGCTTGACGACCAAAAATAACTGTTTCGGCAATTGAGTTACCACCAATTCGATTATTTCCATGAAGTCCGCCAGATACTTCACCAGCTGCAAATAATCCATCAATTACATTACCATTAGTATCAAGTACTTGAGTTTCAGTATTAATATGAATACCACCCATAGTATAGTGAATTGCTGGATGAACATGAATTGCAAAGTATGGACCACGATCAAGTTCACGATCCATCCCAGTCGTTCTGCCAAATTCTTTATCCTTACCAGTTGTAACGGACTTATTCCAAGCGGCAATGGTCTTTTCTAAGTTGGCACCATTTACGCCAATTTTTTTAGCTAAATCAGCCAAATCAGTACCATGTTCTACTAAACCAATCTGGTCATAAAACTCAACTGCAGCAAAATGAGCCCGTACACCTGAGTCAAAAATCAAGTATGCCCCATCTTCATGCAAATTAGTAATTGCACTAGAAACAATCTTTCGTGTACTTAATTCATTAACAAAACGTTGACCATTCTTGTTAACTAAGATAGCACCTTCACCGCGCAGACCTTCACCAATTAAATAAACATGCGGATTATCAGTATCTGCAGTTGGGTGAACCTGAATGAAGTTCATTTGCATTAGTTGAGCATCAAGTGCTTCAGCAAGCTTCAGTCCATCGCCTGTAGCCCCTGGCTGATTAGTAGTCTTATAGTCAACTAAGTCTGGACGATACTTCTTAATGATATCCTTGGAAGCACCAAAGCCACCAGTAGCTAAAAGAACCACCTTAGCTTTAACTGTTTTAATGCCATCTGGTGTCTCAACTTCAACACCATTAACGCGCTTCTTAGCATCTTGCAACAACTTGGTAACTTTAGCACCAGTAAAGATGTCAATACCCGCTTTTTTCACCTGTGTTGTCATTCGTGAAGTTAGATAAAATCCAACTGGTTCCATTGAAGCAGGACGGTGAGCACGTTTCTTACTCATCCCTCCTGTAATGGTCAAATCAGTTAAACGAATACCATATTTCATCAACCATGAAATAGCTAAAGCAGAGTGGTTAACAAAGTACTTCAACATGGCACGGTCATTTAATAAACCTCCACCTTTTAAAGTTTCTTCATAGAAGTCACGGTTATTATCAATGATCCCTTCGTCAAGCTGAACCAAAGATTCAGAAGCGTTCATTCCACTTGAAGCACGACTAGTGTTACCACCAGTTTTCTCATTTTTTTCAAGCACAACAACATTTAGACCTAGTTCATGAGCTTGAAGTGCAGCAGTCAGACCTGCTCCGCCTGAGCCAACAACGATAGCATCATATTTATTCTTTAATTCTTTTGTATTTGGCATTTCTTACTTTCCCTATTCTTCTGGAGTAGACTTATCAACATTAGTCATTTGCATATAGTCCATCCATTCATCATATTGTTCTTCAGTAACTTTACCACTCTTCAAAGCAGCTTCTCTTAAAGTAGTGCCTTCTTTATCAGCAGTTTGCGCAATCTTAGCAGCAGCATGATAGCCAATATGTGGCGACAAGGCAGTAACGGTCATTAATGAATTCTCAAGTAATTCATCCATTCTTTCTTCATTAACCGTTAAGCCATGAATCATTTTATCAGCAAAACCAGTAATTGTACCAGTTAAAATATCACAACTATCTAAGAATGATGCAATGATGACTGTCTTGAAGACGTTCATTTCAAAATTACCTTGACTAGAAGCAAAGGTAATGGTGGTGTCATTACCAAATACTTTAGCAGCAGCCATTGTCACAGCCTCTGCCTGAGTTGGGTTAACTTTACCTGGCATAATACTTGAACCTGGCTCATTTGCTGGAATATTTAATTCATGGTAGCCCGCTCTCGGACCTGAAGCAAGTAAACGAATATCTTGCGCAATCTTAAACATATCAGCAGCCAATGTTTTAAGGGCACCATGAACCACATCAAGACCTGAATGGTGAGCTAAGCCCCAGAATTTATTAGTTTTAACTTCAAATTTATGACCATAGACTTCTGATAATTTACCAGCAATTTTTTCGGTCATTCCCGGTGCTGCATTCAAGCCAGTCCCTACAGCAGTCCCACCAATAGCTAATTCGTAGAGAGTTGGCTTCAATTCACGAATATATGATAAGTCATGTTTAAGAGCAGAAATATAGCCAGATAATTCTTGACCAAAAGTCAAAGGCGTTGCGTCTTGTAAGTGGGTTCGACCAACTTTAACAGTCTTCCAATATTTCTTTTCTTTAACAACTAATTCATCAATTAAGTGTTGAATTGCTGGTTCCAACTTGTCCAATGCTTCAACGGCAACAATATTCATTGCAGTTGGATAAGTATCATTAGATGATTGACCACGGTTAACATCATCATTAGGCAAAATATCTAAACCTGGGTGCAATTTATTAGCCAAGTTAGCTACAACTTCGTTAACGTTCATGTTGCTTTGAGTACCTGAACCGGTTTGCAAAACATGAAGTGGGAAGTCCTTACGCAAGTCAGTATCGCTTAAAGCTAACAAATGATCAATTGCATCTTCAATTGCTTCGCCTTTTTCTTTTGGTTCATCGCCAACTTCAACGTTACTTTCTGCAGCTGCCTTCTTTAAGTGTAAAAATGCTCGAATAATTTGCAATGGCATCAATTCACCACTTGGGAAGTTATTGCGGCTTCTTTCAGTTTGAGGGCCCCATAAAGCATTTTTAGGGATCTTAACTGGACCAATAGTGTCACTTTCAACACGGTATTCTTCTTCGCTCATATTATATTCCTCCTTATTAAGCTCTATAAGGTTTGCGTTAATTATCAATCACCATTTATAATACCTGTAAAGGCTTTCTTTTTCAATTTCATTCAAAAAAAAGACCCAGGATTTTTCCTGGATCATAGTTTTATCTAGACTGGTGATTCATTCTTTTAGCAAAGAAGTCACCAATGATTTGAACGATAAAAATCAAAATAATTACTAATACAGTAGCTACTAAAGTAACATCATTATTGAATCGGTTATAACCGTATGAAATAGCGGTATTACCTAAACCACCGGCACCTACAGCACCAGCCATTGCAGTCAAACCAATCAAAGAAATAATCGTCACCGTCGAAACACGAATCAGTTCTGAGCGAGATTCTCTTAAATAAACATCAAAGATAATATCACGCGTAGTTGAGCCCAAACTTTCTGCGGCTTCAACCTTACCTGGGTCAACACTTTCTAAAGCAACTTGCACCTGACGAGCATAAAATGGAAATACGCCTAAAGTTAATGGTACTAAGGCTGCCTTCATTCCGATCTGTGTACCTACAATTTTTTGAGTAACTGGTGCAACAAAGGCAAGCAGGATAATGAACGGAATCGCTCTGAAGATTGAAACTAGCTTATCTGAGAAATTGTACCAGAATTTATTGGGCCGAATCCCGCCATCCTTAGTTAAAACTAAAATCACGCCAAAGATAATACCAAGAATGCCACCAAAGATAGCTGACCAAAAAGTCATAAATAAGGTCTGAAAAATACTAGTGCCCCAGCCAGCGTCTCCGCCCCAGCCAAGTTGAACAACATTGGGTAAATATTTACTTAAGAAACTAATCATGATATACATTCCCCTTTTCATCTAAACGTGTAAATGTCACATTTTGCTTAGCCAAAAATTCTTGTGTTTGCTTTTGCTTAGCTGGATCGCCTTTCACCAATACCACCAAAGTACCAATTGGCTCTTCATTCAAAAGTTCAACATTCCCATAAAGCATTGAAACTTCTACGCCAATTTGCTTATACAATTCAATAATGATTGATTTAGTCACATTAGCTACGCTGTAAACTAATTGATAAATTGCTTCATTTTTGCCAAGCTTATCAAGCGCCAATGAATTCAAAGTAGAAATCGCTTCAAGTGATCCACCAACAAACTTCTTGGTTAAATCCTGCTTAGGATGTAAGAAGACATCTCGCAAACTGCCGTCTTCAATCACATTGCCGTGTTCCATGACGGCGACCTTAGTGGCAATCTTCTTAACAGCATCCATTTCGTGCGTGATTAAGATGACCGTTAAGTGGAACTTTTTGTTCAAACGCTTAAGCAGGTCCAAGATTTGTTGCGTATTTTGTGGGTCCAAGGCACTGGTTGCTTCATCAGAGATCAAAATATCTGGATTATTAGCCAAAGCTCTAGCAATCGCTACTCTTTGTTGTTGCCCACCAGATAATTCAGCTGGATAAAAGTCAGCCTTATCTTTTAAGTCAACCAGATCAAGCAGTTCCAATGACCGTTTTTCTAATTCCTCATCACTCAACTTTTCATGTTTTAAGGCAAAGGCTACATTTTCTAATACAGTCGTTTCATTTAATAGGTTAAAACCCTGGAAGATCATTCCGATGTTTCTGCGCTTTAATTGCAATTCTTTATTAGAAATCACCTGCTTGCCATCTTTAACAAATTCAGTGCCATCAACGGTAATACTACCGGCAGTTGGTTTTTGTAAAAGATTGACCGTTCTAACTAAAGTTGACTTACCGGCACCAGAGAAACCTACAATTCCATAAATGTCGCCTTTTTCAATGGAAAGAGAAACATTATTCACTGCTTTAACTGGTTCGCCCTTCTTCTGAGGGAAGGCCACTTCTACATTTTTTAATTCAACAATACTCATTTTTGATCCTCCTTACTTCAACTTAACGTCCCAGGCTGCAATTTGCGTATTGCCATAGTATTTCTTAGTTAGCTTCTTAGTTTCTGCAGTTTGGTAAGCCATGACGACATCTTGGTAAAGCTTGTCCTTTTGTTTGCCTTGTTTGACACAAAGAATGTTAATCCATTGTTTTGAATCTTTGTTAATTGGTTCAATGTAAATCGTTTGCTTATCAGTCAAGCCAGCAGGACCAGCATAATCATTATTTACTACAGAAGCGTCAACTGAATTCAATACTCGACCAGTTTGTTCAGCACCGATTTCCTTAATCTTGTAGTTATTTGGATTGCTGGTGATATCAGCTACAGTAACTAAGGTCTTACCCTTCTTCAACTTAATTAAGCCGGCATTTTTCAAAACAAACAGTGCTCTTGATTCGTTAGTAGCATCGTTAGGCACTGCAATCGTGGCACCATCAGGTAAGTCACTCAATTTATGATACTTGCGTGAATAAAGTCTGATCGGTGCGATGTAGGTTCTACCAATGGCGACAACGCCACCGTGATTTGCCTTATTCCAATCCTTTAAGAAGGCATAGTGTTGAAAAGCATTCATGTCAATATCGCCCGACTTCAAGGCCTTGTTAGGTTGGTTGTAATCCGTAAAGTTCTTAGTTTTTAAGGTAATACCATATTTTTCCTTAGCCGTTTTAGCAATTGACTTCCAAATTGCGGCTTCGGCTTTACTTTCCCCAACGATTCCGACTGTAACAGTTTTTGCCTGATTTTGACTGGGAATTCCTGGACCAAAACTAAACCAACCTGCAATCACGATCAGTATCCCAATGATCGTCCAAATAATGGTATTTCTTCTTCTCCGTTTTCTCATAAAATACACTCCTACTTTGATAAAAATAAAAAAGCACCCATCCCAAAAGGACGAGTGCTCGCGTTACCACCTTTAATTCGCTGATCACTTACGTAATCAACCTCACTGGCTATCAAAAAATAGCCTGCACTGTTAACGGATGCAGCCCCGCCGATAGCTAAATATCACCACCGGTCATCGTTCCAAACCCATATTCACTAGCTCCTATTTGCCAACTTTCACCACCACGCTGGCTCTCTTTATCAATAGAAGTTCTAGTTACTCAGTCCTTCAAGATGTTGTTTTCTTGATTTGTTATAAATAAGTTATCATCTTCTTTTAATCTAGTCAACATCTTTTTTAATTTTTATTAGATAAAAGCGATTTCATTGTATAATTAGGATATAGTTAAATAATTTATTTTTGCTAAGGAGAAAAAATGAAGAAAAATCGCTTTCGAAGTTTTGCTCTCTCATTAGCTGCAGCAATTGGATTCATTTCTTTTGCTAATACTAATGTCCCATGCAACAATCAAACCGTCTATGCTGTTTCAGATAAAGCATTAGTCAATTTGAAATACCACAACAAAGAAATTGTGACCGTTGATCATGATCAGCCGCAGTTTTCTAAGAGTACATTGAGCAAGAAAAAAGGTCCATGGCAAAAATATAGCCAATTAGATTATTTGAACCGAGCTCATGCTGCTAATGCTTTACTAAATAAAAGATTAATGCCACATAGTCAGCGTGCGGCTTTAACTTGGAATCCGACCGGCTGGCATAATAAACGAATCGCTAGTGGTTGGTTGTATAATCGGTGCCATCTAATCGGCTATCAGTTGACTGGTCAAAACAACAATCCACGCAATTTGATTACCGGTACGCGTGAATTAAATGATCCGGATATGCTTAAATATGAAAATGAGGTTGCTGAATATTTACGTAGTTCGAGCAAAAACTATGTCCGCTATCGGGTTACTCCAATATTTAAAGGGAATGACCTATTAGCTAACGGCGTTGAAATGGAAGCCGAAGCAACTAGCAAAAACGGGCCTCGCTTTAATGTCTACATTTTTAATGAGCAACCTGGTATGTTGCTTAATTACAAGACCGGTACTTCTAAGGTTAAACATGGGTCTAGTACTATTGCTGAACATGTAAAATCTAGAAAACGATCCACTTCTCGAGTAACCAAGAAACGAACCATTCACCATATCAAAGGTACTGTATCCACTGCAGAACACCGAGTCGTTGGCAATCGTCGCAGTAAGATCTACCATGTAATGAATGGGCAAAATTATCATATGTCATCAGCTAATGCAGTTTACTTCAACAGTGAAGCTGCCGCACAAGCTGCTGGATATCGAAAATCATTAAGGTAGTAAAAAAGTCAGAGCAAAACTCTGGCTTTTTCATTATCTTCTTATTTCACATTATTTTTGCCACGATCATATGCTTCCTTGAATTCCGCAAAAGTCATGTTCTTTCCTTTTTGATCAAAGACAACCAACACTTCGGCGATTCCATCCAAAATTTTAGATAACCATCTAAAGATAGTCACTGCCGCACAGAATAAGACCGCCAAAATAAATAATGATTTGTTATTAAGCATTGTCAATGAGAACAATCTTGGGAAAAAGATAGTTGAGCCAATAATACAGATAACTGATAAGCCCATAACAGCAAGTCTAAATTTGTTTATTGGTGCCGAAATATGATACATCACCATAAAACCAACTAAGACTAGCAACATAGTCGCTGTCGTGCCTACCTGACCATGATCAAGTGAGATAGAGGCCCCTGCAATGACTAAAATTGCAACTGCCAGCCAATCTGTTAAGCCCCCTGGAATTGCCCGAGCTAAAACATTTGGCATAAACTTTCCACGAATTCGCTTGTGGTTGCTTTCTAAGGCCAATAAAAACGACGGCAAGCCAATTGTAAATGCAGAGATCAATGTGATCTGGGCTGGTTGCAGCGGATAATTGATTGTCATAATCAAAGAGAAGATGGCCATCAAGAATGAAAAAATATTTTTCACCAAGAACAAGCTGGCTGAACGTTGAATGTTATTAACTACTTGCCTGCCTTGGTTCACCACTAACGGCATTTTAGCAAAATTAGAATCGAGCAAAACCACTTGTGAAGCTTGCACTGCAGCACTATTACCAGAAGCCATAGCGATTGAGCAATCCGCCTTTTTCATCGCTAAAATATCGTTAACTCCGTCTCCAGTCATGGCTACGGTATTACCTTGATTTTGCAAAGCAACGACAAACTTTCGCTTTTGATCAGGCTTAACCCGGCCAAAGACATTATAGTTTTGCATGGCCTGCTCATATTCACCATCTTTAATGGTTTGCGCATCGATATACTTATCTGCCCCATTAATTCCAGCTTGCTTAGCTACTCGAGCAACGGTTACCGGATTATCCCCAGAAATAACCTTGATATCAACACCTTGCTGGTTAAAATATTGAAAAGTTGACTTGGCTTCTTTACGAATTGGATTCGACAATAAAATATAACCGAGAACTTGTACATTTTCCTTTAAGGCGGAATTATCTTCAGTTAATACGCCAGGATAATTAGCCGCAATCAACACCCGGTAGCCTTCTGCCGCATATTTTTCAAATTCAGTTTGATATTGCGCAAATTGATCACGCAAAACCATTTCAGGCGCACCAATTAAAGTTGTCTGATTGCCAAAAATTACACCAGAATATTTATTGACTGAGGTAAAAGGCAAAACGCTATCCGCCGTTTTTGTTCCATCTTTAAAATAGGCTTGAATCGCCTTCATCGTCGCGTTATCAGCTGGCATGTTTTTAGCAAAATCCGCAATGATGCTACTTAAATCACCAGTAAAATTCTTGCTACTAACAGCTTTTTCTACGGCCATCTTCGGTTCGGTAATTGTTCCCGTTTTATCTACACAAAGGACATTTACTCGGGCTAAAGTTTCAACACTCTTCATATCGTGCAGCATTACTTCTTGTCGCGCTAATCGCATAGCAGCTAGAGCTAAGGCAATCGTAGTCAATAAATATAGCCCTTCTGGAATCATCCCAATTAAAGCAGCTTCCATGGAAGTGATACTACGCTTGAGTCCAATATTATTCAAAAAGAAACTCTGACTAAATAGGGCAATTCCCACCGGAATAATGATGATGCCGACCCATTTAACCAGACGATTGATTGAACGCACCATTTCAGATTGTTCAACACTGCCCATTGCCTTTGCTTTGATCGTTAATTTAGAAATATATGAGTCTTTACCCACTTTTTCTAAGACGGCATAAGCCTTACCAGAAACTACAAAAGAACCTGACATTAATTCTGCGTCTTTAGTCTTAGTGATTTCATCAGATTCACCTGTCAACAAGGCTTCATTAACCCGCAGCTCACCTGAGATTACCCGCGCATCAGCTGGAATCTGGTCACCAGTTTGTAAAAGAATGACATCATCTTGAACCAATTTTTCGATGGGAATTTTTTCTTCTTGCCCATCACGCACCGCGATAATTTCCGTCGCATTCATCACGTTTAACTTGCTTAAAACTTTTTTAGCACGAAGCTCCTGCACAATACCGATAATCGTGTTTAAAACAATCACTGGTAAAAAAGTCAGATCGTTCCAGGCACCAACAAACACCAATAGCACAGCCAAAATAGCAAAAATCAAGTTAAAATAAGTAAAGACATTTTCTCGAATTATTTGAGTAGCTGTTTTGGACTGGTCATCAATGGCTTGATTAACCTGTCCATTTTGAATTCTTTGATCAACTTCAGCTTGAGTTAATCCCGTTATTTGTTTATCTGTCATAATTTTCTGTCCTATACTGAAAATACTTTCATCCATTATAGCGAAAAATAAAAAAGCCACGCAACTCTGCGAGACTTTTTAACAATTATTTATTTTTTCTATGATAAGTTAAAAAAGTATAGTCATACTTGTTCTTTTCATCATGATGATGCTCTTCGCGACTAACTAATTCAAAATCATCATAGTTAATCGCTGGCATCACTGTATCAGTTTTAAAATTAGCTTTGATCTCTGTTTTTTCTAAAAGATCAACTTGATCAAGTAACGCCCTAAAGATTGAAACTCCACCAATTGCACAGATTTCTTCAGTCTGATGTTGACGAAGATATTCATTTAATTCAGCTAATGTGGACACAATCTTCACTTGCTCATTACCCGCATATTTTTGCTTTAATTCTTGACGATGAGTTAAAACAATATGTTTTCTCTCTGGTAACAAGTGAGGCAAACTCGCAAAGGTTTTTCGCCCCATGATGATCGGATGACCTATGGTATTTTCCTTAAAATGCTTCAAGTCAGCCGGCAGATGCCAAGGCAAATGGCCATCGATGCCAATACCATGCTGCTGATCTTCAGCCCAAACAAAACTTAACATTGAGACCTCCTAAACTGCAACCGGTGCCTTGATCGTGCCATGGTGCTGATAATTCAGCACTTTGATATCTTTCATTTCAAAGTCTTCAATGTGCTTTTTTTCAGGATTAAGCCACAATTCAGGTGAATCATATGGCGTCCGACTCAGCAATTCCTTTACTTGGCTAAAGTGGTTGCGATAAATATGTGCATCCCCTAAAGTATGTACAAATTCACCCACTTCAAGGCCAGTTTCTCGGGCAATCATGTTCAAGAGCAGCGAATATGAAGCAATATTAAATGGCACGCCTAAAAACATATCACCACTTCTTTGATAAAGCTGCACGCTAATTTTGCCATCGACTACATAAAATTGGAACATGACATGGCATGGTGGCAAAGCACTAGTTGGCACATCTTCCGGATTCCAGGCCGTGACAATCATTCTACGAGAATCTGGCGTTTCCTTAATTTGCTTAATCACGTCAGCAATTTGATCGATAAAACCACCTGTCCGCTTTTCCCAATGACGCCATTGTGCCCCATAGACATCACCTAAGTTGCCATATTTCTGGGCAAAAGCAGGATCATCAAGAATGCGCTGATCAAATTTTTTCATTTCTGCTTGATAAACTTGATTAAATTCTGGATCACTTTGACTACGCAAGCCAAAATCTGTCATATCAGCTCCCTGATATTCAGCACTTTCAATCCAATTTTTAAAGGCCCATTCATCCCAAATATGATTGTTATGCTCTAACAAAAAGCGAATATTAGTATCGCCCCGTAAGAACCACAATAATTCACTTTTAATTAAACCAAACGGCACTTTCTTAGTCGTTAAAAGTGGAAAGCCCTGTGTCAAATCAAAACGCATTTGGGCACCAAAATATGATCTAGTTCCAGTACCAGTTCGATCATCCTTGTCATGTCCTTCAGTCATAATTTTTTCTAACAAATCCAAATATGGTTGTTCAAGAATTGCCATTATCTTCACCTTTCAAAAAACATTTCTTCTAACATACCATAGATCTTGTATGTTGGATAATGAAAAACCATAGATTTAGTATTTCATACAAAAAATAAAAAGGTGAATAATCACCTTAATTATTTTTCTTAAATTCACTTTTATGTCTGACTAAGTAGACAATTGTTGCCACAATCAAGACTAGTGCCCCAGCGATAACTGAAATTCTTGTATCAGGATTGATAAACATAAAAATCACAATCAGTATTAACATTGCAAAGGCAAAATAATTCGAGAATGGATACAAAGGCAACTTGAATGGATGATCTTGCATTGCACCTTTGTTATGTCGTCTAAATCTTAATTCAGCCAGCAAAATCACAAACCACGGGATCATCCCTGGTAAAACAGAGGAACTAAAGACAATCACGAATAAGTCACTGGCTGAATGATTGAATTGCGAAGCAATTACATTCAAAACAAAACCAATAAAAATACCACCAGAAATGCCCATAATTGCCCGATCGGGTACAATTCGCTTAGAAATATGCTTAAAAATACCAGGAGCTTCATGATCATGTGACAGTTTAAACAGCATTCTACTTGAAGAATAAATTCCTGAATTAGCTCCAGAAAGAGCCGCTGTTAAAACAACGAAGTTAATTATTGAAGCAGCCGCAGTAATCCCTACTTTAGCGAAAGTCGTTACAAATGGTGAACCTAGGCTGTCTAATTTATCCCAAGGATAAATCGTTACAATGACAAAAATTGCTCCGACATAGAAAATTAGAATTCTAAACAAAACTGACTTAACACTTTTAACGATTGCCTCTTGTGGATTAGCTACTTCTCCAGCAGAAATACCTAATAACTCGATTCCTTCATATGAACCAACAATGATTGACATTGAAAAGAAAAATCCTTTTATTCCACCAGTAAAGAAACCACCGTGAGACCATAAATTGCTAAAGCCAGTTGGATGTCCCCCATTACCAACGCCAAAGAAAATAACAATAAAGCCTAAAATAATCATTAGAATAATTGTTACTACTTTGATCATGGCAAACCAAAATTCTAATGAAGCATAGGCTTTAGCACTAGCTAAGTTGGCCAAAAGCAGAAAGGCAATAATAATTATGCCCGACCACAATGCTGAAATATTCGGCCACCAATACTTCAGATATTCAGTTGCCGCGACTACTTCGGACATTCCTACTACAATATATTCAAAGACATTGGCCCACATCGCTAAATAGCCGGCTAAGGGATGTACATATTCTGTTGCATAATCAGCAAATGAACCTGTACCAGGATTGATATAGAGCATCTCTCCTAGTGCTCGCATCACAATGTATAAAATTAAGCCAACAAACATGTAAGCTAGTAGTACTGATGGACCGGTCCACTTAATAGTAGATGTAGACCCCATAAACAAACCAACACCAATCGCACCGCCAAGTGAAATCATCTCCATTTGGCCTGCTGTCATCGTCCGTTTGAGCTGAGGAGCTTTAGATTTTTTATTCAATTTTCACAACTCCAATAATTAATCTATCCTAATTAATAACCCGCAATTAATTTACTGGTTAAATCACCATTTTGTCAAGGTTCAAATTAAAAATATTAATATTTGGGAGTCTTTTCTCTAATTGATCTTTTATTCCTTTATTAAATGAATTTCACGATCAAACATTTGCTGCATCTTTTTATTAAAATTATGGGCAATAAAGACAATTGTTGCCTTGCTTTTTAATAGCTTTCGCAAAATATTCATAGTCGCCGTCTGATCAATTGCACTAGTTCCTTCATCAATCAAAATAATGTCACTGTCATGAATCTTAGCTCTTGCTAAGACGATTTTTTGACGTTGTCCTCCGGAAATATTCAAATTATCCAAGTCAATTTTTTCATCGACACCTGCTTTAAACTTTTTAATATCGGCCGCAAAATTAACTTCATCAAGCACTTCAGCTACTTGATTATTAAGTTGCTTGTTGAACATTGTAATGTTTTCTTTAATTGTACCCGGAAATAGGTTCGGCTCTTGTGGAATATAGCCTATTCTTGACATATTAGGCTTAATTGTCAAACCTTGACTATTTTGAAATTCAATTTTGCCTGTGCTAGATTTAAGTTCACCCAAAATCAATTTAAATAAAGTAGACTTACCTGCGCCTGAATCTCCTGTTAATAAGATTTTCTCGCCAGGTTTAACTGCAATATCAGGAAAAGTAAGCTTTTCACCATTAGGATACTGCAAAGCCAAATCTTTTGTTGAAAATGCTACTGGTGTCTCTTCTTGGCCAGCTTTAACTTTTTCAATCACAGTAGCATCACTATCAACTTGTTTCATTAAATCCTGTGACGATTTCATAAAACTTAATGCCTGAATTGTTTGTTGTAAGCCGATCGAAATATTAGCTGCAAAGTTTTGGACAGACATAATTGCACCAAAAATCACTAAATTCTTAGTGATCAAAAAAGCCGTCAAAGACAACAGGATTATTTGTCCTACCATGTTACAGATCCCATTCAAAATAATTAATTGCTGTTGAGCAGCCGTTTGTTTAACATGAGCCTGTTCTACTTTACTTGAAGTTTTTTCACCTACCTGAAATAACTTAGCACCAGCAAAATATCTTCTTAATTCTTCTAAGCCAGAGAACCATTTAGCTAAAACATCTAGATAATGCTTATTTTGCTCAGAAACATTATTAGTTGCTTGTTCCATTTTCTTTTGTACTAATTTAGGTACAAAGTAAGAAACAATATCAATCACTACACTAGTCAAAAAGATTGACCAATTAATTGTAAGTAGAGCCACCAATGCCGCAACAAACATTGAGCCATAGAACGGCACAATTGGATACCAATCAAAATAATTTTTTCTAATCATTTCTAAATCATTAGTCATCCGATTTTGCACGGCCGGTACTTGATGATTTTGACCATCTCTAAAGTAATGTGTAGCCAAACGAGCGCGCACCTTTTTATTATATTCTTCTTCCTGCACTCGAATTACAAATTGGATATAATAGATCATCCCTTGAGCAGCTAAATATAAAATCCCCATTAAAGCCGTCGCAAGTAAAATCTTCACCCAAGCACGATCTTTGATATAAGTCAGCCAGTACATTTGAATGTAGCCTGCACCAATAGCAGCGACACCTGAAATAACTGATAAAATATTAATGTAAATAAATCTTAAATAATTAGTTTTAATAAAGCCTTTGAAACTCAATCAGCGTCACCTCGATTAGTCAATTTAATTTGTCGATCAAACATTGAAACTAATTCTGTAGAATAATTGTGCGCAATCATAATTACAGTACTTGGAGTATTCAATAAATTTTGTAATACTTGCTTCGTCCCAGCACTGTCAATTGCACTAGTCCCTTCATCGATCAATAGCCAAGGTGATTGATGAATCAAAGCTCTGGCTAACACAAGCTTCTGCCTTTGTCCTCCAGATAAATTTCCTTTATCCAAATCAATTTGACTATTAAGTCCAGCAGACATCTTATTCAAATCCTTGGTAAAACCTACTTGATCTAATACACCTGAAATTTGATTATTTAAAGCACTATTAAACATCGTGACATTATTGGCAATTGTGTCAGGAAACAAGGTATTATCTTGAGCAATATAGCCTAATTCATCAAGATCAAAATTTAATTTTTGACCATTATGATCAAAAAAATTGATCTCACCTTGGCTGGGCGTTAATTTACCTAAAATTAATTTAAATAAAGTTGACTTGCCAGTTCCACTATCACCAGTAAGCAAGATTTTTTCACCTTGCTTAACTGTAAAATCTGGGTAAGATAAATACTCACCATTTTTGAATTGTAAGGCCAGATCTTTTACTTCTAGCCTGTTAATCTTCTTAACTTGATGCTGATCTGGAGCTATTTTTACTGGAGCTTGAAGATTAGTAATTTCCTTATTCAAATCCTTGGTAGATTTAATTAAATTCCATTCCGTTACAAATGCTGAAACACCATTCATTACAGTTGAACTAAATTGAATAGTAGTAATTACCGCACCAAAAACAATTTGTCCTTGCAAATATAAGTAAGCACATAAAACCATCAAGACCATTTGTCCCACAATATTAACTACAAAGGTGATCATATCTGCAATAGCAATAGTTGCTCCTTGATGAACAGCTGCTTTTTTATATTCGTCTGCGCTTTGGTTAACTGATTCACTAAATATATTAAAACTGGCATATCTTCGTAATTCATCCAGGCCACTCATCCACTTGGCTAAAGTGTTTAAGAACTTTTCATTTTTTTTAGTAACCTTTATTGTGGCCGATGAAGTCATTTTTTCAAAAGTTTTAGGCAAAAATAATGAAATTGCAGTTAAAATCACCGTCATTACTACTAAAAGCCAGTTAAATGAAAACAAAATTCCAATTGAGAAAAGCACAGACAACAAGTACATAAAACCATTTTTGATTGGTTTTAAATAATTCTGTGTTAGCTGATCAAGATTGGCAACCAATTCATTTTGCACTTTAGCAGTTTGGACAATTTCATTTTTAAAAAAGTAGCGACTAATTTTTACACGAATTTGATGCAAATAAGATTGTGATTGCTTTCCGTATAAGTAATCTGAACTAGTAATCAAGGCTAATCTAACTAGATCACAGCCAATAGCCAAACAAATAAAAATAATAAAGCCAAATAAATTCATTTTCTTTAGCTGGTTAAAGGCCGGGGTCATCAAATATTGCGAAGCAGCATCAACGGTCGTACCAATGATAACCATTAGACAAATTAAAATGAATTTAGCTTTATTGACCTTAAAAATCCCTTTAATACTCATTTGTCTCATCTCCAAGCAAATTAAAATATTAAAAATATCTTATTCATGTTTAATATTACTGCTATTTTTTTAATATTCAATCACTTTTTACTAAGTGGTTAAAAAAATAACTTGAACGGTAAAATTATTACTATATCTAGCTAATTCATTAGGAAAAATTGGCAAAAAAATAGACTAGAAACTCATTATCAAGCTTCTAGCCCATTAGTTTAATTCAATTATTAACGGTAATTCTTCAAGAAATCCATCATCTTTTGATAAGCTGCATCATGATCTGCATCATATGCATCGACTACATCGACTACTTTATTATCCTTAGTAATAATACGGTACTCACGTAAGTCTTTCTTTTCATTAGCAACAACTGTAATCTCACCCTTACCTGGGGTAGAGAACAATTCTGGATTAAGTTCTTCGTTCAACTTATCTGATAATTGTTGGTTAAATGCGATTGTATTCATTTTTGTTTTTATCTCTTTTCTAAAAAATCCAACACAGACATTATATCATTATTAGATAACGTTGATGAATTTAGTTTTATTTTTTATCAAGGAGAACTGTACCTGCAGAAGGATTATGATCAATTGCACCAATGATGGAGCAGTAACACCTTCAATATAGCACAGCAATACTTATTCAAAAAATATCAATTTGTTATTTTGCATTATTACTTTTACATATAGATTTCACTTAATTAAATGCACAACAAACATGGCAATTCCTAAGAATACAAAAATTAAGGCAACAATCATACTAGTTACTGTGCTGGTAACTAAACCTAAAATGATCATGCCAATAATTGAATAAATATCCATTTGTTATCCCTTCAATTAAACAATAACAGCAGTATTTAATTTTATTATGTAGCATGAACACTTTAAAATACAATTTTAACGTATTTTAATTTGCTAACTTTTGATATAACGGCAATAGCTGCCCAATACCATCTAAGATGAAGTTTTCCATATCTACAACTTGATCTTGCTTTCTAAAAGCAAATTTTCCTAATAGGAAACTGGATTGAGTTGCTTCCTTATTAAATGAAGTCTGTTTTTCAGCATCTGTTAAATACTCATTTAAGGATAAATGATCAGCAAACTCCATTTCGTTTTTATCCCATAAGTACCAATTATTAGTTGTCCGCCCTTTTGCCCAATCAGGAAGATCAGTTAATAATTTATTGTATTGTTCAGGATTATCGCCGCGCTTTTCACTCTTATAATGCTGAAACATAAGATAAACCTGCAGCTGCTTATTATCCAGCATCACGCCGATGCATGGACTTTTATCGGCTAAAGCATTCAAACGATAAGCTGCCCAGTAATGATCGCGTAAGTTCCAACCATTGGTCCAACTTTCAACATGAACTTTAGCAAATTTATCTTGTGGTAATTTTTGATAAACATTTAAGTTTATTTCTTTCCAGGTCTGCCAAATTTCTTTAAAATCTGTTTTTATTTGCGCTAATTCATCTTCAGAATATTGCGATTTCAATTTTTTAAAAGAAAATTCATCCCGATCAAAAATTGCATACATTTCTTCAGTTAATTGCGTCATTTTACAATGCCCTTACCATATTTACGCTAGTAACACCAGTTGGATCTGGAATATCATCATTGGTCTCGCCTTCATTATAAAAACCACGTTTTTCATAAAATTTAATCAATTTCGGTAAACAAGTTAAAGATATAGCTTGACGATTTTGCTTTCTGCCCTCTTGCGCTATTGCTTCAATTAATTTTGTCGCTACGCCTTGTTTGCGGTATTCAGGCAAGACCGCTAAACTCAAGACCATTTGATAGCGATCATCTTTTTGATTAGGATGATTTTCAAAATATAATTCATCTTCAATATAGCGTTTATTAAAAGCAGGACCAAAAATATGACCAATCACTTTTCCATCTTCTTGTGCAACTAAAAAAGTATCAGGATAATTCTCAATTCTACCAATCATATCTTGTTCAGTTTGCTTTTTAGTCATCTTAAATGCGTCAGATTCCAGTTCTACTACTTCATTTAAATCATCCATTGTTACGGTGCGAATGATCATAATAAGCATCCTCCTTAGGTTTATCTCTAAAAGTGAAAAAGGGTTCAAAAGTCATCTAGACTCTTGAACCCTATATTATTACTCTCTATTTAATTCTTCCACTTTAATTTAAGACGATCTTGCTCAGTCTTTTTTTGAAAATACGTCTTCACCTTCGGCACTACTTCTTCGCCATAAATTCTAATGGCATTCATCACATCTTCATGCGGCATTGAAGCAATTGGCAAATGAAGATAGAAGCGAGTTAACCCAAGTTCTTCCATGACTTTGATGATCTTATTTGCAACTGTCTCGCTATCGCCAACAAAAATAGCTCCATTTTCTCCAACTGCCTCAAGATATTGTTCATATGTCATCCCTGTCCATTGTGGTCTTTCTTTACTAATTTGATCAACTAGCAATTTAGTAGGATAAAAATAATCCTTGATGGCTTTTTCTTTATCCTGATTCAGCCAGCCCCAAGAGTGTGCAGCAATTGGCATCTTCGTTAAATCATTGCCAACTTTTTCTGCAACTCTTCTGTACAACTTAATTAGTGGTTTAAAGTGCAAAGGATCACCGCCAATTATCGCATAAACGATTGGCAAACCTAACTCTGCAGTTCGGATAGTCGATTCTATGCTTCCGCCTGTAGCTACAGAAATAGGGATTGGCTTTTTAGTGCGCGGATAAATTCCTTTATGATCAACTCTAGGTGTAAACTTTCCTTTTGGCCAATCGAGAATTTCTTCTTTGTTCATTTTGAGTAGCATTTCAAGCTTTTCAATAAAAAGTTCATCGTAATTTTCTAAATCATAGCCAAATAAATCAAAGGCCTCAGTGAATGATCCTCGTCCAGCCATGATTTCAACTCTACCCGGTGCAATTGCATCCATTGTTGCATATTGTTCATAAACTCTAATTGGATTAATTGTTGGTAGATTTGTAGTAGCACTTGAAAGATGGATTTGCTTAGTTTTCGAAGCAGCAGCTGCTAAAATGATTTCTGGTGCTGAGATAGCGAAATCCTTGCGATGGTGTTCACCGATTGCAAATGCATCAATATTCAATTTGTCTGCAAGAATGATTTCTTCTAATAAGTCTCTGATTCTTTGATCATGACTAATTGCTTTTCCTGTTGTTTCTAATGGTGTAGTTTCACCAAATGATGAGATACCTAATTCAATATTCATTTTATCAACTCCTAAATTATTTTACTTACTTTTTGTAAGTAAAATAATAGCAGATAATTTTTGAAAAAGCAATATCTTGAATATGTGATCCTTTACTTAGTTGCAGTTCTTCTACCAACATATTTGATAAATAAAGCCATGATTAAAATAACTAAACATAAAAGAAAAATATATGCATGCTGTGTTCCGATTCTGGTTAAATCAGCAGACTTAGTGCCTTTTTGACTAGAGGCAACGATTGCTGAAGTAATTGAGGTTCCAACAGCACCAGCAAATTGTTGAGCAGTATTTAAAATTGCATTGCCTTGAGTAGTTTCACTCTCATCAATCACTGCCAAAGTATCAGTCATAACATCTCCCAATATCATTCCCATTCCTGCCATGTAAATGATATAAACTATCAATATAAAAATATTATTCATCTGATTAGGTAATACTGCAAAAAACAATGTTTCAAGCAACATCAAACTTACACCAAATAAAACAGGTTTGCGTGCACCATAATTATCTAGCAACCGACCACCAATTGGACCCATGATTGCACCAGTAACTCCTGCTGGCAAAACAATCAAGCCTGCTAAAAAAGCAGTATTATGATTAACCAATTTAATGAAATTTGGCAATAAAAATGCATTGCCCAAAGATATTAGTTGAATGCAGAAAAAAACAATAATATGACCTGTAAAACTATGATTTTTAAATAATTTTAGATCCAAAATTGGCACTTTAATTCGATTAGATCTCCAAATTAACAGAGCTAAAGCTAATAAAGCAATCAAAATTGGAATAGCAGTTGCACCCAATTGTCCTGTTCCTAAGTTGCTAAAGCCAACCAGCATCCCAATAAAGAAGATTGCAATTATGATAAAGCTAAGGCGATCAATCTTAACTTTTTTAACAGCAGATTTTTGTTCAATACCCCAGATGCCTAATAACAATGAAATAATAATCAATGGAATTAAAAACCAAAAGACCCAACGCCAATTCAATGCCTGTAGGACGATTCCGCCAAAGGTTGGCCCAAGTGCTGGTGCGATTCCAGTGATCATACTGCCGACACCCATCATAGTACCAACTTTACCCTTAGGCACTTGTTCTAAAATGATGTTAAACATTAATGGCAGGGCGATTCCAGTACCAATGCCTTGAATTACTCTTCCGAGCAATAGCACCGGAAAAATTGGTGCAGTAGCATCAACTATTAAGCCAAGTAAAAACAAAAAATTAGCGGTTAAAAATAGACTTTTAGTTTTATATGAACTTTTTAATGCAGCAGAGATTGGCACGATAATTGAAACTGCAAGCAAATAAATTGAAGTCATCCATTGCACAACATTGGTTGAAACATTAAAATCACGCATCAAGGTTGGAAAAGCAATATTCATTGAAGTTTCAACTAGAACGCCAGAAAATGACATTAATCCCGTGGCAATTACTGCTGCAAACACTTTTGATGATATTCTTTCATTATTTGGTTCCATTTTTTCCTCCATTTTTGACAAATTTTAAAACTTTTAGTGCCGTATTTATTTCAGCTTGTGTAAAATGACTACGAACTTTTCGATCATCTTGACGCATATAATCTTTTATCTTGGGAATAAGTGATTTACTCTTAGCAGTTAAAGAAACATCCTTCTGTCTTTTATCGACCGCATTAGTAACGCGTTTAACTAAATCTCTTTTCTCCATTCTTTGAATCATGATTGTCACCGTTGAACGCTTCAAATCTAGTTCCTTTTCAATTTCATGTTGTGAAACAGTTTGATTTTGATGATTAGAAATAAAATCTAAAGTTGTCATTTGAACACCGGTGATACCCAAAGTGTTAGCAAACGTCTCTCGTTCACGATCTATTTGAACGGAAGATTGCTTAATAACCTTTTTTATCGGTTCCATATAGGTCCTCCTTTTGTTAGATGTCTAACATATTTTACATTTATATTTGTTAGATGCCAAACATATTTTTTACTAATTTGAGACTTTGGTTCAAAGTAAATACTAGTAAATATCTATTTCATCATTTGACGTAAAACTCACATCTAATTCTTTACTAAGAAAAGGATTTTAGTTACATTTGTTGCTAAAATAGATTTATTATTTCTACTCAAAATAATGAGTTAATCATAAATGAATAAACTAAACTTCGAACTACTGCATATTTTTGATGTTGTTAGTAGATTTTCTAGCTTCAGTCAAGCTAGCAACTATCTCTACCTAGACCAATCTACTGTCAGTAAAAAAATTAGACAGCTAGAAGCTATTGTCAATAAGAAATTATTTATTAGGAATACTGATGGTATTGTTCTCACTGCTGCTGGACTTGCTTTTAAAAATAAGTCAGATAAAATACTTCAAGATTTAAAAGAAATAATTGCGCTAAAGCCAACTATAACCACCTTACGAGTCGGGGTATTTGATAATATAAGTGCCTATCTGATGCCCGATATTTTTGCTGAAAATTTTAATCTATTTAATGAGGGAAAATTAGATGCAATAGTTATCAATAGCGACTTCTTTACTCAAATTCAAGGTTCTGCAATTGAGACGCAAATTACTAATGAATCTTTTGCAATTATCTTTTGCAAAAATAATGCTCTCATTGCAAGCCAAAATAATATTTCGTTAAATGATTTAAAAAATAAAAATCGTAAATCAAAATAACTATTATAAAAAATATTTATTGGTAATAGTTAGCTATGCATAAATCGAATGAATAAAGATTATTAATTAGCTATTACGTTTCTTAATTTGGCGATTTTGTGTTAACTTGATTGTTATCCAAATAACAACGTATGAAAGAATAAAAATAAACAATGTCCAAATATTGATAGACCAATTATTTAACAACATCATTATTGAGAATAAGCTAAAAGTTCCAATTAACATAAAAAGTCTTCCTTTCCGAATTCACTATTTAAATAAGTGGTTAAATTCAAAATACAAGATGCTAAAATTCAAAAGTAAAATTTAAAATCCTAAAAATTAATATTTGTAAGCTAAATATTTAAGTTACTGAACTAAGTTTGCTATATTTAAGTTAAAAGATAATAAAAGGAGGAATTTCATGAAAGTTGCTTTTAAAGGAAAAGAAGTTGAATTAATTGGCACACCACCTAAGGTTGGCGATGAAATGCCTAACTTTACAGTTTTAGACAAAAATAAGCAAGAAGTTACTAAAGATAATTTGTTAGGTAAAAATACTTTAATCAGCGTTGTGCCAGACATCAACACTTCCGTTTGCAGTATTCAAACTAAGACTTTTAACAAAACAATGGATCAGTTTCCTGACGTTAACTTTTTAACTATTTCAACTAATACCATCAAAGACCAACAAAATTGGTGTGCAGCTGAAGGTGTTAAAAATATGCAATTAATGTCTGATGAAAAATTATCTTTTGGTAAAGCAACTGGCTTACTAATACCAGCATCTGGAATATTAGCACGCAGTGTTTGGATTCTTGATCCTAATGGTAAAATTATTTATCGTGAAATTGTTAATGAGATTACACATGAGCCTGATTATAATACTGCTGTAAATGAATTGAGAAAGTTGCTGTAAAATTTCAAAAACATAAAAAAGATTGCCTCAGTACATACACATATGCTAAGGTAACCTTTTTTTCTACCCAAAGTCAAGTATTATCAATGATTTAAGAAAATAAATTTACT
>OLPZ01000042.1_pt1 | contig 101011 bp, 101 predicted proteins | sample 1672711 | NCBI WGS metagenome assembly OLPZ01 (sample SAMEA3136716, study PRJEB25190) | human gut metagenome
TTAAAGTGGTACGCGAGCTGGGTTCAGAACGTCGTGAGACAGTTCGGTCCCTATCCGTCGCAGGCGTAGGAAATTTGAGGAGACCTGTCCTTAGTACGAGAGGACCGGGATGGACGTACCGCTGGTGTACCAGTTGTTCTGCCAAGGGCATGGCTGGGTAGCTAAGTACGGAAAGGATAAGCGCTGAAAGCATCTAAGCGCGAAGCCCACTTCAAGATAAGATTTCCCACCGCAAGGTTAAGATCCCAGGAAGACTACCTGGTTGATAGGTCAGAGGTGTAAGTGCAGTAATGTATTTAGCTTACTGATACTAATAGATCGAGGACTTGACCAAATGAATATCATTCATTAAATGTTAGCAATTTTGAGGGTACTAATTAAATTAGTACAAATAAAGATTATGTGGTTATTATAGCAAGGAGGATACACCTGTTCCCATTCCGAACACAGAAGTTAAGCTCCTGAGCGCTGATGGTACTTGGTGGGCAACCGCCTGGGAGAGTAAGACGTAGCCACGTAATCTTTTTTTATGTGCAAAAATAATAATAAGAAACATATTCACACCTTTAGTTATATAAATCATTACTATAATTACGATACTAGAACCCTAAAAAATATATCTTAAAAATATTTTTAAATCCCCATGTTGTTGATAAAATTAGTTAATAACATACATATAAATAATATTATTAAAATAAATATTGTGGATAAATCTAATTTATTATATATAAATAACATAAATAATTAGACTATATCTACTTATTCTTATTAAATAATTAACAGATAAATTCTTGTTTATATTATAAAGAATTTAATATAAATAGTGAAAAAAGCACAGTTATTAAATCTTTAATAGATGAGATATTAACATAATCCACAAAAATATTCACAAATTATGGAAAAATATTGTTGTAAAAGAAACAGATATAAACTATACTTATCTTAGCAAATATATAACTAGTACAACTTTCGGAAACGTTACCGAAAACGTTTTCGAGTGGAATAAGGGGGATAACTTTAATGAACTTATCTAATTTATTAGAAAATAACTGTGGAAAAGAGATTAAAAGCTGTACAAATCAAGAAATTTATTTTGGATTATTAAGTTTGGTAAATGAACTTGCTTCTAAGAAAGAAAGTAATCAAAATAATAGTAAAAAGAAAGTTTATTATATATCAGCAGAGTTTTTAATTGGTAAGTTATTATCAAATAATCTTATTAACTTAGGAATTTATAATGAAATCAAATCTATATTAAATGAAAATGGAAAAAGTCTATCAGAAGTGGAAGAAGTTGAGCCAGAACCATCACTAGGAAATGGGGGATTAGGAAGGTTAGCTGCTTGTTTCTTAGATTCGATAGCAACTTTAGGACTTAATGGAGATGGAATAGGCTTAAATTATCATTTTGGATTATTTAAACAAGTTTTCAAAAATAACTTACAATCAGAACAAAAAAATGAATGGATAGAAAAAAATAGTTGGCTTAATAAAACTGATATAACATATGATATAGAATGCGGAGGTATAAAATTAAAATCTAGATTATATGATATAAATGTTATTGGATATAACAACAGAGTTAACAAACTACATCTATTTGATGTGGAAAGCATTGATGAAAGTATAGTTGATAATGGGAGTATAACTTTCAACAAAGAAGATGTGGCTAAAAATCTGACTTTATTCTTATATCCAGATGATAGCGATGAAGATGGAAAACTACTTCGTATATATCAACAATATTTTATGGTAAGCAATGGTGCAAGATTAATATTAGAAGAATGCCAAGCTAAGGGAAGTAATTTATATGATTTAAATGATTATGCAGTAATACAAATAAATGATACGCATCCAACAATGGTTATACCTGAACTTATACGTTTATTAATTGAAAAAGGAATTTCTATGGATGATGCTATAGAAATAGTATCAAAAACTTGTGCATATACAAATCATACAATATTAGCTGAAGCATTAGAAAAATGGCCTATGGATTATTTAGAAAAAGTGGTGCCAAATTTAATCGATATAATAAAAGAATTGGACAAAAGAGTAAGAGAAAAATATGATGATGAGAGCTTATATATAATTGATGAGGATAACAGAGTACATATGGCTCATATCGATATACATTATACTTTTAGTGTTAATGGAGTTGCATCACTTCACACAGAAATATTAGAAAAAAATGAATTAAATAATTTCTATGAAATATATCCAGAAAAATTTAATAACAAAACGAATGGAATAACATTTAGAAGATGGTTAATGCATTGTAATCATGAATTAACAGATTTAATAGAAGATCTAATTGGTGATGGATTTAAAAAAGATGCAATAGAGCTTGAAAAATTACAAGAGTATGTAAACGATGAAGGTGTACTTCAAAAATTATTAGATATAAAAACAAATAACAAATTAGCATTAAAAAATTATATAAAACAACATCAAGGTATAGAAATAGATGAGAATTCAATATTTGATATACAAATAAAAAGACTACATGAATATAAAAGACAACAAATGAATGCGTTATATGTAATTCACAAATATCTTGAAATTAAAAAAGGAAATATACCATCAACTCCAATTACAGTAATATTTGGAGCTAAGGCAGCACCAGCATATACTATCGCAAAAGACATAATACACTTGATATTATGCTTACAACAACTTATAAACAATGATGATGAAGTAAATAAATACTTAAAAGTTGTAATGGTAGAAAACTATAACGTTACATATGCTGAGAAACTAATACCTGCATGTGATATATCTGAGCAAATATCATTAGCTTCTAAAGAAGCAAGTGGAACAGGAAATATGAAATTCATGTTAAATGGGGCACTTACATTAGGAACTGAGGATGGAGCAAATGTAGAGATTCATCAATTAGTTGGAGATGATAATATATTTATATTTGGTAAAGACAGCGAAACAGTAATTAAACACTATGAAAGTGAAGATTATGAATCAGTAGATATATATGCTAGAAATCCTAAGATAAAAGAAGTAGTAGATTTTATAATTAGTAAGGAATTGATGAGTATAGGTAATCCTGAAAATTTAATTAGACTATTTAAAGAGATTGTGAAAAAAGACTGGTTTATGGCATTATTAGATCTTGAGGATTATACAAAAACAAAAGAGGAAGCATTTAAGGAATATGAAGATAGACAAAATTGGGCAAAGAAAATGCTAATTAATATAAGTAAAGCTGGATATTTTTCTTCAGATAGAACAATAGAAGAATATAACCGTGATATCTGGAAATTACAATAATTTAAAATGATTAATTAAAATTCTCTATATTGACAATTTTAATTAGATAATAGTTATTAGGGCATGTTGATATGGAGAATTTTCATTTTGTATAACTGTAAAATAATTTACAATATTAACCAAATAATTGTTGCATTTTGAAATATTAGGTGCTACTATTTTATTAATTAGAAAAACGTTATCCAATTTCGGAAACGTTTTCGGTAACGTTACTAATTTATATTTTAAAAATCAGGGGGAGAAAGATATGAAGGTTAAAAAATTTTTATCAGTTGCTTTAGCCACAGTATTATCAGTAGGTATGCTTGCTGGTTGCAGCAATTCTAACAATTCTAGTGGTGGTTCAGATTCATCTGAAAAAGGAAAAGTTTATTACTTAAGTTTCAAACCAGAACAAGAAGAACAATGGAAAGAAATTGCTAAAAAATATACTGATGAAACAGGGGTAGAAGTTAAAGTTGTTACTGCTGCTAGTGGTAAATACGAGCAAACTCTAAAATCAGAAATAACTAAATCAGATGCACCTACATTGTTCCAAATAAATGGACCGATAGGATATCAATCTTGGAAAGATTATTGTGCTGATTTAACTGACACTGAATTAAACAAACATCTATTAAATCAAGATTTAGCAATTAAAGGGGATGACGATAAAGTATATGGTATACCTTATGTTGAAGAAGGTTACGGAATAATATACAACCAATCAATAATGGATAAATATTTCAAACTAGATGGTGCTAAAGTAAAATCTATAGATGAAATAAATAGCTTTGCTAAATTAAAAGAAGTTGCAGAAGATATGCAATCTAAAAAAGATGAATTAGGAATAAAAGGTGTATTTGCTTCTACATCATTAACTCCAGGGGAAGATTGGAGATGGCAAACTCATTTAGCTAACCTTCCTATATACTATGAATATAAAGACAATAATGTAAAAGATGAAGATAAAATAAGCTTTAAATATTCAGATAACTACAAAAACATATTTGATTTATACATAAATAATTCAACTTGTGAACCTAAATTATTAGGAAGCAAAACAGTTACAGATTCAATGTCTGAATTTGCTTTAGGACAATGCGCTATGGTCCAAAATGGTAACTGGGGATGGAGTCAAATAGCAGATGTTAGCGGAAATACAGTTAAAGAAGATGATGTTAAATTCTTACCTATATACACAGGTGTTAAAGGTGAAGAAAAACAAGGTCTTTGCATAGGTACTGAAAATTACTTCTGTATAAACAAAGAAGCTTCAGAAGCTGATCAAAAAGCAACTCAAGACTTTATAAACTGGTTATTTACTTCTGATAAAGGTAAAGATTATGTTACTAATGAATTAGGATTCATAGCTCCATTTGATACTTTCTCTGATAAAGAGGCGCCACAAGATCCTTTAGCTAAAGAAGTTATAAAATATATGAAAGATGACAACTACTACAACATAGATTGGAACTTCACAACATTCCCAAGTCAACAATTTAAAGATGATTTCGGTGCAGCTTTACTTGAATACTGCAACGGAAATAAAACATGGGATGATGTTAAAAAACTAGTTGTTGATGAATGGGCAAGTGAAAAAGAATTAACAAAATAATTAAATTAAAAATTAATTTAGTAATTTAGCATACAGATAAGCCATAAATAACGAATACCGTGGAGAATGACTAAAACATTCTAAATTGCAAATTAGGTATACATATTATTTATGGCTTATTGTTTAAGTAATAGAACATCAGGAGGTGTAACATGCAAAAGACATTAAAAAAATACTGGCCTGTATTTGTATTACCAACTCTTATAGCATTTGCAATTGCTTTTATATTGCCTTTCGTGATTGGACTTTATTTATCATTTTGTGATTTCACAACTATAACAAATGCCACATTTACAGGGTTTGAAAATTATAAAACTGCATTTGCAGCAGGTCAAAATTTCTTATATTCATTTAGTTTTACAGCATTGTTTACTGTAATTTCTATAGTAACAGTAAATGTAATTGCATTCGTATTAGCTTACTTTTTAACTAAAAAGTTAAAAGGAACAAACTTCTTCCGTACAGTATTTTTTATGCCAAACTTAATCGGTGGTATAGTTTTAGGTTATACATGGCAAACAATGATAAATGCTTTTTTGGCAAGATACGGAACAACATTAGTAGCTGATGCGAAATATGGATTTATCGGATTAATTATCCTTATGAATTGGCAAATGATAGGATACATGATGATTATATACATAGCAGGTCTTCAAAACGTACCTACAGAATTAATTGAAGCAGCAAAAATAGATGGTGCGAATAAATGGCAAACATTAAAAAATGTAACAATACCAATGGTAATGCCATCAATAACAATCTGTCTGTTCTTGACCTTATCAAACAGTTTCAAATTATTTGATCAAAACTTAGCATTAACAAATGGGGCACCAATGCATAATACAGAAATGCTAGCTTTAAATATAGTTAACTCATTCTATGGAAGAGTTGGATTTGAAGGTGTTGGTCAAGCAAAAGCAGTTATGTTCTTTGTTATAGTAGCTTGTATTGCACTTGCTCAATTATATTACACTAGAAATAAGGAGGTAGAACAATAATGCAAGCGACAGTATCTAAAAAAAGTACTAAAGAAACTAAGCCAAAAACAAAGAAGAATGTTGGTAATACTGTGATATTCTTAATACTTTGTGCATTAGTAGTTGTATTCTTAGCACCGATTTTATTTATAGTTATAAACTCATTTAAAGGAAAATTCTTTATTAGTGACAACCCATTTGCTCTACCAACAAGCCAAACTTTTGTAGGACTTAGCAATTATATAAATGGACTAGAAAAGACAGGATTTTTAAGTGCTATAGGTTGGTCATTCTTTATAACAATAGGCTCAGTTGCAGTAATATTATTTTTTACATCAATGACAGCTTATTACATAACAAGAGTAAAATCTAAATTCACAAGTGTATTATATTACTTATTTGTATTTTCAATGATAGTACCTTTCCAAATGGTTATGTTCCCTATGGTAAAACTAGCTGATATATTACATTTAGCAAATCCAGTGGGAATGATAATACTATACTTAGGTTTCGGTTGTGGATTATCAATATTTATGTTTAGTGGTTTTATAAAATCAATACCATTAGAAATAGAAGAAGCAGCTATGATAGATGGCTGTAATCCTCTTCAAACTTATTTCCACATAGTATTACCAATATTAAAACCTACAGCAATTACAGTAGCAATATTAAATGCAATGTGGATATGGAATGACTATCTATTACCATATTTGGTTATAGGATTATCAACAAAATATAAAACTATTCCAGTTGTAATACAAATGTTAGTTGGTTCAAATGGAAATAGGGATATGGGAGCTATGATGGCTATGTTAGTTTTAGCAATTATACCAATTATAATATTCTATTTAATTTGTCAAAAACATATTATAGAAGGTGTTGTTGCAGGAGCTGTTAAAGGATAGAAAAATAGACTTAAAGGGGGATCACAATGAGAAGAAATGGATTTTTATTACCTATATCCAGTTTGCCTTCAAAATATGGCATAGGGAGTTTTTCAAAAGAAGCATATGAATTTGTAGATATTTTAGAAGAGGCAGGTCAAAAAATATGGCAGATATTACCTCTGGGGCCTACGGGATATGGTGATTCTCCATATCAGTCATTTTCAACTTTTGCAGGTAATCCATATTTCATAGATTTATGTGAATTAATAGAAGAAGGTCTCCTATCAGAAGATGAATGTGATAGTTATGATTGGGGAGATGATGTAGAGTATATTGACTATGAAAAAATATACTTATCTAGATTTAAAATATTAAAAAAAGCTTATAAAAGAAGCAAAATAAATGAAGATAAAAAATTTATAGCTTATTGCAAATATAATAAATGGTGGCTAGAAGATTATGCACTATATATGGCAATAAAGGATTCTTTAGGCGGAATTTCATGGTTAGAATGGGATGAAAATTTAAAGCTGAGAGACAAAAAAACTTTATCGAAATATAGTAAAAAATTAAATGAAGAAATTACATTTTATAAATATACTCAATACTTATTTTCTAGTCAATGGAATAAATTAAAAGTTTATGCTAATAAAAAGGGAATATCTATAATCGGGGATATACCAATATACGTTGCACTAGATAGTGCTGATACATGGTCAAATCCAGAATTATTCCAATTGGATAAAGATTTAAATCCTATAGCTGTTGCAGGTTGTCCACCAGATTCTTTCTCAGAGGATGGACAATTATGGGGGAATCCGTTATATGATTGGGAATATCACAAATATACTAATTACAAATGGTGGATAAAAAGGATAAAATATTGTTATAATTTATATGATATCGTTAGAATCGATCATTTTAGAGGATTTGATGAATATTTTTCAATACCTTATAAAAGTAAAACAGCTGTAAATGGAACATGGGAAAAAGGTCCTGGAATAGAATTATTCGAGCAATTGAAAAAAGAATTAGGCAATGTAGATATAATAGCGGAAGATTTAGGATTTCTAACTGAATCGGTTAAGAAACTTCTTAAAGATACAGATTATCCAGGAATGAAAATATTACAGTTTGCTTTTGATTCGAGAGAAGAAAGTGATTATTTACCTCATAACTATAATAAAAATTGTGTTGTTTATACAGGAACACATGATAATAGCACAGTTAGAGGTTGGTACAAAGAAATAGATGATTTAGATAAAAAAATGTGTATGGATTATATTAATAGTGATGATTCAGACGAAGAAAATATAAGTTGGGATCTTATATGTATAGCAATGAGAAGTGTTGCAGATACATGTGTAATACCAGTTCAAGATTTCTTGGGACTTGATGAATCAGCTAGAATAAATACACCATCAACATTAGGGGACAACTGGAAGTGGAGAATGACATTAGGATGTTTTTCCCAAGAATTAATAGATAAAATAAAAAGATTAACTAAGATATATGGAAGAATATAAATTGAATAGCTCATATGATTGATTAAAAAAAGAGAATATGTATGGAAAGGAAATTTTTATATGAAGACTATCACAATAAAGGATATAGCAAAAGAATGTGGTGTCGGCGTTAGTACTGTCTCAAGAGCTATTAATAACCATCCGGATATTAGTGATGAAACAAAAGAAAGAATTATGAAAGTTATAAGGGAAAATAACTTTACCCCAAATAGTACAGCTAGAAACCTAAAATTTACACAAACAAAAACCATAGCAGTTTTAATAAAAGGTATAGAAAATCCATTTTTTCAGAAAATGTTAAAAGTATTTGAAGAGGAAATACAAAACAAAAAATATACTTTTTTATTACATAGAGTAGATTCAAATCAAGATGAACTAGAGGTTGCACTGCAATTAATAAAAGAAAGAAAATTAAAGGGAATTATCTTTTTAGGAGGATGCTTTTCACATGATGAGAAACGATTGAAACAGATAACGGTACCTTTTGTATTAAGTACAATATCTATATTTGATGGAGTAGATAAAAATATATATTCATCTGTATCAGTAGATGATATAAAGGAAAGTAAGAAAGCCGTGGATTGTCTATGTGATTATGGCCATGAAAAAATTGCTATTTTAGCAGCCCAACCATGGGATACAAGTATCAGTGGTTTAAGAATTGAAGGATACAAAAGAGCTTTAGCAGAAAGAAATATACCTATAAATAAAAATTTAATAAGATACACTTTAGAAGAAGTAAATGCATTTACTATGGAAAATGGATATAAACTTATGAAAGAACTTTTAGAATCAGAAGAAGAATTTACAGCAGTTTATGCTGTTTCTGATAGTATGGTTATTGGGGCTAGTAAAGCGATATTGGAGTCTGGAAAGAAAATACCAGAAGATTATTCAATTATGGGGTTTGATGGATTAGATATATCTTATTATTATAACCCATCTATTAGTACTATAAGGCAACCAGTAGAAGATATGGCAAAGAAAACAAGTGAAATTTTATTTAATCTAATAGAAAATAATGCATATAATAGTCATAAAATTTTCGAGGGGGAATTGCTTGTAAGACAATCAATTGCTAGATTAAATAAATAATAATTAATTTGATAGATAAATTGGAGGGAATTAAAATATGGCAAGCTTATCATTAGAAAACATATGCAAAATATACCCAAATGGTTTTGAAGCAGTAAAAGATTTTAACTTAGAAATAAATGATCAGGACTTCATTATATTTGTAGGTCCATCAGGATGTGGTAAATCAACAACACTTAGAATGATAGCAGGTCTTGAGGATATTAGTAAGGGGAATTTAAAAATAGATGGAAAAGTTGTAAATGATGTTGAAGCTAAAGATAGAGATATAGCAATGGTATTCCAAAGTTATGCACTTTATCCACATTTAACTGTTTATGATAATATGGCATTTGGATTAAAACTTAAAAAAGTTCCTAAAGATGAAATAGACAAAAAGGTTAGATATGCGGCAAAAATATTAGACCTTGAAAAATTATTAGATCGTAAACCAAAAGCATTATCAGGTGGTCAAAGACAACGTGTTGCTATGGGGAGAGCAATAGTTCGTGAACCAAAAGTATTCTTAATGGATGAACCACTATCAAACTTAGATGCTAAATTAAGAGTTCAAATGCGTACAGAAATAGCTAAGTTGCATGAAAGATTAGGCGCAACAATGATATATGTAACACATGACCAAACAGAAGCTATGACTTTAGGAACAAAAATAGTAGTTATGAAAGATGGTGTTATACAACAAGTAGATACTCCACAAAATTTATATAATTCTCCACAAAACTTATTTGTTGCAGGATTTATAGGTTCTCCACAAATGAACTTTATAGATGCTTTAGTGACTGAAGAAGATGGAAAAGTTGTATTAAAAATGGACGAACATAAATTTGTTTTACCTGAAGCAAAAGCTAAAGTAGTAGTTGAAAAAGGATATATGAATAAAACTGTTACTATGGGTATAAGACCAGAAAATATACATGATCCAAAAGAATTAATAGAATCAAAAAATACTAGCGAAATAAATGTAAAAATAAATGTATATGAATTACTTGGTTCAGAAGTTTATCTATACTTTGATGTAGAAAAATTCCCTGTAACAGCAAGAGTAAATGCAGATACTACTGCAAGAACAGGTGATATGGCTAAATTTATAGTGGACATGGAAAAAGCTCATGTATTTGATAAAGAAACAGGTTTAGTAATAACAAATTAGTAAAAATTAGCTAAATAAAACTGCTATAATATTATATAGCAGTTTTATTAATATATAGGAGTAGTGTATTTTATGGGGAAAATTTTTAATTATGATAGTAAATTTTTTGCGGGAATGACTAAGGTTTCAGATACTATAATAATTAATATATTATTTGTAATCTGTTCAATACCGATTGTAACGATAGGAGCATCAATAACTGCTTTATATTCTGTTTCAATGAAAATAACTAGAGATGAAGATATTTATGCAGCAAAAGAATTTATTAAACAATTTAAACAAAACTTTAAACAAAGTACAATCATATGGATAATATTATTAGTAATAGGATTATTTATAGGACTGGATTTCTATTTGTGTAGTTTAATGTCAGATAATACGATAAGTATGATATTTAAATTTATATTTACAATAGTAAGTGTTGTTCTTGCATTTATCTTAATATATGTGTTTCCACTGACAGCAAGATTTGAAAATAGTATAAAAAATACTCTAACTAATTCTATTTTTATGTCTATTCAACATTTGCCATATACATTGGTAATGTCGGTTTTAGCATTTGCACCGATATTATCATTTATATTATTTAGCCAATATTGGGGCCAAATAGTATTTTTTAATACATGCATAAGCTTTGGATTTATCGCTTATATGAATTCTATATTATTAAATAAAATATTTAGTAAATATATACAAGAATAATATTTAACTTCAAAATAAGAAGACTATATTTAGCCACTGATATTTTTAGATTAGTGGCTTTTTAAATGCTAAATTAGATTTATAAAGGAATAGCAATTTATTTATATTAATAATATCTATCTTATATTATAATAAGACTAGAAAAAAGTGAATATGGCGCTTAATATTATTCAGGAAAGGACAATATTTAAAAGCATATGACAAAAGAAATAAAGTTCGAGCAAAATTATATAAATAATAAGTTACAAAACATAGTAAACGATGATTTAATATCTTTTCATATGCCAGGTCATAAAAAGGGAAAAATTTATGATAAACTGGGATATGGAAAATTAGTTAAAGATTTATATAAGATGGATACAACAGAAATTATAGAAACTGATAACTTATTTTCTGCTGAAGAAATTATAAAAGATTCGCAAGATAGGGCGAGCAAAATTTTCAAAAGCGGACAAAGTTATTATCTAGTAAACGGAAGTACTTGTGGAATACAGGCAGCAATTTTGGCAACTTGTAAACCTAAAAGTAAAATACTTATAAACCGAGATTGTCATCAATCCGCAATTAATGCATTTATCCTAGGAGATGTGGAACCTGTTTATATAAAAGGAAGTATCTGCGAAAATACTTATACTATTCAAGGGGTAAGTGAACAAGATGTTATAAGTGCAATTGATAATAATGAAGATATAAAAGTACTTATGTTAACTTATCCAAGCTATTATGGTATGGTATTTGATTTAAAAAAAATATGTAGATATGCACATGAAAAAGGGATGATGGTTATTGTAGATGAGGCGCATGGTGCACATTTAAATTTAAGTGATAAATTACCTAAATCAGCACTTGAACAAGGGGCTGATATTGTTATACAAAGTTTACACAAAACTTTACCAGCGTTTACTCAATCATCAATGCTACATGTACAGGGGGATTTAGTTGATAAAAAGAATTTAGAGCGATTTTTAAAAATAGTTCAATCTTCTAGCCCTTCGTATGTTCTTATGTCATCATTAGAAATAGCAATTGATATATATGACAGATATGGCAAAGGACTAATGGACAATTTACTTAATAATATAGAAAACTTTGAAGCTGATTTATCTAAAATAGACGGAGTAAAAGTTATTAAAGGACATGATGCAACAAAAGTATTTATATCACTTAAAGATCTAGGTATAAACGGATATGATCTAGAAGAAATCCTTAGATATAAATATAATATCCAAGTTGAATTATCAAATTATTATGGAGTGTTATTAATTTGTACAATCGGAAATGAGAAAAATGATTTTGATGCGTTTTTAGAGGCAATCAAATCGATAGCTAAAAATTTCAACAAAAATCATGATTTAAAAATCAAACAAGATAATTTAAATCAAAAAGAAGCTGAACTAATACATATAAATTATCCAAATATAATTCCAAAGAAAGTACTTTCTCCAAGAGAGGCGTTTTATAGTGATAAAAAAGAAGTCAAATTAAAAGACAGTATAGGAAAAGTTTCTGGAGAATATATAATTCCATATCCACCAGGGATAAGTTTAACATCACCAGGTGAAATTATAACAAAGGAAGTTATAGATTATATTTTAATTTGCAAAGAATACGGAATGAATGTAAGTGGGTTAAAAGATAAATCTTTGGATATAATTGAAATAATCGAAAATTAGAAATAAATATAGAAACAAATTTATTATGGAGGCATTATAAATGAAAGGGAAGTTAATAATTATAGAAGGTTCTGATGGAAGCGGAAAAGCGACACAGACTAAAAAATTATACGATAGATTAGAAGCAGAAAATTATAAAATAAAAAAGGTTGAATTCCCAAATTACAACTCTGAATCATCAGCATTAGTAAAAATGTATTTAAGAGGTGATTTCGGAAAAAATGCTACAGATGTAGATCCATATGTGTGCTCAACATTTTATGCAGTAGACAGATATGCATCATTTAAAACAGGATGGGAAGAGTTCTATAACAATGGAGGAATAATAATCTGTGACAGATATACGACTTCAAATATGGTTCACCAAGCATCAAAAATAGACGAGTCTGAAAGAGATAAATATTTAGATTGGTTAAATGATTTAGAATTTAATCTATATAAAATACCAAAACCGGATTGCGTAATATTCTTAGATGTACCAGTTGAAGTTAGTAAATCTCTTATGCAAGATAGAAACAACAAAATAACAGGAGAAAGCGAAAAGGATATCCACGAAAGTGATTTTGAATATCTTAAAAAATCATATGAAAATTCTATTTATATAGCTGATAAATACGATTGGAAGAGAATTAACTGTATAGAAAATAATCAATTAAGAACTATTGATGATATACATAACGAGATATACAGCATAATAGAAGATGAAATTTTATAAGTAGATTTATAAACAATAAATCCAATTTAAATAAATTTATATAGGAAACATATTTTAAATTTTTAATATAGAAATCCTATAAAAATGGAGGATAATATATGTACTTTGAGAAAATAAGAGGGCAAAGATTTGCAAAAAAATACTTATCTAATAGTATAAAGTCAAATATGATAAGCCATGCATATATGTTTGAGGGACCAAGTGGTGTAGGGAAAAATACAATGGCTAGAGACTTAGCTACAACTTTATTGGAGATGGAGAATTTATTCAACAGTCCAGATTATATTGAAATAACGCCAGATGGAAATAGTATAAAGATTGCTCAAATAAGAAAATTACAGTCAGATATATTAGTTAAGCCATATAAATCATATAAAATATATGTGATTGATGAGGCTCAAAAAATGACAGTAGAGGCACAAAATGCATTGCTTAAAACATTAGAAGAACCACCAAAGTATGCTATAATAATCCTTATAACTAATAATAAGGAATCTTTGTTAGATACAATAAAATCAAGGTGTGAGATTATTAAATTTACACCGATACCATTAGTAGAAGTTGCTGATTATTTGACTCAAACAGGAGTAGATAAAAACAGGGCTTCATTACTTGCCAATTTTTCAAGGGGAAGTATGCAAAAAGCTATAGAACTTTCTGAATCAGAAGATTTTCATATTATGAGAGATGAAGTTCAAAAATATGTTGAAACATTCTTGACAGGAAGTATGCTAGATATAATGGATATACAAAGTAGTATAGAAAAATATAAAGATAATATAACTAATGTATTAGATTTGCTAGTTAATTATTTTAGAGATATTATGATGGTAAAGGAAAATGTTGATAGTAGCATGATTATAAATTTGGATAGGTTAGTGTTTATAAAAAATATGAGCACAAAAATAACTTATTCTCAACTATCAAAGATTATTGATATAATAGAAGAAACAAAAAATAAATTAAGAAGTAATTGTAATTTTAATATTAGCATACAAGTTATGACTTTAAATATATACGAGGTGATTAAATGATAAAAATAGTTGGGGTTAGATTTAAAAATGCTGGGAAAATATATTATTTTGATCCAGTTGATTTCGAAATAGAAAAAAATATAGATGTTGTAGTGGAAACAGCTAGAGGACTTGAGTACGGGAAAATAGTTGTTGGACCAAAGGAAATTGAAGAGGAAAAATTAATTTCTCCATTAAAACCTATAATACGAATTGCAACAGAAGAAGATAAAGCAATTTATAGAGAAAATAAAGAAAAGGCAAAAGAAACGTTTGAAATTTGCCAACAAAAAATAAAAGAACACGGATTAACAATGTTCTTAATAGATTGTGAATATACATTTGACAGAAATAAACTAATATTCTATTTCACTGCAGAGGGAAGAATAGACTTTAGGGAATTAGTAAAAGATTTAGCATCAATATTCAAAACAAGAATAGAACTTAGACAAATAGGTGTAAGAGATGAAGCTAAATCAATTGGTGGACTTGGAACATGCGGAAGAAAATTATGCTGTTCTTCTTGGCTTGGAGATTTCCAACCAGTATCAATAAAAATGGCAAAAGACCAAAGTTTATCTTTAAATCCTACAAAAATATCAGGAATATGTGGCCGTTTATTCTGCTGTCTAAAATATGAACATGATGTTTATGTAGAAGCAATAGAAAAAATGCCTGTTGTAGGAAGTGTAGTAAAAGTAGAAAACCAAAAAGGTAAAGTAATAGAAATAAATCCATTACTTGAACAAATAAAAATAGAATTTAACGATAAAACAATAAAAACTTGTTTAGCTGAAGAAGTAAAAGTGCTTCATGTTCCTAAAAAATGTGAAAATGGATGCTGCGGTGGCGGTAAATGCAAGCATGATGATATAGATTCAGAAACATTAAAAGAACTTAGAAAACTAGAGGACTAAAGGAGATTTTATGCAGGTAACTTTAAAGGAAACTGAAAGAATTGATGACTTACAATTAAAAGGATTAAAATTAATACAAGATAAAACAGGGTTCTGTTTTGGAATAGATGCAGTATTATTAGCTAATTTTGCAAAAGTAAAAAATAATGCTAAAGTAGTTGATTTAGGTACTGGAACGGGAATAATACCTATATTAATTGCAGGAAAAAGTAAAGCTAGCAAAATTATAGGTGTAGAAATACAAGAAGAAGTTTATGAAATGGCAACAAGATCTGTAAAATTAAATGATTTAGAAGATAGAGTAGAAATCATAAATGCAGACATAAAAACTATAGATAAAGAATTAGAAGTGCATGGATATCATGTAGCAACATCAAACCCACCATATATGCATATGGATGGAATTAAAAATCCAAACGATAAAAAAGCAATATCTAGACACGAAATAATGTGTAATCTAGAAGATGTAATAAGAGCAGCTTCAAGACTTGTAATGCCTAGAGGAAAGTTCTTTATGATACACAGACCTACTAGATTAGTTGATATAATCGAATTAGGTAGAAAATATAGGTTAGAACCAAAAGTAGTTCAATTTATCCATCCGAAAGTAGGAAAAGCGCCTAACTTAATGTTAGTGGAATTCACTAAAGATGGAAGACCAGAACTGAAAATACTAGACCCTCTATATGTATATGGAGATGATGGAAATTATACAGAAGAAATAAGAAAAATATATGCCAACGAAGATATAGGAGAGTAATATGAGTGGAAAATTATATATATGTCCAACACCTATAGGAAACTTGGAAGATATAACATATAGAACTTTAAAGGTATTAAATGAAGTAGATTTAATTGCAGCAGAAGATACAAGACATAGTATAAAACTTTTAAATCACTTTGAAATTTCAAAACCTTTGACAAGTTATTTTGAACATAATAAGGACACTAAAGGTGATTATTTAATAAATAAATTATTGGATGGAGAAAATATAGCTTTAATAAGTGATGCTGGAATGCCGGGGATATCAGATCCAGGAGAAGACTTAATAAAACAAGCTATAGAAAATAATATAGAAATAGATGTATTACCTGGAGCAACAGCATTTACAGTAGCTTTAGTTGGTTCTGGATTAGATACACACAAATTTGTATTTGAAGGATTTTTAGACAGAGATAAAAAATTACGTAGAAAAAGACTTGAAGAAATACAAGAAGAAGATAGAACTATGATTTTCTATGAATCACCACATAGATTAAAAGACACACTAAAAGATATGTTAAAATTCTTTGGTAATAGAAAAATTGCAGTAAATAGAGAATTAACAAAGAAATATCAAGAAGTAATTAGAGAAGACATCGAAACAGTATTAAAAATTTACGAAGAAAAAGAAATAAAAGGTGAATTTGTATTGATTGTTGATGGATTCAAAGGTGAAAAACAAGCTAAAAACAACTACGACGAATTGTCAGAAAGAGAATACGTTGAAGTTTTAATTAATACAGGTCTTAGCAAAAAAGATGCAATAAAAACTGTTTGCAAAGATAGAAAATTAAAAAAAGATGTTGTATATAAGCAAGTACTAGATTTATAGTAAAAGTAAGATATATATTAACTTTATAAACAGGGGTGATTAGATGGATATAGGAAAGCAATTATTGGAATGTCTAAAATATAAAAATGCCTCTAATAAAATAGAAGAGTTAGACGAAAAAGGTTTATTAGAGCAAATAATACCTAGCATTAAAGATATGAAGGAAGTCGGAAAGTGCAGATATCACATAGTTAATTCATTTCAACATTCACTATATACTCTCGGTCATTTTGAGAGCATATTAGCGACCGATAACTTTGTACCAAGTCATCTAAGAGAAGGAGTTTGGGAATATTTAAACTCAAAAGATGAGTCTGGATTTCCCATATTACAAGTATTAAAATTAGGAGTTTTTTTACATGATGTTGGAAAGCCTGCTGCAAAAACTGTCGATGAAACGGGAAGAGCACACTTTAGAGGGCATGATGTAACTGGTGGTCAAATAGTTCTTGAACTAGGAAAAGAACTTGAACTAAGTGATGTAACGACACAAAAACTTTTTAGATATGTAAGATATCATATGTCTTTATTAATAGCTTATAAAACTGGTAATGTCGGGAAAGAAATTCTTTGGAAACAATTCGATGAGCTTGGAGATGATATTATAGGTATAATGCTACTTGGGTATTGTGATTTAGTTGCAACAAGAAAATTATTAAATCCACTTGAGGATAATGGAGTAATAAAAACATATATGGAATTTATTTTAACGAATTATTTCTATAGATATAAAACAGATAAAGAAGTATGAAAAAAATAAAAGTCTGCCTTAGAGTATTAATATCAAATGCTTTAAGGCAGACTTATTGTTTTAGTAAGTTTAATTATAGTATAGATTTAGTTTGTATAGGTGTAGATAAAATAACAGAGGTCTTAGTTGTCCCTATTGATTTTATACTATCAATTACATTTTCAAGTTCATACATATCTTTTACTATAACTTTTAATAGTGAACAGTCATCTCCAGTTATATGATGACATTCAACTATTCGAGGATCTTTTCTTGCAGTTTCTAGGAATAGCTCGTATTTATCACTTGGTAAAGCAATATGTATAAATGCTTTTATAACTCTTCCTAGAGCATCTGGGTTTACTATAGCTTTGTAACCTTCAATTACACCAGATTCTTCTAATCTTTTTACTCTTTCTGAAACAGCAGGAGAAGTTAATCCTACTATTTTTCCTAAGTCTTTCATGGAGATTCTACCATCTTTTTGTAATATCTCTATAATTCTGTAATCAGTAACGTCCATTAATTGACCCCCCTCTATATCTATAAATTATTTTTATTAAAATACTTTCTTTGAAGCTAATAAATCAGTTTTTAAATTCCAAAGACCTTTAGATAAATCGACTTTGTATTTCTTTGGTGAAGTAAGTCTTTTATAAGAATCCCAGAATGTTTCAAGTTGAGAATTAACATAAGCTTTTATTTCATTTATAGGTTTGTATTCATATTTACACTCACCATCAATAAATAAAGGTTTATGAAGCTCTTTTACTGTATAATCTTCAAAAGTTGATTTTTTCCAAGTATATGTAGGATGGAATATTGTTAAAGGTTTAGTAGTATCAATTGCCTCATCTTTTAACATTATTAAATCGGCTTGAGCTACATTGTCCTTATCAAATATTCTGACAACTTTTTTGTAACCTGGGTTATTTATTTTTTCTGGGTCTTCAGATACTTTTATTTTAGGTATTAATTCATTATCTTTATAAGAACCTGCTAATTTGTAAACACCACCTAATGATGGAGCTTCTGCAGAAGTAATCAATTTAGTACCAACACCCCATGAGTTGACAGCAGTACCGCTTGATTTTAAATCTGAAATTATGTATTCATCTAAGTCATTAGAAGCAGTTATTTTTAAATTATGATATCCTGCCTTTTCTAATTCTTTTTTAACTTCATTAGAAAGATATTGTAAATCTCCTGAGTCTATACGTATACCATTTGGTTCGTATCCTTTTGCTCTCAAGTTATCAAATACTTTAATTGCATTTGGAAGACCACTTTTTAATACGTTATATGTATCAATTAATAACAAACAATTATCTGGATACACATCTGCATAAGCTTGGAATGCTTCTAATTCAGTATCGAATTTTTGAACCCAGCTATGAGCATGTGTCCCAACAACAGGAATGTCAAACATTTTACCTGCTAGCACATTAGCTGTTCCAGCACAACCACCGATAACAGCAGCTCTTGCACCGTAAGTACCTGCATCTGGTCCTTGAGCTCTTCTTAAACCAAATTCAAGAACAGGATCCCCTTGTGCTGCATAACAAACTCTAGAAGCTTTTGTAGCTATTAGTGATTGGAAATTCACTATAGTAAGTAAAGCAGTTTCGATTAATTGAGCTTGATATAAAGGCGCCTTTACAGTTATTATTGGTTCCCCAGGGAACATTACTGTTCCTTCTTCAACTGCATATATATCTCCTGTAAATTTGAAATCCTTTAGAAAATTCAAAAACCCCTCAGAGAATAAATTTAAACTTCTTAAATAGTCTAAGTCATCATCTGAAAAATGCAAATTATTTATATACTCAGCTAGTTGCTCAATACCACAAATAATAGTGTAACCACCATCACAAGCGTTTTTTCTAAAAAACATATCAAATACAACTATATCTTCATGAATATTTTTTTCGTAATATCCATTCATCATTGTAAGTTGATATAAATCTGTAAGTAGAGTTAAATTTCGCATTTTTATTTCTCCTTAAATATTTTTAATTAATTAAAAACCCTATACATATACTAAAACACAATATTGCCAAACTTTCAAGTATAAAGTGGTATACATACATCATAAAATTATTTAAAGTGACAATTAACTATTGCATAAAAAAAAATATTATTTTAAAGGAGGGTGAAAAAAATTAGTAAAATATGGTTTTATATGATTGTGATAGGAATAGTAGGTAGCATTTATTTTGGAAATTTAACTGAACTAAATACGGTAATTATGAGCGAAGGTTCAAGAGCTATTGAATTTACAATTAGTTTAGCTGCAATAATGGCCCTATGGATGGGAATAATGAACATTGCAAAGGATTCAGGATTGATTGATAAAATTGGACAGAAAATGAATTTTATATTAAAAGCATTGTTTCCTAAAATACCCCAAAATCATAAATCTATGAGTTACATAATAATGAACATAATTCTTAATATGTTAGGAGCAGGAAATGGGGCAACATCATTTGGATTAAAAGCTATGGAAGAACTTCAAACTTTAAATCCTAAAAAGGACAGGGCATCTAATGAAATGATATTGTTTTTAGTTATAAATATTTCATCGATTCAATTAATTCCATTCACTATGTTAAAAATAAGGGCAGATGCTGGTTCTACAAATCCAAATGAAATTATAATTTCGACATTAGTAGCAACAACAGTATCGACGATTGTGGCGATTATCTCGTGCAAGCTTTTTGAAAGGGGGAATAGATAATGCTCGACCTTATAGCTAATCTTGCCATACCTTTGATAATGCTTATGATAGTTGTTTATGGTAAGTATAAAAAAGTAGATATATTTGAATCATTTATAGGAGGAGCAATTGATGGTCTTAAAACTGCACTTAATATACTTCCATATATAATAGGAATTTTTATAGCTATAGGAATTTTTAAATCTGGTAAAGGGATAGAAATGCTAGAATTTATATTTGCCCCTATTGCAAACTTATTTAAAATTCCAAAAGAATTGATAGGGCTTATAATGATGAAACCTATATCAGGAAGTGGTGCTTTGGGAATGTATAGTGAACTTGCAGCAAGAGTATCGGTAGATTCATTAATTGAAAAAATGGGTGCAACTATTGTCGGAGCATCAGAAACAGTTTTTTATACAATGGCTATTTATTATGGAAGTCAAAAAATAAAAAAGACTGGTCATACTTTAATTTGTGCATTACTTAGCCATTTTGCTGGAGTGCTTGCATCTGTGTACATATGTTATTTAATGTTTGGATAGAAAATAAATAGTAGAAGAGATTGTTAAAGTATAAAATTTTTCAATCTCTTTATTTTTTATTAAACGAGGGTATTTTTGTCGAACGAAAAAATAGGATTTTGTAAAATAAAAGAGGTATAATTGAAGAGAAGTATTTATAAAAATGTATGAAGCTATATAAAGTTTATAATTAAAATAGGGGTGGTTGATTATGCAAAAATATGAAGTAAGTAGAGAAATATATAATCCTTGCGCAGGAATATATAATTTTGATATGAATTTTGAAGAAGAAGTTTGCACTGACAATATAGAAGAAGTTTTAGAAAAATGGATAGGTAAAAGACTTCCTGAATTTCATAAAAAAGTTTATGATGATGGGCTTACAATAGAATATGAACTTCTTTTACCTCGTAAAGAAAGATATACTTTTTCTGTAATAAAATAATAAATCAGCATCAATCTTGACAATGATTTTTTTATTTAATAAAATAATAACCATAATAGAGAAATTTAGTTGAAAAATAGATTTTTTTTGAATAAAAAAAGATTTTTTGACTAATATAATATATAATAAGTATATTGATTTAAATAAAAGCAATGAAGAGAAGAGTAAATAATTTGATTTTTCCTCAGAGAGCTAGGTAAGGTGAAAGCTAGCGTCTAATTGATTATTGAACATGGCCTCGGAGCTTCTTATCTGAACTAATTTAGGATAAGACGGATGGACTCGTTAACAGTCCACTAAGATATCCAGTTTATCTGGATAATTAGGGTGGTAACGCGAATATAACTCGCCCCTATGGTTTCATAGGAGGCGGGTTTTTTTAATATATTGAAAAACTAAGGAGGAAATAAAATGAGCAAAGAAACTTTTTATATTACAACGCCTATATATTATCCAAGTGGTAGATTACATATAGGTCATACTTACACAACTGTTGCTACAGATGCAATAGCTAGATTTAAACGTTTCTGTGGATATGATGTAAGATTCTTAACAGGAACTGATGAACACGGTGAAAAAATACAAAAAAAAGCTAAAGAAGCTGGTATGACAGAAATGGAATACTTAGATGGTATGATCGCTGACATAAAAAAATTATGGAAGACTATGGACATATCTTATGATGATTTTATAAGAACAACTGAACCAAGACATACAAAAATAATCCAAAAAATATTCACTAAATTATATGAACAAGGTGATATATACAAAGGTGAATACGAAGGAAGATATTGTACTCCATGCGAAAGTTTCTGGACAGAATCTCAATTAGTAGATGGAGATAAATGCCCTGACTGCGGTAGAGAAACTTACGTAGCAAAAGAAGAAGCATATTTCTTCAAACTATCTAAATATGAAGATAGAATAAAAGAGTTATTCAAAAATCCTAACTACTGTTTCCCAGAAGCTAGAGCTAACGAAATGATAGCTAACTTCTTAGAACCAGGTCTAGAAGATTTATGTGTAACTAGAACTACATTTGACTGGGGTATAAAAGTACCATTCGATGAAAAACACGTTATATATGTTTGGGTAGATGCATTATGCAACTATATAACTGCATTAGGATATATGAGCGAAGACGATTCATTATTCAAAAAATATTGGCCAGCTAATATACAAGTTGTAGGTAAAGAAATAATCAGATTCCATACAATAATATGGCCAGCATTATTAATGGCATTAGATTTACCAGTATCTAAACAAGTATTTGGACATGGTTGGATATTATTTGCTAACGATAAAATGAGTAAATCAAAAGGTAACATAGTTTACCCAGAACAAATGATAGAAAGATACGGAATAGATACATTAAAATACTATCTATTAAGAGAATTCGCATTTGGTCAAGATGGAAGTTACACTCATAGAAACTTCGTAACAAGAATAAACACAGATTTAGCTAATGACTTAGGAAACTTAGTAAGTAGAACTATAGCAATGGTTGAAAAATACAATGGTGGAATAATACCAGAACCAAAAGTTGCTACTGAATTTGATGAAGCATTAAAACAACAAGCTGCAGAATCAAGAAGAATATTCGAAGAACAAATGAATAAAATGCAATTCCACGAAGCATTAGAAGGTGTATGGAAATTAATAAGAAGAACTAACAAATACATCGATGAAACTGCTCCATGGGTACTTGCAAAAGATGAAAGCAAAAAAGATGTATTAGATACAGTTTTATACAACTTATGTGAATCAATAAGAATATTCTCTACACTAATAAACCCAATAATGAACACTACAGCTAAGAAAATCTACGCTCAAATGGGTATAGAAGGTGAAGAATTAATAAACTGGGAAAGTACTGCAACATTTGGATTAATAAAACCAGGAACAAAAGTAACTAAAGGTGAAATATTATTCCAAAGATTAGACATAGACAAAGAAGTTGCAGAACTTGAAGAATTATTTGCAGAAAAGAAAGACGAGGAAGAAGAAGTGACAGAAGCTCCATTACAACATAAAGAAGAAATAACAATAGACGATTTAGATAAAGTAGAATTAAGAGTTGGAAAAATATTAAGCTGCGAAAAACATCCAAAAGCAGACAGACTTTTAGTTTCTCAAGTTAAATTAGGTTCAGAAACTAGACAAATAGTATCTGGTATAGCTAAATGGTATAAACCAGAAGAAATGGTTGGAAAAGATGTTATAGTAGTATGCAACTTAAAACCAGTTAAATTAAGAGGTGTTGAATCTCAAGGTATGATACTTGCAGCAGGTAACGATGGTGATGATTTAATAATACCAACTGCTGTTGGTGCAAATGATGGTTGTGAAGTTAGATAAGGAGAGGTAAATATGCTTTTTGACTCACATGCACATTTAAATGATGAACGATTTGATGAAGATAGAGAAGAGTTAATCTCTTCTCTTAATGAAAAAGGCGTTGATTTAGTTGTTAACCCAGGTGCTTGTATGAAAACATCAGCTGAAAGTGTTGAACTTGCAAACAAATATGATTTCATATATGCAGCTGTGGGTGTTCATCCACATGATGTTAAGGATTTAACTGAAGCTGATATACAAGAACTTAAAAGAATGGCAACTGAAAACGAAAAAGTAGTAGCAATCGGAGAAATAGGTCTTGATTACTACTATGATGCTGAATATAAAGAACTTCAAAAAAAATGGTTCAAAAGACAAATTGAACTTGCTAATGAATTAAAATTACCAATAATAATCCACGATAGAGATGCACATGGAGATACTTTTGAGATTATAAAATCAACAAAAAGTCCTGAAATAGGATGCGTACTTCATTGCTATAGTGGAAATGTTGAACTAGCAAGAGAATATGTTAAAATGGGATGTTATATTTCAATATCAGGAACAGTAACATTCAAAAATAACAAGAAAACAAAAGAGGTTGTAAGAGAAATACCTCTTGATAGATTATTAATAGAAACTGATTCACCTTATATGGCACCAACACCACATAGAGGAAAAAGAAATGATCCATCACTAGTGCAATTTGTAGCTGATACAATAGCTGTTGAAAAAGGAATTTCTTATGAAAAAGTTTGTGAAGCAACAAAAGAAAATGCTAAAAAATTCTTCGGAATTAAATAGATAATTTTTATTAAAAAGCATACAAAATAGTCAAATATTTTGTATGCTTTTTTTATGTGGATTTTTAGAAAATACATTGAGTTTGGAAATTTTAATTAAAAACTAGGTTTATATAAAATTTTGAAAAATATTTATAACTTTTTAATTACTTCATTAGTCTAATATGTGAAAGGAGGTAAAGGTAATGGACGAAAAATTAATTAAAAAAGCAATAAAGGGAAATTTTAAAGCTTATAGCCTTCTGGTACATAGCTTGAAAAATGAGGGATATAAACTAGCATACACAATATTAAAAAATGAACAAGATAGCATAGATGCATATTTACAAGCAGTGGAAAAGGGCTTGAAAAATATACAAAATTTAAAAGAACCGCAATATTTTAAAACATGGTTTTTAAGAATTGTTATGAATGAGGCTAAAAATATTATAAGTAAGAATAAGAAATTAATATATTTAGAAGATGTTGAAAATACTAGACCAATAAAATCAAAATCAGATAATCAAGAAGAAAAACTTGATTTGGAAAGAAGTTTGGCAAAAATAGAACCTCAAGTTAGAGAAATGATAAGATTGAAATTTTATATGGGTTATAAATTAGACGAAATTGCGAATATACTTGATGTTCCAGTAGGAACCGTAAAAGGAAAGATGTATACAGCTCTTAGAAGTATGAAAAAGGATTTGGAGGTGAGATAATATGGGTAAAAATAAAGATAAAAGAAATTTTTTAGATGAAGAGAAAGAGATAGAAAAATTATTAAGTGAATTTGAAAGTGAAAATATTAAAATACCAGATGAATTAGATGAAAGATTAAATACTAAATTAAAAGAATTGAAACCTAAAAAATATAAAAAATGGGCAATAACATCTGTAGCATCAATTTTGATAATAGGTGTTTCATATGCATTTGTACCTAGTTTTAGAACATTTGCAGATACAATGTTTAGATATATTTTTGGAGATATCGGAATAGAAAATGCAGTTAATAATGGTTATAAAGCATCCGATGCACAATATATAAATATAGGAGGATATGATATCATAATTCAAAATATTTATATTGATGAACAAAGAATAAACTTTGAAGCTATAATGGAAACTAAAGTAGATGACATGATTATTTCTGATAATGATGATATAGATAACAAAAGTTATTATGAATTGTATGTAGATTCTGTAAATGCTGCAATGAGTGGAGGAAATTTTGATAAAGATGAAGATGGAAATATTAAAACAACAATAAATATTGTTGGAGGTAATATAGCAGAATTAATAGAGGGAAAAAATACATTATCATTAAAACTTAAATTGCTAAAAGTGAGTGCATCATATGACAAGAGTAATGATTTCAAATATGAAACACTTGGGACAACAAATGTAGAATTGGAGATACCAAAACAATTAAGCAAAACTAAAAATATAGAAATAAATAAACAAATAGATGATGGTGATCTGAATTTAAATATAGACAAGTTAAGAGTATCTCCTACAATGATGTATTTAAACACATATGGAGAAGTAACAAATATAGGTGAATTACAAGGATTAGATAACTTAAGAATAATATCTGAAAATGGAGAGATTTATAAATCTTCATTAGAATTATCTGGTATGGGATTAGAAAATGGAGGATGGAGCCAAACTATAGTACCTTCAGTATACTATGATAAAGGCAAAAAGCTGAAACTAAAAGCAGATGGAGTTTTAGTAAATGCAAATAAAAAAATAGAGTTAAAAATAGACGATAAGTACCCTAAAAAGATAGATTATTTCGGAAAAGAGGTTATTATTAAAGATGTTAAATACAGTAAAGGACATTTAACTGTAAAATATACAACAGATTCATCTATTAGTTATGATGGAGGTAGTGAATTGGATGGAAATTCAGCAATTTCGACATCTTATGAGGTGGGATCAAAAATATCAGGAATTGAATTTGAAAATGTTGAGAAGAAAGACTCTTATGCATTAGATTTAAGATTAGTTCTTAAATATAGCTATCCGATTAATATAGAAATAGAAAATAGATAATAAAATAATAAAAGAAGGATAAAATGGATCCTATACAGTGGACACTAGAAAAAAGGTGTCTATCTGTATAGGATATTTTTATTGTATAACAACATTTTTATTAACTGTTACATAATTTATTTTTCTAATTTTTAAAAGAATGTGTATATTTGCTCTGAAGGAAATTCAACTGAAACAACACATTTTACAATTTTATCATAGTTTATATAAATTAGTGTAAAATACAATGCTTTAAGGAAATATATTAATGAGTTTATTAAAAAGCATTGATTAAATAATGAAAAAAATTTAAAATATAAAGATGCGAATAAGATAAGAAATCATTGCTATTTAGCAATATAAACAGTAATTTATAATAATTTAGTAAATATAAAATAAAAAGGTGAAATTAAATGATAAAAGAGATAATAGTAGTAGAAGGTAGAGATGATGTTACCGCTGTAAAAAGAGCATTAGATGCTGAACTTATAACAACTGGTGGCTTTGGATTTCCAAAAGGTGTTATGGAAAGAATAAAGGCAGCTCAAAAAAGAAGAGGAGTAATAATTTTTACTGACCCAGATTTTGCAGGAGAGAAAATTAGAAAAAAAATAGCTCAAGAAGTGCCAGGATGCAAACATGCATTTTTACCAAGGGAAGAAGCGAAAAAAGACGGTGATATCGGTATAGAAAATGCATCTCCGGAAAGCATATTAAAAGCACTTAATAAAGTTAGAACTGAGAGTTCTGAAAAGAGAAATGAATTCGGACAAGTAGATTTAATAAGAAATAATTTAATCGGAAATGAAGATGCATCTTATAGAAGAGATAAAATCGGTCAAATATTAGGAATAGGATATGGAAATGCAAAACAATTCTTAAGCAGACTTAACAATTATGGAGTTACAAGAGAAGAATTTGTTGAAGCAGTAAAATCAATAGATAGAGGAGAGGAAAAATAAAATGGATAGACTTTCATCACATAGAGCAACCAAAGAAGTAGTAAATAAACATAACTTTAAGTTTTCAAAGTCTTTAGGACAAAACTTTTTAATAGATGATAACGTAATAGATAGAATATTAGAAGGTGCAAGATTATCAGAAACTGACAGAATAATCGAGGTTGGACCAGGGATAGGTACTTTAACTAGAGAAATGGGAAAAGTAGCTGAAAATGTAGTTGCTATAGAAATAGATAAAACATTAATACCAATATTAAAAGAAACATTAGCAGACTTAGACAATGTTGAAGTTGTAAATGAAGATATATTAAAAGTTGATGTTCAAGGATTAATAAATGAAAAATTAAATGGAGGACCAGTAAAATTAGTCGCAAATCTTCCATACTATATAACTACTCCAATAGTTATGAAATTCTTAGAAGAAGATATACCTGTTACTGATATAGTAGTTATGGTTCAAAAAGAAGTTGCAGATAGAATGAATGCAAAACCATCTACAAAAGATTACGGTGCATTATCAGTAGCGGTTCAATATTATTGTGATACAGAAATAGTTGCAAAAGCTCCAAGACACATGTTTGTTCCACAACCAAACGTAGATTCAATAGTTATAGGACTTCATGTTAGAGATGAGAAAAAATATGTAGTTGATAATGAAGATATTTTCTTCAAAACAGTAAAAGCATCTTTCGGTCAAAGAAGAAAAACTTTATTAAATTCGCTAGGTGGATTAGGATTTTTATCTAAAGACCAGATAAGAGAAGCATTACAAGCTGCAAACATCGATGAAAAAAGAAGAGGAGAAACTCTTAGCATAGATGAATTTGCGAATTTATCTAATGAAATAAATAAATTTTCATCTAAATAATACTATTTTCCAAAACCTTAAACATATAATATTTTGAGCAGGTATGTTTAAGGAGGGATAAGTAGTGGTTTCTAAAAGAAAATTTAAAAGAGACTATATCATATTAGAGGCAAAGGACATGAACTTTAGAAGTAAAGAACGTGTTCTTCCTAAAGCCTTTGCCAAAATAGAAATTAATGATGAAAAATCTGTAGTAGCCTTATATGTAGAAAATCTAAAAAATTTAAAAGACGGATATGATGTAATCGCTCTTCGTACTGATTATGAAAGATTAAATTTAGGAAGAATAAATCTTAATTCACAAGGAAAAGGTGAATTCGTATTAGATTTAAATGAAGAAGATAGCGATATTAAAGCGATAGCACTTACTTATGAAAAATATGTTCCACTTATAGGTTTTAAGGGAAATAAAATAGAAAACTACGAAGAATTAATATTTGAACCAGAAGAAGAAATAATAGAATATGTAGAAGCTGATGACAGATCAGATTATGAAGTATACGAAGAAGTAGAATATATAGATCCTGAAAATGGTGGATATGAGTATGAAGAAATAGAATATATTTATGAAGATGATTTAGGGGAAGATGATATTGAAGAAAATGAAGAACAAGATGTAGAAATGCAGCAAGAACAACAACCAGTGTCAGAACCAGAAGCAGAATCACAACAGATAGAAGAAAATCAACAAGAACAAGAACCAGCGCAAGTGGAAGAATATGAATATATTGAATATGAAGAAATAACTAATCAAGAACCTGAGTATGAATACGAATATGAAGAAATAGAAGAAGAGGACGAGGATGAAACTGAAGATATTCCGGTTGAACCAGGTCCAGGACCAGTAATAAAACCTAAAAAAGAATGTGCAAAACCTTTACAACTTCCAAAAGAAGAAAGAGATAATAACAAATCAAAACAACAAAAACAAAATTCTAAAGATAAAAATCCAACTAAACGAAAAAATGCAAAACAAGAACAATATAGTAATCCAAAAGTTATACAAAAAAATAATACTGAATTTGAAGAAAAAATAAGTGCAGGAAAATTACTTATGCCTAGACAAATTAAAAAAGGTTTAAAATATTTTAAAGAGGTTAAACCTTTTGCAGCAGATTATATTCCAAATACAAGATGGTGGAAGATAGAAATAACACCAACTACTATGAGTGGATATACAATGCCTTACTTAGGATATGTAAATAGCCTAAATTATACGATGTATAGTGATATAGCTATGAATTCATATAAATATAGACATTACTTATTCGGAGTACAATATGATGAGTATAACAAGAGAAAAAATTATATATATGCTATTCCGGGCAAAAAATCAGAACAACCAGATAAAGGTACAACAGGATTTACAACATATCAGGCATGTGACAATAGAAGTAGCAGTTTAGGTTATTGGATGTGTTTTATAGATTCAAAAGCACGTAAAATAGAAAAATAGGATAATATCAATTGAGAATTAAATGAAAAAAATCGTCTGTAAATATTACAATTTTTGATTTAGAGTGATATAATATATAGAATAACATAATAAAATTCTCGAAAATTTGTTTTAAAACAAATTTAATGGATATATATAAATAAAATATAAAATCATAAAGTAAAAAATAATAAGCATAATTTGATATGAAAGCAAGAAAATCGCCTAGGATTCCTAGGTGATTTTTACGTTTTTGGGAAGTGATAATCGATATTGAAAGAAATATATATCCATTAACAATATAAAAGATATTTTAACTAGGAGGGAAATTCGATGGAAACAAGATATGAGGAAGCAAGTAAAGTAACTATTTTAGCAATTTTATGGAATGTATTTTTATCAGTGATAAAAATATTTGCAGGGGTAATTGGTAATTCAACTGCGATGATAGCAGATGGTATACATTCTGCATCAGATATTATTACATCAGTAGGGGTCTTAATAGGAAATAAAATTTCATCAAAACCAGGGGATAAAGAACATAATTATGGCCATGAAAAGGCTGAAACATTGGTATCATTTTTATTATCAATAATATTAATAGCAGTAGCTGTAACTATAGGTGTTGATGGTGCAAAGAAAATGTTAAACTTAAATGAAGTTAAAGTACCAACGTTAATGCCACTTGTAGTAGCTGTAATTTCAATAGCGATAAAAGAATATCAATATAGAATTACTATAAAAGTAGCTAAAAAAATAAACTCACCAGCACTTAAAGCGGATGCATGGCACCATAGATCAGATGCATTTTCATCGGTAGCAGCTTTTATAGGTATAGGTGGGGCAATGCTTGGTTATAAAATATTAGAGCCAATAGCAACTATAGTAGTTGCAGTAATTGTATGTAAGGTTGCACTAGAGATATTTATAAATGCAATGAATGAACTTATGGATGTTTCTATATCAGAAGAAGAGGAAAAGAAAATATTAGAATATTGTAAGAATACAAATGGTGTAAAACACATTAAAACTATGAGAACTAGAAAACACGGTGCATTTGCATATGTAGACTTGGTTATATGTGTAGATGGAAATTTAACAGTAATCCAAGGGCATGATATAGCTAGTGATTTAGAAAAAAAATTAATAGATGAAATAAGTCTTATAAAAGGGATAACAGTTCACGTAGAACCTTGTAATAATAAAGTAGATTCATGTGATAAAGAAATAAGCAAAGAACCACAAATACTAAAAGAACATATATGTACCGAATGTAATTCTAAAGATTGTCTTAATAATGGTAAATAACACTTAAAAAATCAAATGAAAAGTTATATAATTATCATAGATAATTTTAAGGCATGGAGGGAAATATAATGTCAAAAAGAAAGGTAAAGAGAAGTGCCATTTTTATAATCGGTATAATTAGTTTCTTCATTATATATTTTATATCTTTTAAAGCCTTCTCGGGATTAGGACATAAAGAAGGTAGTAAGCCTGTTAGTACTGAAGAAAAAGTAGATAGCAGAAGTCTATTAAGTCAATTTAAAAGTAAAAATAAAATATATATATCAGATGGAAATGTCTCAAATGTTAGGATGGAAGATGAAAAGGTAGAAGAGTTTCGCTATTCTTTTAATGAATTTAGTAAAATAAGGACTCCAGATTCTTATAAACCTGTTTATGAGGGGTATACTGACGATGATATAAGATTTTCAACAGATTTAAATGTATTTAGGGTTTATACAGTAAATAAAGAAGAATATTATAAAGTACCAGTATCTTATAAAAAAGAATTTAAAGAAATATTAGATACTAGTATATATACTTCTTTTGATTTTATAAAACAATATAAAACATGGAAACAGGTTACTATAGATTATGGCGATGAAACTAAAAAAGTAATCGGATGGAGTTATGATGATTTAGCTAGTAAGATGGTTCAAAAGAGATTAGTCGGAAAAATCCAACCAGAAAAAGCTAGAGCAAGATGTAAATACAAGTTTACAATAAATATAAAATCAGATAACTACGAAGCTAGAGTAGATATAATGGGAGAGGATTACGTAAAAATAACAGTAAATAATTTAATCTCTTACTACGAAGTTTCTAACAACCTTTACAATTATATTAAAACTGACATATTCAAGATAGCGGATAGTGAATAATTAAAGCACTTAAACAAACTATGATTTTTATAAAACTATACTATATATAAAAAGAGACTAGATAAGTGATATGATTCTACTTATAGAATATATCACAAACTAGTCTCTTTTCTATTTAAACGATTAATTTTCTTTTATTAATTCTTCACCAACTAAGTAGATTGGTCCAGCACCAGTAGTTATCACTACGTCGTTTTCTTTAACGTTTTCTTTTAAGTATTTAACTATATCTTCAAATTGAGATATATAGATTGCATCAACATTGTTATGTTGTAATTTTTCAACTAAATCTCTTGAATGTACAGTTCCTGGGTCATCTTCTCTAGCAGCATATATATCAGTGATTATAACTTTATCAGCTGAATAGAATGCTTCTGCGAATTCATCAAGTAAAGAAATTGTTCTACTATAAGTATGAGGTTGGAATACACACCATAGAGTTCCTTTTTTGAATCTTTTAGCAGTAGATAAAGTAGCTTTTATTTCAGTTGGATGGTGAGCATAATCATCTATTATTGCAGCACCATTGTATTGACCTTTTCTTTCAAATCTTCTACCAACACCAGTGTAATCTATAATTCCTTCTTTTACAGTTTCTAAATCTATTCCAGAAACTAATGAAACGATTATTGCTGATGTAGCATTGTAGATATTGTGAAGACCAGGTACGCTTAATTTAAATCCAGTTAATTTTTTACCCATGTAGTTTAAATCAAAAGAACCACATCCTAAATCATCAAAAGCTATATTTTCGATAATTACATCATTTGATTCTTTTTTACCGAATTTGATAGCCTTTGCCTTAACATCATGTAGTATATCCATATTTTGATTATCTCCATTAATTACAAAGTAACCATCAGAAGGTAAAAGTTTACCGAATTTATTGAATGAAGCTTTTATTTCATCTATTCCTGAGAAGTAATCAAGATGATCTTCTTCTATATTTAAAACAATCGCAATTTTAGGGTTGAAGTTTAAGAAACTATCAACATATTCACAAGCTTCAGTTATAAAGTGATCAGAATGACCTATTTTAACATTTCCACCAATTGATTTTAGATTTCCACCAACTAATATCGTAGGATCTAATTCAGCATGCTCAAATATAGTAGATAACATAGAAGTTGTAGTTGTTTTTCCATGTGTTCCAGAAACAGCTATTGAGTTTTTATATTCTCTCATTAGTTGTCCTAAAAATGCTGCTCTATTTATTGTTAATTTATTTTTATTTTTTGCCTCGATTAATTCAGGGTTGTCAGGGTGAATAGCTGCTGTATAAACAACTATATCGATATCATCAGAAATATTTTCTTTAGCATGACCTATAAAGATTTTTGCACCTTGAGAAGCTAATTTCTCTGTAAGCTCTGAACCATGCATATCAGAACCAGAAACATTGTACTTTTTATTAATACAAATTTCTGCTAAGGCACTCATACTAATACCACCTATACCAATAAAATGTATATTCATAAATAAAACCACCTTTCTTTTTAATTAAGTCCTATAATCTGAACTATTTATGTGGTATAATTAAATAATGTTCAATATTTAAAGTATAATATGTGCATACTATTACTATATATATACTTTTGTTTATTAAATATTATGTTTAAACATAAATCTTATTATATCATATTGTGATAAATTATGCATTAAATACTTTGAATTACAAGGATAGTCGTTTTAGGAGGTTTTAATAATTATGAAGTTTAAAAGAACGGAAAGAATAGGCGCTATAGTAAAAATATTATCAGATAACCCTAATAAAATATATACATTAAGTTTCTTTACAGAAAAATTTAATGCAGCAAAATCTACAATAAGTGAAGACTTACTAGTTGTTAAAGATGTTTTTGAAAAATTAGAACTAGGAAGAGTAATTACTATTTCAGGAGCAGCTGGAGGAGTTAAATATATTCCTAAAACATCAATAGAAGAAAACAAACAATTCCTTATGGAACTATGTGAAAAAATAAATGATGATTCTAGAAAACTTTCTGGAGGTTTCTTATATTTAATAGATTTAATATACAACCCAGCTATAGTTGCGAAAATCGGGAAAATTTTTGCCTCAAACTTAGATTATAGTGAAGCTGACTATGTAGTAACTATGGAAACAAAAGGGATTCCTATGGCACTTATGACAGCAAAAGCTATGAACTTACCTCTAGTTATAATAAGAAAAGATATGAAAGTATCTGAAGGACCGACTTTAAGCATGACTTATGTTACTGGAGGTAGCAATAAAGTAGAGAGTATGAGTTTACCTAGAAAAGCGCTAAAACCAGATAGTAAAGTTATACTAATAGATGATTTTATGAGAGGTGGCGGGACATTAAAGGGAATGAAAGATTTAATGCACGAGTTCGGAGCAAAAGTAATTGGTACAGGTGTATTTATATCTACAACAAAACCTCAACAAAAAATGGTAGAAGATTATATATCATTAATAGAGTTAGATGATAACGGAGAAACAACAATAGCAAAACCTAATTTCAAAAGATTTAAAGATGAATATAGAGAATTGCAATTTTAATCTGATTATGACAAATAATAAAATAGTTAGAAAATTTTAATTAAAATACAAAAAAAAGAAGGATATCCCTTTTATTTATAGAATTAATTAGAATACAGTTTATAATAAGTAATATTTTGTCAAAATCATAAAGGGGGATATTTAGAATGAATATAACTGACGTAAGAGTAAGAAAAATAACAAACGAAGGAAAAATGAAATGTATAGTTTCTATTACTTTTGATAACTTATTTGTTGTTCATGACATAAAAGTAATAGAAGGACATAATGGACTATTCATTGCTATGCCAAGCAGAAAAGTTGGAGAAGGTAACTTCAGAGATATAGCTCATCCAATAAACGCAGAAATGAGACAAGTTTTAGAAGATGCAGTTTTAAAAGCATATCATGAAGCTTTAGCTCAATTAGAAGTTGCTGCTGAATAAGTTTATAATTTAAAATTATAATATATTGAAAACCGAATCAAATAGATTCGGTTTTTTATTTACACTAATTTATAATTAGAGCGAAAAAACTAGCAATTTTTAATAAAAAATGTTATATTATTAGTGACAAATACGAATAATTAATATGTATCGATAAAAATTATTTAGCATACTATAATATTTTTTAGAAGTTTTTTGAAAAAATTCAACTTTATTGAGAAAAAAATTGGACAAAAGTATATAATATTGTATGTAAATAATTAATTAATTTACAGAAAATATTTATATGAATGGAGTGAAGAGATGAACTTTAAAGCAATAATACTTGCTGCAGGAAAAGGGACAAGAATGAAATCTAAAAGCCCGAAAGTTGTGCACAAAGTATGTGGAAAAGAAATGGTAAATCACGTAATTGATATTTCAAATAAAGCAGGAGTAAATGATGTCGTGGTTATATTGGGACATGGTTCAGAAACTGTAAAAAATGTAATACCAGAAAAAAGTATTGTGGTAATGCAAACTGAGCAATTAGGAACAGGACATGCTGTTAAAATGGCTAAAGAGACTATTAATGATGAAGATACTATAGTTGTACTATGTGGAGATACTCCTTTAATAGAAAAGGAAACTCTAGAAAAACTATTTGCTTATCATTTAGAAAATGAATATATGGCAACAGTATTAACAACTAAAGTTGAAGACCCAACTGGATATGGAAGAGTTATAAGAGATTCAGAAGGTAACTTTGAAAAAATAGTAGAACAAAAAGATGCTAATGAAGAAGAGTTAGCTGTCAATGAAATCAATTCAGGAATATATTGTTTCAAAGGTGATAAACTAAAAGAAGCATTAGACCTATTAGATAACAACAATGCTCAAGGAGAGTATTATTTAACTGATACTATGAAAATAATAAAAGACAAAGGTTCTAAAGTAGGAGTTTTTGTAGGAGCTACTATAGAAGAACTTATGGGTGTGAATTCAAGGGTTCAGTTAGCACAAGCCGAAGCAATCATGAGAAAAAGAATAAATAAAAAACATATGGATAATGGAGTTACAATAATCAATCCAGAAAATACATATATAGAAGCAAATGTACAAATCGGTAAGGATACTATTATAGAACCTGGTGTAATGTTAAGAGGTAACACTGAAATAGGTGATGAATGTATAATAGGAATGAATTCTTCTATAACAAATTCTAAAATAGGTAATTTTACAGAAGTAAAAATATCTACTATAATAGATAGCGCTGTCGGCGAAAATACGACTGTTGGTCCTTATGCTTATTTAAGACCAAATAGTAACGTAGGAAACCATGTTAAAATAGGAGATTTCGTAGAAGTTAAAAATGCCAATATAGGAGATTACTCAAAAGCATCGCACTTATCTTACATAGGAGATGCAGATGTAGGAAAAGATGTTAACATAGGATGTGGAGTAGTATTTGTAAACTACGATGGTAAAAATAAATTTAGGTCAGTTGTTGAGGACGGAGCTTTTATAGGTTCTAACTCAAATTTAGTTGCCCCAGTACATGTTAAACATAAAGGATATATAGCAACAGGGTCTACTATAACGGATGATGTTCCAGATGGTGCATTAGCTATAGCGAGACAAAGACAAGTTGTTAAAGAGGGATGGGTAGCTAAAAAAGAAGCAAGAGACACAAAAAAAGAAAATAATAAATAAATTTGCCTTTAATAGACTAAATGTCTAATAAATATAATATATAAATTTTTCGGGAGGATAATAATGAATACTAGCGGAAGTGAGATTAAAATAATCACTGGTAATGCAAACCAAGAATTAGCAGCTAAGATAGCTGAAAAAGTAGGCGTTAAACTTTCAGATTGTATAGTTACTAAATTCAGTGACGGAGAAATATCTGTAAACATCAACGAAACAGTAAGAGGATGCGATGTTTTCGTAGTTCAATCTACAAATAATCCAGTAAATCAATACTTAATGGAATTATTAATAATGATAGACGCATTAAAAAGAGCGTCTGCAGGTAGAATAACAGCAGTTATTCCTTACTATGGATATGCAAGACAAGACAGAAAAGCAAAATCAAGAGATCCAATTACTGCAAAATTAGTTGCAAACTTATTAACAGCAGCTGGGGCAGACAGAGTTTTAACTATGGACTTACATGCTGCACAAATACAAGGATATTTCGATATACCAGTAGACCACCTTTTAGGACAAAACTTATTAGCTAATTACTTCAATAAATTAGGATTAGAAGACATAACTGTTGTTTCACCAGATTTAGGAAGTGTTACAAGATCTAGAAAATTTGCTAACCAATTAGATGGAGATGTTCCACTAGCAATAATTGATAAGAGAAGACCAAAAGCTAACGTTTCAGAGGTTATGAATCTAATAGGAGACGTTGAAGGTAGAAATATCATAATGCTTGACGATATGATAGATACTGCAGGTACAATAACAAATGCTGCTAATGCATTAAAGAAATTCGGGGCTAAAGATATATACGCTTGTTGTACACATGCCGTTTTATCTGGACCAGCTATAGAAAGAATAAAAGAATCTTCTATAACTAAATTAATAGTATTAGATACTATAAAACTTCCAGAAGAAAAGAAATTAGACAATATAGAAGTATTAACAGTAGCAGACTTATTTGCAGATGCAATCAAGAAAATATTCAATAACGAATCTGTTAGTGTATTATTCTAATAAGAAAATTATATAAGAATTTATTAAATATAGATATTGTTCAAATAAATATTGTTTGGGCAATATCTTTTATTATGCAGAAAATTGGATTCACTTTAAAGTGATTAATAATTATTAGTGTGTTAATAAATTTTAAAATTAAAGGGGATATTTATTTTGTAATTGTATATAAATAGAAATTATTAACAATAATATAAATATAAGTATGGAAAATAATTATGAAAATAAGATTATCCACAATATATAAATCAAAGAAAAGGAGAAAAAGATGGATTTAGTTGAATTACTTAATAAAGCAGTGGAGTTAAAGGCGTCTGATGTGCATATTACCGTGAACTTATCCCCAATTGCGAGGATAAACGGCAAATTTCAGAAATTATCCCAAGATTTATTGACTAATAATGATGTGTATAACTTAGCAAGTCAAATTACAAACGAAGAAATTATTCACAAAATTAATGAACAAGGTGAGGCAGATTTTTCAGTTTCTTTACCTAATAAACACAGAATAAGGGTAAATGTATATAAGCAAAGAGGAAACTATGCAATGGCTATAAGAATAATACCAAATGAAATTCCGAAGTTTGAGGAACTTAAATTGCCAAATGCTATAAAAGAGTTTGTTAATAAACAGAAAGGTCTTGTTTTAATAACTGGTCCTACTGGAAGTGGAAAGTCAAGTACTCTTGCTAGCTTAATTGATTTAATTAATGAAACAAGGGAGTGTCATATAATAACCTTAGAAGATCCTATTGAATATATACATAATCACAAGAAAAGTATTATTAATCAACGCGAAATCGGAAGGGATTCTGTTGATTTTAACTCTGCATTAAGGGCGAGTTTAAGACAAGACCCAGATGTTATTTTAATTGGGGAAATGAGAGATGCTGAAACTATATCAATAGCATTAAGAGCTGCTGAAACGGGTCATCTAGTATTTTCAACTATGCATACTATAGGTGCTGCAAAAACTATTGATAGAATAATAGATTCCTTTGAAGCATCTAAACAACAACAGATTAGAAGTCAATTATCAACAGTTTGTACAGGAATAGTATCCCAACAACTAATACCTACTATTGATGAAAAAGCTAGAGTTGTTGCGACTGAAGTTATGATACCAAACACAGCAATAAGAAACTTAATCAGAGAAAATAAAATTTATCAAATTCAAAATATAATTCAAACCTCATCAAAGCAGAATATGTTTTCTATGGACCAAGACATTTCTAGACTCTATAAACAAGGATTAATATCTAAGGAAAATTTAATAAACAAGTGTAATGATTTGCAATATATCAAAACTATTTTATATATTTAACTTGACAGTTAATTAAATGAAAAAATTAAAAGTAAAACAAAAATCCATTCTTGAAATTAATATGAACTATTTAATAATAATTGTTATTTTTTTTATAATTTCTTGTGTTGAAACTAAATTAATATATTTAATATGCAAGGAAATAGAGCCTTCTTTATCTAATAATATAATAGTGTATTTGACAAGTATAATAATATCAGTATTAATATATAATAAATACGAGATAACTATAGATTCGATAAGTTATTTTTTATTAATCCCATTTCTAGTTATAATTTCTGTAATAGATTTTCGTACAAGTTTTGTGTACGATATAACTGTAGTTAGTGGTATAATAATTCAGAGTGTAGTATTTATTTTAAATAAAATTCCTTATGCAGAATTATTAAATCATTTTGAAGGTTTAATAATAGGTATTTTATTGTCTTTTTTAATATGTAAAATAACAAGTGCATTAGGAGAAGGAGATATAGGATTTTATGGGTTATGTTGCTTTGTGTTGGGAGCGAAACATAGCCTTAACGTGTTTGCACTATCTTTTATTGTAACTTCTCTGTTCGGAATTTTAATAATATTAAAGCAAAAGAAAATAGATTTGAAGGTTAGGGTACCTTTTACACCATTTATTTCTTTGGCGACTATTTTAATTATGCTAACACAATGTGATATAATAAAAATCTATTTTGAAATGATAACTAACAATTTATAAAGGAGGCGAATATTTTGTATATAATAGTGGGATTAGGAAATCCAGGAGACAAATACGAAAAAACAAGACATAATGTTGGATTTAATGTTATAGATCTTTTAGCAAAGGAATATTCAATAGACGTAAGCAAAATAAAACATAAAGCATTAATAGGAGAAGGTAGAGTAGGAACTGAAAAAGTAATTTTAGTTAAACCTATGACTTATATGAACTTAAGTGGAGAATCAGTAGCAGATATATGTAACTACTATAATATTGATTTAGAAAACTTAATAGTAATATATGATGACATTGATTTAGATGTTGGCAAAATTAGAATTAGAAAAAAAGGTAGTGGTGGAACTCATAATGGTATGAGATCTATAATAAAATGCCTAGGTTCTAACGAATTCCCAAGAGTTAGAGTTGGAATATCAAAACCTAAAAATGGTCAAGATTTAGCAGATTTTGTTTTATCTAGATTCTCAAAAGAAGATGAAAAAAGTTTACAAGAAAGTTTTGAAAATTCTGTAGCAGCAGTAGATTGTGCTATAAGAAATGATTTAGATTTAGCAATGAATAGATATAATATGAAATAAGGAGGGGCTATATGGAGGATGTTTTTGTATACCCTTTGAAAAACTCAAATGAGTATAAGGAAATTATAAATTCGATATGCGAAAGAAAAGGAGCCTTACAATTAAATGGCCTTTTAGATATGCAAAAACCACATATAACTTATTCTATATTTAAAGAATTGGCTAGACCGACTTTGTTTATTGCAAATAGTGATTTGGAGGCAAAGAAGGTCTACAATGAACTTCGTTTTTATACTAAGGATAAGGTGGAATATCTAGGTACTGATGAAATTTATTTTTATCACCTAGATGCAAAAGACAGAAGTGAAGAGGCGAAAAAACTAAGGGTTTTATTAAAATTAGCTAAAAAGCAAAAAACTATAGTAGTTACGTCAGTTGATGCAATACTAAGAAAATATATACCTAAAAAGGTATTATTAGATAATATATTTACTTATAAAATTGGAGATATTATTAATTTAGAGGAATTGAGCCAAAACTTAGTCAGACTAGGGTATGAAAGAGTGTCTAGAATAGAAGGATTAGGTCAATTTAGTATTAGAGGTGGAATAATAGATGTATATTCTCTAGAATATACAAACCCTATCCGTATAGAATTATTTGATGATGAAATAGATTCTATACGTACTTTTGATGTTTTCTCACAAAAATCAATAGATAAAATTAAGAAAGTAGTAATAACACCGTCTCGTGAATTTATTTATCCAGAGGATACTACATCAGCTGTTGAAAAAATAAAAGAAGAAACAAATAAATATACTGATGATGATGTTTTGAAAAATATAGAAAATATATCTGATAGAACTTACTTCCAAGGTGTAGAAAATTATATAGATTATCTTTATGATGACCAAAATAAAAGTATATTTAGTTATTTACCTGATAACGGAATAGTGGTTATGAGTGATATTTCTAGACTTAAGGAAAGATGTGAAAACTACTTAAACGAATTTAAAGATAATTATAATTTAAATCTTGAGAGAGGTTTAGCAATTAAAAACCAAGGTAATTTAATTTACTCATATGAAGAATTACCTTATATATTAGAAGATAAAAAATTAATTATAAATTCGCTATTAGCAAAGCCAATAAACGGATTTTCAGTTAATAATGTAATCGATTTTAATTCGAGAGAAATACCTGCATATAATTCAAAATTAGATACATTGGTAGAAGATTTAAATAGATTTAAATACAATGGATATAAAATAATATTAGCTGTAAACTCATCGGATAGATGCAAAAAATTACAAAAAGATTTACTTGATTTAGGTTTAGAAGTTGGTATATCAAAGAGTCGTAATACAGAAATTAAATCTTCGCAAATAATTATTGTACCAGCTAATATAAGTAAAGGTTTTGAATATAAATCTATAAAATTCCAGGTTATAACTGATACTGAGATAATCGGTGTAAATAAGAGAGTTTCTAAAAAAACTAAGAATAAAAAGAATAAGGATGGCAAAAAAATTGAGTCATTCTTAGATTTGAAAATAGGAGATTATGTAGTTCACGAAAATAGCGGTATAGGTAGATATACTGGCATTGAACAAATTTCAGTAAATGGTATTAAGAAGGACTACTTAAAAATAATTTACCAAGGTGGAGACAATTTATATGTACCTATAGACCAAATGGATAAGGTACAAAAATATATAGGTTCAGATGCCGAAAAGGTGAAGTTAAATAAACTTGGAACAAATGAATGGACTAAAGCAAAGGCCAAAGTTAAACGAGAAATAGAGGATATGACAAAGGACTTAGTTGAACTTTATGCAAAAAGAGAGCAAATCAAAGGGTATAAATTCTCTAAAGATACTGTTTGGCAAAAAGAATTTGAATCTATGTTTCCGTATGAAGAAACTGAAGACCAGCTAAAAGCAATCAAAGAAACTAAAAAGGATATGGAATCTTCCAAGGTAATGGATAGGCTTATATGTGGTGACGTTGGATATGGTAAAACAGAAGTTGCTATAAGGGCTGCATTTAAGGCTTGTATGGATCAAAAACAAGTAGCAATACTAGTTCCAACAACTATATTAGCACAACAACATTACAATACATTTAAGCAAAGATTTGCAAATTATCCTATTAGGGTAGAAGTTTTAAGCAGATTTAAAACTGCTAAACAACAAAGAGAAATAATCAATGACGCTAGAAAAGGTTTAGTTGATATTCTTATCGGTACACACAGAATAATCTCAGATGATATTAATCTACCTAATTTAGGTCTAGTTGTAATTGATGAGGAACAGAGATTTGGTGTTAAGCACAAAGAATCACTTAAGAAAATAAAAAATACAGTAGATGTATTAACTTTATCAGCAACCCCAATTCCAAGAACTTTACATATGTCACTGAGTGGGATTAGGGATATGAGTGTTATAGAAGAACCACCACAAGAAAGACATCCAGTAATAACTTATGTTGCAGAAGCAAAGGAAAGTATTATTCAGGATGAAATTGAAAGAGAAATAGCAAGAGGAGGTCAGGTTTTCTTCGTTTATAATCGAGTGGAACATATTGAAGAAATGGCAAGTATGGTTCAACGATTAGTACCTGAGGCAAAAGTTGCTGTTGCTCATGGTAGAATGACTTCTAAAACTCTAGAAAATATTATATTAGGATTCTTAAATAAAGAATACGATGTTTTAGTTTGTACAACAATAGTTGAAACAGGAATGGACATATCTAATGCAAACACAATGATTATATATGATGCAGATAAGATGGGGCTTGCTCAACTTTATCAGTTAAGAGGTAGAGTTGGAAGAAGCTCTAGACAAGGTTATGCATATTTAATGTATGAAAAAGACAAAGTATTAAGTGAAGTAGCTGAAAAAAGACTGAAAGCAATTAGGGAGTTTACAGAATTTGGTTCAGGGTTTAAAATAGCTATGAGGGACTTAGAAATAAGAGGTGCAGGTAATATATTAGGTTCACAGCAACATGGTCATATGGCTGTTATAGGGTATGATTTATATGTTAAAATGTTAAATGAAGCTATAAAGAAAGTTAAAGGCGAAGATATCGAAGAAGAAATCGATGTAGAAATTAATTTAGCTGTTAATGCATATATTCCAAATTCTTATATACCAGAAGAACTTGATAAAATTGAGATGTATAAGAAAATAGTATCTATAGAAAATAAGGATGATATGAAAGAAGTCACAGAAGAATTAATAGATAGATTTTCTGATGTGCCAAGATCTGTCCAAACTTTACTTTCAATAGCATATATTAAATCTATGTGTAAAAAGCTGAAGATAGAAAAAGTCACTCAAAACAAAAATGAAATTAGTTTAGTACCTTTAACAAGATACAAAACTAAAGAAAAGATAGGTTACAAGATAGTAAATGAGTTAGTAGATTTACTAGAAAAAATGTGTGACCTAAACAAAAAATAAGAAAAAGAGGTGCAGGGTATGAAAAAAATAGTTGCATTAGTGCTAGCTATGGTTTTAGGAATAAGCATGATTGGGTGCTCATCTAATAATTCTGTAGCAACAGTTAATGGAGAAGGAATTCCATTAGAGTATTATAAAATATACACAAATTGGACAAGATTAGGATATGAGTCAAGTTATGGATTTACATCTTCAACTTGGGAAACGGAAATGCAAGACCAAACTACTTCTAGTAATTCAGATTCATCTGGAACATCAGATAAGTCAAAATCATCGGAAAAAACAACTTATTGGGATAATTTTAAATCACAAGTACTTCAAGCAATGGAACAATCAGAAGTGATTTATCAAAAAGCAAAAGAAGTTAAAGTTGAACCAACTGATAAAGAGATTCAAGAACAAGTTGATGATTTCAATAAAAGTATAAATAGTAACGAAACAACTAAAGAACAAGCGAAAAAAGCTGGTATAACAGATAAATTCTTAACTTATATATTTACTAGAGAATTAGCCAATTCAGCTTACCAAGAATATTTTAATAAACATACAAAAGTAGATGATGCTACATTAAAGAAAGAATATGAGTCAAATAAACAAGCTTATAATACTGTAACAGCTTCTCATATACTAATATCAACTAAAGATAGTGATGGAAAAGAACTTTCAGCTAAGAAAAAAGCAGAAGCTAAGAAAAAGGCAGAAGAAGTTCTTCAAAAGGCTAAAAATGGAGAAGACTTTGCTAAATTAGCTAAAAAATACTCAGAAGACACTAGCAATGCTGAAAATGGTGGAGAATTAGGAGCTTTCACATATCCACAAATGGTAGAAGAATTTAGTAAAGCAGCATTTAAATTAAATAAAGGTGATATTTCTGACATAGTAGAGACTAGTTATGGATATCATATAATTAAAGTTACAGATAAGGCAGACACTTTTGATGCTGTAAAAAATAGTGTTAAAACTGCAGTTTTAAGTAATAAATATAGTGAGCAAGTACAAAAATTATTTGACGATGCTAAAATAGATGTAAATGAAAAAGAATTAAAATCAGTTTCATATAAATAGAAACAGTTAAAATTTAAATAAAACTGGGGGAATAATAAAAAAATTATTCTCCCTTTTTATATTTGAAAAAATATAGTAAAACTTGAATATTATGTTAAAAAAGTAAGAGAAAGTAAAAAAATGTCCCTAAAAATTTATCGAAATTAGGGAATTATACAAAAAATAAAATGATAAATATAATTAAAATACAAAATTCTTTTGACAACAAAGAAATAATTATTATATAATGTAACCGAAATTTGTATATTTTTCTTTTCAATGGTAAAAATACAATAAAAGAAACTAATGGAGGATTATCATAAATGAGAGCTACAGGAATAGTTAGAAGAATAGATGACTTAGGAAGAGTTGTTATTCCAAAAGAAATAAGAAAAACATTAAGAATAAGAGAAGGGGATCCACTAGAAATATTCACAGCTAAAGACGGAGAAGTTATACTAAAGAAATATTCTCCAATAGGTGAATTAAATGAATTCTCACAAGAATACGCAGAAACATTAGGTGAAACATTAGGATATGGTGTTATAATAACTGATTTAGATTCTATAATATCTGTATCAAAATTACCTAAAAAAGACTATAAAGAAAAAAGCATAAGTAAAGAATTAGAACAATTAATAGAAAATAGAGAAACAAAAGAAATAAAAGACGAAAACAAAATACCTCTATACAAAGAAGATAGCAATTTTTATAATGAGCAAATGATAATGCCAATAATAAGCACATCTGGAGATTGTATCGGAAGTATAGTTATAGTTGCTAAAGAGAATGAGAAATTCCAAGAAGGAACAGATAAAATTCTTAAAGTAGCTTGTAGTTTTTTAGGGAAACAAGTTCAATAATTTATTAAAGGACCCTTTTTATAGGGTCTTTAATTTTTAAAATCTGAAATAATTTAGAAACAAAAAATCTTAAGAAATAATTAAAAATGTGGAAAATATTGAATATATACTCTTAAATATGATATATTAAAATTTGTTACAAATGTTTAGATAAACAGAATCAGAGTTTATTTCTAAACCATTTTCATATTTTCAAATGAAATGATATTATTTGAGATTTGAATGAATATAATTTCATATGTTTAATAAATTGGAGGTTACGCGTAATGGATAACAACAAAAATAAAGAATCCTTTTTAAAGGGTGCGCTTATACTTGGTGCAGCGGGTGTTGTTGTTAAGATAATGGGTGCATTTTTCAGAATACCACTTGGGAACTTAATCGGATCTACAGGGATGGGGTATTACCAAGCTGTATATCCTGTTTACACATTGTTTTTAACATTAGCAACGGCTGGTTTTCCTACTGCATTAGCTAAATTAGTTTCAGAAAAAAGGGCCATTGGGGATTTTGGTGGTGCTGCTAAGACATTTAAAGTGGCATCGACCGTATTATTCCTTACAGGGCTTGTTTCGTTCTGTATATTCTATTTTGGAGCCGATTTTATAGTCAATGGCATAATGAAAAATGAGGGTGCATTAGCTAGTATGAAGGCAATCGCGCCAGCACTTTTATTTGTACCATTAATGTCTTCATTTAGAGGATATTTCCAGGGTAGAAGAGAAATGAGTAAAATCGCCATTTCTCAAATGGTAGAACAATTCTTCAGAGTTGTTCTAGGGATAGCAATTGCCTACTATTGGATGGTTAGTTTTGGACCAGAACAAGGTGCTGCTGGTGGTGTTTTAGGAGCAGCAATAGGTGGATTTGCATCAATCGTATTTTTAGTTTTAGCTTACTTAAAAGGTTCAAAGAAACGTAAAATGGAAATTGAATCAAGTAAGAATTTTAAGGTAGAAAGTACAAAAACAGTTTTAAAGAGAATTTTATATGTTGCAATACCAATAACTATAGGAGCTTGTGTTATGCCTTTAGTTAATATGGTCGACAGTGTGGTTGTTGTAAGAAGACTTCAAGAAAGTGGTTTTGATGTTGATACAGCAAACTCTTTATTAGGTCAATTAACAGGTATGGCTATGGCAACAGTTAACTTACCAGTATTTATAGACCAAGCTATAGGTATGAGTTTAGTACCATCTATATCAGAAGCTTGTGCATTAAATCAAATGGGAAGAGCTAAAAGAGAAGCTAGAAATGGTATAAAACTTATACTAATAATAGTATTACCTTGTGCTTTTGGATTAGCTGCATTATCAACTCCTATAATGAACTTATTATATCCTAGCGAAACAGGAGCAATAGGCAGCATGTTATTTGCATGCGCACCTTCTGCTATATTCTTAGGATTAATATATGCACAAAATGGTATACTTCAAGGTATGGGTAAACCAATGGTACCAGTTATAGCATTAGCAATAGGTATGGTATTTAAAGTAGTATTAAGTTACACTTTAACAGGAATACCATCTATAAATATATTTGGTTCAGCAGTAGGTACTTTAGCTGCATATGGTGTAGCATCGTTAATAGAGTTTCTATACATAAAGAAACATTTAAACATGAAGTTCTCTAAAAAAGAATTTATAATAAAACCATTATTAACAGTAACAACTATGTTTGTTGTTGTTAAAATATGTTATGCTTTAACATTCAAAGTATTAGCTAGCAATGCTATTTCAACTTTACTATCAATCATGGTAGGTGGAATAGTATATGTAGTAGTATTACTTGCAATTGGTGGAATGAGAAAAGAAGAAATCTTAATGATGCCAAAAGGTGAAAAAATCTATAGAATGTTAAAAAAATTAAAGTTAATGAGTTAGAATAGGAATAGATACTGAAATAAAGACAATAATTATAATGATATTGTTTAGGTGTAGTAATTAGGAGTGAGAATATGGGCAAAATATCAATTGTTGGTCTAGGCCCTGGGGATTATTCTTTAATAAGCCAAGGAGCTCTAGAGCTATTACAATCATCAAATAGGATTTTTCTGAGAACAGAAAAGCATCCAACTGTAGATCAATTAAAACAACAAATAGACTATACGAGTTTAGATTATTTCTATGAAAAAGAAGAAAATTTTGAAAATGTATATCTTCATATATCTAAATTTATAATAGACGAATCTAAAAAAGGGGATTTAGTATATGCAGTTCCTGGACATCCAAGGGTTGCAGAAAAGACGGTAGGAATAATAGAAAATTTAGCTAAACAAAATAACGTAGAAGTTGAAGTGATAGCTTCTATGAGCTTTGTAGACGCTATGTTTAACTATTTAGCTGTAGACCCAGCTGATGGATTTAGATTAATAGATGCTTTCGAACTAGAAAATTCACCTATTGATCCAAAAACTAATACAATTATTACACAAGTATATGATGAGTTTATTGCATCAAATGTAAAGATTAAACTAATGGATTACTATGATGATGAACAAGAAGTATATATAGTTAATGGAGCTGGAATTAAAGGTCAGGAACAAAAAGTTTCAGTGAAACTATACGAAATAGATAGATATAGAGAGTTATTTAATTATTTAACTAGTCTATATATACCAAAATCTACAAAAAAAATGTATAATACTGTATATGACCTTCAGTCAATTATGAAAGTTCTGAGAAGTCCAGAAGGATGCGAATGGGATAAGAAACAAACCCACGAAACATTAAAAAAATCTTTAATTGAAGAGGCTTATGAAGTTAATCAAGCAATAGACAATGACGATATAGATGAGCTTATTGAAGAGCTAGGAGATGTATTATTACAAGTTGTATTTCATAGTCAAATAGGTGAAGAAGAAGGATTCTTTAACCTAGGAGACATTACTAGTGCAATATGTAAGAAACTAATACACAGACATCCTCATGTTTTCAAAAATGAAAATATAGATATGAACGAATTCGATAAAACATGGGAAGACCTTAAAAGAGAAGAAAAAGGTGAAACAACAGTTACAGAAGGATTGAAAAGAATTCCTGCGTATTTACCAGCTTTAATGAAGGCTCAAAAGATACAAAAAAAGGCCGCTTTAGTAGGATTTGATTGGGATAATATTGAAGATGTCCATAAAAAAGTTAAAGAAGAATATAAAGAACTACTTGACGAATGTAAATCTGGGAATATAAAATACATAAAGGAAGAGTTGGGAGACTTATTATTTTCAATAGTAAATTTAGCGAGATTTTTAAAAGTAGATCCAGAAGAGGCCCTTAACATGACAAACGCCAAATTTATTAAAAGATTTGACTTTGTTGAACAAGGTGCTATAAAATTAAACAAAAGACTGGAAGATATGACATTAGAAGAAATGGATAAACTTTGGGAAAAGGCTAAATTTCAATAAATTTTAGAAGGAAATTTCTAGTGTATATAGAACTTAAAAATTAATGAGTTTTATATGAGAAACAATTTAGGAGGTAAATATTGTGAATAAAGCTGAATTAGTATCAAGAATGGCAGAAAAAAGTGAATTAACAAAGAAAGAAGCTGAAATGGCATTAAACGCTTTAATGGAATCAATCCAAGAAGCATTAGTATCAGGAGATAAAGTTCAATTAGTAGGATTTGGGACTTTTGAAACTAGAGAAAGAGCTGCAAGAAAAGGTAGAAACCCAAGAAACCCACAACAAGAAATAGATATACCAGCTTCAAAAGCTCCAGTATTCAAAGCTGGAAAATCTCTTAAAGAAGCAATAAACGAAGCATAATATATATTTAGATATTTGAAAATCTAAACGTTAAATAATACATTTGGTAATTTTAAATAATTACTTTGTAAGAGATGAATAATATTTTAAGAAAAAGAACTAAGTAATTATAAGGCTTAGTTCTTTTTCTCTTATGTAGTAAAATATAATTTAAATTGATTATTTTATTAAAAGGGATATAAAAAAGAAAGGAGCTTGCCAAATTAAAAAGAATGAATCAGAAATTTATACAATAAATAATAATTAATATATGATTTAAAAATGATTGTATATTTATGATTTTTGGCAAAATAGAATCTATGAGATTAGACAAATACTTAAAGGTTTCAAGAATTATTAAACGAAGAACCGTTGCAAAAGATGCTTGTGACAAAGGGATAGTTACAATAAACGGGAAAGTTGCAAAATCATCTTCGGAAGTAAAAATAGGTGATGTTTTAGAGATAACTTTTGGTGAGAAAAAAATGAAATTTAAAATAAGTGAAATAAAAGAACACGTTTTAAAAGCTGATGCAAAAGAAATGTACGAAATAGTAGAATAATATTAAAAAATCCTCAGTATATTTATATTAATATATAAATAAATTTGAGGTGATAAAGTGGAACATAGCATAAACTTAAAAGGTAGATCAGATTTGTTGATATCCGGAGTAGAACACATATATTCATTTAGCGATAAAAAAGTTGAGATACAAACTTGTGAAGGACGAATGGTTATAGATGGGGAAGAGCTAGACATGAACAAACTTAATCTTGAAGAAAATGTGATTAGCGTTCAAGGTACTATAAACTCCATCGTATATTCTAAATCTAAAGACCCAAAAGAAGGTTTCCTTAAAAAGGTGTTTAAATAAATGAACTACTTTATACAAGATATGAATGTATTTTATGCAACTATTTATGGCGGAATATTAATAGGGATATTATTTGATATTAACAGGTCATTAAAAGAGAATTTTAAAATTATAAAAAAAACCTCTTTTATACTTGATGTATTATTTTGGATAGTTATTACTCTCATTGTATTTATTGTTGTAAATACTATAAGCAAATTCCAATTAAGATATTATCATTTTGTGGCATTAGCTGTTGGATTTATTTTATATTACAACACTATAAGTAAATTTATATTAAAGTTTAATAATATCGTAATAGGTTTTATTAAATTACTTATAAAGAAAATTATATTAAATTTAGTCACAATATTAGAGAATTTGTATTACATTATAGTCTATTCAATACATCTTTTATTTGATATTATATTTTACATACCAAGTATCATTTTCACAATAGGGAGAAAGTCATCTAGGAGACCCTTGGTAAAAAGAAAATGAAAAGGGTGTGTAAGATGAACTTAAGAAAAAGATTTTCAGGTCAGTATACTTTAATATGTATGTTTGCAGCTTTTATAATTTTTACTTTAATAGTTGGAATTATAGTCCAGTTACAAAATATTAGGGATTATAAAGAAGAAATAGATACCTTAAAGTATGAATTAAATTCTACTAAGACCGATATAAAAAATTTAAAAAATGATGATTCTTATAATAATAATGAAGAATTAGAAAACTTGGCTAGAAATAAGCTAGGTATGATAAAACAAAATGAGATAATATATTTAGAAAAATAATTAAATGGTGACCTTTTGGGGTTGCCTTTTTTGTTTTATAATAAAGTCAGTGTATAAAAGCAAAAAATATGCAATCAGGAGGATAAAGATGAAAATAGGAACTATAGATATAGGAACAAATTCTATGAGATTATTAACTGCACAATATAAGGACGATAAAATAATCGATAGAAAAAAATATGTAAATACAACTAGAATAGGACAAGGCGTTGATAGCAATGGTTATATATCAAAAGAAGCAATAGATAGAAATATTCAAGCCTTAAAAGAATTTAAGGGCATTTGCGATGAATACAAATGTGATTATATTTGCTGTATGGGTACATCAGCTCTAAGAGATAGCAAAAACTCTAAAGAATTTGTGGAGCTTGCTAAAAAAGAAGCAAATGTAGATGTTGAGATAATTACGGGAGATAGAGAATCTAATTTAGGATTTTTAGGAGTTTTAGAAGGACTAGAAAGTGAAAATTCGGAGGAAATATTAGTTATAGATATCGGCGGAGGATCTACAGAATTTATCGTTGGAGATAAAGATGGAGTTGCTTTTTGTAAAAGTGAAAATGTAGGAGCGCTTAGATTAACAGAGAAATTTTTTGAAAATGAAATAGTTAGTGATGAAGAGTTAAAGGCTACTATTGATTTTATAAATCAAACAATTCAAGGCACTATAGATATAGTAAAAAGTAGAAATGTAAAAAAATTAGTAGGTATAGGTGGCACAGTGACATCTGTATCAGCAATAAATCAAAAATTAGAAGTCTATTCTATGGAAAAAGTGCATAACAGTAAAATATGCAAAAAAGAGTTAGACGAAATTCTACAAATGCTAAAAAATATGACACTAGAAGATAAAAAGAGACTAAAAGGCCTACAACCAAAAAGAGCGGATATTATAACAGCTGGTGTAGTAATTTTAGATATAATAATGGAAAAACTAGAAATAAACGAAATAATTGTAAGTGAATACGATAATTTGGAAGGCTTAATGTGTCAAATAGCAAAAAAGATGTCTTAAAGTTTTTTGATTTTGAGTACCTAAAATGACAAAATAATTTCTCCTTCTTTGATACAATTCTATATAAACAAAGGAGGAGATTTGTATGGACAGAGCAACCAGTATTAAAAATAAGAGTTTTAATGCTAGTAACTTTAAACTCTCGAAGATGGTTGATTCAAAGACGATCATTTTCATGATAATTGGATTTTTATTAAGTAGATCAGTTTTAATTGATGGAATTGCTCCATTAGGATTAGCTTTTTTCTTATATATATGCAAACTAGATAAATATAAGGTACCAGTTTTTCTATCAGTCCTGGTAGGAACATTACTATCATTTAATGACATGTCTATAGTAGCTAAATATATTATATGCTTAACAATAATAATGATTTTAAGTAGCAGAATAAAAGAAATCACAAGTTTATTAAAGCTAAGTTTAGTTGGTGTTTTGATAACATTACCAGTATCTATAATATGTGCTTGTGTAACAGATAGAAGTTTATACAACTTTATAATTGTGGGAATAGAATCTATGATAGTATTCACATCTACATTTATATTTGCATACGGAGTAAAGTTTTTAATATTTAATCAAAATAAAATGTCTATCAAAACAGAAGAAGTAATATCTATCAGTTTATTAACAACTTTCAGCATTATGGGAGTGGGACAAATGGCTGTATTAGGTGTTTCATTTAGAACAGTTTTAGCTACAACCTTCATATTAATATCAGCCATTATAGGAGGAGCAAGCGTTGGCTCATCCTGTGGGGTAATAGTTGGACTAGCATTTATTATAAATAATGCTGTATCAGCCATTTATATGGGAATATATGCATTCGCTGGTCTAATAGGCGGGACATTCAACAAGGTGAACAGATATTTATGTATTTTAGGGTATATACTAAGTTGCATAATTGTATTTGCATATACCTCAGGAATACAGTCAAATGTAAATTCAATAAGAGATATATTAATTGGAGCCTTGATTGTATCAATTTTGCCAAAGTCATTCTTTAACAAAATTGAATCGGCTGTGAAAATAAATATAAATACATCTCAATCAGTTAATAATTACATAGTCAGAACTAAAAATCTAACAAATAGTAAGTTAGAAAATATGCAAAGAGCATATAATGAGCTTGCAAATACATTTGAAAAAATAAGACAAAAAGATGAAATTATAAACCAAAATGATATGGCTGAATTAATTGACAGAATATATTCAGATGAATGCTGTTCTTGTAGTATGAAAAAAATGTGTTGGGAGGTGCGATTTAATAAAACATATACATTGATATATGAAATGATACAAAACTTAGAAGATGGTCAGCTAAATACAGATACCATACCAGAAGAATTTAAAAAAGCTTGTATGAATCCAGAGCAAATAATGAAAATATCTAATTATTATTATAAAATGTTTGCACTTAACTATGACTGGAGCATGAAGTTTGAAGAGGGTAGAAAGTTAATAGCAGATCAAATTAGAAATATTTCTAAATCTATAAAAGGACTATCTGATGATATAGAAAATAGTGCTATGCTAGATTTAGTAAAGGAAAAAAATATACTAGAAGAACTAGAAAGACATAATATTGTAGTAAATAAAATAAACTATTTAACTAAGGGAAAAAATGAATTTAAGATAACAATAGATAAGAATACGTGTGCAAATGGGGGGTTATGCGATGAAAAGTTAGTAGAAATCATATCAAATTACCTAGGAGAACAATTATCGGCTCAAAAGTATGGATGTAATATATACAAAGATACTTGTAAAATAGTTCTTACTAAGGTTGAAAAGTTTGTTGCTACAACACAAGCAGCTTCATTATCTAGAGACGGTCATGTATTGTGCGGAGACAATTATACATATATGGAGATTGATAATGGGCAATATATGATGGCCATATGTGATGGCATGGGAAAAGGAAAAAGAGCTTATGATGAATCTTCAACGACAATCGATATACTGGAAAAAATGATTGAAGCGAAAATTGATAATGAAATTGTTATAAAAACTATTAACAATATGCTTTTACTTAGCAATTCAGATGAGATTTTCTCGACACTAGATCTTGGGATTATTGATTTAAAACAAGGACGATTAGAAACTGTTAAAATGGGTGCTTGTTCAACTTACATCAAGAGAGCGAATAACGATGTAGATTTTATATCGTCATCATCTCTACCGGTTGGGATTTTATCTGAAATTAAATTAGATAGACACAATTACAAGCTTAATGATGGAGATTATATTATCATGGTTTCTGACGGGATTATAGACGCGGGTAAAAATAATGATATCGGTGAAAATTGGTTGATTTACTTCCTGAAAAAATTAAACACTTATGATCCTAAAGAGATGATCGATAAAATAATGGATAGAGCTTTGGAGTTACAACTTGATAAAATAGAAGATGACATGACTGTTATGGTGACTAAAGTAAATAGATTAAAATAAATTTAATACTTAGTAGCATAATACGAGTATTGATATAAATGAGAAATATTGAATTCGCATCCCAGCTATCTATAAAAACTATAGATAACTGTTAATATATAGATTAGAAGTATTGGTAGGTAGGAAAAAAATTCACAATTATATAAAAAATATACGAGCATAGAATAATTGGAATCACTCGTTTTTAGAGCGGGAAAAGGCTTGTTGATATGTTGATAATATTGTGGATAACTAGATTATAAACTGTATAAAACTAATAAAAATTGAATAATAAAATAAAAAAAAGTCATCCTAATATTAAGTAATTATAAGAAAGGATGACTTTTTATGAGCAAAAAGTTAAATAAAATAGTAATTATAGTATTTGCAACGGTTTTAGTGAGCAGTATTTTTTATGGAATAAATAAATTTAATCAAAAAGAAAATTATATTGAAGCATCATCGAAAAATAGCGAGGAAACAAATTGCCTATTAGATATCAATAATTATAAAAGTGTGAGGTCTATTTTAGATGATAAAAACAACAAAGAAAATAAAGAAGATGAAGAAACAAAGTCCAATTATAAATATGTGACTTGGAATTTGCAATCTTTGTATCCATCCGATGAAGCATGGGAAAAGGAGTTATCAAAATTTGAAAAAGACATAAGTGAATTAGATAATTATACTGGGAAAGTAACTAAATCAAAAACCCATTTTATATCAGCACTTAAAATTAAAGAAAAGTTCGATATAAAATTAGAAAAATTATATGCTTATGCAAAATTAAATAAAGATATAAATAAAAACTCTTATAAATATTTAGATATGATAAACAAGATAGGTACAGTAGACTCAAAATACAGTAGGATTTGTTCAGATTTAGAATTAGAAATACTTAAACTATCTGACTCTACATACAATGAATATTTAAAAAGTAAAAAAGTAAATAAAAGATATAAAATGTATTTAGAAGAAATTCGAAAAAGTAAAGAACATTATTTAGATGAGAAATCAGAAGATATTATAAATAAAATGGGAAATATAGTTTCACTGCCATCAAATGTATATGATTTATTTACGAATATGGATAAAAAGAGTGAGGATACACCATCAGAGTATTCTTCTAAAATTAGATCCTCAGATAGAAATACTAGAAAAACAGCGTTTACAAATGAATTTGTTATATATAATGACAATATTAATACTTTATCAGGATTATTAGTTGGTCAAGCAAATAAAAATATATTTTTCTCTAATGTAAGAAATTATAATTCAAGCTTAGAAATGTATTTGGAAGGTGACGAAGTAGACACAAAAATATATAACAATTTAATAGATACAGTAGGAAAAAATAGTGAGAGCTTGCATAAGTATATTTCTCTAAGAAAAAAATTATTAAACATAGATAAAGTACATTATTACGATATGTTTGCCCCTATAGTTGAAGAACAAAATTCAGAAATATCATATGATAAAGCTATATCACTTGCTTATGCAGCATTAGGCCCACTTGGAGACCAATATGAAGATATTGCATATAAAGCATTTAATGAAAGATGGGTAGATGTATATTCTAATGAAAATAAAGTGGGTGGTGGATATTGTTTATCTGTCTATGCAAACCATCCATATATATTACTTAACTATGATAATTCGCTAGATTCTGTATCAACTTTAGTGCATGAATTAGGACATGGAGTATATAGTTATTTAAGTCAAAAGAATCAAAAATATTATAATGCTCAACCATCAATATTTACACATGAAGTAGCATCAACTACAAATGAGGCATTGTTATATGAGTTTTTAATAAAGAATGCTGGAAATGACAAACAAAAAGCATATTATATAACTCAATATATGGACTTTATAAAAGATACACTTTACACACAAACTATGTATGCTGAGTTTGAAAGAGATGTTCATAATATGTTAGAAAATAATGAAAATGTAAATACATTAGTATTAAACGATTTATGGTCACAATTATTAAAAAAATATTATGGAAAAGACTTTGAAGTAGACCCATTGGCTATGATAGGATGGTCCAGAATACCACATTTCTATAATAGTTTTTATGTTTACAAATATGCAACAGGTTGTAGCAGTGCTATTAGTTTTTCTCAAGATATATTAAAAAATGGACCAGAAAACTATATGAATTTCTTAAAAAAAGGAAGTTCTGATAAGCCGATTAATTTATTAAAGAGTGCAGGGATTGATTTAAGTAATAAAAAAACAATTCAAGTTAGCATCGATAAATTCAACTCATTATTACAAGAATTGGAAAAGTTAACTAATAATTAAAGTGACAAAAGTATATTAATAAGGTAAAATAATACTTAAATATGATAGTTTATTTAATAATAAATTTAGGATATATATTTGTATACAATTGATTTTGGAGGGAGAAATTATATGCAAAAGAAAATAAAAAAAGCTGTAATACCAGCTGCTGGACTAGGTACTAGATTTTTGCCAGCAACAAAGGCACAACCTAAAGAAATGTTGCCAATAGTAGATAAACCAACTTTACAGTATATAATAGAAGAAGCTGTAGCATCAGGTATAGAAGAAATACTTATAATTACAGGAAAAAATAAAAAATCTATAGAAGATCACTTTGATAAATCTGTTGAGTTAGAATTAGAATTAGAACAAAAAGGAAAAACAGAACTATTAGAGATAGTTAGAGATATATCACAAATGGTTAATATATACTATATAAGACAAAAAGAGCCTAAAGGACTTGGTGATGCCATTTATTGTGCTAGAAGTTTTATAGGAGATGAGCCTTTTGCAGTAATGCTAGGTGATGATATAGTAGATAATGATGTTCCTTGTTTAAAACAATTAATGTCGGCGTATGAAGAATATAGAACAACTATACTAGGAGTTCAGACAGTTGCGCCAGAAGATGCAAATAAATATGGAATAATAAATGCAAGATATATAGAAGATAATGTTTATAAAGTTAAAGATTTAGTTGAAAAACCTGAACCAGGAAAACAACCATCTAATATCGCAATATTAGGAAGATATATAATAACTCCAGAAATATTTGAGATTCTTGAAAACCAAGCACCAGGTAAGGGTGGAGAAGTACAATTAACAGATGCATTAAAAACTTTATCTAAAAAAGAAGCTATGTATGCATACGAATTTGAAGGAAGAAGATATGATGTTGGAGATAAATTAGGATTTTTAGAAGCAACCGTTGATTTTGCTCTAAAGAAACCTGAACTAAAAGACTCATTTATGGATTACCTAAAGAAAGTATGCAAAGAAACAAACATTGAAAAAGAAGTTGCATTAACTGAGGATTCAGAATCTAAGGACAAAAAGGTAATAAAATAGAGAGAGGTAATAGAATTGGCTAAGAGTAAACAAGCTAAAATGAATAAAATAATAGCCATTGGAATAGCAGCAATATTACTTATTACGAGTATAACCACATTAATAAGTGTTATTTCATGGTATTTATAAAATTTAAAACAAAAAGAATACCGAAAGCAGATTTAAAATTGCTTTCGGCATTCTTTTTGTTTTTGACAAATGTTTTCCAAATATATAAAAGCAATTTAATCTAAAAATATTCATAAAAAATGCATTTATTCCCACTAAATAGTAGACATTAATCCTAGATAATGTATAATATTAGAGGTGATAATAAATAAAAAAGTTAAAAAGTATATATAATTTTAGATAATTAGAATGATATAAATTTAAAATACTTATATAAAAGGAGAAAATAATGGATAGAAATTTAGCATTAGAGCTTGTAAGAGTTACAGAGGCAGCAGCATTAGTTTCATCACAATTTATGGGAAGAGGAGATAAAAACGGAGCTGATGGTGCAGCTGTAGAAGCTATGAGAAGAGCCTTTGAATCAGTAAAAATAAAAGGTGAAGTTGTAATTGGAGAAGGGGAAATAGATGAAGCTCCAATGTTATATATAGGCGAAAAAGTTGGTAGTCAAGAAGAAGGAACTATGGAAGTTGACATAGCAGTGGATCCACTTGATGGAACAGAATTAATAGCAAAGGGACTTCCAAATGCAATAGCAGTAATAGCTATGGGTAAAAAAGGTTCTTTATTAAATGCACCAGATACATATATGAAAAAAATAATTGTAGGACCAAAAGCAAAAGGTGTTATAGATTTAGATAAAAGTGTAGAAGAAAACATTATTGATGTTTCAAAGGCATTAGGCAAGAAAACAACTCAAATGACAATTATGGTTCAAGATAGAGAGAGACATAATTATATATTTGAAGTTGCTAGAAAATTAGGATGCAAAATAAGAATGTTTGATGCTGGAGACGTGGCAGCGGGTATAGCAACTTGTTTTGAAGAAACAGGTGTAGACATGCTTATGGGAATCGGTGGAGGACCAGAAGGTGTTATAACTGCAGCTGCTATAAAATGTATGGGCGGAGATATGCAAGCCCAAATATACCCATTAAGTGATGAAGAAAGGGAAAGATGCCATCAAATGGGATATTTAGATTCTGATATAGAAAAAAAATTAACTATTGATGATTTAGCAAAAGGAGATGACTTATTCTTTGCAGCTACAGGAATTACAGAAGGTAACTTATTAAAAGGTGTAGTTAATATAGGCGGAAATAAAGCAAGAACAGAATCTGTAGTTATGAGAGGTAGAACAGGTACTATAAGATTTGTTAATGCTATACATAATCTAGATAAAAATGAAATATTAATAGATTTAATGAAAAAATATAATATGGAATAATGATATAAATTTTGAAAATCAGTGTAACTTTAGAATGAAGAAAATAGTATCTTAACTAAAGGAACACTGATTTTTTATTAGTTAAATAATTATTTTTTAATAAAGTGAAAAAATATGTATTTTATTTTATTTATTGACCATAATACAAGAAAAATGATATTATTAATTTGTTATTATGTTCGAACTTAAGTATATACCTTTTCTTTTTCATACCGTTTATTTCCAAAATATAATTAAAAACTAAAAAACAAGGAGGTCTAGTTTTTGAATATGGAAAACACAAATCTAAGTGATTTAAATAATCAAACTTTAGCTCAACTCAGACAAACCGCAAAAGAGCTAAATATTAAATCAGTTACTAAGTATAAAAAAGCAGAACTGATTGAACAAATAAAGGAACATGCTAATAAATTAAAAAGTAATGATACGGATCAATTAAAACAAGACAATAAAAGAGAACACAGCAATGGAGAGCCGGAAAAAACTTATAGTATGAAAAAGGAAGAAAAAAATACTCAAATAGATGACGAAAAAAGAAATGACAATACAGAGAATGTAAAACAAATAGCATACAAATCTGAAAATAGAAATAATAAATACGAAAATAAAAATTACACAAAAAACAACAATCAAGCAAATACAAATAATCAAAGAAATTATAATAAATTTCAAAAAAATGATGCTAAACAGCAAAATAATGAAAATAAACTTTCTAATAATGATATAAAAACTCAAAAAAATAACAACATAAAAGGAAATTATACACCTAAAGTAGTTGAAGAATCTAAGATAATTAACGAATTTAATACTTCAAAAGAAGATGAAGTAATAGGTGTATTAGAAATACTACCAGATGGATTTGGTTTCTTAAGAGGTTCAAATTACCTATCGACAGAAAATGATGTATATGTATCACCTTCTCAAATAAGAAGATTCAATATGAAAACAGGAGATAAGGTAAGAGGTATAACAAGACATCCAAAAACAGGGGAAAAATTTAGGGCACTTTTATTTGTACAAAAAATAAATGATGAAGATCCAGAAACTGCAATACAAAGAAAAGCCTTTGAAACATTAACTCCTATATATCCACAGGAACGATTAACTTTGGAAAAACAACCAAATGAAATATCAACAAGATTAATAGACTTGATATCACCAATAGGAAAGGGACAAAGGGGATTAATTGTTGCGCCTCCAAAAGCTGGTAAAACGATTCTTTTAAAAAGTATAGCTAATAGTATAGTTAAGAATTATCCAGATGTAGAATTAATAGTATTATTAATAGATGAAAGACCAGAGGAAGTTACTGATATGAAGGAATCAATTGATGCTGATGTTATATATTCAACATTTGACCAAGTATCAAGCCATCATGTAAAAGTTGCCGAAATGGTTTTAAATAGAGCTCAAAGACTTGTTGAACACGGTAAAGATGTAGTTATATTACTAGATAGTATCACTAGATTAGCAAGAGCGTATAACTTAACTATTTCACCAACAGGAAGAACTTTATCAGGTGGTTTAGACCCAGGGGCATTACATGGGCCTAAGAAATTCTTCGGTGCTGCTAGAAATATAAGACAGGGTGGTTCACTTACAATACTTGCAACTGCATTAGTTGAAACTGGTTCAAGAATGGATGATGTAATATTCGAAGAGTTCAAAGGAACTGGTAATATGGAATTAAACTTAGACAGAAAATTAGCTGAGAAGAGAATATTCCCGGCAGTGGATATCTATAAATCTGGAACAAGAAGAGAAGATTTATTATTAACAGATAAAGAAAAGACTGCTTTATGGAAATTAAGAAAAGAAATGAGCAATAGTTCTATATTAGAAGTTACAGATAATGTGTTAGAAGCATTAAAAAGAACAAAAACTAATGAAGAGTTTATAAATAATATAAAATAAAAATTTACAAATCTTGTAATGAATTAAATTTTCAAATAAAAAGAAAAATAACTAATAATAAACATTAAAGAGTTTTAAAAATGCTTGAACCCGTTAAAAACATATGGTATAATGGGATAGTTGATATTGAAGAAGTAAAAAAATTAGTATAATTAATTTTAAAATAAAAAAGAAAAAAGAGGTGACAATGATGCAAAAAGATATACAACCAAAATACAATGAAGTAGAAGTACGTTGTGCTTGTGGAAATACTTTCATGGCTGGTTCAACTAAGGACGAAATAAGAGTTGAGATTTGTTCTGAATGCCATCCTTTCTATACTGGTAAACAAAAGAATATAGAAAAAGGTGGAAGAATCGACAAATTCAAAAAAAGATTCAACATGGAATAATATTCGAAAAAAACAGGGGTTGGTTTTCCAACCTCTATTTTATTATGCATATGAATATGTCCTTACTACATTAAATAATGTAGAAAAGATTTTTTGTTTTATAACATGCCCTTTTTTAATACTATAAATTTGATATAATAATAAATGTATAAATTTTAAATATAATATACTTAATCGCGGGTTAAGGAGAAAATTATGAACAAAGAAAAACTAGGGAAAGTTGGAGGACAGGCTGTAATAGAAGGAGTAATGATGCAGTCACAAGATTATAAAGCTGTTGCAGTTAGAAAATCTAATGGGGAGATAGAAGTAAAAAAAGAAAAAATCAAAAGCTGGGTAAAAGATAAAAAAATAGATAAAATTCCATTTTTAAGAGGGGCTTTTATTTTAATAGATACAATGATAAGTGGAATTAATAGCTTGAATTTTTCTTCATCATTCTTTTTGGATGAAGATGAGGAAGAGGATGCTATAGATAAATTTCTTAAAAAAGTATTTAAAGATAAGGCTAATGATGCAATAATAGCAGTATCTTTAATAATATCGTTATTATTTTCTATCGGAATTTTTGTTTTAATACCTACATTTATAGGTGGATTATTTGCAAAATTTATAAATAATCATATAGCGCTTAATTTAATTGAAGGTATAATCAGAATAGCGATACTAATAACTTATATGGCATTAGTTTCTTTAAACTCTGATATAAAAAGGGTATTCCAATATCATGGAGCGGAGCATAAATCTATTTATTGTTATGAAAATGATTTAGAGCTTACAGTAGAGAATGCTAAAAAATTTGGTAGATTACATCCTAGATGTGGGACCAATTTTTTATTTATAGTTATGTTTACATCAATAATATTATTTTCATTTTTCGGATGGCCAAATCCGTTATTAAGGGTGGCAATAAGAATTATATGTATCCCGATTGTTGCCGGAATAGCATACGAAATAATAAAATTTCTTGGGAAATATAATAATATTTTGAGTAAAATTGTTGCATATCCAGGAATGATGATGCAAAAAATAACAACAAATGAGCCGGATGATGAACAACTTGAAGTTGCATTAGTAGCATTAAAGGCTGTATTAAATGAAAACTAAGAGGTAGTTTATGACTATTAAAGAAATTCTTATAAAATATTCTAATGACCTAGAAAATATAAGTGATACTCCGAGGTTAGACGTTGAAATGCTTCTTAAAAAAGCATTAGGAGATGTTGATTCTATGTATATAAGAATGTATCTTGATAAAGAATTAACTGATGAACAAGAAAAATATTTTCTAGAAATGATAAAAGAAAGATTGAACGAAAGACCAATTGCCTATATTATAGGTAATAGAGAGTTTATGGGATTAGATTTCTTTGTAAAAGAAGGGGTTTTAATTCCTAGACCAGATACTGAAACATTAGTAGAAGAAATTATAAATATAAGCAACAATAAATCAGAATTAAATATTTTAGATATAGGTACAGGTTCAGGAGCAATTACTATAAGTTTAGCGAAATATTTAAATGATGCACATGTCACATCAGCGGATATTTCTGATATTGCACTAGAAATTGCCTCTAAAAATGCTGTATCTAATGATGTTAATAAAAAAATAGATTTCATAAAATCTGATATATTTTCAAATATATCAAGAGAAGAAAAATTTGATATAATAGTATCTAATCCTCCTTATATAAAAAAAGAAGATATTCCTGGATTAGATAGACAAGTAAAAGATTTCGAACCTTATAATGCCCTAGAAGGTGGGGAAGATGGACTTGATTTTTATAGAAAAATTACAGAGGAATCTAAATATTTTCTTAAAAATAAAGGAATTTTAGCATACGAAGTAGGCCATGATCAAGCATCTGATGTAATTCAAATAATGAAAGAAAATGGCTTTGAAAGTATATATACTAAATGCGATTTACAAGGCTTTGAAAGAGTTGTAATAGGATTTTATAATAATTAGGAAGGTGAAAAGATGTTAAATAAGCTGCAAGTATTAGAAGATAAATACAAAGAACTTACAGAGAAAATCAGTGACATTGAAGTTATCAATGATCAAAAAACATGGCAAAAATACATGAAAGAACATGCTGATTTAGAACCAATCGTAATGAAATACAGAGAATACAAAGAAGTTGTAGACAATATAAAAGAATCAAAAGAAATACTAGAAGAAGAATCTGATGAAGAATTAAGAGAATTAGCTAAAATGGAATTATCTGATTTAGAATCTAGAGTTGAACCAATAGAAGATGAATTAAAAATATTATTATTACCAAAAGACCCTAACGATGAAAAGAACGTTATAGTTGAAATCAGAGGTGGAGCAGGTGGAGATGAAGCTGCTTTATTCGCTGGTGACTTATTCAGAATGTATTCAAGATATGCAGAAAGAAGAAGATGGAAAACAGAACTTTTAAGTGCAAGTGATACAGGAGTAGGTGGATACAAAGAAGTTTCTTTCATGATAAAAGGGAAAGGTGCTTATTCAAGACTTAAATACGAATCAGGAGTTCACAGAGTACAAAGAATACCATCAACTGAATCAGGGGGTAGAATCCATACTTCGACTGCAACAGTTGCAGTTTTACCAGAGGTAGAAGATGTAGAAATAGAAATCAATCCAAATGATTTAAGAATAGACGTGTTCAGAGCATCTGGTAATGGTGGTCAATGTGTAAATACAACTGACTCAGCTGTAAGAATTACACATTTACCAACAGGAGAAGTAGTTTCTTGCCAAGATGAAAAATCACAGTTAAAGAATAAAGAAAAAGCAATGAAGGTATTAAAAGCTAGATTATACGATAAAGCATTGGCTGAACAACATGATGATATAGCAGCTGAAAGACGAAGCCAAGTTGGTACTGGTGACAGATCTGAGAGAATAAGAACTTACAACTTCCCACAAGGAAGAGTAAGTGATCATAGAATAAATCTAACATTATATAAATTAGAATCTTTCTTAGATGGAGATTTAGATGAAATGATAGATGCACTTATAACTGAGGATCAAACTAAAAAAATGTCAGCTATATAATATTGAAAAATAGGCCAAATGATTTAATACTATCATTTGGCTTTTTATAAACCTACAATAATTAAAATATAACTTCTTAATATATGCACTAAAAGGATTTTTTTATAGATTATATTAATACTTAACTCATACAAATATTAATTTTAGAGGTTTTACATTCATATAATTAAATGAATTAAATTTGGAGGAGGATGAGTATAATAATATGATTTTAAAGATTACTTTAATTGGCCTGATGGCAGGTGTATTAGGAACAGGTTTAGGTGGAGTTTTATCTGGAATTTTTAAAAAGAAGGTAGACAAGTACATAGACTTTTTTATGGGATTATCCGGTGGGATAATGTTGGCAGTTGTAGTTTTTGATTTAATGAAAGAAGCAATAGATCAAAAAGGTATATTTGTAACAGTGAGTGCAACTTTTTTAGGAGTCGTAATCACAATGCTCATAAAAGAAAATTTACATATGTCACAAGATAAACAAGCAGGATATTTAATATTTATAAGTATTTTATTACATAACCTTCCAGAGGGATTAGCCATAGGTTCGTCTTTTGTATCAGCAGAAACCTTAGGATTTACATTAGCTATAGTAATAGGTATACATAACGTTCCAGAAGGACTTGCTACAGCATTGACTTTAGCAGGGACAAAAATGAAAACAAGTAAAATTATATTATATACAGTTATAGCAGGGATTCCTATGGGAATTGGAAGTTTTTTAGGTGTATATTTTGCAGGAAACTTTAACTCCCTTATTGGTGTATTTTTATCAATTGCAGCAGGAACCATGTTATATGTTGTACTTGAAGAAATATTACCAAGAACAAAAAATCTTTTTTGTATAATAGGTTTTTTAATAGGAACAATAATTGTATATTGCATCTAAATAAAAAGAGGTGGAATAAAAATGGATACATTGATTAGTAAAATTGACGTAGACAATATAGACATGGAAGAAATAAAAAAACAAGCAGAAATTTTAAGAGCTGGAGAAACTGTTATTTTCCCAACTGAAACAGTATATGGGTTAGGTGCGAATGCTTTGGATGAAGAAGCAGTTAGCAAAATTTATAAAGCAAAAGGAAGACCAAGCGATAACCCATTAATAGTCCATATTGGGGATAAAAAACAAGTATATAATTTAGTTCAATCAGTAACAAAAGAAGCCGAAATTGTTATGGATAAATTTTGGCCAGGTCCTATAACCATAATTTTAAATAAAAAGGATATAATCCCGAAAAGAACTAGTGGAGGACTAGATACAGTTGCAATTAGGATGCCATCTAATAAAATAGCAAACGCTCTTATAAAAGAAGCAAATATTCCAATAGCAGCTCCGTCTGCAAATATATCAGGGAGACCATCACCAACTAGGGCTAAGCATGTTTATGAAGAAATGAACCATAGAGTTAGTGGTATTATAATGGGAAATGACTGTGTATATGGATTGGAATCAACAGTTTTAGACTTAACTGGTGAAATACCTACTATTTTAAGACCAGGAAGTATAACAAAAGAGCAACTAGAAAAAGAACTAGGCAATGTTCAATTAGATGCTGCATTAGAAAAAAAAGAAGATAATATTAAGGCAAAAGCCCCAGGAATGAAATATACTCACTATTCTCCAAATGCAGAGGTATACATAGTATCTGGTGAACAAACTAATGTTATTGATAAAATAAACACTCTTACAGAAGAAAATAATGACAAGAATTTAAAAACATGTGTTATATGTTTAAAATGTAACGAAAAACAATATATAGGAAAAACTATATGTTTAGGAGAAACTTTAGAGGATGTAGCTTCAAATCTATTTGATGCATTAATACAAGCAGATGAAGAAAAATGTGATATAATATATTCGGAATCTTTTACAAATGAAGGTATTGGATGTGCTATAATGAACAGACTTCTGAAGTCTGCTGGATACAAGATTATAGGGGCTTGATAATAATTTAATTTTATTGAAATTTCATATTAAGTTGGGCTATTATTTTCTTAGGAATGGTTTTCCTGGAAAAATAGCGATGTTAAAAAATAGTTAAAAAAAAAACAAATAATGTTAGTCCAATATCGTGTTTAATAGTATGTAATATACACTTTAGTAATGGTAACATATGATTTAATAATCGTAAAATCATTTAAATATTATAAAATAAATTAGAAATCTAAAAAAATGTGTGGTACTTTGAGAAAAATGATTGTATAATTATATCAAGATAGTTAAAAAAAAATCAATCATTAATTAAAATATATATTTAGGAGTAAGACAAATGAAAATAGGTTTAGGATGTGACCATGGCGGTTATAATTTGAAATTAGAAATTAAAAAGTATTTAGGGACAAAAGGAATTGAATGTGTAGATTTTGGAACAAATAATGATACAGAATCAGTTGATTATCCAATCTACGGGCAAAAAGTAGCAGAAGCTGTAGTGGCAAAGGAAGTTGATTACGGAATAGTATGCTGTGGAACAGGTATAGGTATATCGCTGGCAGCAAATAAAGTACCTGGTATAAGATGCGCAGTTGTATCAGATACATTCTCAGCTAAAATGTCAAAGGCTCACAACAATGCTAATATGTTATCTTTAGGGGAAAGAGTATTAGGTAAAGGCTTAGCATTAGAGATAGTTGAAGCTTGGCTAAATACAGAATTTGAAGGTGACAGACACTTAAGAAGAGTAAACTTACTTAGTGAAATAGAGAAGAAATATAATAAATAGTTAAAAATTGATATCTATTTTTGCAATAGATATTAATAAATATAAATAAATAGACATAAATGGTTAATCTAGGAGGTAAATAATGAGCAAAGTAATAGTTACAGATCACCCGTTAATACAACATAAGTTAACACTTATGAGAAAAGTTACAACAGGGTCAAAGGATTTTAGGGAATTACTAACAGAAATATCAATGTTAATGGGTTATGAGGTAACAAGAAATTTACCGTTAGAAGAAACAGAAATTGAAACACCTATAGTAAAAACTAAATCTAAAGTTATAGCAGGTAAAAAATTAGGAATAGTTCCGATATTAAGAGCTGGTTTAGGAATGGTAGAGGGATTCGTTACATTAGTTCCATCTGCAAGAGTAGGTCATGTTGGATTATACAGAGACCCAGAAACTTTAAAACCAGTTGAATACTATTGTAAGTTACCACAAGATATAGAAGAAAGAGAAATGATAATTGTGGACCCAATGCTTGCAACAGGTGGTTCTGCTATAGCAGCTATAGATGTATTAAAAGAAAAAGGAGCAAAAAACATAAAACTAGTTAACTTAGTTGCGGCTCCAGAAGGTATAGCTGAAGTACAAAAATATCATAATGATGTAGACATATATGTAGCATCAATTGATGAAAAACTAAATGACCATGGATACATAGTTCCAGGATTAGGTGATGCAGGAGATAGAATATTCGGAACTAAATAAATTATAAGGATCTATAGAGATATAGGTCCTTTAAAGTCAAATTGGCTGAATATTTTGTATACATATTGAAAAGATAAATTTAGTAGTATCGTGTATGAAAAGAGGAATAGTCATGAGACAATCATAGAAAGAATATTTTATGAAAATTGCACAATAGTAAAAAATATTCAACATTATATGTGATATAGAACTAAAAGTCCTTGTGTATTATGTAAAAAGATGTGCATAAACACATGAAGAAAAAATAGTTTATCTAGGGATTATCTAGGTGAATTATAAGCAGATATACTAGAAGAAGTAGGAATAGAGGTTATCAATTTTAATAGAAAATAGACACTATTGTAAAATGTGTCTAAAAAAATGGAAAAATGTGATAAATTTTGCAGAAAATATATCAAAAATTTTAATTGTATGATAAAATAAATAAATAATTTTAATTAAATTTATTTATTTATTTAAAAATATAATTATATATAAAATATGTGCAGAATATAAGTATATAACTATATTTTATTTTAATAAATCAAAAAGGTGTGTTTATATCATGAAAAACAGAAGTGTATTTAGCATAGCAGCAGAGATGCTAGCTTTGATAAGCCAGCTTGGTATAATAGTATTGGTTTGTATATTTGGTTGCTTCTTTGTAGGAAAGTTCATCGATTCAAAATTCAATACAGACCCGATATTTACAATAATATTTTTAGTATTGGGAGTAGCAAGTGGTTTTAACTCTGTATATCGATATCTTCGCAAATACACAAAAGGGAAGTGATTAGATGGATGTCAAAGTAGCAAAAGAAGTCAAAGCTGTTTCGATGGGTGTGCCTATATTTGATGCTGTAGCTGTTTTATTATTAATAGCTATATCACAATTTAGTATTCCTATGCTTATAGGAATAATCTTTGGTAGTGTTGTAGCAGTCTTAAACTTTAGACTATTAGCACTAACTTTGGAAAAGGCAGTAAATCTACCACCAGGAAAGGCACAAGCATATACTGGAGTTAGATATATGATTAGGCTTACAATAACCGCTGCGGCACTTATTGTATCTATTAAAAACCCTAATTTACATATAATAGGAACTGCAATAGGATTAATAAGTACTCAAGTTGTTATATTTATAAAAACATTTATAGTATCAAAATTTAAGAGAAAGGAGGTATAAGTTGTGAAATACGCACAATGGATTATTACATTTCCAAATGGGTTCCATATAAGTGAGACAGTAGTTACTAGCTGGATAATCATGGCTGTATTAATTATTGCATCATACTTCTTAACTAGAAACTTAAAACTAGTTCCAACAAGCAAGGTCCAAATCATGTTGGAGTATGCAGTTGTTACTTTAAAAAATCTAGTTGAAGGAAATATGGGTAAAGATGTATTTAAGAAAATGCCTAATATGTTCTATTATATAGGATCATTATTCTTATTCTTCGCATTCTCAAACTTAATTGGTCTACTTGGATTTAGATCTCCAACAGCAGATGTTGACACAACACTTGCGTGGGCATTACTTACTGTATTTTTAATTTATTTCGAAGGTATGAAAGCAAAAGGACTTGCATATTGGAAAGGTCTAATGGAACCAGTTCCACTACTATTACCTTTAAATATCGTCAGTGAGTTTGCAACACCAATATCACTTACATTCCGTCCATTCGGTAATATATTAGGTGGTACTGTAATTATGGGACTTCTTTACAAATTATTAGCGTTTATATCAACATTAATACCTAATGTATCAATCCCATTCTTACAATTAGTAATACCAGTACCTTTACATCTATATTTTGACTTGTTTGCAGGTTGTCTACAAGCCTTTATATTTGTAATGTTAACAATGGTATTTGTTTCAAGCGCAGCAGAATAGTAAGTTAAAACAAAGTATTAACAATCAAAATCAAAAGAAAAATAAACAAAATAAAAAATAAAAATTATATCTTTTAAGGAGGAATTTATTATGGAACAAGCATTAATGGTATTAGGATCTGCTATAGGAGCAGGGATAGCAGTTTGCTCAGGTATAGGTTCAGGAATAGGACAAGGATACGCAGCTGGGAAAGGTGCAGAAGCAGTTGGTAATCAACCAGAAGCTAAAGGTGATATAATATCTACAATGTTACTTGGGGCTGCAGTTGCAGAATCTACAGGTATATATGGTCTAGTTATATCTATAATCCTTTTATTCGCAAATCCATGGGTATAAAAAATCATATAAAAATATTTTCAAATTTACAATTGGGAGGTGTTTGGTCATCTCCTAAATGTAAGTTTTAGGGTTTGTCAAGAGGAGGAATAGTTATGGATTTTAAACCGGTAGTAACCATATCATGGGAATTATTATTCCAGATTATAAATACAGTTATACTATTCTTAGTACTTAAAAAATTATTATTCAAACCAGTTCTAAATATAATTGAAAAAAGAGAAAATATGATTCAAGATGATTTAGCAACAGGTGCAAAAGCTAAGAATGAAGGTATAGCTTTGAAAAAAGAATATGAAGAAAAAGTTAGTTTAGCAAAAGAAGAAGGTAAAGAAATAATCAAACAAGCTACTTCTAGAGCTGAAGAAAAATCTAACCAAATAATCGCTGATGCACAAGCAGAAGCATCTTCATTAAAATCAAAAGCAACAAAAGAAATTGCTCAACAAAAAGAACAAGCTATTGCTGAAATCAGAAATGATATATCAGATATAGCAATACTTGCAGCATCAAAAGTATTAGAAGAAGATATAGATAAATCTAAACATGAAGATTTAATCCAAAAATTTATAAAAGAGGTAGGGGAAGCTGAATGATAGATGTAATAGCTAACAGATACGCTGAAGCTCTATTTCAAATAGGTGAAGAAGAAAATAAAACTGATAACCTATATAATGAACTAAAAGAAGTATCTTCTCTAATAACTACAAATAATGACTTAAATAATGTTATGAAGTCTCCATTGGTATCAAAAAATGAAAAAATTCAATTAATTGATACACTATTTGCTGGAAAAATAGATAATGATTTAAAAAACTTTTTCAAGATATTAGTTGAAAAAGGAAGAATCACTTCTGTTGAAGCAATAGAGGCGACATATAAGGAACTGTTAAATGAAAAGAACAATATCTTAGAAGGATATGTAATCAGTGCAGTTCCAATGGATAACGAGAAAATAAAAGAGCTTGAAACAGAGCTTTCTAAAAAATATAATAAAAATGTTACTTTAGAAAATAAAGTTGATAAGAGTGTTCTAGGTGGGGTCTTAGTAAGACTTGGTAACACTGAAATAGACGGAACAATAAAAACTCGTCTAGACGGATTAAAGAATCAACTTTCACAAGTAATTTAGTAGGAGGGCGGTGAACCCATGAACTTAAGACCTGAAGAAATCAGTTCTATAATTAAACAACAAATAAAGAACTATGATAATAAAATAGAATTAACAGATACAGGAAGTGTCCTAAAAGTTGGGGATGGTATAGCTACAGTCTATGGACTAGAAAATGTTATGTCAAGTGAATTACTTGAGTTCCCAGGTGAAGTATTTGGGATGGCACTTAACTTAGAAGAAGATGTTGTTGGGGCCGTTTTATTCGGTGATGACAGCGGAATCAAAGAAGGAGATATAGTAAAAAGAACTGGAAGAATAGTTGAAGTTCCAGTTGGTGAAGCTATGATAGGTAGAGTTGTAAGTCCACTTGGTTTACCTATAGATGGTAAAGGGCCTATAAACACTAACAAAACTAGACCTGTAGAATCTCCAGCACCTGGTATAATGGCAAGAAGATCAGTTTACGAACCATTACAAACAGGGATAAAATCAATTGACTCAATGATACCAATAGGTAGAGGTCAAAGGGAACTTATAATAGGTGACAGACAAACTGGTAAAACTTCTATAGCAATAGATACAATCTTAAACCAAAAAGGTAAAGATGTTATATGTATATATGTTGCAATAGGACAAAAACGTTCAACAGTTGCACAATTAGTTTCTAGATTAGAAAATGGTGGAGCAATGGATTACACTATAGTTGTTTCTGCAACAGCTTCAGAATCTGCACCACTTCAATACTTAGCACCATATGCAGGAGCTGCAATGGGTGAAGAATTCATGTACAATGGAAAACACGTTCTAATAATATATGATGATTTAAGTAAACAAGCAGTTGCTTACAGAGAAATGTCATTATTACTTAGAAGACCACCAGGCCGTGAAGCATACCCAGGGGATGTTTTCTATCTACATTCAAGATTACTAGAAAGAGCAGCTAAATTATCTGACGAATTAGGCGGAGGATCAATGACTGCTTTACCAATAATAGAAACTCAAGCAGGTGACGTTTCTGCATATATACCAACAAATGTTATATCAATCACTGATGGACAAATATACTTACAACCAGAATTATTCTATTCAGGGGTAAGACCAGCAGTTGACCCTGGTATATCAGTATCAAGGGTTGGTGGTAGTGCACAAATAAAATCAATGAAAAAAGTTTCAGGTACATTAAAACTTGCTTACTCTCAATATAGAGAGCTTGCATCATTCTCTCAATTCGGATCTGACCTAGATGCTGATACTAAGAGAAGACTTGCTCAAGGTGAAAGAATCGTTGAAGTTTTAAAACAAGGCGAAAATGCACCTCTTGATGTTAGTGACCAAGTTATGATAATATTTGCTGTTACAAATGGATTTGTAGATGATATACCAGTTAGTGAATTATCTAGATTTGAATCTGAATTATTTAAATTCGTAGATGCAAATTATCCTGAATTAAGTGAAAAAATACTAGCAAATAAGGATTTCACAACTGATTTAACTACAGCAATAAATGAATTCAAAAAAACATTTGTTGTTGAAGCTTAAGAATCCTTTTTAAAAAGGAGGTAAACTAATTGGCAGGCGCTGGAATTAAAGAGATTAAAAACCGTATAGGCAGTGTTCAAAGTACAAAACAAGTTACAAAAGCTATGGAATTAGTTTCTTCATCAAAAATGAGAAAAGCTAAGGATAGAGCTTTAGCTAGTAGACCATACTTTAACACAATGTACAATACAGTTAAAGATATAGCTACTAACACAAGAGGTGTTAGAGACCCATTCTTAAAACAAAGAGAAGTAAAAAATAAATGTTATATCGTAATAGCTGGGGATAGAGGTCTAGCTGGAGGATATAACTCAAATATATTTAAACTTACAACTGCTCATATGGATGGAAAACAAGAAAAAGTTATGACAGTAGGTAAGAAGGCAACGGAATTTTTCCAAAAAAGAGGTTACGATATAGTAGCCGCTGAAGAAAGTGTTGAAAAATGTGATTATGATAGAACATTAGCACTTGCTAATACAGCAATGGATTTATACAAAAAAGGTGAGATAGATGAATTATACATCTGTTATACAGAGTTTATATCACCTCTAACTCAAACTCCTAAATTAATGAAGGTTTTACCATTAGCTTTCGATAAAGAAGAGGCAAAATCAAAAGAAAATTCAGGAAGTAGAGCTAGGGTTCAATATTTACCATCACCAGAAGCAGTTTTAAGCTACTTAATACCTAAGTACGTATCAGGTGTAGTTTATGACGGTGTAATAGAATCTTTTGCATCAGAACAATCAGCAAGAAGAAATGCTATGAAGTCAGCTTCAGACAATGCAGACGAAATGCTTTCTACTCTAGAATTAAGTTACAATAGAGCAAGACAAACTGCGGTTACTCAAGAAATAACAGAAATCGTAGGTGGAGTTGAAGCTCTAAAATAAGGAGGTTAGGAAATGGCCAACGTAGGTAAAATAGTATCAATCGTAGGGGTTGTACTAGATGTTAAATTTGAAAATGAGCAAAGCCTACCTAACTTATTAAACGCATTAGTTATAAAGTTAGGAGATCAAGAAATAGTTGCTGAAGTTGCACAACATATCGGTGATGATACAGTTAGATGTATAGCAATGAGTGCAACAGATGGGCTAGTTAGAGGTATGGAAGTTATCGATACAGGTAAACCAATAGCTGTTCCTGTTGGAGATAAAACTTTAGGAAGAATATTCAATGTTCTAGGTGAACCAGTTGATGGATTCGAAGCACCAAAAGATGCTCCAAGAGATCCAATACATAGACCGGCACCAGAATTTAATGAAATAGCAGGTAGTGCTGAAATACTTGAAACAGGTATAAAAGTAGTTGACTTATTAGCTCCTTACTTAAAAGGTGGTAAAATCGGTCTATTCGGTGGTGCCGGAGTTGGTAAAACAGTTCTTATACAAGAGCTTATAAACAACGTAGCTAAACAACATGGTGGGATATCAGTATTCTCAGGTGTTGGTGAAAGAACAAGAGAAGGTAATGACTTATACTTCGAAATGAAAGAGTCTGGAGTTTTAAATAAAACAGCTCTAGTATTCGGACAAATGAATGAGCCACCTGGAGCAAGAATGAGAGTTGCATTAAGTGGTCTTACTATGGCTGAATACTTCAGAGATAAAGAAAACCAAGACGTGTTATTATTCATAGATAATATATTCCGTTTCACACAAGCAGGTTCAGAAGTTTCTGCACTTCTTGGACGTATGCCATCAGCAGTTGGTTACCAACCAACACTTGCTACTGAAATGGGTGCATTACAAGAAAGAATAACATCAACAAAACAAGGGTCAATCACATCAGTTCAAGCAGTATATGTACCTGCCGATGACTTAACTGACCCAGCACCAGCTACAACATTCACTCACTTAGATGCAAAAACAGTTCTTTCAAGATCTATAGCATCATTAGGTATATACCCAGCAGTTGATCCACTAGAATCAACTTCTAGAGTACTTGACCCTAACATAGTAGGTGAAGAACATTACGCTGTTGCCAGAGGAGTACAATCTATACTTCAAAGATATAAAGAATTACAAGATATAATCGCTATACTTGGTATGGATGAACTTGGTGACGAAGATAAATTAATAGTTGCTCGTGCTAGAAAAATACAAAGATTCTTATCTCAACCATTTACAGTTGGTGAACAATTTACAGGTATACCAGGTAAATACGTTCCTGTAAAAGAAACTATAAGAGGTTTCAAAGAAATATTAGAAGGTAAACATGATGATTTACCAGAATCTGCTTTCTTATTCGTAGGAACTATAGATGAAGCAGTTGAGAAAGGAAAGGAGAATTAGTCTATGGCAAACCAATTTGCATTAGAAATAGTAACTCCTGAAAATATCTTTTACAATGATCAAGTTGAAATGGTAATAATGAGAACAACAAAAGGCGATAGAGCTATTTTAAAAGATCATATACCATTTGTAGCAGGATTAGTTGAAGGACAATTAAGAGTAAAAAAAGATGGTAAATTTAAAGAAGGAAAAATTTCTGGAGGATTTATCACTGTTACAAAAGAAAAAACTACTATATTAACAGAAGCTGCATCATGGGATGGTGAAGTTTCAAAAGAAACTATATAGTAAATAATAAATAAAAGAGGAGTTATCTAAAATAGTTTAATACTAAAAAGATAACTCCTTTTTAAATGCTATAAATTATTTTAATAATTTATAGAATAATCTTATTCATTGTGTGATAAGTGGCTAGATTCTTCAATTTCCACTTTAAATTTCTTTTTCTTTAGATAGTTAGAAAATTCTGATATAACAGCTCCTCCTGTAATAAAGATAACAGCCAACATCTGTATTTATAACTCCAAGAACAGTATAGTAAATATATTGTATTAAAAAGCTAAATCTAGAACATAATTACTTTAAGGAGAAATTCAATGAATATATTTGGAATAGGAATTGATATTATAGAAATAAATAGAATAGAAAATGTATTGGAAAGAACACCGAGATTTTTGGAAAGAAATTTTACAGAAAAAGAAATTGATTATTTCAAACAGAAAAATTTTAAAAGTGAGAGTATAGCAGGTAACTTTGCATCAAAAGAGGCAATAAGTAAGGCTATTGGAACAGGAATCAGAGGCTTTAGACTAAAAGATATTGAAATTTTAAGAGATGAATTAGGAAAACCAATAGTTAATACTTATAATAATTTGAGGGAAATTTGCATAAAATATAATATTAAAGAAATAAAAGTAAGTATATCTCATAGTGAAAACTATGCTGTAGCTAATGCAATAATAATCTCTGAAAATTAATATATTATATCCAATAACATTAATAATTAACTCTTCTCTTGAATATTAATATAAGGGGGAGGGAGTTAAACATATGATCAAACGAAAAACAATATTATCAATATTTATACTCATATTTTTAACAATAAATTTAGTAGGGTGTAAAAATTTAAGTCAACAGACAAAAGAAGATATATATGAGAATTTTCAAAAGAAAATAACAAAGATGACGTCTTATACTTGCCAAGCAGATATAACAGTGTTTAATAATAAAAGTCAGAGCAAATATACGATAAATCATACTTATAAAAAGCCATCATATTACAAACTAGAGATAATAAAACCAGAAAATCTAAATGGAAAAACAATAGAATACAATAAAGATAAAATTATAATAAAAAATAAACAGTTAGATGATGTAGTAGAACTTCCGAATGTTGGGGATAATAAACTATATTTATTTATAGGAGATTTTGTACAAGATTTTATGCAAAAAGATTCTATAAATATAAAAGATTCAGATGAACAATTAATTTTAGAAAAAGATATATCGCAGGAAAGCAATTATTTAAGTAAGCAAATATTGTATATAGATAAAGAGACTAAAAATCCTGTGAAAGTGGAAATACTAAATAATGAAGGTGAAAAAAAGTTTATTGTCAATTATACTAACTTTCAAAGTGAACATTAGTAACATCTAAATTAAATCTAGATAATGAGGTCTCTATAATTAAAAAGAATCTCACTAATATAATGAAGCTAATAATCTGACTAAAAACACAATAGTATTTATTCATACAAATACTATAAATCCACATTATAATTTTTGAATAAGGTTTTTCTTATAACTTTAAATGTAAACATTAATAACAATAAAAATAAGGAGAATACTATTGAGCAAAACAAATATAGACATATGTTAAATGGTAAGAAATGCAGTTTTACATTGATGCATCTATTTGGTAGAATTAGAATAGATAGTATTCCTAGGAGGCGGTTTTGTGAACAATAAGAATAAGGAAAAGATTGTATTTACTTTGCCAGAGGGAATTTTATCAGAAGTAGATAAAATTATTCAAATGGAAAATAGTAATAGAGAAGATTTTGCAAAGGCTGCGTTTCAATTTTATATAACTCAAAAGAAAAAATTAAATTTAAAAGAAACTATGATAAAGGGTTATAAAGAAATGGGAAGGATTAATCTTTCATTAGCTGAATTAGGAATGACAGATGAGATTTCTTTGGAAAATGATTCTAAAGGAGATATGGCAAAGGTTGAGTAATCTCAACTCTGAAATAAGACGAGGAGATTTATATTATGCAGATTTAAGTCCAGTTGTCGGTTCAGAACAAGGAGGTGTGAGGCCTGTTTTAGTAATTCAAAATAATATAGGTAACAAATATAGTCCTACAATTATAATAGCTGCGATAACATCGCAAATTAATAAAGCAAAATTGCCTACACATATAGAAATAAGCGCCAACGAATACGGACTAAATAAAGATTCTGTTATTCTCTTAGAACAAATTAGAACGATTGATAAAAAGAGGCTGAGAGAAAAAATAGGTTGTCTAGATAAAAACATGATGTTAAAAATAGATAATAGCCTTCAAATAAGTTTAGGTTTGTTTAATATGTAAAAGACTATTGAATTTTGATTTTCAATAGTCTTTTTTGTTATATAAAATATCGTTATTAAAAAATAATTTTAATAATGATATAATAAGAATAAATCGGTACTATAATAGTACTATACAGTGATATCAGTTAAAAATTAGGAGGTAAATCACATGAGAGACCATAAGGGATTAAATGAGATTGCGAGTATCATTAGAAGAGAAATTGTAACTATGATACATGGAGCGAAATCTGGACATCCAGGAGGATCTTTATCAGCTGTTGAAATTTTGACAGCATTATATTTTGATGAGATGAATATAGATCCAACAAATCCTAAAATGGAAGATAGAGATAGATTTGTTTTATCTAAAGGACATGCCGCACCTGTTTTATATGCTACTTTAGCAGAAAGAGGGTTTTTTGATAAAAAAGAGTTAGCTGGATTTAGAAAATTTGGAGCAATGTTGCAGGGACACCCAGATATGAATAAGGTGCCAGGAGTCGATATGTCTACAGGTTCTCTGGGACAAGGTTTTTCTGCTGCTTGTGGAATGGCAATGGGTTCTAAACTTGATAATGCCCCATGGAATGTATATGCTATATTAGGTGATGGGGAAATACAAGAAGGTATTGTTTGGGAAGCGACTATGAGTGCTGCACATTACAAATTAGATAACTTAATAGTATTTCTAGATTATAATGGGCTTCAAATAGATGGGAATATAGAAAGTGTTATGAATGTTAATCCTATAGAAGGTAAATTTAAATCTTTTGGATGGAACGTTATAACAATAGATGGTCATGATTATGATCAAATATTTGCAGCTTTAGATATAGCAAAAGATACAGTCGGAAAACCAACTATTATAATTGCTAAAACTATAAAAGGCAAAGGCGTTTCTTTTATGGAAAACCAAGCTAGTTGGCATGGAAGTGCTTTAAATGATGCAGAGTTAAAACAAGCTTTATTAGATTTGGGAGGTGCTTGCCGTGAATAATTTATCAACTAGAGAAGCTTATGGTCAAGCTTTAGCTGAATTAGGAGATTTGAGAGATGATATAGTAGTTTTAGATGCAGATTTATCTAAATCAACAAAAACAGTTGAATTCGCTAAGAAATTTCCAACGAGATTCTTTAATATGGGGATAGCAGAGCAAAACTTGATAGGGGCTGCTTGTGGTTTATCTACAACTGGAAAAATACCTTTTGTAAGTACTTTTGCAGTATTTGCTACAGGAAGGGGATTTGAAATAATAAGAAACTCTGTATGTTATCCAAATTTAAATGTAAAAATATGTGCAACACATGCAGGAATAACAGTAGGTGAGGATGGGGCATCACACCAAAGTATAGAAGATATTTCAATAATGAGATCAATACCCAATATGACAGTATTAGTTCCAGCTGATGGTGTTGAAGCTAAGAAGATGATTTTTGAGGTAGCTAAATATAAAGGTCCTGTATATGTAAGACTAGGCAGAAGCTCGGTTCCTACTACATTTAATGATGATTATGACTTCCAAATAGGTAAGGGCGTAATTTTAAGAGAAGGAATAGACGCAACTATAATCGCTTGTGGAATAATGGTAGATGAAGCTGTTAAAGCAAGCATATTATTAAAATCAGAAGGTATAAGTACGAGAGTAATAAATATGTCTACTATAAAACCTATAGATGAAGAATTAATAATAGAATCTGCTATAAAAACAGGTGCAATTGTTACTGTTGAAGAACACAGTGTTATAGGTGGACTAGGAAGTGCGGTAAGTGAAGTTGTTGCAGAAGAATGTCCTGTTTTAGTAAAGAAATTAGGAATTAATGATGTATTTGGACAATCTGGAAATTCAAAAGAATTGTTAGAGGCATATGGATTAACCGCTGATAATATTGTTGAAAAAGTAAAAGAAACTATTAAACATAAATAAAATGATATACATAATGAGAACTGATTATACTAGATAATGCTATATCTTAAAATAATCAGTTTTTGTTTTAAAATTTTAGAATAGGAAAATTATAAACCTCATATATTTTAAATATATGGGGGTGATGTAAATTGGATGTTAAATTCAATATGAAAGGTATGATTTACGGCATTTTCTTAATTATATTTATATTGGCAGGATTTATAATTTTACCAAAAATGTTTCATGAAGATGTAAAGGCTGTAGATTATATTGTAGTTCAGAGGGATTCCATTCCAGATAAAATATTAAATATGATGGATGATTACATAGACCAAGAGAGAGCTTTAGCAACAATAATAGATGGGAAAGTATATGTTATAGTAACTCGAGGTCAAAATGAGGAGTATGGCATAGATGTAGAAAAAATAAATCTACAAGATAAAGAAGGAAAACAAGTTATGACAGTAGAAGCTGTATATAAGCAAAAAGAAGATGCATACCCTTTCGTTGTGTTAGAAACAAATATGAAATCTTTGCCTGATAAAATTGAGTTAAATCAAAAGTATTCAGGTGAAAATAAAACTAAATAGAGTAGTAACAAATATAATAAAGCACATGAAAATTATCTAATCATGTGCTTTACATATTTATAATAAATTTTGCAAATTCAGTATGAGTTTTAAATTATTTATTAGGTGTTAATATTCTAGTCTCAGTTATAATATAATCAAGTTGAGCATCATGAGGTTCTTTTGGAACTTCAGGGAATATTTGAAGGTCAAAAGCAATACCTACAGTAACTGCATCATCTCTTAATCTTTCTATAAATCTATCATAGTATCCACCGCCATAACCTAATCTGTAACAATCTTCACTATAAGCAACAGCAGGAACAATAACTAAATCTAAATCTTTTACATCTAATGTAGGTGCATCTGGTTTTGGTTCTCTTATATTATAAGCTCCTACTTTAATACCGTTTTCCAAATCGGTAATTTGAGCAGGAATTAAAACTCTGTCTTCTACAATAGTTATAGGAGATGTGACAGTTTTTCTAAGAGATATAAGTTTATTGATTAAATGGTCAGTACGGACTTCATTATTAAAGTCTAAATAAAGCATGATATTTTGGGCCTTTTTTATACAATCCATTTGAAGCAATTTTTCTGTTATGATGTCTGAATTTTTTTCAATAAAGTCTTTATCTTTTGCTTTTCTGTCTGCAATTACCTTTTTTCTAAATTCTTTTTTCATAAAATCTACCCCTTTGTATATATATGGTATAATATTGAAGATATAATTAATATCCTTAATATAAATTTTAGTATAGTTAGTTACTGTAAATCAACAAATTTAGGAAATAGTAATAAAAAGGATAAATTATCATATAATAGTAATAGTTTATTTAAAAGGAGATGTAGGAGATATGTCAAAAAAGAAATTGGTAATAGGATCAGTAAGTCTCGTTGTCGCAACAATAATATGTACTATTTTAGTCCAAGTTTTCTTGTTAAAAGGTGTATTTATATCGAGAAATTTATATAATCAATATAAAAAATACGATAAACTAGTAGCTTTAGAAAATATAGTAGAAGAAGATTATTATCAAGATGTAGACCAAGAGAAACTAATCTTAGGGGCAGAAAAAGGATTAATACAATCTTTAGGTGATCCTTATTCAGAATATTACACAAAGGAAGAGTTTAATTTATTAAAAGAACAAACACAGGGGTCGTTTGTAGGTATAGGAATCTATATGAGTGGCAATGATGAAGATAACGTAGTTGTTAAATCGGTAATAAAAGATTATCCAGCTGAAAAGAGTGGTTTAAAATCAGGGGATATAATTTTAAAAGTAGACGGTGAAGAAGTAAAATACTCACAATCTTCTTTAGCAGCTAGCAAAATTAAAGGAAAAGCTGGAACATCAGTAGTTTTAACTATAAAAAGAGGGGATAAACAATTTGATGTAACAGTAAAAAGAGAAGAAATAGTAGTTGCAAGTGTAAAAAGTGAAGTTAAAGATGACAATATAGGATATGTACAAATAACTTCATTTGATAAGAATACATATAAAGAATTTAAACAAGCAGTAAGTTCATTACAAAAGAAAAATGTAAAATCTTTAATAATAGATCTTAGAGATAATCCAGGTGGATTACTAGATGTATGTGTTGACATAGCAGACTATTTATTAGGAGAAGGAACTATAGTATACACTAAAGATAATAATGGGGACACTCAATATTATAAATCTGATGAAAAGAAAGTAGATTTACCTATAGTAGTACTAATAAATGAAAATAGTGCATCAGCATCAGAAATTTTAACAGCAGCTATAGTTGATAACAAAGCAGGTATTGCAGTAGGAACAACTAGTTATGGAAAAGGTCTTGTCCAAAGTGTAAGAGAATTTAATGATGGTACAGGATATAAATTAACTACAGCTCAATACTATACTCCAAATGGAGATTATATAAATAAACAAGGTATTAAACCTAACATAGTAGAAAAAAATAAAGAAAAACAATTAGATAGAGCAATTGAATATATAAAAAAGAATAAGTAATATATGTGATACATATTTAGGGTAAAGTATTCTAAAATATATGTTTAATATTGATATTTTATATTATTTTATTACATTTTTGATTTGTTTTTGTTATATAATCGAGAAAAATACATTTTTTTAGATAAAATATTAGAAAATTGTTTTTAAAAATAAAGGAGATTATAAATTAGTATAGAATATCTATACATAAGTTAATAATTTATAATTAGGAAGTGAAGCTTATGAAAGAAACTAAGAAAAAAGTTGTTAACATCCAGGAATATAAAGAAAAAAGAAAACAAAAAGAAGTAGACAGAAACGAACTCATAGCTCTTATAAAACAAATAGCAACATTAAAATAGAGTGAATTAACTCTATAATAAAATTCAAAAAATAAAAACTGTACATAAATTTTAAAAAATATGTACAGTTTTTTAATGTATAATTTTAATCTCTAAGTGTGTTTAATGAATCTAGATAGTCTTTAAATTGTGCAAATTGCTCTTCATTTTCAAATTGTATTTCTTTAGAATCTTCACTTTCAAAGTTTTTTAAATATACTGAGGGGTTGTTTTCTGTGTTATCATAATAAATACATCTATAGCCATCTTCGTATAAACCTTTTACATTCTCAAAATTATACATATAAATCACCTTTCTTTAATTATTAAGGTTATTTTTATTATGTGGAATTTATGATTTAATATGTGTTTAATTGAGAATATTAGTCTAATTTATATTAATTTATTCGTTATGAGATTAAAAAATATAAATAATATAACTATAAATTTATTGAGTTGAGATATTGAAATTGCAAGGGTTAATATATTTTTAATAAAAAAAATAAAAAAATTAATACAGCCTTATTTGGCATGAAATTTCAGGTGTCCGAACATGAATAATATTTAAAACTTTCTATCTAACTCAAATAATAAGTGCTTTATATATTCTTTAATAAATTTTAATATGGTGATAAAATGAAGTTCGGTATAGAATTCGTACCAGATAAAGACTTAAATAAAATAGTAGAACATGTAAAATTAGCTGAAGAAGTTGGTTTTGAATATGCATGGATTACAGACCACTACAACAACAAAAATGTATACGAAACCTTAGCTTTAATCGCTAAAGAAACAGAAACCATTAAAATGGGTCCTGGTGTAACCAACCCATATGTAAGAAGCCCTGCTATCTCTGCTTCCGCAATTGCTACTATCGATGAACTCTCCGACGGAAGAGCTACTTTTGGTATTGGTCCAGGAGACAAAGCAACTTTTGATGCTTTAGGAATCCCATGGGAAAAACCTGTATCCACAATAAAAGCTGCTATTGCTGACATTAACACTTTACTCGCTGGTGAAAAAACTGAAACCGGTGCAGCATTAGGTGGAGTAAAAGCTGTTCAAGAACACCTTCCAATTTACATGGGTGCTCAAGGACCTAAAATGTTAGAAACCGCTGGAGAAATTGCAGACGGTGTTTTAATTAACGCATCCAACCCTAAAGATTACGAAGCAGCATTACCTCTTATTAAAAAAGGAATTGAAAATGCTGGTAAAAACGTAGCTGACTTTGATGTAGGTGCATACACTGCAACCTCTATCGGAACTGATTCTGAAAAAGCTAAAGCTGCAGCAAAAATTGTTGTTGCTTTCATTGCAGCTGGTTCACCTCCTATGGTTATCGAAAGACACGGATTACCTGAAGGTATCAACGAAAAAATCGGTGCTTGCTTAGGTAAAGGTGACTTCGGTGGAGCTAGCGGATTAGTCGATGATGACTTACTCCATGCATTCTCCGTAGCAGGTACTCCTGATGAATTCATCCCTAAAGTAGAAGGATTAGCTGAAATGGGTGTAACCCAATATGTAGCTGGTTCTCCAATCGGAAAAGATGTAGAAGAATCCATCAAATTATTAGGAGAAGTAATCGCAAGTTTCTAAACTCCTAATTTTTTCTTTTTTTATTTTTTTAAATCATTGCTGTTTTGATGCCCTGTTTTTTACAAATTCTTACTACTTTTCTATATAAATTATTCTGATACTTATTTGAAGGATATTCCCTATTATAAAATAAGCTTTTTACATCATCCAGTACTTCCGGAAAATTACTTTTAACAAAATTATAATACTTTATTCTAGATGAAATTTCACTGCTTCCAAAAAGTGACAGTGCACCTGGAATTAAATATGCAGCATTATTTTTCCTAAATACTTTAACAAAATTTTCAAGACTTTCCAAATCATCATTAATATAATGCAATATTGGCATCAATGCAACTCCTACATGAAAACCTTTCTTAGCTAATGTATTCATTGCTTTTAGTCTTTGTGAAGGCAAAGGTGCATTTGGCTCAACCAAACTAGCTAAATCATCATCAACTGTTGAAAATGAAAATGTTACACAAACTTTTGATTTTAAACCTTTCAAATCATCAGGCAGTATCGCTGCATCATTTAGCTTTTTTAGAATGTCAGTGTCCCTTAAAATTAAGTCAGATTTTGTTATAATGTGTACGGGATATTTGAATCTTAGAAATATTTTTAAAATCTCACGTGTTAATTCCAATTCCTTTTCTATTTCCATATATGGATCAGATGCCGAACCGAAATTTAAAAATGCTCTTTCGTGATTTCTGGCTAATTTTTTTAATTTGTTATAAACCAGGTCACATGCATTAGATTTTACATAATAGCTGTTGGTTTTCTTTGCATATTTACTTCCGTTTATATAACAGTATACACAGTCAAATGAACATCCCATATATGGATTGATTGTATAATCCTCTAAAAAGAGATTAAAATTTCTTTTCCCTTTTCTTTTATTGAAAATTGAATTTACTTTTTTGTTTTTAAATCCATATTTTTTTAAGATTAAATCATTACTATTAGCAAAGTTTTTAATTATATCAACACCTTAAATATTAATATTAATTTTATTATAAGGTATATATAATGGAGATTGAAAATTTAACTAAAGAAATTAGAGCCCGGGCTTTTGAGAGAAAAGATCCAAAAACCCCCAGCCAGGTAGCAGCCAGCTGGTATAATGATGATTTGACTTATGACGGAGTTGCAAAAACTTTATTTATTATATTGCCTACACCCGGATGTTCCTGGGCAATTGGAGACAGTGGCGGATGTACAATGTGCAGTTATGTTTCAGACTGTACATTAGAGCCAATCAACAGCAAAACCATAGTGGACATATTCAAACAGCACCTAAACCGTTTTCCGGTTAATGAAGAAGATAAAATAACTGTAAAACTATTTGCTTCAGGAAGTTTTTTAAATCCTCGTGAACTTCCAAAAGATGCCCGTGATGAAATTTTAAATATTTTAATGGATCTGGGCAATGTTCATGAAATTGTAGTTGAATCCAGAGCAGAATATGTTAAGGAAGAATACATCGATGAAGTGGTAGATATTATTGGAGATACTTTATTTGAAATCAGTATGGGTTTGGAGACTTCCAATGATTATACCCGGCTTAAAAAAATAAATAAAGGATTCAGTTTAGATGATTTCAACAATGCAGTATCACTAATTCAAAAATTAAATAGCAAAAAAGAATATAATCTTAAATCCAAAGCATACATTTTTGTAAAACCTATTCTTTTAAATGAAAAAGACGCTATTGACGAAGCTATTGAAACTGCAAGATACTGTGCAGACCATAATGTTGACAGACTCTCTTTCTGTCCTGCTACAATACATGGAGGAACTTTAATTGAAAGAATGTGGAGAAAAGGAGCATATCAGCCTCCTTGGATTTGGAGCTGTATTGAAATTATAAATACAGTACGTAAAGAGTTGGATATTCCGGCATTACTTGACACTTCAGGTTTCGGTTCAAGACGCGGACCTTACAATTGTAAAAAATGCAATAAAGACTTAAAACATATGATAATAGCCAATAACTTAACACAAACTCCAATTGAGTATGAGTGTGACTGTAAAAACAAATGGTTAGCTGAAGTTAATAATGCAGATATGAATAAGTCAACTGTACCTGCAAAACATCTCCCATTATATTAAAAAAAATATTTTTTCTAATATAAAGAGATATAAAATTTAATTTTTATTTTTAAATTCCAATATTTTATCAACCAGCAAATAATCTAAAATTATCATTACAAACAAATAATTTAAATATATTCTGCCATCACTAGTTAATGAAGGAGTAAAACCTGAAATAATCACAGATCCGAAACCCAATATTAATAATACAAATATAAAATAACCTAACTTTTTATTGTCTTTATAAATCAGATAGATTGAATATAAAGGTATTAATGTAATTATAAGATACATCACACCACAGCTCAGCATTCTTATAAATCCTAAACTTAATAAACCATGTTTCAAGTTAGTTAAATCAAAATAACTATAAACAGTGGTGAAATTTGCGAATCTTAGTGATGCAAAAAATAATACTGCCAAACATGGAATTAAAGTAATTATAGTTATTTTCTTCTTATTAGATATTAAATAAGTATAAACACCAAGCAAAGCTAGGAAAATTACTGAAAATAAGTCTTTTGCCATTAAAATCCAACTTAAGAAATAATTAATCCCCACATCTAATTTATTTATGATGTTGAAATTAGCATAATCCGGAAATCCCAGTTTAGTAACTACTTTTACTCTATTTATATTTCCCGGACAGCAGAAATCATAAATGAAATTAAAAAGAATTATGATTATAAATAAATAAATTAATTTAGGAATTTCAATCTTTTTATATAAACAATAAACTATAATAAATAAATATGCGCCACCAACCATAACCAGTAACTGTTCAGAGCTAATAGCTTCCAATAATGTGATAATTAAAATTAAATATATTATTGTCCTTTTAAATTTAGATATGTCCTTATTTTTAAATATAAATTCTTTAAGTAGATAAAAATGTATTAATATAAAACAAATCGGCCATATATAATTTGTTGTAGTTGCTAACCAGCCTGCAGATTCCAATATTTTAGAAAAAGTTATTATAAATAAACCTACAAATAAACAAGCCAAACAATTATAAAAGAAAGGACTTTCATTATTATTAGCCAGTAATTTACTTAATAACACAGCAATAGCTGCAAAAATAACTGAATCCAATATTCTCCAAATTTCTGTAGGAACAGATACCAATACCCCTACATTAAATTCTATAAGAGATCTGGAACTCCAGGTTGCATACCTATAACTTAAAAATCCATTTTTAGTTAATGATAATAAAGGATGTTTTGAAACTATTGTCTGGAAAGTAGGATAATCTGCAGTAACTACTGCTAATTTCCAATGATAACACAATAAAATGATTAAAAATATCAAAAAAGGAATATATTTAACATATTTTTTAAAATTCATATCACTATTTCCAGTTAAATCAATAATAATTAATATTATTTAAACAACATGATAAAATTTTTGCATGGATAATTTTAACTACTTTAAAGAAAAAATATATGAATATATAAAATATTAAAATTAATACGGAGGAAAAAGATGAAAAATAAATTTATTAGTTTACTGGCTATCATTTTAGGAATAATAATCATCGCATTTCCAATGATTGGTGTTATTGGGACCAGTTCCTTAATAGGATTATCTGTTCTTTTAATTTCTATTTATCTGCTTGTTGCAGGAGTAGCTATTATAGACTATAATAAATCCGGAGCAATTATTGATTTAATTTTGGGAATTATACTGTTATTCTTAAGTCTTGGTTTAATATTTAATCCTAATTTATTTGCATTTCTTGCAGAAATTTCACTTTATCTTGCAGGAATTGTACTGATTATTGTTGGAGTTGTTGCTTTAGTTAACAACCGCCACGCAAGATTTGGATTTTATATAGGCGTAAGCGGAATAATATTAGGTTTACTCTACATTATTGTTGGTACTTACGTTGCAGACCCTATTATTCTAGGTACTTTAATAGGATTATGGTTAGTAATAACCGGTGTTTTAAAAATTATAGATGGTTAACCCCATCAACTTTTTCTTTTTTTGGTGTTGAAATTGATAGCTATTAGTGCAGACTTTGACCCGGTACACAAAGGTCATGAAAAATTAATTAAAGAAGGAAGAAAACTAGCTGATGAAAAACAAAAAAAGCTAGTTGTATATTTAAATAAAGGATACAGTGCTAATCACGGTCCATTTTTTGTAAATTTTGAAGCCAGACGTGATATGGCTTTAGCTCTTGGAGCAGATGAAGTAAAATCATTCGAAGGTCTTCACCATAGACTTGTTTTATCATATAGTGTTCCAATCAGATTAAATAAAATGTACGAAGATGGTGCTACTGATTATATTACCTCGGCACATATTTCACTTGACGAAATTAAAAATAAAGCTCAAAAATTTGTTAAACAGGGAAATTTTGTCGGCATGCCTAAAAATTATCCCAACCGAAATGAAATACGCTGGTATGCCCTAAATGAATTTTTAGGATCACCTTTGGAATATCATGTAATTCCCGAATTTAACAAAGAGAAATATTCCGGAAGAAAAATCAGAAAGTCCATTTTAGATAATGACATGACAATTCCTAAAGAAACCAGAAAGCTGCTTCCAAAAACAACTATTGAGATTCTTGAAGATGAAATAGCTGCCGGCAGAATTCCAGGTGAGCGCAATTGGGCTGAAATTTATAAAAGAATGAATACCTATTCAAGAGGAAATCTTGAAAAGATAGCTTACCTAAACGGAAATACTATAAATGAAATAATTAAAAGAAGAGTTTATAGAGATCCTGAGTCAATTTGGGCAGTATTCAGAAGGGCAAAATACGGACCAGTTATGACTCGGCTGGCTGTAAGTGCTATTGAAGAGGAAGTTACTAAAAAAGAAGTAATGGATCTTATGAAAAGTTATGAAGCTAAAGGAGTTATTCCTGAAGGTCAGAAAGTTCAAAGAGTAATTGACAGAGCATGGTATGTTGCAAGTGAAGGTGAAAAAGGAGTAAGCGCCAAAGAAGCCAATGAAACCTTTAGAAACAAAAACATTAAAGTTGATACTCCTCCATTGAACATTCATGCAGGTTTAAATTTAACCAAATTCGAAACCAAAATTGTCTCAGAAGGACTGAATGCTGATTTATATATTGATAAAGATAATAAAATTTCAGTTCAGCTAAAAGCAGACGGTAAAAAGATTAAAACCAATTTAAAATTACCTGCAAAAGAAGTTACTTATCTTAGATACATCATGGATTCAAACTTTATCCCAACAACTGCACATATAAAAAAGGATAAAAAAGGATATAAAGTTGATATAACTATCGGTTAAGCTTTTTAAAAGAAGCTTTAACCATTGTCAAATCCTGATTTTCAAAATAGTCAATTATCTGTTCTAATTCTTCAGCCTTTCTTTTTTTGGAATTTTTTGTATTGTTAATTCTTGACAAAGCGCTTTTTTTAAAATCTTCTCCTTCGGTTAAAGATAAAATATCAAAAAATTCCTCTTCCAAATTCAAATTTTTAGCTACTTCAGAGCTTTCTATTAAAACAGCTGAAAGAGACTTGGTATACATACTTCTAAGTAATTTTAATTTAGATGCATCACCAGGATTTTCACTGATTTTTCGAATTTCCAAAAAATCATTTAAAAAATCAAGACTTTCCAGATTTTTCCCGGACAGATATAATATCGGATTTGCAGAATCTATTTTTCCAATAATCGCCCCGTCTACAAAATTATTTACATGTTTGTTAATTTCTAAAGTTTCTTTAGGAGAAATGTTATTTAAATCCATATAGATTCCTTTAGAATACTTCCCATATTTGACAGCTGCATCCAATGCCTGATTTGGACTGTTTGCTGAAATTAAAATATCTGAAAGAGTAGCCACCTCTTTAAAAGCATCTAAAATTTCCACATCCGATTCTTCCATATTTTTAATCGTGTTTTCTGATCTGTTTTGGGCGGAAGTTAAAAAAGTAATATTTTCAGAGTTAATTAACCGTACTAAGTTTCTAGCTACCTTTCCGAATCCAATAAATCCTATTTTCACAAAATTCCCCCAAGAGCTGTTATTAACATATAAATGGCCCCAATTATAATTAATATTGCAAATATTTTCTGAATATGTTCTGTTTTCTTGGCAAATCTGGAGATATCCATACTAGAAATTATATATCCCAGAACTAATAATGTTAATCCGAATCCAAGGCAATACAAAAGAATGTTGACTGCTACAAAAGCAGGATTTCCCGAACTTACAAGCAATGTCAAAAGTGAAATTAAATATCCGCTGTAACATGGTGCCCAGGATAAAGAAGTTAAAAATCCTAAAATAAACGCATTGTCTCTATTTTTATAAGTTAATGCTGGAAACCTACAGGAACAGGAAGTTAATAAAAATCCGCCAATTAAAAGTAAAACTAATGCAGATATAACTCGAATATAATTTAAGTATCTGTAAATGGCTGCTGTAAAATATACTGTTGCAAACAGTATAATTATAAAAATAGCAAATAAACCTAAAACAAATGAAATGATTTCAGTATTTTTTCTCTTTTTTAAATTAAATCCTATAAAAATAGGTAAAACAGGTAAAATACAAGGAGATAAAATTGAAATTACTCCTGTAATAAAAGAAACAAACAGAAAAATTTCCATAATCTCCCCTCATATCATTTTTATTAAATCCTCTGGCCCATAATATCCTTCAATAGATTTTAATTCATTACCTTCACTGTCTAAAATAAGCATAGTAGGAGTTGAATAAACATTGTACTTACTGGCTATTTCAGGACTGTCATTAACATTAATTATGACAACTACATAACTTTCATTAAGTTTCTCCATGACTTGAGCATCATTTAGAGTATTTTGTCTTAACTGATGGCAATAAGTGCATGTATCTGATTCAAAAACAGCAAAAACCTGTTTATCACTTGTTTTGGCTTTTTGAAGTGCTTCAGACAAACTTCCTGCAGTATCAATAATGTTGAATTCTGATTCGGAAGCTTCTTCTTTTTCAAAATCACCATTGATTGAAAACCATCCGCTTAATGCAATAATGACAATTATTATGAAAATAATGAAATATAAACTACATTTTTTCATGAATATATTATAATAAATCATCAGATATATTAGTTTCTATTTTTTAAAAGTAACATATCATGTAAATTTACACCAATATTTTTTGAAATTGTTGTACACTTGGAACATAATAAAAAGAAAACTTCCTTAGAAGACAAATCTATTTCAGTTAACCCCTCATAATTTCCCATTCCTTTAGAAATTATAAAATCATGAGCTGAAAAAATTTCTCTGAATTCATCTGAAATTTCACTGTCTACATATCCGACTGTTCCTGCACCAATATCTACAATTTCCCCAAATTCATCCAGCCCCACATTGATTGCGTCCTGTCTGCATGCATCATTTATAATTGGCCTGGATTTGACAGCTATTGTAATATCCAAATCATACTGTTTTATTTTAGAAAGCAAAAGTTTGTCAAATACAATTTCACCTGTATTGTCAACCAAATACAATACTTTATCATATTTTTTTAAGGCATTTTCAAACTCATCAATGTCTTTAACAGCCAAATTTCTTTCTAAAGCAGAGCTTATTAAACTTCCAACATCAGTATCTATAGTAAATGCTCCAAAATCCAGAATATTTCCTATAATAGCTATTTTAACATAGTTTTCCAAACTATTATTCTTTTTGAGAACTTCCGTAACTGCCGGCAGATATTTTAAAGCTATTTTGTTGCCTGCAATTTTTTCATTGATATATGGATCTTCACAGCCGGTTTTTTCCTGAATCATATTATGGATGGTTGAACCTGTTTTGTTTGAATTGGTTGTTTTATAGAAATTGGAACTTAAAAATGTAAATATATCATTCATAAGTTCTATTTTAAGGTCCTCATCATCACTAGCTAAATCCATAGCCTCTTTTGCCTGTCTTAAAAAACATGCCCCGCATTCATAATTGATTTTCACTTAACCACCATAAATAATCTGAATTAATCGTATTTCATCATCATCGTGGATTTCACTTTCTTCAATAACTAACTCTCCATTTTGTTTTGGAACAATAGTTTGTGAAGACAATTCCAAATCATTTAATAAATCTTTAATTGTGTAATTTTCTTTTGGTATGTCTCTTTTCTCATTGATGTCTTTGAATATTAATGTAAATGTCATATTATTCCTTCCCTAATTCTTCTAAAAATGTACATGCTTTGCATAATCTGTTGGCTGACGGTTCACCGCACCTTTCACATCTTGATTGAGGATAAGTTTTTTTAAATCCGTCCCCAATAGCTTCCTTAATCTTGTCATATCCCCTAAGTGTTGAATATTTTATTGTAGGATGTTTTTCTGAAAGTTTGTTTATCAAATCTGAAACTTCCCCTCTGAAGGACTGCTGCGCATAAGGACAGCTGTCAAAGTGAACTTCCAGTTCTTTTGCAACTACATACAAACCTATTTCCCTTTCAGGAATTTCGCGTAAAGGTTTGATTTTAACTGTGAATTCTTTAGCTTTTGAAGATGATTTGGCTCCTAATTTAGTTAAATTATCAGTGTTTCCTTCAAGATAATTCATCATAATAGCCTGAACTTCATCATCCAGATTATGGCCGGTAGCTATTTTAGTAGCACCCATTTCACGGGCTGCCTTATTTATTATGGTTCTTCTGAAAACACCGCAGTAACTGCATGACCCGATATGATTATCCTTTTGCATTATTTCATCTAACGTTATGCCATATTCCTCTTTAAGAGAAACTACCTTATGTTCAATACCTAAACGTTTTGCATGACGAATAGCTATATCTACACCTTCCTGACGGTAGTTATCAATTCCTTCGTCAACAGTTACTGCACAGATATCTATAACGTTCATTTTACGGAAACTGTTTAGGATTTCCAAAGTTGTTACACTGTCTTTACCTCCTGAAAGTGCAACTAAAACTTTATCTCCTTTATCTAACAATTTTTCCTTTTTAACTGTTTTAATAACTTTTTTTTCAATTGATTCAATAAAACAATCCTTACATAAGTATTGGCCGGATTGCTGTTTTTTAATAATAACTTGAGAATTACCACATTTACTACATTGCATAACTACACCTACATTTGCTCTACAAATTGAGCTAATTGATTTAGAGTATTTACTTCAAATACATGAGCTCCTGCATCTTCATATAATGAAACACAACTATCTACAATATCCCATTTATTTCTGTCTTCAGGATTTAATATTACAACTTTTTTAGAGTTTTTAACCATTTCACCGACCAAATCCACACTTGCCGGAATGCCTTTTACTTTAGGTCCTGCCCAATCCCTACAATCAGACAGTATAATAACATAAGACTTATTGTTTAACTTAGCCACATCCATAAACTTCTCAAATGCAGTATACATATTGGAGGTTCCGTGAACCATTGCATTTTTAAGTCTCATATCTTTAACTTTTGTAAATGCATCAATTAAATATTCCTCCTTTAAAGCACCCGTTGTTTCAATAACCTTATTATCAAATTCAAAAGTTCTTGAATTTTTAAATGCACTTTGAGCTGAAAACATCAACATGAAAAACCAGCTACTGATCCATTCACAGGATCCACTGATATCATTTAGGAACAGGTGTTCATTTTTATGCGGACGTGGTTTAGCTTTAATCAGTTCAAAAGGAACGCCACCATATTTCATATTTGCCCTTATGGTTCTTCTGATGTCTATTCTATTTGAACTGGTTTGAATTTTCCTTCTTGAACGTTTGTTAGCTATTTTCCGACCTAATCTTTGACAGATTTCAAGCATTCTTGGGTCAAATTTGTTAAGTTTTGTCAAATCCTTATTTAACAATTCTCCGTCTCTTTCAAGTTTTTGAACTTCATCAAGCAAAGGCTGGCCAGATAACTGTTTCAGTTTTTCATTATCAATTTTTTCTTTCTTAATTTTGGTGGAAATATTGCCTTGTTTTTTAATAATATACTTATTAGATTTAGGTCCTGTTCCCTTGTAGGCTTTGCCTCTCTGTTCAGCATCAAGAACTTCCTTTTTCTTGGCTTCCTTTTTGAAAACATTTTCAAATATCTTGTTGAACTTAGGAATATCATATTTGTCTTTAACATAAATTGCTCTTAAGGCTGTTTTTAAAAGATTTCTGTCATCTTCGCCTAATTCACGATAAATTTGAGCAGCTGACTGTGTACTTCTAACACTAACAGGCAAACCTACTTCCCTTAATTGATGAGACAAATCTGCAACTTTATCAATCATAATATCATTATAATTAATATTTCTTATGAATTACGTCTTTTAAAACTCTTTTTTTATCACTTTCAGTTTTAATAGCTACACCAATACTGTCCTCTAAAGATTTATTGAAATTTTTAGTACCTAAACTGGAAACTGATCTAACCCAATCTACAGTCCCTCTTACAGATGGTTTTTTCATTAAATTAAGATTACGTATCTCATGCACTATTTTAACTATTTTTGAAACTGTTTCATCTTCAGCACCAGGAAGTCTTGATTTTACAATTTCAATTTCACGTTCAACTGAAGGATATGGGATATATAAAAACAGACATCTGTCTTTAGTTTCATCAAGTAAAGACCTTTGAGAGTTAGATGTTAAAATAACAATCAAATCATTTGCTAACTGGAATGTTCCTAAATCATTTATAGTTATTTCTTTTTCACCTAATGCCTGAAGTAAAAAACTTTCAACTTCCTCATCTGCCTTATCAATTTCATCAATAAGTAAAACAGAATCCTTTTCATTTAAAAAAGCATTTAATAAAGGACGCCTAATAAAGAATTCTTCATGAAATATTTTTTCTTCATTGTCAGATTCGTTTTTGGCTGCTTCAAGGTGTAATAATTGTTTTTGATAATTCCATTCTCCAACAATCTGTTCAAAAGTGATACCTTCATAACATTGAATCCTGAAGAAATCCCTATCAAAAGCACTGGCTATTACTTTAGCCAGCTGTGTTTTTCCAACACCTGGAGGTCCTTCAATAAGCATCGGTTTTCCAAGTAAAAAAGATAAATATAATGTTGTTGAAATCTCGTTATCCGGGACATAATTTTCATTTAAAAGAATTTTGTCAATTTTTTTAACAGATAAATCGTCAATTTGCACAATCAAACCTTCTTTATTATTATATAATTACAAGTATTAATGATGCATTTATTTAAAAGTTTTGAAAATAGAATTAAATTTTAAATTCGTCCGGATTTTTAAATAAATCAAAGTCCTGAACATATTCTTTTCCAGTAATCATAGCTATTTGTGCTTTTTGAAGCTCACTGCCCAAATATGCTGCATGTTCCATTCTTGTTACAAGTTTTTTATTTATTATTTCTTCATAAATTTCTTTTGCAGTATTTCCAACAATTACCAGATCAGCTTTGTTCTTTTTAAAATGTGTGGCTATAATCCTGCTGGATTTAACAGTAGTTCCATAATCAACACTGATTTTGAAACTCCCTGCTTTATCTCTTACAAATTTCATAGGTTTTGCCTGTTTAACTTCAGGAACCCCATCAGTTTCATTCTCAATTATATCCAATCTTTTATGCTTATCTTTAAATTCAACAAGGTTAATTCCCAGGTCTTTTGGAATAGATTGTCTATGTTTAGCCAAAAACATCATTTTAGATGCTGTTGATAATTCATAAACACTGCCCCTTGTTTTTCCACTTTCTTCTGGAGTGAATAATATGCTTACGCCCAATTCCATACCGATTCCTGCAAGAAGAACATTAACTCCTCCCGAATCTGCATCCATCAGTTCAGTAACATTTCCAACTCCAAAAAACATTGGCGCCTTATTTGTTTTATGAAATTCAAAGCAGGCCATAATTGATTCAACAATACTGCTGCTGTTTACAGGATCCAAAATTAAATCTGCAACATAATCAATACCTTTTGTATCTTCAATTAGCTGGTTCATTGCATTTACTCTCTCTTCAGGAGTTTTTGGAGTGAAACCTTCCGAAAAATTAGTTGGAAGCAAAACAGCAGGAGTATTGGTTTCCTTTAAAACATCAAGTACTTTGGAATTATTTCCCAAATCCAAACTTAATACTAAATCAATACCATGTTTTGCGGCTACTTCTATTTCCTTTGCATTTAATGTGTCAATACTTAACGGCCTATCTCCAACAATTGGCCTTAAGGTATCAATTAATTCAGGAACCTTATCTGAAAAATCTTCACCTGCAGCCATACCTATATCAATCATATCAGCTCCAGAATCCACAAAATATTGGCATTTATGAATTAAAGCTTCTTTTGACAAAAATGGAGCATTAGCTATTTCAGACAGCACCCGCATTGGAAAATCTTCACCTACCGGAAGATTCCCAATCATGATGTTATTAGGTTTTTTTAATAAGTTTTTGATTGTTTCTTCATCATTTTCAAAATCATTAATGAATTTTAAAGCTTCTTTTCTTTTCTCTTCTTCAATCAGTTTATCTGCAGGTTTGTCCTCAGACAATTCAATCTGATCAATTAAATTTAAGACCATGGCCAAATCAGCCCCATCAGTTGAACCTTTAAAAGTAGGAATTCCCAATTCTTTTGTTATTTCTCTGGTTCCTTTTTTTATTAAACCAGGAACTAAAATCATGTCAATTTCCTCTAATTGATTAGCAAAATGAGTTTTTATTTCATCAATAATAATTCTAGGAGTTAAAAATGCAGCCACCTGCGTATTATCAGCTATATGAATGATAACCTCAACATTAGCATTAGCTACAACATTTTTAATTAAAGGATATGCCAAATTTCCAGTAATAATTAAAACTTTCATAAACTCCCCCACCTATTCATAATATTAATAGTTATATGACTATTTAATTATTATAAGTAACTACAAAACAAAGAAATATACTCCACTTAACAATATTAATAATATAAAATATTCACTAAAAAAGGATTATAAAATCTATAATGATTATCCATGATAAACTTTATATATTTTGTAATTTATAATGATTATACATGATAAACTATGGAGGAGACTAAATGATTGAAATTCGTTTTCACGGACGTGGTGGACAAGGGTCCGTAACTGCTGCTGAAATTTTAGCGAAGGCTGCTTTTAAAGATGGTAAATACGTTCAATCCTTCCCTTTCTTTGGAGTTGAACGTAGGGGAGCACCAGTAATGGCTTTTACTAGAATTGATGACAAACCAATTGACATAAGATACCAAGTATACAATCCAGACTATGTATTAGTTCTTGATGATGGATTAATGAATGTGGTGGATGTATTTTCTGGAATAAAAGAAAATACTGAAGTAATTATCAATATTGCTGAAGAATTTAAAGGTTCAGGTGAACACCCAGTTCATAGCATTGATGCAACCGGAATAGCATTAGATTTATTAGGACGTAATATTGTCAACACAATTATCTTAGGATACTTTGCTAAAAAAACCAATGTCGTAAGTATTGAATCACTTATTGAAGTAATTAAAGAAACATTCCCTGGAAAAGTTGGGGAATTAAATGCAGAAGCTACAAAAAAGGCTTATGACATGGGATAAAACATAAGGAGAAGGTGAATTAAAAATGGTAGCTATCGGATGTGTAATAAAAACACCTGGAAGTAGTAAAAATAACAAAACTGGAAGTTGGAGGACTTTTAAACCTATTTTAGATAAAGAAAAATGTATCGATTGTGACAATTGTATTATTTTCTGTCCCGACTCCAGTGTAAATAAACAACATGACATTAATTACGATTACTGTAAAGGATGCGGAATTTGCGCACATGAATGTCCTTCAGATGCAATCGAAATGATTAAAGAATAGGGAGTGAAGAAATGACAAAAGAAGTTATGACAGCAAATAAAGCCGTTGCAGAAGCTGTAAGATTAGCTAAACCACAAGTTATTCCTGTTTATCCAATTACACCTCAAACAACAATTTCAGAATACCTTGCACAATATGTTGCAGATGAAAAAATTGATGCAAAATATGTGAAAGTAGAATCTGAACACAGTGCAATCAGTGCATCTGTTGGAGCAAGTAGTGCAGGAGTAAGAGTATTTACCGCAACATCTTCACAAGGATTAATGTTAATGCATGAAATATTATTTGCAGCAGCAGGTATGAGAACTCCAATCGTATTGGCTGATGCAAATAGGGCAATATCTGCACCATTAAATATCTGGAATGACCAACAAGATTCAATTGCACAAAGAGACGCAGGTTGGTTACAAATATATGTTGAAAGTGCGCAAGAAGCTTTAGATACCACATTAATGGCATATAAAATTTCTGAAAACTATGATGTTTTACTTCCATCAATGGTATGTTTAGATGGATTTATTCTAACTCATACTGTAGAACCTGTAGAAATCCCAACTCAGGAAGATGTAGATAAATTCTTACCTCCATATGTTCCAAAACATGCTTTCTTAGATCCTAATGAACCAATGTCCATAGGTACATTAGCTGATCCTGATTACTATCTTGAAGCAAGACATGACATGCAAGTAGCTATGGAAAAATCAATTCCAGTTATTGAAGAAACCTGCAAAGAGTTTGCTGAAATATTCGGCAGAGAATACGGTCTTATTGATACCTATAAAACAGATGATGCAGACATCATTTTCGTAGCTATGGGTTCAATGTGCAGTACTTTAAGAGTTATGGTTGATGAATTAAGAAACAAAGGAGAAAAAGTAGGTTTACTTAAAGTTAGAGCTTACAGACCTTTCCCTGTTGAAGCTATTGAAGAAGCTGTGAAAAATGCTTCAAAATTAGCAGTTCTTGATAAAAATGTTACATTCGGAATTGGTGGTGCTCTCTACACCGACATTAAAGCAAAAATCCATAAAGAAGCATACGGATTTATTATCGGTTTAGGTGGAAGAGACATTACTCCAGAATCAATCTTAGACGTTTATGAAAAAACAAAAAATCCTGAAAAAGAAGTTAGCTGGATAGGACTTAAGGAGGAATAAAAATGGAAATATCTGATAAAGAATACTTAGCACCAGGACACAGAGGATGTGCAGGTTGTGGAGCTTCCATTGGAGTTAGATTAGCTCTTAATGCATTAGGAAAAAATACTGTAGCTATTTCAGCTACCGGTTGTCTTGAAGTAATGACCTCCCCTTACCCAGAAACCGCTTGGGAAATTCCATGGATGCATGTAGCTTTTGAAAATGCAGGAGCAGTTGCATCAGGAGTAGAAAGTGCTTTAAGAATTCAAGGAAAAGATGATGTTAATGTTGTTGCTTTCGGAGGAGACGGAGGAACTGTGGATATCGGTTTACAATCATTATCCGGAGCAATGGAAAGAGGACACAACTTAACCTACATCTGTTACGATAACGAAGCATACATGAACACCGGTATCCAAAGAAGTGGTGCAACACCTTACGGTGCAAGCACTACAACTTCACCAAACGGAAGCGGCAGTTTTGGAGAAGACAAACCCAAAAAAGATATGCCTATGATTATGGCGGCACATGGAATTCCATATGTAGCTACTGCATCTATTGCATATCCTGAAGACTTTGTCAACAAAGTTAAAAAAGCAGCCGAAATCAAAGGTCCTGCATACATACATTTACACCAACCATGTACTACAGGATGGGGATTTGCTTCAGAAAAAACTATTGAAATGGGAAGATTAGCAGTTGAAACCGGATCATGGATTTTATATGAAGTTGAAAACGGTGAATTCAACATCACTTACAGACCAGATGAAAGAAAACCAGTTAAAGAATACTTAGCTCCTCAAAAAAGATTCAAACATCTTGATGATGAACACATAGAAAAAATACAAAAATACGTTGATAAATCCTGCGAAGAATTAGGCTTATAAAGGAGGAATAATAGTGGAAAAAATATTTGTAAATAGAGATGCATGTGATGGATGTAACAATTGTGTAAACATGTGTGCATCTATTCACTCTGCTCCTAGAATTAAAATTATAGAGCATGATTCCGCATATTATTCATTAGTTTGTCAACATTGTGAAAATGCACCCTGTGTTAAAATTTGTCCTACAAATGCAATGACTACAGACGGTGTTAAAACTGAAGATTGTATCGGATGTGGATTATGTAGTATTATTTGTCCGTTTGGTGCAATTACTATTGCAGAAAGTGTAGCTGAAAAATGTGACCTCTGTGCAGACAGAGAAGAAGGTCCTGCTTGTATAAAAGCATGTACCAAAAGAGCTATTTCAGTTATTGATCCTGCAAAAATCAAAATTAAAAATCAGGAAAAATATCTTGCAAAACTTGCTGGAGAATATGATGTTGGAAGTACCTCTGGCCGCGGTTTCGTACACTTTGTCACCAGTGCTGCAAGAGCAAGATTAGCTCTTGATGAATAAATCGGAAAAAAACATGACTGAAAAACTTCACATAAATTGTGTAAGTTGCGGAAATTGTCAGCATCCCAGAGATGCTGATAATCTTTCATTATTTTGTATGGAATGTCCTCCCAATGAAGCTCCCTGTTTGAAGGTTTGTCCTAAAAAAGCAATAGAAATTTTAGGAGGAGCAATTACTTTAAATAAAAGCAAATGTGATAAATGTGGAGAATGTGTGAAAGTATGTCCACTTGGCATTTTAGACACCATCATAAAATAGCTATTTTTAAAAAAATTTATTAAAGCTTAAAATATAAAATTATAATTAATTTTTCTTTTTAAAAAA